>Ga0182027_10000803_pt1 | contig 53128 bp, 43 predicted proteins | sample 712E1DmetaG_FD_121300 | JGI IMG/M metagenome (GOLD analysis project Ga0182027, IMG submission 121300) | Permafrost microbial communities from Stordalen Mire, Sweden - 712E1D metaG (Illumina Assembly) | ecosystem: Environmental > Terrestrial > Soil > Wetlands > Permafrost | place: Sweden...
ATTTATCCGGTTGGCGGTGAGCCCGGAGCCCGAGCAAAGATCGGCTTACAATGAACCCGCAAGGGAGTTGTAGGAAAAGGTCAGCAAGGGTCTAAACGCGAGCTACTGGCCGAGAGGAATGAGCCCAACATCACCTCGGGACTCTCTACGTTTTGGGGTTGGATTGTGTAGGGACGGACGCCCTCGTCCGTCAAGATCGCGTAGGGACGACCGCCCTCGGTCGTCCAGCCGAGCAAAGCTCGGCAGCCCGTTGCAATCGGCTAACGACCATCGACTAACTCCGACTTACAGCGGAATATTCCCATGCTTCTTAGGCGGGTTCTTATCCCGCTTAGTCTCCAGCATCTCCAGCGCCTGAATCAATTTCTTGCGCGTCTCTCGCGGCTGGATGACCGCATCCACGAATCCGCGGTCGGCGGCCACGTAAGGATTCGCCAGGCGGTCGCGAAATTCTTCGATCTTCTGCTGCCGAACCGCTTCGCGATTTTCCGCGCCATCCAGTTCGCGCTTGTAGACGATGCCCACCGCGCCTTCCGGCCCCATCACCGCGATTTCGGCGCTCGGCCAGGCGTAATTCAAGTCCGTGCGGATCTGCTTTGACGACATGACGCAATACGCTCCGCCGTAAGCCTTGCGCGTGATCACGGTCACTTTCGGCACAGTCGCCTCCGCAAACCCAAACAGCAACTTCGCGCCATGCCGGATGATTCCGCCATACTCCTGCTGCGTGCCAGGCAAAAATCCAGGCACATCTTCAAACGTCACCAGCGGAATGTTGAAGCAGTCGCAAAAGCGCACGAAGCGCGCGCCCTTCACCGACGCATTGATATCGAGCGTGCCCGCCAGCATCGAAGGCTGATTGGCCACGATCCCGACCGGCTTCCCGTTGAGCCGCGCAAATCCCACCACGATGTTCTTGGCATAGTGCTCGTGAATTTCGAAAAAGTAGCCGTCATCGACAACCGTGTGAATCACATCTTTCATGTCATACGGCAGGTTCGATTGATCGGGGATGAGCGTGTCGAGCTTCTCGTCCAGCCGATCGATCGGATCGTTGCAGGCCTTGCGCGGAGGGTCTTCCAGATTGTTCGATGGAATGAAACTCAGCAGTTCGCGAACCGTCGACAAACACTCGGCATCGTCGCGGCACATGAAGTGCGCCACGCCTGACGTCTCGTTATGCGTATGCGCGCCGCCGAGTTGGTCTTTGCTGACTTCTTCATGCGTGACCGTTCTGATCACGTCAGGACCAGTAATAAACATGTAAGAAGTCTGATCGACCATCAAAATAAAATCGGTAATCGCCGGCGAATACACGGCGCCGCCCGCGCATGGGCCCATGATGGCCGAGATCTGCGGCACGACTCCGCTATAAAGCGTGTTGCGCAAAAAAATGTCGGCGTAGCCCGCCAGCGACATCACGCCTTCCTGAATGCGCGCGCCCCCCGAATCGTTCAGCCCGATCACGGGAGCGCCCACCTTGGCCGCCAGATCCATGATCTTGACGATCTTCCCCGCGTTGGTCTCGGAGAGCGAGCCTCCGAACACGGTGAAATCCTGCGCGAAAACAAAGACCAGCCTTCCTTCCATGCGACCGTAGCCGGTGATGAAACCGTCGCCATAATACTTCTGCTCGGCCATGCCGAAGTCGTGGCAGCGATGCGTGACCAGCCTATCGGTTTCTTCGAAGGTGCCCTCGTCGAGCAGAAAGTCGATGCGCTCGCGGGCCGACATCTTGCCCTCTTTGTGTTGCCGCGCGCGCCGCTGCGCACCTCCGCCCTCGAGTGCCAACTGGTCTCGCCTCTTGAGTTCGGCAATCTTCTCTTCGAGTTTCATAGGTGGACATTATAGGACGTCGTTTGCTGATCGCTATTCGCTATTCGTCGTTCGTTCTTCGCTGCTCGGCTCTCGGCTTTCAGGGATCGAATTGCGAAGGGCGAACAGCGAACGACGAACAGCGCGTCTTACGCCCGCGTGGCCGCGGCGTCAAACAGATTCAGAAACTCAATTTTCTTTTCTGCTGGCAAGAACGACGCCTCAAACGAATTCCGCGCCAGTTCGCGCAGGTGTTCGTCGGTAAAGCCAAACGCCTCCTGCACCAGCACGTACTCTCCGACCAGCGAGGTGCGAAACATGGCGGGATCGTCGCTGTTGAGCGTCAGCATCAGGCCCTGATCGAAGTACCGCCGCACCGGATGTTGCGCGAGTTCGGCGCAGCAGCCCGTCCGCAGATTGCTGGTCACACAGATTTCAATTGGAACCTGGCGCTCAGCCAATTCTTCGATCAATTCCGGATCCAGCGCGGCGGTAAGCCCGTGGCCGATGCGTTCCGCCTTGAGGTTCAGCGCGCCCCAGATGGACTCCGGCCCAGCGCTCTCACCGGCGTGCGCCGTAAGATGGAGGCCGTGCTCCGCAGCGCGCGCGTAAACTCCCGCGAACCCCTCCGGAGGCCCCGCGCGCTCGTCGCCGCCAATGCCGAAAGCTACCACCTTACGATCGCGAAACTGGATGGCGAGATCGAGCACGCTCTGCGCTTTTTCCGCGCCGAACTGCCGGATGGCGTCGAAGATCCACAGGAGCGACAGGCCGAAGTCCTTCTCTCCGCGTTGGCGGCCACGTTCGAGACCCTCGAAAATCGCGGCGAAATCCTGCTTGCGCCAGAGGCAGACACCAACCGAGACAATCACCTCCGCATGAAGCACGTTCTGCGCTTTCAGCCGCTCCATCAGCCGGTAAGTGATCAACTCGTAATCTTCCGGAGTGCGTAGGTGTCCCGTCACATCTTTGAAAGCCTCGAGGAAACCGGTGAAGTCCGTGTAGTTGTAGAGTTGCTCGACTTCGGCGAGCGAGGCGCCTCCCATCCCGTGACGCTGACGCAGTTCGAGCAGCGTGGACGGCTCAATCGAGCCTTCGAGATGCAGATGGAGCTCGGCTTTCGGGAGCGAGAGAACGAAGCGGGACGGCTCCGAAGGCATGCAGCAATTCTAAAGGATTGGGGATCGAGTGATCAGGTCAACCGATCTTGTTAGGGTTCTTGGATTTAATGACGAACGCATTACCCAGCACCTTACAGCCAATCACAACCCAAAAAAGCCCACATAGCATTATGAGTAAAGACGCCCCGGAACCACCTTTGGAGACAGCAATGTAAGCAAACGCGAAGCCCGCTGCGAGAAACGCGAGCCCGAAGATTGCGCTTCCGGCTCTTTGAACCGGGGTCGCGTCGGGAGACCCGTTCCAGAGGAAGCCATCCATAGTCCGCCCGTTTCTCAAGATATCTGGCCAGACAGTGTTTCTCTGCCTAGCCTGAACATCGTCATTGAATTTCGAGCGGTGTTTTGATTTCATAGTTAGCCGGTCTTTTTGTCTTTGCAAAATTCGCTATGGTGCCGGCTGTAAGAAATGTAAATCACCAGCCCGAGCGCCAGCCAGATCACGAAGCGCAGCCAGGTGATGAGGGTGAGCCCTAACATCAGCCCGCCGCACAGAAGCACGGAGATCAGCGGGAACCACGGCACAAACGGCACGCGGAACACACGCTTCCGATCGGGCTGATTGCGGCGCAGGAAAATCACCCCCAGCGAAACCAGCACGAAGGCGAACAGCGTCCCGATGTTGGCGAGGTCGGCCGCATCCCCAATATCCACGAGCCCGGCGGGAATTCCCACCGCAAAGCAGGCGATCCATGTGGACCAGTACGGCGTCTTATATTTCGGGTGTACGGCCGAGAAGAGCTTCGGCAACAGTCCGTCACGCGACATGGCGTACCAGATGCGCGCCTGCCCGTACTGAAACACGAGCAGCGAGGAGATCATCCCCGTCAGCGCTCCAACCACGATCACGGAGCGGAACAACGGGTGCACCCCCAGATACTTCATCGCGTAGGCGACCGGCGCTTCGGCGGCCTCTCCGGAAACGAAGGTCGTGTACTTCATCATGCCAAGCAGCACGACCGCCACGCCGACATATAGCAGCGTGCAGACAATCAGCGACATGATGATGCCGAACGGCAAGTCCTTTTGCGGATTGCGCGATTCCTCTGCAGCGGTTGAGACCGAATCGAATCCGATGTAGGTAAAGAAAACGATGGCGCCTCCGGTGACGATCCCGGCAAAACCAGAAGGCGCAAAGGGCGTCCAGTTCGCGGGCTTCACCAGCATTCCGCCGACCACCAGGAAGGTCACGATGGCGCCAATTTTGATCGCCACCATGATGTTGTTCGTCTCTGCCGATTCCTTCACTCCGCGCACCAGCAACAGTGTGAGAATAAACACGATCAGGAAGCCAGGAAGATTGAAATAGGCGCCCGTCCATTGCCCGCCGGCCCACACCGGACTCGCCCATTTGTCCGGCAAGTTGAGACCGAAAGCCGCCAGTTGCGCCTTTGAATAACCGGCGAACCCCACTGCCACCGCTACGTTGCTGACCACGTATTCAAGGATGAGGTCCCAGCCGATGATCCAGGCAAAAATCTCACCGAGCGTCGCGTACGAGTAAGTGTAGGCGCTGCCGGCAATGGGGATCATCGACGCCAGTTCGGCGTAGCACAAGCCGGCAAAACTGCAGGCGATCGCGACCAGAAAAAACGAAATGGCGATCGATGGCCCTGCCGGCGGACGGCCATGCATGAGCGCTCCGGCCGTGCTGCCCGTCCGCAGCAAGTTTACGATCAGGTCAAGCGCCTGTGCATGCAGGATCGAAGGCGCCTGGAAATATTCTCCCGCTGCCGCCGTTCCTGTAAGGACGAAGATTCCCGACCCGATGATGGCGCCAATGCCGAGCGCCGTCAGCGACCAGGGGCCGAGCGTCTTGCTGAGCCTGGTTTCCGGGTGCTCGGAGTCAGAGATCAGTTTGTCGATGGACTTGCAACAGAATGCCTGGCTGTTGGAAGTACGGATGACGGCGGCTGCTGGCTCAATGGATGATTGCGACAAGAGTCGTGGTCTCCTCACAGCGGGAGTCGGGCATGGACGCTCGGCCCATGCCCGGCACTGCTCACGGCGCAGGCGAACGGCCTACCGTTTCGCCTGACCGCGTGCCAGCTTTTTCACCTTGCGCTTCTTCGATCCGCGCGCGTAGTCGCGGGGCTTCTTCGGCTTTTCCGCTTTGATCTTCTTGCGGGCGGCTCGCTTGCTTTTCTTGCGTTCTTCCTTAGTTAGCTTCTTTGTGTTTGCCATGATTGCGCTTGGTTTCCTCTGCTGTTTAAGTTTCTACCGTCTGCTCGAACGGTTCGTATCAGGGCATCGCTTCAGCGATGCCGCAAATCTTCGAAATCGAACGCCCCTTTAGGGGCCGGGTTCCGCGGCTCGAACCTCACCGCTCTACGCCTTCTCCAACTGCGCGTAGCGCTCCACCAATTTCTTCAAACCGAAGCGAGGAAATTGTACCGTAATCTTGGCGTCTTCCCCATCCCCTTCGCGCTGATATACGGTCCCTTCGCCATATTTCGGGTGCTTGACCTTCTGCCCGGGACGGAATCCGCGCCTGCCTTTGGGCTCCTCGGATAGCATTTTGGGAACATTAAACTTCTTGCCCCGGGACGCAAAAAATTCCGCAATGTTGTCGATGGAGTTGTAGTTCGCAAGCGGAGTTGCCGTCTTTGGCTTGACCCGCGCCGGGTTCCAATCGGCGCTCTGGTCCTCGTCTTCGTAGGAATAATGCGTAGATTCGGAGTGGTCGTGTGGGGACGGGCGCCCTCGCCCGTCCACCGGGGCAAAGCCCCGCCTCGCTTCGTACGGCCGCGAGCGACTCACCCGCGATCCACCCATCTCTTCCACCAGTTGCGGCGGCACTTCTTCCAGAAATCGCGACGGCACACTAGCCTCCGGCATGTCCGTGCCATACCGCCGCCGATACACAGCGCGCGACAAAATCAGCGTATCCATCGCCCGCGTCATGCCGACGTAGCACAGCCGCCGTTCTTCCTCGATAGAATCGGGCTCGAGCATGGTGCGCGAATGCGGGAACAGCCCTTCTTCCATTCCCGCAAGAACGACCAGCGGAAACTCCAGCCCCTTAGCCGCGTGCAGCGTCATCAAAGTGATCTGCGCGTGCTCGTCGTACTGGTCGGCGTCGCTAACCAGCGCCGCGTGATCGAGAAACTCATCGAGCGTCTCCCCGCGATCGCGCGAATCCATGGCCGCGTTCACCAGTTCGCGCAGGTTCTCAATGCGCGAGTAGGATTCCGGCGTGTCTTCCTCTTCCAGTTGCTTAATATATCCAGTGCGGTCGATCAGAAATTTGAGAATCTCCGCAGTATTCGCCGCTGCGCCCGGAGCACGAAAACCCTCGACCGCCTCGTCGCCAGCCCCATCGGTGGAGTGACGGGCGCCCTCGCCCGTCGCCTCGTCCGCCGCAGAATCGCCAGCAGCAAAATCAAAACTGAAGTTGCCCGGATCGAAATCAGTATCCGCCCCAGGTTGTGTGGGAGGAGGTTGTGTGGGAGGAGGTTGTGTAGGGACGGGCGCCTCGCCCGTCCAAGCCGAGCGAAGCTCGGCAGCGTCGGCCCCAGCCTCGCTGCCGGCTTTGGCCGAAGCCGTTTCTTCCACCCGCTCCACAAACGTCCCCGCCAGCATCGCGCGCCCGTCCTCAATCAGCGCCCGAAAGCTCTTCAGCGCCGCCAACGCCCGCGCCGCCAACAACTGCCGCGTAATCGCCTCGCCCACCGCGCCCCACATCGACAATCCAGTTTCGAGCGCCAGCCGCTCAATCGTCTCGATGGTCGTCTTGCCAATCCCGCGCACCGGCGTATTGATCACGCGCAGCAACGAAACCGAATCGTCCGGGTTCTGGATGACCTTCAAGTACGAGATCAAATCCTTGATCTCAGCCCGCTCGTAAAACGAGAAGCCACCGACCACGTGATACTTCAACTGATAGCGGCGCATCGCCTCCTCGAACAGTCGCGACTGCGAGTTCGTCCGGTAAAGCACGGCCGCCCGCGCCGTCTCGCCGTTTTCGCCCGCCTGCCGCACGTAGCGGTTGATCGTATCCGCCGCAAACAACGCCTCATTCTCTCCGTCCGGAGCCTCGTAGTAGCCGATCTTCGCCCCGCCCTGCCGCGCCGTCCACAGGTTCTTGCCTTTGCGCCGGACGTTGTTCGCCACCACCACCGACGCCGCCTCCAGAATGTTCTGTGTCGAGCGGTAGTTCTGTTCCAGCCGCACGATTTTCGCTTCCGGAAAGTCGCGTTCAAACTCCAGAATGTTGCGAATGTCGGCCCCGCGCCACGAGTAGATCGACTGATCCTCATCGCCCACGGCGCAGACGTTGTGCCCGTCGCCCGCCAGCAGCCGCATCAGTTCATACTGCGGACGGTTCGTATCCTGGTATTCATCCACCAAAAGATATTGAAATCGCCGGTTGTAATATTCGCGCACCGCCGCCACCGATTTGAGCAGGCGCATAGCTTCGAGCAGTAAATCGTCGAAGTCCATCGCATTCGCTTTGAGCAACTCCTTGCGATACTCCTCGAAAATGTGCGCGATCTTTTCCGTCTTCGGATCCGCCGATTGCAGATAGATTTCCTGCGGATCGAGCATGTGATTCTTGGCCCAGGAAATCCGCGAAAGCACGTTGCGCGGCGTAAGTTGCTTGTCGTCCAGCCCCAACCGCCGCATGACGCCCTTAACGACTTGCTGCTGATCGCTCTCGTCGTAGATGACAAAATTTTTCGTGAGTCCGATCGGCGGCTGTCCCGGCACGGTGGAGGGAATCCGCAAAGCCTCAATATCCCGCCGCAGCACGCGCACGCAAAACGAATGGAACGTAGAAATCACCGGCTTGGCAATGCTCAGCCCGCCAACCAGCTTTTCGACGCGCTCGGCCATCTCCGACGCAGCTTTGTTGGTGAAGGTCACGGCGAGGATCGATTCCGGCATCACGCCCATCTTCTCGATCAGATAGGCGATGCGAAACGTGATGACGCGAGTTTTCCCGCTGCCCGCCCCGGCCAGAATAAGCACCGGCCCCTCGGTAGTCTCGACCGCTTCGCGTTGTTGCGGGTTTAACTCGTCCAGAAAAGACAAAAGAGAATGGCTCCCACTGAATCGGTACTTGAATTCTACATTGCGTCAATGGAGAGACGGGCATCCCCGCCCGTCCACCACAAATTTCGGTAGGCGTCTGGCGTGACTTCTATTCTGATAAGCGAAACTCAGCTAGTCGCCGCGTGGCTTCCAATTGTCGTCAAAGCCCCAACTGAGCCATGCGAGATAATCCCTTGCCAAGACGCTGGCAGCACCTATTATGTCGAGCGCTTGCTCTCTTGATACTTCGCCACCGTGAATCGCTTGGTTGCAAAAGCTTAGGACCCTACGGGCCAACATAACCTGGTCTGGAGTCACGGCGCTCGCGTCACGAAGGCGAGCTAGGACGCGATTCATGGAGTCATATGGTTTGGTGTCGACTTTGAAGCCCTGAGCGACGTTTCGAAACCAGGTTTCCAACTCAATGCGAAGGCCAGCGAGTGCGAGAATGGGATCTCTCTCGGCGATCTCGCGATAGTAGGAAAGGTCAAGGCCGCTAGGAGATGGCCTTAGGCCAAGCTGTATCATCCGTGCGTTAGCCTCGGTCTTGGGGATGCCGGGTGTTCGTTTTCGGTCTCCCGGCAGCTCAGCAGATTCAACCTTTTCCGACAACTCTTTGACCTCGTGGACTTCCTCCTGAAGGTCAACCGACAGCCCTCCTGGTAACACAGCTTTTCTCAGTCTGGCGAGTACTTTCTTAATTTCACTATGGAAATAGAAAGACAGGGCAAGGACGGTGACCGGCCACGCGAGCGCCTTAATGTACTCCAGCAAAAGCTTAGCGATCTCCATGTTTCATCCTCCCGCGGCCGCGTTTAGTGATCCAATTTACCGTACACACCCTTGATCTCGACGCCGTTCTTGACGAAGCGCTCGTTCGCCTCAAAAGCCAGCCGGTTGTTTTCGCTCTCCGCGATAACGAAGTCCAACGCCTGCTCGATGGCCGCCGTTTCGGTCTTTGCTCCAAGAATCTCTTTAGCACGCTTGACCATCGCGGAATTCAAACGAATTCGCGTCTTCGACTGACTCGCTGCCTTAACCATAAATGCCTCTTCTCTAGCTTCCAGAATACAACCTTGCGCGCCGGTATTTCCCGAGTTGTTGGCCCAGCAAACTCAGCTTCCACTGCGCTGCTATAATTAAGAATTGCGCCCATGAAGAAGACCACACAAGCAGCCACGGCCGCTGAAAACGCCGTCAAAGCCGCGGCTCCTCGCCGTATCCGCTCCACCACCGTCCTCTGCGTGCGCCGCGACGACAAGGTGGTCATGGCGGGCGACGGACAGGTCACGCTCGGCGAATCCGTCATCAAACACGGGGCGAAGAAAATCCGCCGCCTCTATCAGGACAAGATTCTAGCCGGATTCGCCGGCTCCACCGCCGACGCTTTCACCCTATTCAGCCGCTTCGAGGCCAAACTGGAGCAGTATCACGGCAACATCGGCCGAGCCGCTGTCGAACTCGCGAAAGACTGGCGCACCGACAAATTCCTGCGGCATCTCGAAGCCCTGCTGCTGGTCTCCGACAAGGAAACGACGTTCCTGCTGAGCGGCCAGGGAGACGTGATCGAGCCCGACACCGGCATCGCGGCGATCGGCTCCGGCGGTCCGTTTGCCCAGGCAGCGGCGCAGGCCCTGGCCGATCACACCAAACTCTCGCCGCGAGAAATCGCCGAAGAAGCAATGAAGATTGCGGGCCGCATGTGCATCTATACCAATGACAAGATAACGATCGAGGAACTTTAGTCGGAGGTCGATGGTCGTTAGTCGCTAGTCGTTCGCGGTTTGCGAATGACTGCGGCGTCTCCTAACGACCAACGACTAACGACCAACGACGCATTTATGGCAATTTACTTACCCGGAACCGCCGAAGAAGAACAAGTCACGCTCGACGAACTGACGCCGCGCGAAATCGTCACCGAACTCGACAAGTATGTCGTCGGTCAAAAAGACGCGAAGCGCGCCGTCGCCATCGCCCTGCGCAACCGCATGCGCCGGCAGAAGCTCGCGCCCGAAATGGCCGAAGAGGTCATCCCCAAGAACATCATCATGATCGGCCCCACCGGAGTGGGCAAAACCGAAATCGCGCGCCGCCTCGCCAAGCTGGCCAACTCGCCGTTTCTAAAAGTCGAAGCTTCCAAGTTCACCGAAGTCGGCTACGTAGGCCGCGATGTCGAATCCATGATCCGCGACCTGGTTGAGATCGCCATAGAAATGGTCCGCGAAGAAAAACTGGAAGACGTCTCCGATAAAGCGGAACTGAACGCCGAAGAGCGGCTGCTCGATATCCTTCTGCCGCCGTCTTCGCCGCGTCCGGCCGATTCCAGCTCGGCTTCGAGTTCGACTGGCGGCGTGGTCATCGACGCCAGCACCAGCCTGACCGAATCCTCCAGCCGCACCCGCGAGAAACTGCGCCAGCAGTTGCGCGAAGGCAAACTTGACGACCGCACCGTGGAAATCGAAACCCGCGAGCGCAACTTCCCGTCGTTCGAAATCATTTCCAACCAGGGCGTCGAGGAAATGGATGTCAATCTCAAGGACATGTTGCCCAACATCTTCGGCCAGCGCACCAAGAAGCGGAAGATGAAGGTCAACGAGGCTTTCGAGTACCTGATCCAGGAAGAAGAGCAGCGCCTGATCGACATGGAGCAGGTCACGCGTGCCGCCATCGACCGCGTCGAAAATACCGGCATCATTTTCCTCGATGAAATCGACAAGATCGCCGGCCGTGAAAGCGGCCATGGCCCCGACGTCTCGCGCGAAGGCGTGCAGCGCGACATCCTGCCCATCGTCGAAGGCACCACCGTAAACACGCGCTATGGCATGGTGCGCACCGATCACATCCTGTTCATCGCCGCGGGCGCGTTCCACGTTTCGAAGCCGAGCGACCTGATTCCCGAACTACAAGGCCGCTTCCCCATACGCGTGGAGCTGCAGTCGCTCACCATGGAAGACTTCGTCCGCATCCTGACCGAGCCCAAGTCTTCGCTGACCAGGCAATACATAGCGCTGCTCGAAACCGAAGGCGTAAAGCTGGAGTTCACGCCCGACGCGCTCGAAGAAGTAGCGCGCTTCGCGTTTCGCGTAAATGAAGGCACGGAAAACATCGGCGCCCGCCGTTTGCACACCATCATGGAGCGAGTGCTCGACGAGATCAGTTTCGAGGCGCCGGAAAAGAAAGGCCAGGAGTTCAAAGTGGACTCGGCCTACGTCCAGAAGATGCTAAGCGAGATCGTGAAGGATCAGGACCTGTCGCGCTACATACTGTAGGAGCTGCAACCTCTCTTGCATGCAAGTAGATCCCGGCTGGTAGATTGAGGTCGCGTGGTGACGGGGCTCCGCCCCGTCCAAACCTGCGCCCAACTGGTACGCCGCTGGCAACCAGCACGCGCAAGTGCTCCCTCTGATACTCTTTCTTGTTCCGCATGAAAGCAAATCTTGGGAAGTTCCTCGCGCCAATCGCGCTTTGCCTGCTGCTGGCCAGTTGCGCCCAGACCGGACCGCCGCTGCCGCCGTCGCTCGAACTCCCCAAGGCGCCCGCCGATCTGCGCGCCAGCCGCAAAGGCAACCGCGTCACGCTGACCTGGAGCGAGCCCACGCTCACTACCGACCGCCAGAGTGTGCGCTATATCGGCCCAACACTGGTCTGCCGCAGCCTGGAATCTGAAATCACCGAATGCGGGAACCCCTCCGCCATCTTGCCGGCGCCGCCGCCGTCTCCGGCCCCGCAGAAGCGAAGATTCCAGCGCCCCGTCACGCAGAAATCAGACAAACCCCACCCCGCTCCGCAGACCTACATCGACACGCTGCCCTCGACCATGCAACTGCAGGACCCGGTCGCCGAAGTCACCTACGCCGTCGAGATCTTCAACCGCAACGCCCGCAGCGGAGGTCTATCGAATCGCGTGCACGTGCCTGCCGTCGTAACTCTGCCTCCGCCAAGCGATCTGGCCGCCGATCTCACCGGCGATGGCGTCCTGCTCACCTGGACCAGCGCAGGCGAGTCGCAGAATGTTGCCGCCAACTCTTCCGCCAACTCCCCCAGCCTTCGACTTCGTTACCGAATCTACCGGCGCGACGAACTTTCCGGCAAAGACGCGATCGCGGGCGAAATCAAAGTGGGAGATCCCGGCCCCGCAAAATTCATGGATGCTGGCTTTGAATGGGAGAAGACCTATCTCTACCGGATCACCGCCGTAAGCATCATCAAGCGGCCCGACAGCGAAGTGCAGGTTGAGGGAGATGACACTCCGCCCGTGCGCGTCGTCGCCCACGACGTCTTCCCGCCCTCCGTTCCCTCAGGATTGCAGGCGGCGCACTCAGGCGAGGGACAGAAGCCATTCATCGATCTCATCTGGGCCCCGGTCACGAACGCCGATCTCGCCGGATACAACGTCTATCGCAGCGAAACGAACGGCGCCGCAGTCAAGCTGAATTCCGGCTTGCTGAAATCGCCGTCGTATCGCGATAGCGCCGTCGCCTCCGGAAAGACATATACCTACGCAGTTTCTGCCGTGGACGTGCGTGGCAACGAAAGCCATCTCTCCGAGGAAACCAGCGAACCCGTCCCCTAGCCAAGGTTGTCTTTTCTGAGCCTGCGGTCTAAGTGTGAGGTGTCATCGTGAGCGAAGCGAAGGACCTCTGTATTTACACTCGCAGCACGATGCGACAGTATGGATCGAAGCCCACGACTTGCTCGACACAGCGCTCGAAAATTGTCGCACCCGCTTCCTGGATTTTTTCCGTCCTGATCTTTCTGCCCCGCGTGCTCAGAAACTGTGATTAGATATTGCTCAGATGAAATACTGCCGATTCCAGCTCAACGGTTCCGCTCACTACGGCCTCGTCGAGTTCGTCGCGGGCAGCAACGAAGAAGAAATCACTCGCCTGCTCCTGCAGCCCCCACAGCATAGCGATGGCGACGTCGAAGGCCTTCCCAGCCGCCGCATGGACCGCATCCCGCTCGCACAGGCATCTCTGCTGCCGCCGGTGGAGCCGACGAAGATCGTCTGCGTCGGCCGCAACTATCGCGAGCACGCCGCCGAACTCGGACACGAAATTCCGCAAGAGCCGCTGCTATTTTTCAAGCCGCCCTCTTCCCTGCTGCCGCCCGGTGGAATCATTCTTCGCCCAAAGGTTTCCGAGCGCACCGACTACGAGGGCGAACTCGGCGTCGTCATCGCCCGGCGCTGCCACCAACTCACCGAGAGCGACGACGTGCGCCCCTACATCCTCGGATACACCTGCGTCAATGATTTCACCGCCCGCGATCTGCAGAACAAAGACGGCCAGTGGACCCGCGCCAAAGGCTTCGACACCTTCTGCCCCGTCGGACCCGTGGTCGCTGACGGTCTCGATCCCTGGGCGGGCGTCCCCGTCGAAACCCGAGTCAATGGCGAAGTGCGGCAGTCTGGCAACACGCGAGATTTTATTTTCTCGCTCGACGCAGTCATCCGTTACATCTCGCAGATCATGACCCTCGAACCCGGCGACCTGATCGCCACCGGCACACCCAAGGGTGTCGGACCGGTAGTCGCTGGCGATGCCGTCGAAGTTTCAATAGAAGGTATTGGTCAGCTGCGCAACCCCATAGCCAACCAACCATAGCAAACTAATTCGCCTACGGGACAGTCCGTTGTTCGTGTGGGGACGGGCGTCCTCGCGAGCCTGCCCTGAGCGAAACCGAAGGGTCCAAGCCGAGCGCAGCTCGGCCTTGTGCCCGAACCGTCACTCTTCTCAGGTCTGCCTCACGGCCCGTTCCATCAATTCCGCAGCCCTGCGCAAAATCTCCAGCTCCGCCGGGCTCAGGTTCGTCAGCGTCTTCGCTACAAGCCGTATCCTCCGCACCCGCGCCTGCTGCAGTAATCGTTCCCCCTTGGCCGTCGCCGTCACTCGAATCCGGCGCGCGTCTTTTGCGTCGGTCTCAATTCTGGCCAGCCCTGAACGCTTCAATCCCGCCACGATGCGGCTCATGGTTGGAGCTTTCACCTGCTCGGCAGCCGCCAGTTGTCCCAGCGCCATCGGACCGCCGAACACCAGCACCGAGAGTGCCGAAAGCCGCGCCGGGCCTTGGCGGGCAACAACGTCCTGCTGGCGGGCATGGCGCAGCAAATGGATCGTCGCCGAGTGCAGGCGGTCCGCCACTTCAAACCGGAACGGCTCCTTCGAACGCGGCATACGCCACAGCTTAGCATCGCAAACGCTTAGCAGTGCTAACATTTTTCTTGACAAGCGAAATTGAATCTTTATACTTCGTTAGCAATGCTAAGCAATTAGGAGGAGCGCCCATGGAAAACTCCCAGCGTGGTTTCGAACTCTTGCAGGCGGCCGATGCCGACGGACTCCGGCAACTTCTGGAACAAGATCCCTCCGCCGCCGAAGCCCGCGACACGGCCGGCGTGAGCCTGCTCATGCATTCCCTCTATCGCGGACGCCGCGACCTGGCCGAGCTGATCGCGAGCAAGAAGAAGGCGCTCGACATTTTCGAAGCGGCCGCGCTCGGCCGTCTCGATCGCCTCAAGGAGTGCATCCGCGATGTCGCCGCCATCGACTCGCGCTCGGTCGACTCCCGTTCGAAAGACGGATTCACCGCTCTGCACTTCGCCTGTTTTTTCGCCCAGCCCGAAGCCGCCCGCCTGCTGCTCGATAGCGGAGCGGCCGCCGACGCCGTCGCTGCGAATCCGACGCAGGTCAGGCCTCTGCACTCCGCCGCTTCCGCTCGCAACCTCGAAGCCGCTCGCCTGCTCCTCCAACATGGAGCTCCCGTAAATGCCCGGCAGCAACGAGACTGGGTTCCCATTCATGCCGCGGCCCAAAATGGAGATCGCCCCTTGATCGAACTATTGCTCCAGCACGGCGCTGATCCCAAGATAGCCAACGACGAGGGCAAGACCCCGGCCATGGTCGCCAGAGAAAAAGGCCACGAGGAAATTGCCGCGCTCCTGGAAAGGCCGTAAGAAGGTAAGAACGCGAAGGGCTACACCGATAACTGAGAGCGTCCGGCATTAACTCTCTCCCTATCCAAAACACTGTCATCTTGAGCGGAACAGAGTCAACGGCAAAGCCGCTGACTCTGCGGAGTCGAAAGACCCCGCCGCCGTTTCTTCGGGCAATACCGCCGCAGGGAGTTCTCCCGGTAATCCTGATGTGTGCTTGGGACCTGGACTCTGCATGTTCGATCGCGTTGGGAGCGCAAGGTGCCCCAGTTGCCATTGATTTTACAGGGGTTACGGCGCGGACGAAACAACGGCCTTTCAAAGCCGTGCCCTTTTGCAGGCGAATTCCCGGCTTGGGCCAAAGGCTCTTGCCCGCCCAGTTACCCGCGACTTTACCCCTGCAATCTTGCTTCCCGATCTGTGCATCAAACCGTCTATAATAAAGTATCTGTTCCTCGGGGAAGCGAAAACCAAACTATGTCGACGAAGTTTAAAGTTACTGTGATTGCCAGTTCGCTGGCTATTCTGCTGTTCACCATCGTGGGCGGATTTGTCCACGTTCGCGCTTCTTCGAATGAGGGCGCGTATCGCCAGTTGTCGGTGTACAGCGAGGTGCTGTCGCGCATCCGCCTCGAATACGTGGAAGAGCCCAATATCCCGGTGGTCACCGAGGGCGCGCTGCATGGTCTACTGGAATCGCTTGACGCTAATTCCAGCTACCTGTCGGCCGACGAGTACAAACGCTACAAGACGATGAAGAACGATGGCAAGGCCGACATCGGCGCGACCGTCTCCAAGCGCTTCGGATACGCCGCCGTGGTCGCCGTGATTCCCGGAGGCCCGGCGGACAAGGCCGGGGTCGAGAACTCCGACATCATCGAATCGATCGAGGGCAAGACCACGCACGACATGTCGCTGGCTGAGATTCATGGCCTGCTGGCCGGCGAGGTTGGATCCACGATCACGGTGGCAGTGGTGCGGCCGCGCCGAGCCGAACCGCAGAAGATTGTGATCACCCGCGACGTGGTCAACATCCCGCCCGCGAGTGACAAGATGCTCGCCGACAACGCCGGCTACATCCAGGTGGACTCGTTCCCGGAAGGCGAATCGCAGGAGATTGCCACCAGGATTCGCGACCTGCAGAAGCAGGGAGCGAAGAAGATCGTACTCGATCTGCGCAACGCCGCCGGTGGCGCGGAGTCTGAGGGCATCGCCACCGCCAATCTTTTCCTCGACCATGGCACCATCACTTATCTGCAGGGGCAGAAGTATCCGCGCCAGGCTTTCAACGCCGATCCCGCCAAGGACATCACCAAGCTCCCCGTGGCCGTGCTGGTGAATCGTGGCACAGCCGGACCCGCCGAGATCGTGGCCTCCGCGATCCTGGAGAACGCCCGCGGCGACGTGGTCGGAGACAAAACCTTCGGCGACGGCTCGGTGCAGAAACTCATCGAGATGCCGGACAGCTCCGCCCTGATTCTTTCGATCGCCAAATACTACTCGCCGGGTGGAAAAGCAATTCAGGATGTGTCGGTCACGCCGAACGTCCTGGTCGCTGACACTGTGGAAGACGACGCTGGATTGCCCGACGAAGAGGAGCAGGCAGCTCCCGGCGAAAAGCCCAGCGACAAGAAAGACGAGAAACCGAAGAACCTGATCGACGACCAGTTGAACAAGGCATTGGAAGTATTGAAGAACCGGGAAACGAAGGGATAAGAAGTCAGGTTTCAAGGTTTCAGAGTTTCAGAGTTTCAGAGTTTCAAAGTCAAGATCGCTCGCTTTGGCGGGCGATTTTTTTTGCTTATGAGGAGACGCTGTCGGATGGGGTCGCTGCCGTCAGGCCGTAAGAAGGTTCTTGAGGGCAATGGCCGAAGGGCGAACAAACGGCGCAAAATTGTGTAAACACCTGTTTTCGACACTTAGCTCACAAGCGCATAATCTAAGGCTATGACCGCCACGAAAGGTGTCGAGTTCGAGGGTCGATTCTTTTGGGCCTACGACGTTGCCGCAGGTGTGTTCCTGAAACACCTTATTGATGAGGCTGAGGCAAGCAAACACATAGATGAACCGTGGTTGTCGAAGGCGGTGTCCTCTTGGCGCGTGCAGGCTGCGATAACAGAGGCTGGCCTCACTCTTGAAGAAGAGTGGTCAAGCGCTCAGAGGGCGATTCTCATAGAGTTGGCAGAAGCTGCCTGTAAGAAGCTCGAAAAAAGGAAATCAATACCATCTGAGGAAATTGCCAGTTGGCCGATGACGGACAACTTACGCATTTTCCCTCGCAGCGCGACGGAAGTTCTCACAGCGCCAATCATCGAATTGGGTCGCGCCATTATTGCGTTGTTGTCTGGGAACCTGCCGCAATCACCTAAAGGCGAGGCTTGGTTCTATGGAACACCTACTGGTCGATCCACGATACGAATGAATCCTCCATGGAATGGCTGATGGAATTCGGCAGCCGTCAAATCGCGATATCGCTCATTGACCAGCGGTCAAAACGTGTTAACGCCTGCTTACAGCAGTTGGCTATGAAGCTAGTGTTGCCTGTCCGAGTGCGCAGCCAAAGCCATGCTGGTCCCCATCAACTCCACAATGTCGCTGAACCGGACAGAGCGAATGTAGGAGGATTTCGGCCTAGGGCCAACAACGGTTCGTACTGAGGCCGGAAGTCGTAAATCATCGACCCAGAGCGTCACGTACTGCTGCCCGGCGATGGTGCGCACTGGCATCCTTCCTCGACCACTGTCCATCAGCAAGAGAATAGGTTTCACAGCGCCCCTAGCCTCAAGCTCCTCTGGGGAACTGCGCGGCGAAAAGGATGCTTGTTCCGAGGTCTTGCGCGGGTTTTTATACGAATGCAGAAGCAGCAACGCAGTCTCGCCTTTCACAGCGTCGCTAATGTCACAGGTCCATGTGGGCTGAGCGACGAAAGACAGCACGTCGAGTTTGCGACCCTTGTAGGTCTCAAGCACCTTTACACGAGCGATTTTCACGCCGTTGATAGTCTCCACGCTAATCACCTTACCCAACACGACCACATCCGCTCTTCTGACCAGTGTGGAGAAATCTGCTGGCGCAACTCTCGCGTGAAGAGAGTTGGAAAAGCCCACGACTATCAGTGCGAGGGCCATCCGCCATGCGAAATGGTTGCTCATGCAAATATCGTAGACCGCTGCCCGGCGAAATCCAAGATTACTCAGCGTAGGTGCGGAGCGACGAAACTCCCATCTATTGAGACACCTGAGCACGACTCGAAGTTCCGTGCAGGAGGCTACTTCCGCCCCAGTTGGCGATAAATCCCGATAACGCTCATTGAGGGGTTCTGAGCGTATACCCTGTTAGCGCCGGTCGGCATTAACTTCCGGTTAGCTCCTTACTCGGGCGGAATTTGCGGGAACCGCGAGGAATCGGACCGAAAGACAACTGGCATTCGACGAAGGACGGACACGGCTGACGAGATCCGTGTCCGTCACAGCATCATGGATGATCGCGGCGAAGTTATTCCCGGACGCGAACGGCGCCGTTGATCGCCTGCGAGCCGAAGTGGCCGCTCGCCGGTGTTCCGAACACCAGGGTGATGTTCGAAAATCGAGTTTGGGTTCCTCCCGTTACGCAAACCGTGAGCGGCGATAGCTGACCCTGAGGGGCAAATGGTGGAAAGCCCCCATTTCCTGTAACCCGCGCCGACCCTGTGACCATGAAACCGGTCGTAGTTGGGGGGTTATAGCTGGCGGTGGGGCAGGCACTGGACACTAAGCTCGGATCCCACGTGACTTGAGCGTCCTTCATTGTGATGTGATGAGTATGTGGATTTCGCGTTGCCGGCGAGTCTGGATCGGCAGGAGGGTTGGGGTTAATCAAAAGCCAGTAGTCGGAATTTTCCATGCTCAAGGCAGCCGAAAAATCCGCCGTGCTGCCATTCCGACTCAAGTCCAGACGCCAAACGCCATGGAGTTCCCAGGGGCCACTGGGCTTGCCTTTCGCGTCGTGCGAAGCCGTGAAGTCGTTGATAATGCCACGAAAGTGCTCGGGGCCTCGATCTTGCGCCACGACACTTGTCCCTAGCGCGAGTACGAGAACCCACGCCCCTATTGACCAGAAGAAAACTTTCCTTTGCATACGGCCTCCAGAAATCTTGGAACACTGATCGCGCCGCCGAAAGCCTCCACCGGAGATTAAAGGCCGGGTGGCCGGCGCACTTGCATTCCGGCGAGTCGTAGCCCGACGCGCCATGCACACACTGAGTGATTCGGAGGACATTGAGCAAACAGCAATAGACGGAACGGCCCGTTTGCGGCCAAATACCGCGTTTTGCAGTTACCATGCGGGGCATTACAATCTCCTGACCGCTCCCCAGGAGAGCCAATGGGCGAACCGTTCCTCGACAAATCGCTATCCGAGACCCCGTCCGAGCGTCGGCTTGATTCCTGGAAGGAGATAGCCCTCTACCTGCACCGGGACGTGACGACCGTCCAGCGCTGGGAGAAGCTGGAGGGGATGCCTGTCCACCGGCACCTACACCACAAGCGAGGCTCCGTCTACGGCCTGAGTTCTGAGCTCGATGCCTGGCAGCAAAGCCGCAAACTCCGTTTCGGGGACGAACATGAGCCCGCCCTGGAAGCACTGGCGGACCCGGATGGCCGGCAAACGACTGTTCCGCGAGGACCTCGCTGGATTCTTCTGAGCTCCGCCGCGGTGGTACTTGCCGCACTCTTTACGTTTGCTTACGTCGCAGCACGGAGCCGCGCCGGGGATGCAAACCGGCCCAAAATTAGATCTTTGGCAGTGCTTCCCTTGCAGAATTTGAGTGGAGATCCGTCGCAGGACTACGTCGCGGACGGCATGACCGAGGAACTCATCGGGCGACTTTCCAGAATTCATGGATTACGGGTTATATCTCGTACTTCGACTATGCACTTCAAGAACACCCAGCTTTCAGTGCCAGAGATTGCCAAGATGCTCGCAGTCGATGCGATTGTTGAAGGGTCGCTGGTGCGAGAAGGACACCAGATCCGTGTGCACGCCCAATTGATTCGTGCCGCGACAGATGAGCACATTTGGGCAGGAGAATACCAGCGAGAGTACCAGAGCATTCTCGAAGTGCAGGAGGAAGTCGCTCAGAATATCGTTGAGCAGATCGAACTGAATCTCACACCGGAGGAGCGGGCGCTTCTGGCGTCCCGGCCCCCGGTCGATCCCGAAGCTTACGAGAATTACCTGAAGGGCCGTTACTACTTCAGCCAGCGGACCGCGGATGCGCTCCACAAAAGCATCGCGTCGTTTCAGCAGGCGATCGCGAGTGACCCAGCCTACGCTCCCGCCTATAGCGGCTTGGCGGAGGCCTACGCCATGCTCGGATTCCGCGGCGGTCTCCCATCGAAAGATGCACTGTCAGGTGCGAAGAAAGCAGCTCTGAAAGCGATCGAACTGGACAACACCTTGGCGGAACCTCACGCCTCTCTAGCCTTCATCGCGGAGACCTACGATTGGGATTGGCCCACCGCCGAAAGAGAATACAAGCAGGCTTTGGAATTGAATCCAGGGTACGCCCAAGCTCACAACTGGTATGCCGGTTATCTCACGTACACAGGCCGATTCAATGAGGGGATCGCTGAGGCCATGCGTGCTCGGGAACTCGACCCCCTGTCCCTGCCTCTGAACAACGCCCTGGCGGGAAGATTGCTGGCGGGAGGGCGTTACGACGAGGCGCTCCGGCAAGCGGAGGAAACCTTGGAATTGGATGACCACTTTGCCCCAGCTCACCAGACCCTGGGCTGGGTATACCTTCATAGCGGAAAACAGGCCGAAGCCATTCGAGAGTTTCAAAAGGCGCTAGAACTCTCGGGAGCGGCAGACACCGATATTCAGTTGGACCTGGGTTTTGCCTATGCAATGTCGGGCCGGCGGGATGAGGCAAGAAGAACCCTCGCGAAACTGGAGCAGATGCACCAACAAGGCCTTGTTCCGTCCGCTTCAGTCGCAATTCTATATGGAGCGTTGGGTGAATCGAGTGAGGCTTTCGCCTGGCTGGAAAAGGCTTACGAGGAGAGGGACCCTCAACTTATATATCTCAAAGCGGGTCGAAGATTCGAGCCACTGCGTAAAGATCCGCGATTTGGACAATTCGTACGCCGTGTCGGGTTACCCGATTAAGGCACCCACAAAGAACGTGGCGCTAGGCGGTCGTCAATGAGCAGCACCATTTCCTCAATTACTCAAATTAGACGGAAGATCGGATACCGGCCTGCGTCCGAAACGCAGAGCCTCGCCAACCCTGTCCGCAAGGTCGAGTTCGAACTATTACAGATAATGCGTCAACCCTGCCACTTCCGTGAACATTGAAACCTTGAAACTCTGAAACCTTGAAACCTGGCCCTTGGTTTAACATTGAATGTTTACCATTGCAATGTTGAAACTCCCATACCTTGAAACTAGCCTTTGAACATCTTCCGACGGTAGAGATTGGCGGACGGAAGCTGGTCGGACTCGTCGTGTTCGGATTGCTCGTCCTGCTCGCCGCCGCGGTGGGCGCGGCATCTGGCCTGCTGCTTGTCTACTCGACGGACCTGCCCCAGATCGAAGAGCTCGAACGTTATCGCCCCAGTTCCGTGACCGAACTGTACGACGGACAGGGCCGAGTTATCGGCACCTTTGCGCTGCAGCGCCGCGTCATCGCCAGCTATGACGACTACCCGCAAGTCCTCCGCAATGCGCTGGTCTCGATCGAAGACAAGGATTTCTACCGGCACTCGGGCATCAACATCTGGCGCATCGTGGGTGCTGCCTATCGCGATATCGAATCGGGCGGCAAAGTGCAGGGCGCATCCACGCTCACCATGCAGCTCGCCCGCAATCTGTTTCTCTCTCCCGACCGTTCGTTTTATCGCAAGGTGCAGGAGGCGCTGCTCGCCATCCAGATCGAGCGCCGCTTCACCAAGCCGCAGATCTTCACCCTCTACGCCAACCAGATATTTCTCGGCCACGGCGCCTACGGCTATGAGGCTGCCTCGGAATACTATTTCAGCAAACCGGCGAAGCAACTGAAACTCGAAGAAGCGGCGCTGCTGGCGGGACTTCCCAAGGCGCCGCAATTTTATTCGCCGATCACTCACCCCGACCGCGCCATCAAGCGGCGCAACCTCGTGCTCAACGCCATGCTTGAAGACGGCAAGATCACCGCGGCTCAGGCTGCGGATGCTAAGAGCAAGCCCATCCTGCTCAACTTGCAGAAAGATCCAAATTCACTGGCGCCGCACTATGTCGAAGAGATTCGGCGCTACCTAGAAGCGAAGTATGGCAGCGATCAGGTTCATGCGGGCGGACTGCGCGTCTACACCTCGCTCGATATGGATCTGCAGAAGTCCGCGCGCCAGGCGCTGCTCGACGGCCTCGCCGCCTACGAACGCCGGCATGGCTGGCACGGCACCCTCGTGAACGTAATTGCCGAGGGTCAAAAGCTCGAGAAATACGAAGATCCGGATTGGGATGAGGAGCCGGAAGTCAACGGATACACGCACGCGCTGGTGACCCAAGTCTCGCCCGCCGCCGCGGAAATTCGCTTTGGCCAGCACACGGCCATGCTCTCGCCAGCCGATGTAGCCTGGACATCGACAGCGCTAAAGACAAAACTGAAGCCCAAGCTCCCCGACATTCTCCATCCGGGCGACGTCGTCTACATCAAGGTGCTCGCGTTCGATGCGGGCGGAAAAGCGCGCGTCAGTCTGGAGGAGGATTCAGGGGCCGAAGGAGCGCTAGTCGCCATCGACAACGCGACCGGAGAAATCAAGGCCATGGTCGGCGGCCGGGATTTCAATCTCTCCAAGTTCAACCGTGCCACGCAAGCGCTGCGCCAGGTCGGGTCGTCGTTCAAGCCGTACGTTTATACCGCCGTGATTGACCAGGGCGGCAGCCCCGACGACACCATTGTGGACGCGCCGGTAACTTTTCAAACTGCCTCCGGCCCTTATTCGCCGCATAACTACGACGACAAATTTGAGGGCACCATTACGCTGCGGCGCGCGCTCGCCCAATCCAGAAACATTCCCGCGCTCAAACTGGCCGACCGGGTCGGTATTAAGACCGTGATCGAATACGCGCACCGCTTCGGCATTACCGCCAACATTCCCGCCTATCTTCCGGTGGCGCTGGGCTCGGCGGAAATCACGCCGATCGAGCAAACCTCAGCCTTCAGCGTGTTTCCGAACGACGGCGTGCGCGTCGCTCCGCGCTACATCACCAAGGTGACCGATTACGAGGGTCGCATTCTGGAAGAAGATTATTCCGATATCAAAGACGCCGTCAGCTCGCGCACCGCGCGCATCCTGACCTCCATGTTGCGGGAGGTCGTGCTGCATGGCACAGCAGTCGCCGCCGCCAAAATGCCGTATCCGCTGGCGGGCAAAACGGGAACGACCAACGATTTCACCGACGCCTGGTTCGTGGGCTTCTCTCCGTCGCTCACCTGCGGCGTCTGGATCGGCTACGATGAAAAAAAATCCCTCGGCGAGAAAGAGACCGGAGGCCACGCCGCCCTGCCCATCTGGATCCAGTTCATGACCGTCGCGCTGGCCGGCAAAGATCCAGGAGAATTCCAGCCAGTACCGGCGCAAGGGACCGCCGTCGCACGAAAAGTCGACACGCCGGACGTAGCGCCCGGCGACGGTGAATTGCATTAGCACCCGTGTGGGGACGGGCGCCTCGCCCGTCCAAGCCGAGCGCAGCTCGGCAGTTGTCTGCGGTCACGGTAACTTTAGACGCTGTCGTGGGCTCTCAGTCAGCAGCTTTCAGAGACATTTCCCGATCAGTCGTCCCATCCGCACGATTCGATAAAGAGGAAAAAGCGCTTCCGGCAGTCGCACCGCCGCAATATCTCCCACGCCCGGCGTCCAGAACAGCCGCCAGAGATATCGCCAGCGGTCGCCGCGCCGCTCGCGCAATTTCAGAATCAGTCGGAAGTATTCCGTGGATTCGAAATCGTAAGACGCGCCGCGAGTGAGGCGCTCGGCGAATTCGCGGCCCAGAGCGGGCACCTGAGGATCGGTTGCGATCATTTCCTCCGCCAGTCCGGGAAGCTGCGCGTGAAGCAAATTCTTCACCAGCCAGAAACTTACACCGAGAATGCGAGCGATTCCCAGCGCGCGTGCCCGCGAGAACACCAGCGCGTAGTCGATGGTCTGGGCTTGGGATGAGGTTCGGGATTGAGACCGGAGGGTTTCCGCAATGTCCGCGAGCCAGATCAGGCGCGTCCATAGATGCTTGGCGGCATGGAGGCAGAGCACCAGCAGCGAATCTTCGGGAGCGAGGCATGGCACTTCGCACCCGCCGACGACGGTGCGGCCGGCGCCCGCCAGCAGATCCTCCACGCGCAAATCGACCGCATAGAAACGCGGCAGCAACGCCCATTGCAGCTCCACCAGGTGCTTGCCAGCCGCGCCGTCAAACGAACACTCATAGCCTGTCCGCAGCCAGAATCGCTCCACGGCTGGGGTAACATCCGAAGAAGGGCGATATTCGATCTCGGCAAGAGCCTGCTTTGCCCGCTCGAAATCGGCGGGAGAAATCAGGATGTCGAGATCCCCAAAACTTCGCAGCCCGAGATCGTGGTAAAGCGATTGCGCCAGCACAGGTCCTTTGTACGGTACCGCCCGCAATTGCACCCCCTCGAAGCGCTGCATAATACGAGCGAGTTCGGCGGCGAACAGCAAGCTGCGCCGCAAATTCGTTTCGTACGCGGATCGCAGCGCGCGATCGACTTCCGGCGGAAGGCCGCGAGCATGTTCCATCAGGTTGAGCGCGGCGAGCGGAAGAACTCCGTGCTGCTCAGCCAGGCGAAGAAATTCAGTCCAGTCGAGCACTGAGAGATCCCAATTCGCAACGCGCTCGATTCGCTCCGGAGATAGCTCCACGCCCGCCAACACGCACACAAGCGCAAATTCGTCTTCTATCTGCGGCCCGGCGCGCGATGCGGAAGACGAAGACAAGAGTTCGGTCATGGAAGCGGAATCTTCTGCGCGGCAGTCCGACCGCAGCAACAAAAGTCGTCGCTGAAAACAAGCGTGTCGTCGCAGCGCTGACGAATGTGTGCGAGAACGCGTTCTTGCGCAACCCAGTGGAACGAAATAGAAAACGAAATATAAGAGGATCCAGCCCCGTAGGGGCGAACCAGCTTAGCCCAGCGCTTCAGCGCTGGGGAAAGTAGAAAAAATGCCTCAAGTCCCGGAGGGACGACCCAGCTCTCATGCACACTCTGCGGCGCCGCTCCACTCAAAATCATAAGCATCGCGAATCGCCACTATAATACAGAGTCTTCGGCGCGCGTCCGAAACTCGATGCCAAAGGCTGTTCGTCGTTCTTATTATTTTCACTCGCACTTCGCCATTCACTTTCATGGACCGAATCGTCTTCGAATCCGTTCGCAAGATATTTCGCCATCGTCCAGCTCTATTCAATTGGCTTGGACGAGAACGGGGCGGCGAAACCGTTGCCTTGAAAGACGTTTCTTTTTCGGCAGCCGGCGCAGAGGTCTTAGTGCTGCTCGGCCCGAACGGCAGCGGAAAAACCACGGCGCTCAAGCTGATTTCGACCATGCTCCTGCCCGATGCTGGATCGGTACGCGTGGGCGGATTCGACGCGCAGCGCGCCGCCGGCGAAGTGCGGCGGCAGGTCGGCATCGCCGTCGCCGGAGAGCGCTCGTTCTTCCCTCGTCTCTCCGCTCGAGAGAACCTCGACTTCTTTGCCACGCTCGACGAAGTCTCGCGCAGTGAGCGGGCAAGAAGAATCCAGGAAGTTCTTCGCGATACCGGCCTCGAAGAGCAGGCCGACACGCTGGTTATGAAGTTCTCCAGCGGCATGTATCAGCGACTGGGGATCGCGCGCGCTCTGGTCAAGCGCCCCAGCGTGCTTTTGCTCGACGAACCGACCCGCAGCCTCGACGCGGCCACGACCGCGCACTTCTGGGCGACGATCCGGGCATTGGCGCGGACCCAGACCACCGTTCTGCTCGCCACCCACAACTTCGCGGAGGCGGCAGCGGTCGCGGATCGCCTGCTCTTGCTGCATCGCGGCGAGTTGCTAGCCGATCGCCCCATGGGCGACGGCGAAAGCGCTGAGGCGCTGCGAACGTACTACTTCCGCATGACCGGCGAGATTGATGAGGCATTTGTAATTGGTAATTTGTAATTGTAAATCGTATTTTGAATGTGGTGCCGGCAGCGTGCGAGTTTGAAATTACAAATTACAAATCGCAAATTACAAATGCTCTTATGACTTCCACTCTCGACAAGCTCTACGCCATCCTGCGGCGCGATTTGCTCACGGCCGTCCGCCACCGCAGCGGTTTCGTCGTGACCCTGGTCGGAGTGTTCACCGAACTGGCGGCTTTCTATTTTCTGTCCCGCGCCATCGGTCCCGGCTTTCGGCCCGCTGGCGTCGAGTACTTCCCGTTCCTCCTGGTGGGAACCGGCGTCTACACTTTTTTCGTAATGAGCGCACAAGCTTTTCTGAGCGCGGTGCAGGAAGCGCAGCAGACGGGAACACTGGAAGTGCTGATGACGACCTCGACGGCTCCGGCTGAGCTCGTCATCCTCAGTTCTATTTCCGCGTTTGCCGGAAACCTGGTCAATCTGCTGGTGTATCTTTTTGCCGGGGTGGCAGTTTTCCGGGCGTCCATCCACGCCAACTTTCTGTCGTGCGTGGCCGTACTGATTTTCTCTCTGGCCATCGCCTTGGCGCTGGGCATCGTCGCGGCCACGCTTCAGGTTGCATTCCAGAAAGGCTCGGCTCTGTTGTGGCTGCTCAGTTCCGGGATCTGGTTTCTGAGTGGGACAATGTTTCCGATTCAGAGTTTGCCCCGCTCGCTCGAACTTCTCGCGCACGCGGTTCCTCTCACTTACGCAATCGACGGCATGCGGAGGGCGCTGCTCGAGGGACAGTCCCTGCGGACGATGGCTCCAACACTGGCTGTGCTGGCCGGGTTTGGCCTGGTCATGCTGCCGCTCGCGCTGGCCGGTCTGTCGCTAAGTTTGCGGCGGGCGCGGCAAGATGGAACTCTTTCATTTTACTGAGGATATCGATTCGGCTGCTTCCGCTTCTCGCCCTGCCTTGTTGGCATCCGGGAAAGCCGTGTAGTAAACTGCCTTGACTCTGATCAAAACTGGGGGATAAGCCAGCTCTTCCTTTGACTATCTGGCTTGACCGACTATGACCGACAATCGGGCCGCTCGCGAGAAACACCGGCTATCGGAAACCGCGAGTGACGAGAAGAAGCTTTACCAAAAGCCAGCATTTCGCTGCGAGCAGGTCTTCGAGACGCAGGCTCTATCTTGCGGCAAGATCGCTTCCACCGTTGGCAATTGCCAGTTCTCGCAGAAGACCTCCTGATGCTGGAAAACGCCATGAGTGCGGCACGCTCGAATTGGAGCGCGGTACGTTCGGGTTTGGTGACGGAGGCATTGCGTCGCGGCGGTGGCTTGGGTCGGCGCGTTCGGCTGCAGGTTTATGGGGAAAGTATGTTGCCCACCCTCTGGCCAGGCGACGTGGTCGAGATCGCGAGCTGCTCGCTTGAAGACGTCCGTGCTGGGGAGATCGTGCTCGCAATGCGCGACGACCGCTTCTTCCTGCATCGTCTCGTCGGGCGTTGCTTCGGCGCCGCCAGCACGCCAAACGGCTTCCTGCTGTGCGGCGATTCCATGCCAGGTCCTGACCCTTTGTTTCCTCCCGAAGCCCTGCTGGGACGGCTCGTACGCAGCGCTGGCGAAGGGCGAGCCGCAGTACGTCCGGGATTGGGATCGAGCTGGTTTAGCGTGAAGTTCTCTCGCGCCGTGGGAGTGCTGCTTTGTTATTGTGGCGTGGCGCGCCGTGCTGCTTTAAAGCTCCACCGACGCCGGAAGGCATCCGCGTGCCAATTTCAAGATTCGGAAGCCGCGGCGGATATTCGTTCCGCAGTTCTTTATTCCTCAAAGCCGGGAGCCTTCTGATGGCCGCAGCTCGACAAGCCACGTGTGTCGAGATCGGAGGAATCCCGATTGCTCTGTCCACCAATTCCAATGACGAGAGCTTCCTTGACCTGCTGCGCCAGCGCTACGACGGGTTCCTGAGCTCCTCGCTTCCCGAGTTTGAGCTTGAGTTCGATTTGACCCGCGGGGGAATGGTTTCCGATGGTGACATTCAAGTCCGCCGCGAGGGTGACGAGTGGCTCATCGAACGCGGAGATTTCCACGCCCGGTGGGACCCGCGCACCGGGCGAGGCAGCGTGCGGCAAAATGCCAACCCGTATTCTCTGGACTCGGTGCTCCGTATTCTCCACAGCCTGATTCTTGCCGAGCGCGGCGGATTCCTGCTGCACTCCGCCAGTGCGATTTGCGACGGCCGCGCGTATCTATTCTCGGGCGTATCGGGGGCGGGCAAAACCACGATGACCCGGCTCGCGCCCGCGGACATCACCTTGCTTACCGACGAAATTTCCTACATACGCCCGAGTGCGGACCGGTACTCAGCATTCGGCACTCCCTTCGCTGGAGAGCTGGCCCGGGCTGGTGAAAACTGTGCCGCTCCCATCTCCGCGCTGTTCTTCCTGGAGAAGGGCGCCGAGAACCGCGTCGATGAGTTGACCTCCACGGAAGCCGTCCGCCGGCTGATGCGCAATATTCTGTTCTTTGCGGAGGACCACAGCCTGGTGGAAAAGCTCTTTGCCACGGCCTGCGATTTCGTCGCCAAGGTTCCCATTCGCCGCCTGACGTTCTATCCTGATCCCAGGGTGTGGGACGAAGTTCACAACTTCGCACGAAATTTCGACCGCAACTTCCAGGGAGTGCCCGAGCATGCCTGAAGATTGTATTTACATTGCGCGCAGTTCCGCCATTGCCGCTCGCGCGCTGGCCGGCGAGATGATGGTGATGAACTCGGCCGATTCCACATTCTTCACGCTGAACGAGGTCGCAACCGCCATCTTTCAAGCTGCCGACGGACACACTCCTCTGCGGGAAATTGTGCGCAACCAGATCTGCGAGCAGTTTGACGTCGATCCCGAACAGGCGCAGGCAGACGCCGAGCAGTTCGTCGCCGAACTCTCCGCCCACGGGATTCTTCTGGTATCGAATCAACCTCTGGCCGCGGAGACGGCCCGATGAGCCTGATGAGTGAAGTCGGCCAGAAGGCATTCAACCTGGGCGTGCCTTTCGCCGTGCACCTGGACGTCACCTATCGCTGCAACGAGCGCTGTGTGCATTGCTATCTCGATCACGACGACCACGGCGAGATGACGACCGCGGAAATCAAGGACGTCCTCGACCAGCTCGCCGAGGCTGGCGTTTTTTTTCTTACTTTCAGCGGCGGCGAGGTCTTTATGCGCCGCGACTTCTTTGAGCTTGTCGAACACGCGCGCCGTCTCATGTTCAACGTGAAGATCAAGACCAACGCGGTCATGATCCATGAAGAGGAAGCCCGGAGACTTCGCGAACTGGCCGTGGACACGATTCAGATTAGCGTGTACTCGCACCGTCCCCAAGTTCACGATGCCATCACCAAGTTGCCGCATTCGTTCGAGCGCACCATCAATTCCATTCGCTTCTTGCGCGAACAAGGGCTGCGAGTCACTATCGCCAACGTGATGATGACCGTGAATTCCTCCGATCATCTTGGCGTGCAAAAGCTTGCCGCCGAACTTGGCGTGCATTACACGCTCGATCCCACCATCACGCCCATGATGGACGGCGGCACATCCGTTCTAGCGCTGCGCATTCCGGGAGAAGACCTGCCTGAAATTTTCCATAATCCTGCGCTGGTCGGCAGCCAGGAAGAGTTCTGCGCTCCTCCCCAGCCGCCCTCGGAGGAGGATCTTGAGGGGTACTCGTGCAGCCCGGGCCATTCTTTTTGCTACATTTCGCCCTACGGCGATGTCTTTCCCTGCGTGCAGTTTCCTCTTCCCACGGGAAATATTCGCCAGCAGAAGTTTTTGGATGTCTGGAATCTTTCCCCGCAGATGAAGGAGGTTCGCTCGATCCAGGCCAAAGACCTGACTGTCTGCTCGTCGTGTTCGCACGTCACTAGTTGCACGCGCTGTCCCGGCTTGGCCTATGTGGAAGGAAGTATGCGCGGCCCATCGACGGCGGATTGCGAGAAGTCCTTCTACCGGACGGGCGTGCCGACGGCGAACATGCTGCGGCAAGGATTGTCAAAACCACCTGGCCGAGTGCGACTGATTCAGATTCGGCCGATTGCCATGCCCGCATGAGATATTCTCCCCGTCGATCTCCGGGAAAGTGGCAAGACGTAACGGCAACGCTAGCTTTGCTGTTAGCTGTAGGTCTGTGTGGTTGCTGGACAGACAGGAAATCCGTCCTCATTCTCGACGAACAGTGGAGTGTGAAACAAGCTGAAAATGACTGCAAGTCTCGAGTTCAGCCGGGCGTTCCTCCCTGTAGCGGCGATCCCGCGGCCGAGATTAGGAACTCCGAAGTCGAGATTTCCAATTACTTCAGATCCGACCCTGAATGCACCGGAATTACCTTGCTGACACTCAGCGCCTCGAACGGGGCGTCGCATTTGTCGTCAGGTGATACCTGGTGGTTGTTTCTTGAACTTGCTGGCGGCTTTGATCGGGAAAAGAGGTGGACGGTGACTCACAGCGATAATCCTAGCGAAAATGGCGCACTCACCGGCGTAGGTGAAGCGAAGCAAATAGCGCACGATTCTTGCCGATTTGTCCGAGGTAAATTCTGGCGTTAACAGCTTAAGGGACTGGATCCGCCTGTGGGAATCTCAATCGGGCGGAGGATACCGTCGCCAAGGCGGTTACAGTTTGCCCCCGGCAACAGCGTTGTGGCTGCGCTTCAAATCCACCACCGCTTCCACGCTCGCCAATTGCTCCAGGATGCGCTGCAAAGCGGCGCGCACCTCGTGCGTTGCTTCATTGAACTTCAGCGCCGCTCCAATACCCATGTCCATGCGCACGACCTCGCTGTCAAGCGAAACGTTCGTATGTTCGTGCGAGAAGGCGAGTTTTAGCTGCGATCCGGGCAACAGGAGCCCGCTGGTTTCAACATAGCAGCCGCCCAGGCTCAGATTGGTGACGATGCCCAGGATCGCGCGTTCCTGACTCTCTCCAGAAATTTCCGTGGTCAGTCGGCCGCGCACCCGCGGATACAGACGGCGGTTCTTCTGACCCGACTGACTTTGCTTCTGCAGGTACATGCGTTTGTCGGCTTCCGAGAGAATCTTTTCGGCATCCATCCCGTCTTCGGGAAACACGGCCTTGCCCACGCTCAGCGAGAGAATGTCCTCGTTGCAAATGTCCTTTCCCGCTTGCTTTGCCAGGTCCCGCATCTGTTCCGCTTTGCGCGCGGCCGCTTCTGGCGTGAGTCCCGGCGCGATGACCACGAATTCGTCGCCGCCCATGCGTGCGACGTAATCATACTCACGGCTGGTTTCCTTCAGGGAGTGCGCAAATAGCCGCAGTACGCGATTCCCTTCCAGATGCCCAAAGCGATCGTTGATCTGCTTGAAGCCATCCATGTCGGCGACCATCACGGTCAGCGTTTTGTCGTGGCGTTTGCAGCGCGCCATTTCCCGGTCGAGGTGCAGGAACAGCGAGCGCGCATTGGGAAGACCGGTGAGGTAGTCGGTCACCGCCGAACTCTCCGCCTGCTCGTACTTCATCGCGTTCTCGATGGCGAGCGCCATTTTGGAACTTACCGCCAGCAGAATGCTCAGGTGGTCGGAGGTGAAGAAGTCTTTTTCTGCGTGGTACAAGGCGACCACGCCAACCACGCCCTTCAGGCCCTCGAGCGGAACGGCGAGCGCTGAGTTCAGCGTGCTGTACTTGGAAGTGTCGTTCAGATACCCGGGCTCGACCGAAGGATTGCCATTCAGGATCGGCTTGAGGTTTTGCGCTACCCAACCCGAGAGCCCTTGTCCCATCGGAATGCGCAGCGAAGCAAACAGCCGGAAGTTATCGCCATTCACATATTCAGGCACCAGTTCGTCGCCATGCCGGACGTAGATGGCAATCGCATCGTAGGGCATCGCCCGACGCAGCTTCACCGCAAACACCGAAAGCGTTTCGCCCAGGCTGAGCGAGGCTCCGAGGTCCTGGCTGAGTTCGAAAAGAGTTTGCGCTTCCTGGCGTGCCGCTGCGATCGAACCGAGAAAACTGCGCTCCGGCGCCCGCTGCTTCCCTTGCGCCTCGAATCCTGCGGCCGGCTTGATGACCGGCATCGCATCCTTGTCTTTGTCTTTGACTTCCGTTGACAGTTTTTGTTTGCTCAGGTTGTCGGTGCGTTCGTGGACCAGTTGCTCCAGATCCACGTACCTTCGTTCGAGCACCTTGACCACTTGCGGATCAAAAGACTTTCCCGATTCATCCACCAGTCGCGCCATCGCTTCCTTCAGCGGCAGCGCCCGCCGATATTGCCGATCCGAAGCCAGCGCGTCCAGGAAATCGACCGCCGCCAGGATGCGGGCGCCTATCGGAATCTGCGTCCCGCGCAGCCCCAGTGGATAGCCGGTCCCATCGAACTTCTCGTGGTGGGCGCGTACGATGGGGACGACCGGGTAGGGAAAGCGCACCCGTTCCAGAATTTCAGCTCCCACCAGCGGATGAATCTTCATCTTCTCGAATTCTTCCGGCGTCAGCCGGCCCGGTTTCGAGACGATGTGCTCGGGAATCGCCAGCTTGCCGATGTCATGCAGCAAGGCGGCGGCCTGCAGGGCATCCATTCCCTCCCGGTCAACGTTGAGTTCCTTCGCCACTTCGACCGCGTAGACGCGAACTCTCTGCAAGTGATCGTGTGTCGTCTGGTCCTTGGCCTCGATGGCAAGCGCGAGCGCCTCGATCGTGCGCATGTGCAAGTCGGCCATCTCTTCCACGTGCCGCTTCTCATCTTCCAATTTGCCGAGATAAAGACGGTACGAACGATAGATGAGGTACACCACCGGAAGCGTCAGTAGCGACGTCTGCCAGTCGGTAAAGCCGTGCAGCCAGCTCATCATGCCGGCCACACCCGCACCCACCAGGTAGTACGGGAAGCTCCAGAAGTAGCATTCTGCCCAGATTTTTCGCAGCGATCTGCGCTCGGTCAAAGAGATGACAGCCGCCACCGGAAGCGTATTGGCAACGAAGTACACCGACGCTGCCAGAAATAGCAGGGTCGAGGGATTATTCACCGCCCGATGCAGCAAGGAGTAGCGATACGTGGCGAAGGTCACCGCAATGGCGAGCGCCGTTGAGCAAACGTTGAAGGCGACTTGAATCGGAACGGGACGATCGCGGTCGAAGCACTGCACTACCACCGCCGCGCAGCCCAGAGCCATGGCTTCCGACAAACTCAGTTCCAGCACGCCCAGCAGCAGAAAGAGAAAGTTCACCGACATTGTCCCGGTAATGCCGGGCAGGTTCACCTTAAGCCGCGAGGCCGCCAGCGCAATCACCAGATAGCAGAAAAATTTGAGTGGATTCTCGCTTCTGCCGTGCATCACCGAATAGGTCAGGACGGCCGTCCCACAGATCACGACTACGGCGATAAAAAAGCGTGGCGCCGCGCTCATGTCCCTCCATGATTGAGGGCGAGTTTTCATCTTGGACGAACTCCTGTTCGGGATGCCGGGTTGCAATTCCCCCAGGGGAAAAATAGGGGAATACTCTATTGATAACAGGCAGGGGACGGGCAAGGAAGAATTCGGATATTTGGAGGTAAACTTCCGTAATCAGGGGTAGTGACCTTCCGGCGGTATTCCCCCAAAGCACCGGGAATATGGCTCCTAACCCACAGAAAAGACAGATAAACAATCGGATCATCGGATCATCGAGTCATCGGGTGATTGAAAGTCAAAGGCCAAGGCCTTTGAACTTAGATGGCCCGATGACCCGATCGCAGGATGACCCGACTTCGAGTCCTTCCGTGAACATGGCCTTCATCCGCAAGCCTTCGTCCGCGAGGTTTGACTTGCCAGAACTCTGGGGCCTAACATGAGTTCCTCTGTCCCAGGAGTGTTCCCCGGAATGATCGGCCAGACCGTCTCCCACTACCGTGTCCTCTCGCAGCTGGGCGGGGGAGGAATGGGCGTTGTCTACGAAGCCGAGGACATCAACCTGGGCCGCCATGTCGCGCTCAAGTTCCTGCCTCCCGAGACGGAAAAAGACCCGCTTGCGCTCGATCGTTTTCAGCGTGAAGCGCGCGCGGCCTCCGCCCTGAACCATCCCAATATCTGCACCATCTACGAGGTCGGCGAGGACGGCGGACGCCACTTCATCGCCATGGAGTTGCTGGAAGGTGAGACGCTCAAGAGCCTTATCCACGGCAAGCCTCACGGCCAAACCATCGAGATCGAGCAATTGCTCACTCTCGGCATCCAGATCGCCGACGCTCTCGACGCCGCCCATGCCAAGGGCATCGTCCACCGCGACATCAAACCCGCAAACATTTTTGTGACCAGCCGCAACCAGGCCAAGATTCTCGATTTCGGCTTGGCCAAGCGCACCGCCAAACCCTCCATCCTCTCCGCCGCGACCATCGGTTCCGCTGCCACCGTGGACGAGCCGTTCCTGACCAGCCCGGGATCGACCGTGGGCACCGTGGCCTACATGTCTCCTGAGCAGGCGCGCGGCAAGGATCTCGACGCCCGCACCGACCTGTTCTCGTTCGGCGCCGTGCTCTATGAGATGGCCACCGGTGCACTGCCCTTTCGCGGGGATACCTCCGCCGTTATCTTCGACGCCATCCTGAATCGTCCGCCGACCCCACCCCTTCGCCTGAACCCCGACTTGCCGCCGCAGTTTGAAGCGATATTAAACAAGCTGCTCGAAAAAGACCGCGACCTGCGCTACCAGAGTGCGGCCGACGTCCGCTCCGACTTGAAGCGCCTCAAACGCGACTCCGAATCAGGCACGATCCTGGCCGCAACCTCGTCCAGTTCTTCCATCCGCGGCTTTTCCACCGGCAAGAGCGGGCCAGGCCAAAAACTGCCCGTGTGGCTGATCCCGATCCTGATTGTCGCGGTGGTCGCCGCCGGCATTGGATTCGTGTTTATGAAGCGCGGCCACGCGCTCACCGAAAAAGATTCGATCCTGATTGCCGATTTCGTAAACACCACCGCCGATCCCGTCTTCGACGGCACGCTCAAGAAAGCGCTCGCCGTCGATCTGGGGCAGTCTCCCTATCTGAACGTCTTCCCGGATCAGAAAATCCGCCAGACATTGCAGTTCATGGGCCGCAGCCCCGGTGACCGCATCACCACCGACGTCGGCCGCGAAATCTGCCAGCGCGATGGCATCAAGGCCATGCTGAACGGCAGCATTGATAGCGTGGGTGGCCAATACGTCATCACTCTGGAAGCAACCAACGCTTCTTCCGGCGATTCGCTCGGACGCCAGCAGGCTCAAGCCGACCGGAAAGAAGACGTGCTGAATGCGCTGCATGGCGCCGCCACCAGACTGCGCGGACAACTCGGCGAGTCGTTGTCCATGGTGCAGAAATACGACATGTCTCTTTCCCAGGCCACCACTTCGTCGCTCGACGCGCTCAAGGCGCTGAGCCTGGGCGACGCCAAGCACAACATGGGCGACGATCTGGCTGCTATTCCCAACTACCAGCGCGCTATCGAGATCGATCCCAATTTCTCCATGGCCTATGCCCGCCTCGGCACCGTCTACAACAACCTTGGCCAGACCGAGTTGTCGGAGCAAAACCGCCAGAAGGCCTTCGAGCTTCGCGATCGCGCCAGCGAGCGCGAGAAACTCTACATCATGTCCCACTATTATGCGGACAGCGGCCAACTCGACAAGGGCATTACCGCCTACGAGCTCTATCGCCAGACCTACCCGCGCGATTCCATCCCCTTCAACAACCTGGCGGGGATCTATATCCAGCTCGGACAATTCGACAACGCGTTGGAGAATGCGAAGCGCGCCGTAGAGCTCGACCCCGACATGGTGACCGGCTATGGAAGCGTCGCCGCGGCTTACGCCGGACTGAACCGGATCGAGGAAGCACGCGCCACCCTCAACACCGCGCTGCAGCACAAGGTATCCGCTGCCGGCCTCCATCTGGGGCTGGCTATGTTGGATTGGTGCGAAGCTAAAGACGCCGACATGGAGAAGGAACTGCAAAGTGCCTCCGCGACCCCCGACGGAGAAGCGAGCGTTCTCGGATTCCGCGCAGGCATCGCCAGCAGTCGCGGGCAAGTGCGCCAAGCGCGGGAATTTATCCGCCAGAACGAAGATGCATTGGATCGCCTGCATTTGCAGGGCCGAGCCGATATGGACGCGGGAGTCGCCGTCTTCGAGGCAGTGGTGGGCAAGCGTGCCGACGCCAACAGCGACGCCACCGAGGCGCTCCATTTATCCCGAACTGTTTCGGTGCTGGGGACTGTGGCCACGACACTTGCCATCTTGCGCCAGGATCAGAAAGCGATCGCCTTGGCCGACGAAATCCAGCGCGCCCATCCCAACAACACCATCGCGATAAACGTGACCATCCCCATGATTCGCGCGATTGCCGTCCTGCAGCCCGCGAATCCAGCCAAGGCCGATCCGGCTAAGGCCATTGACTTCCTTAACACCGCTGCCCTGTATGCTCGCGCCAACACCGGCGTTTTTTACATCCGCGGCATGGCCTACGAGCAGGCTGGCCGTTACGCCGAAGCCCAGCAGGATCTTCAGAAGGTCCTGGACATGAAGTCCCACAATGGCCCCGACCTGGTGTTCGCGGTCGCCCAACTGGAGTTGGGTCGGGTGTTTCAGAAGCAAGGCGACACCCCCAAGGCGCGCATCGCCTATCAGGACTTCTTCTCCACCTGGAAAGACGCCGACCCGGACCTCCCGCTCCTCCACGAGGCCAAGGCCGAATACGCGAAACTGCAGTAGAGAGACAGCCCGCCGCTAGGAGCCCGAGCAAGAAGTTGAACCGCAGAGAGCGCAGAGTTCGCGGAGAACCTCTTGTTTCCGTGTTTGGACACGAACCCCTAAAGTGTTCGCGTGAAAGTGCTTCGGGCAGCGAGTTTTGGACTCTTGTACCTGTTTTGCTCCGCGAACTCCGCGCCCTCTGCGGTTAACGCCTTCGCTCAGCCTACTCCTAGAAGTGGAACCCAATCTGCGCCGTCAGCGCCCGCGGCGTCACAAAGTGCGTCCCGCTGAAGGTCGATAGGAAGTTATAGAGCGCCAGTTTATTCATCACGTTGATGGCGGTAAGCGTAAGACTCCATTTATAACGATCGCCCTTGAACAGATTATCTTCGCCTAACGAAACATCGAACAGGTTGCGCGGCGCGATGCGCGGCGGATTGTGGTCGTCATTTTCGGTATTCGGCGCTGGCACCTTTATGAGAGTGGACCCAAACTGCGATGCCAGGCATGTGAAAGGCAGCGCAGTGGTCGGGGTTGCGTGAACCCCGTTGCAGGTGAACCCGGCTTGGAACTCCTGGTCGGCGGTCAGGGGATTTAAGAACGCATCTGTCATGTTGATGGCTGGCTGCCCGCCTAGCGTAGTTGACTGCGGGCAATCGTTGTTTGCATTGAACCCGTAACACGGTGCGTTGCCAGCCACCAGACCGCTGTCGTATCGCCAATTGAAGCCGACCCATGGCCCGGCTTTCCAAGGTTGATATTGCAGATGCGTCGTTTGGTTAAATTTTTCGTCGTGGTCGATGCGGAAGGGCGTTCCACTCTGCCCGACCGTCACTCCCAAACCGCTGGTCTGAGGCGGAAAGAAGCGCGCGGCCACGCTCGACATCACCACCAGCGCTGAGAATCCGTGGAAATCCGGCACGCTCACGCGAATGGCGTATCCCGGAATCTTGGAATTGTGCCATCCGATGGGAAAGAAGATCGGCGTCGCGGCCAGCGTGCTGAAATCGTAGCCGGTATGCGTGTACTTCCAAATGTAATCTCCGCTCACGACAGCATAGCGGCCGAATGCCTGCTGCAAGCCTGCGTGGAAGTCATTGCGATAGCCTGGCGTATTTGGCTTTTGCACGCACGGGATAAGATCCTTAATAACAGCGTAATTGCACCCTTCGCTGGCCAGGACAAGGTTCTCATTGAACGGACTCTCCAAGGTCCGCGCATAGGAAACGCGCAGCACCGTGTTGGTCCGCTTAATGTTGTAAGCAACTCCGAGACGCGGCTCGGCTTGGCGGGCAGTCACTAGGCCGTTGTAAAAATCACCCCGGAGTCCCAGGTTAAGGGACCAGTTTCCCTTGGAGATCGCATCCTGCAAGTAGATGGCAAGCTCTTTTATATCCGTATGGCCGTGAAATGGATACAAAGTACTGCTCGACCCAGCACAACCATCGTTGGACGACGGTGCTGACCGGGTCAGGTCGTAGCAGCCCAACAACGGAATGAAGTTGGGGTTGGCGGTAAACAGTGTTGGGTATAGAGTTTGGTTCGTCGTCGTCGCCGTCGGGCACTGCGACGGGTCGTTGAGTCCAGGGTTGCCGACAAATACCGGAACGCCATTCGCATCCACGCAAGGCGCGTTGAGTGTCGGATCAACGATGCCGAGATTGAAATTCTCGGTGAGAAACGTTTGTTGATACGTAGCTCCCAGCTTAAGGTTATTGATACCCTTCACATAGGAAACATCGGAGCGCAGTCCCGCGTTCGCCAGCGTCCGATACTGCGAGATAGTGTCCTGCTGCAGATTGGACGGACCAAGGTCGGCGAATGGGTCCTTGCTCGGATAGTAATTGAAGGCATCCCGCCTCACCCACCCACCGAGACTAAGGACGACGGTCGGACTCGCCACTCGCGTCCAAGTCGGCGCGATGTTGAAGCTCTTAATGAGCGCCCGTTGGTCGGTGGGGCCGACCACGTTGCCGTTCGGATCGAGACCGCCATTGGCCACCACCACTTCATTCCACAGCGTAGAATTCTGCCCGTCAAAGCTGTTGGGCGTCTGGAACCACGAACGTGAAAAGCCCAAGTTCACGTGGATCGAATTGGCAGTAGAGAGTTGGTAGTCCACGCGGTCGAAGAAGTTTTCCTCGTTGCCTTTGTCGTGCGCCACGGCGAATTCCGGCGGATCGAGGAACCGGCCACTATTCAGCCCGTTCGCAGAAATGAAGTTTCCCCACTTCTGACCTCCGTAAGCCAGATCGAAGCCTACATTGGACGAACCAAACGATCCGTACGAGGCGTTCACGCTACCATGCGGCGTGGTAACGCCCTGGCCTGACCGCGTCGTTGCCACAATCACCAGGCTCGTCTTGCCGCCGTATTCCGCCGGCGGGGCGCCGGGAATGACCTCCAGTGACTGGATCGAATCGACCGGAATCTGATTAGAAAAAATCTTGCTTTGCTGATCGGTAATGGGCTGGTTGTCGACCGAGAACGAGTTCGACGCGTGGTCGCCCAGTCCGTGAAACAGGCCGTTCGAATCGGCCGCCACTCCCGGCGCCGCCATCGTGACCAGTGAACTCACCGACGAAGACTGGCTTTCCAAAGGGATCCTGTCGAACAATCCTCGATCCACGTCGGTGTGGCCGATCGGATCGTTCTCGACCAGATCTCCCGCATCCTCGACCGTGACCGTGTCGGTGCTGGTGGCCACTGTCAAACTGACCTTCACATTCGCGCCCAGTACCGACCGAATTTCCACGTCCTGCGCGCTCTGGGCGAATCCCGTAGCCGTCACGGTCATGTGATACGAATTAAACGGCACGTTCGGGAAACTGAACTTCCCGCTACTGTCGGTTGTCGTAGTTCGGTCAAAGCCGCTGACCGCGTTGTGAATCTCAACGCTTGCATTGGGCACCACCGCACCCGATGGATCAAGGATGGTGCCGCTAATCGAACTTCCGCCCGACTGCGCACTCGCAGTCCCAGCACTCAACACCACAGCAACGGCCACCATGGCCACAGCCAGCCAATTCTTGTAAGACGATCGCATGATTCCTCCAATAATGGGTTCTGAGGTGAGTCCGATCGCTGATTACAGATCGAAGATCTGAAGAATAAGAGATCGAACCTCGCGGCTTTTTGGGAATACTTACTGAATTCGGCGCGGGATCAGAACGCAGGTGGAGGACGAATAAACTGGGTGGTCAGGGGACGGAAGATCGGGGCAACATCTGCAACCAGAACAGCCAGGACTGCCGTAGCCAAGACCGGCGCGGACGCCCCCGTTTGGGTACTAAGTCCGGCATGAGCGGTCGCGCAAATCGTGCAGGTGTGGCGGGCGGTGGTCGAGTTCTCGGGATGCGAATGGGTCGCCTGCACCGTCCCCATCACGCACACCAGGGCCACGCAAAGCACACACACAGCTCTGACGAATCCGCCCCGACTTGCCGCAACTTTCAGCATTCCACCCCGATGAATCTCTAGACGTATTGCTTTGGACGATTGTTTCCTTAGATGGTCATGTGTCGATATACGATGCCTGAAACTGATCGCGCCCCCGAGTTTCCGGGGACAGGTCTTCAGGCTGCCCGACGCGTCCCGTCGATCGGCTCGGGTGCCGCGATCTACTCTCGTAAACCACTGTCCCATAATAAGTTATAGAATGCCCGTCTGCCGTGGATGGATTGAATCAGAAAATCTAGCTTTCTTGGTTTCCTCGGGACTGACATGCGGCCAACCCCGCATTAGAATGTCCCCTATGCCCATCGCTGAACAAACCGCTACGTCATCGCCATCCACCGCGCTCGACTTAGCCTGGGTCCGCGCTCAGTTCCCGGCCCTCGCACAATCTGTCAGCGGCAATCCCGCGGTTTTTCTGGACGGCCCCGGAGGCACGCAAGTGCCGCAGCGTGTAATCGACGCCATCGCGGATTACTTGGCGCGCAACAACGCCAACACCCACGGCGCCTACCAAACCAGCCGCAACACCGACCGAATCATCGACGAAGCGCGTGCGGCGATGGCCGATTTTCTCAATTGCGAGGCGGACGAAATCGTGTTTGGCCCCAACATGACGACGCTGACTTTCGCCCTGAGCCGCGCCCTTGGACGCGAACTCGGCCCCGGCGACGAGATCGTGCTCACCCTGCTCGACCACGACGCGAATTTCTCGCCCTGGAAAGCGCTGGAAGAAAAAGGCGTGACCATCCGCACGGTGAACTTCAACGAAGAAGATTGCACCCTCGACATGCGCGACCTGGCTTCGAAGATCGGGAGCCGCACCCGGCTGGTAGCTGTCGGCTATGCGTCAAACGCTGTGGGCACGATCAACGACGTCGCCGAAGTGGTGCGCCTGGCGCGGCAAGCGGGAGCTCTGAGTTATATCGATGCCGTCCACTACGCTCCCCATGGACCGATTGACGTGCGCGCCCTCGACTGCGATTTTCTGGCCTGCTCGACCTACAAATTTTTCGGTCCGCACATGGGAGTTCTCTACGGCAAACGCGACCACCTGAAGAATTTGCGCCCATACAAAGTCCGCCCCTGTACCGACAATAGTCCCAGCTGCTGGGAATCGGGAACGCTGAACCACGAATGCATCGCAGGAATCAAAGCCTGCGTAGATTACTGGGAAGAACTCGGCCGCCGCGCCAATCCCGCGGCCACAACGCGGCGCGCTGCAATCCTGTCCGCGCACGAAGCGATCCATAAGCACGAACGAAAAATGGCGGAGAAGATGATCGCAGGCCTGCTCGCGATTCCCGGATTGAAGCTCTACGGCATCAGCGACCCGCGGCGATTCGAGAATCGTTGCGCAACGTTCGTGGTCCGCATCGCAGGCCACACCCCGCTGGAACTGGCAACGAAGCTCGGCGAGCGCGGCTTCTTCACCTGGGACGGAAACTACTACGCGCTGAACCTGACCGAACAGTTAGACGTCGAGCGCCTCGGAGGATTTCTGCGCATCGGCCTGGCGCACTACAACACGATGGAAGAAGTGGAGCGGCTGCTCGCCGCGCTGCGGGAGATTGTGGGGTGACGCAAACAATCCTCGCAAGCTTACGGGCACTGCGATTTCTTTACGTGCTTGGTTGCTAAATCCACGCGGTAACAGCGCGACTTCTCGTCTCGCACCAAGAGAGTGCTATCCAGAAGTTTCAGGTCGCTGATAAAAACCCACTGCACGTCTTCCTCTAGTCCGGGTTCCAAATGAACGCGGAATACTTCCACTCTCCAGAGTTCCTTGCCGGTTGTGACCTCACTTGCGACCACATACCCAGTCCGCCCGTCGCCTTGCGCGGAGTACTTGATGTTTCCGCTTACGACTGGATTCACGGACTGTGGGGCAGCTCGTTTCGCGGACAGGTTCATTGGAATAGCCATTACAGAGACTCCCACGAGAATAGAACAGATTTTGTGCATTCTTCAGTTCCAGGTCGTCGAAAATTCCTTGCAAGTGTCTCGACCGAACGCGCTATCGCCGAATTTCTTCTACAGCGTCGCCCCTTCCCACCAACGCCACTTTCGCCAGCCCGATGAACAGTCCGTGTTCGACGATGCCGGGGGTGTCGCTCAAGATCAGCGCTAGCACCGCCGGATCCGCGATCTGTCCGAAGCTGCAATCGAGAATTTGATTGCCATTGTCGGTAAGGTAAGGACTGCCGTCGGTCTTCGTGCGCAATTTGGGCGACGCGCCGAGCGACACGATCTTGTTCTCGACGACGGTTCGCGCAAATGAAATCACCTCGATCGGCAAAGGAAACTTTCCCAGCACGGAAACAACTTTACTGGAGTCCACGACCACGACCATGTTCTTGGTCGCCGTGGCGATAACCTTCTCCCGCAGCAGCGCTCCGCCGCCGCCTTTGATCAGGTTCAGCCTGGGATCGACTTCGTCGGCGCCGTCGAGGGTGATGTCGATTTGGGGAGTTTCGTCGAGCGTGGTTAGCGGAATGCCAAGTTGGCGCGCCAGGTCCCCGGTTTTCACGGACGTCGGAATTCCAACAATTTTCAGCCCTGCCCGCACGCGCTCGCCCAGAGCAACAACCGCGAAGTAAGCAGTCGAGCCCGTGCCTAATCCAACAACGTCGCCGTCCCGCACCAGCTTTGCGGCAGCGCGTCCGGCGGCTTGCTTCTCTTTCTCATTCGCCATGGGTCACTCATTTGTTGAGAATTTCGATGTATGCCAGATAGCCCGCCAGCACCAATCCGAAAAGAGCGAGCAGGTAAGACACGAGATCAATCACGAATCCAGCCGGCTCGAAAGTGTTCGAATCAAGTTGCATCTTGGTTTTGCTGTAACGCCTGAGACCGGCAAGGATAAGTAGTACGCCACCGACAGCGGAAACAATCCCCAACCATGTAGTGAAGCCGGGGGTGACGGACTTGTATCCTTGAAGTTTCATGAATTCGCGCAGTGCGATCGAGAAGCGTCCGATGGCGAATCCGAACACGATGGTCGCGACGCCGGTGCGTACCCATGCCAGAAACGTGCGCTCATTGGCCAGGTGATCGCGGGCGCGGTTCGGGTTGGGATTATCGGGCATGCTCGCGCAGCCCGCCATTATTCCACAGCTTTCTGAATCAGCGCACCGATTCCCGCGATGTTTTTCAGGAGGTCGGCGGGAAAGCCGTGTCGCTGCTGAAGGTATTCCGGTGAATTGTAGGAGAGCCACACCTGACCCTGCTCGTCTTGCCATGCCAGCGCCTTCAGCGGGAGGTCAATCGCCACACTAGGCGCGGAGACCATCAGCGGCGTGCCACCCTTCGGACTGCCGAAGATGAGCAGCTGCGTGGGGCGCATTTTGAGGCCAGCCTTCTCCGCCTCACCGCTGTGGTCGACAAGGGCAAACACCGTAATGCCTTTCTCTTTGAGTATCGACTGGAGCCGTGCCAAAGTTTCGGGCACAGAGTAGCGACTGGATACATCAATCATTCCGCTGGCCATGGGGCACCTCCGGCCTATTTGAGCAACCGTAGTTTGGTTCAAAATCATCTTGCCCAAAATCTCCTTGAGCAACTTCGCGGCGACCGTGGCCGTGAGTTGCGTGTTGTCTTGCGCAGGATTGAATTCCACAATGTCCGCGCCGACGATTCTTCCGCTGATGGCCTGCAAGTGCGCCAGGGCTTCTCGAGTGGACAGTCCTCCCGGCTCGCGATGCGAAATGCCGGGCGCAAAGGCGGGATCAAGCGCGTCCATGTCGAACGAGATGTAGATGGGGCCATCGACCTTCATGCGGTCGAGCGCGGGCAGGTAGCGCATTTCGATGACTTCGACACCGAATTTCTTGGCTTGCTCGCGTTGATGCCCAGTCATAGTCCGAATTCCAACTTGGATCAATCGTTTGGCCGCGCCCTCTTCCATGATGCGGGCAAAGGGGCAGGCGTGCGACAAACGGTTGCCTTCGAGTTCGTCGTAGAGATCGGGGTGCGCGTCGAAGTGGATTATGGTCAGGCCGGGAACATGCCTGCCGAACGCGCGGACAATGGGCAGCGTAATGGAGTGGTCGCCGCCCAGGCAGACCGGACGCAACTCCTTCTCCAGGAATTCTTCGACTTTGGTTTCAATCGCAGGAAACGGCTCCTGGAAAGTGAATTTCAAATCGCCGGCATCGCAGCACACACCTTCGGCGCTCAGATCGACGCCGGTTTCCGTCCACGAATTCGACGAAATAGAATTGAAGGCCACGCGGATGATCGGCGGCGCTCCCGCCGCTCCGCGCAACCAGGAAGAGTTGGCATCGAATGGGATGCCGAGAATAACCGGGGTTCCGGGCTTAGCCGCATTAGGACGAAGGGTCATGGGAGCATTCCTCCTGTTTCGGAATAATCTGTCTCAGAATACTCGCGGCCAACGCATCTGGCTGTGACCGGCAGCACAACCCATGTCCGCCGGTGGAGAGCCGGCCGCCCATATTTGCCAGCGGAGAGCCGGGCGTCCCCGCCCGGCCGCCCCAATGCTGGCCAGGCAAAACACCTGCCTCTCCATCCCACGACTTCTTCCGCCTGAATCGGCCTAACCGGGCCGCTCATCCGTTATTCTATAGAAACCTCTTATGGCAACTTCAACACGGGATACGAGCGGGAGCGCAGTTCCTGCCATCATTGAAAACTACGAACGGGAACGCGTGTTTGGTCTGTTCCGGCAATTTGGATACCTGGAAGCGGAACTGAACCCGCTCGGCCTGCTGCCTCCACAGCCGCATCCCGACCTTCAGATCGACAACGAATGCGCGCGGGAAGCGCGGCGCATCTATTGCGGCAGCGTGGGCGTGGAGTTCATGCACATCGTCGACCCCGAGCGGCGGCGCTGGATTCAGCAACAGGTCGAAGCCCGCATCGAGGCTGCCCCGGCCGCAGGCGACATCGACCAACACCGCGCGCTCGACCTGCTGGTGCGCGCCGACCTGTTTGAGCAGACGCTGCAGCAGCGCTATCTGGGCAACAAGCGCTTCTCCCTCGAAGGCAACACATCATTGTTGCCGGCGATGGATCAGGTTCTCGACGTCGCCGGCGAGCGCGGCGCCGTGGAACTGGTGATGGGCATGAGTCATCGCGGCCGGCTGAATGTCATTATTCATTTGGCAAAGCGCCCGCCGGAACAGGTGTTTGCCGAGTTTGAGGATGTCGATCCGCGCAGCGTATTGGGATCGGGCGACGTGAAGTATCACATGGGTGCGACCGGCGAGTACGTCACTAGAAGCGGAAAGAAAATTCATATCCACCTGGCGTCGAATCCCAGCCACCTGGAAGCGGTTGATCCGGTGACCGTGGGACGCACTCGCGCCAAGCAGGACCGAGCCGGTGAAGGCGGCAAGGCAAAGTATCTGCCGGTGCTGGTACATGGCGACGCCGCATTCGCCGGCCAAGGCATCACGGCGGAGACGCTGAATTATGCCGACTTAGCCGGCTACACCGTGGGCGGAACGATCCACATAATCGTCAACAACCTGATCGGGTTCACGACCAATGCCCGCGATGAGCATTCCTCGCGCTTCTCCGCGCAATTGGCGCGGAGGCAGGCGATTCCGATTTTTCACGTGAATGGCGAAGACGTGGATGCCGTGATGCGGATCGCGCGCATCGCCACCGAGTACCGCTACCAATTCGGCACCGATGTGGTGGTGGATCTGATCGGCTACCGGCGCCACGGCCACAGCGAAGTGGACGACCCCACCGTGACCCAGCCGCTGATGTATAAGGCGATCAAAGAGCATCCGCCGCTCTATCGGATTTACGGCAAACAAATCGGCATGGATGACGACAATATCGCGGAGCAAGCGCAGACGGTCAAATCCGAGTACGAAGCCGCCCAGAAGAGCGCGACGAAGTTCACTAAAAAGAGGCTCATGCGCGACCTTCCAGGGTACTGGGACGACTATTTCGGGGGCCGCTACAAGCCCGAATACGAGCAGCCCACCGGCGTCGCGCGCGAGGAGTTGGCGGAACTCACCGGACGTTTGACTACGTATCCAGAGGGTTTCCACATCCATCCCAAAGTGAAGAAGTTGCTGGAGCAGCGGCAGGAGATGGGCACGGGCAAGAAGCCAGTCGATTACGGCATGGCCGAGGCGCTAGCGTTCGCCAGCTTGGTAAAACAGAGAATTCCGGTGCGCCTGAGCGGGCAGGACTCTCGACGCGGGACATTCAATCAGCGGCACTCGGTGCTGTTCGATGTTCAGGACGAATCGGAATACGTTCCGTTGCGCCACATTGCGCAAGGACAGGCCGCTTGCGACATCTACAACTCCACACTTTCCGAAGCCGGCGTGATGGGATTTGAATACGGCTACAGCCGCGATTATCCCGAGGCGCTGGTGCTGTGGGAAGCGCAGTTTGGCGATTTTGCGAACGTGGCGCAGGCCGTGATCGATCAGTTTGTGTGCGCCGGCGAGGACAAGTGGAATTTGCTGTCAGGCTTGGTTCTATTGCTGCCCCACGGCTACGAAGGCCAGGGTCCGGAGCATTCCAGCGCGCGCATCGAGCGCTTCTTGCAGTTGGCGGCGCGCGACAATATCCAGATTTGCCAGCCTTCGAATGCCGGCCAGTATTTTCATTTGCTGCGGCGGCAGGCGTTGCGCAAGTGGAGAAAGCCGCTGATAGTGTTCACGCCAAAGAGCATGCTGCGGCATCCCGATGCCCTGTCTCCCTTAGACGATCTGACGCATCAGGAGTTTTTGCCGGTGATTCCGGACACGGAAGCGCAGGACGCCAAGCGGATTCTGATCTGCACCGGAAAGATCGGGCACGAACTGCGCACGGAACGACAGAAGCGCAGGAACAAGGACAAGGACAGCGACAACGACATGAGCACCGCCATCGTCTTCCTCGAGCAGATGTACCCGTTTCCGGAGGCGGAACTGGCCGCCGAACTGGAGCGTCACAGTGCGGCGCGAGATATCGTGTGGGTGCAGGAAGAGCCGGCCAACATGGGCGCGCTTTTCTACATGCTGCCGCGCTTAAGGCACATCGCCAACGAGCGGCCCGTGCATTCGGTAAAACGTTCCGCGAGCGCGAGTCCGGCGACCGGTTCGGCAAAAGCGCACGAGGTCGAGCAGAAGACATTGCTGGCACTAGCGTTCACATCGCTGGACTGAAGTGAGCACGGCAGAACTCATTTTCGGTTAGTCCGGCGGAACGAATCAGGTGTCGCGGAGCCAAGAGGAATCCAGCCCCGGAGGGGCGATCCAGCTTAGCCCAGCGCTTCAGCGCTGGGAAAGCGGAAGATATGATTCAAGTCCCGGAGGGACGACCCAGTTCTCACGCCCACTATGAAGGCCTGCCCTCCGAGAGAGCAAAATAATAGCCCAAGACCGATTCTTCGACCTTGGGCTATCTTAATGGCAGCCAGACGGGGCAAGCCCCGTCTCGACAGCGGCGAACGAATTGCCTTACGGCCAGCGCTTCGCTGCGTCTTCCCAGCCCGCGACGCGTGCCGGGGCGGCTCCGCCTTGGGCGGCAACCACTGGCGGAATCCGCACCGGCTGTGGCGGCGCGGTCGCACTCAAGCTTGGCTTGGGCACCTCGGCCAGCGGCTCTTTTTCGTCCGAAAGCAGTGGGGCGGCGACGCGTAAGGCCTCCACTTCTTTTTCCAGCCGGGTCAGTTCAAGTTCCTTCTGACGTAAGACTTCGTACACGTTTTTCATACCTGGGCACCTTTTGTGTTCGACAACGGGTCAAGCGCAGACTATGGGTTGCACTGGCAATTTGTCAAGGGAAACAGCCCCCTGCGAGTGCAAGAGTGGTTACCGAAACACCACCACTGCAACCACGATGCCCAGGATCAAAACGGCAACCGCCAACAGATTGACGTGGTTCGCCAGCCACGATTCCTGCACGGGCACTGCGTTCGCGAGGAAGGCAGGCACGAATTCCTCCGGCGTCGGCGCCACCGAGTCGGACAATGCGTCGGACGATGCGCCGGAAGATGTGCCGCCGGACGATGTGCTGGACGATGCGTCCTGCTGGCGTTGCTTGGTCTCCTGCTCGATCTGAGCCTGCTCCTGCTGGCGCTGCTTCTTCTCGAAGTCTTTCTTTTCGCTGTCCTTCTTCTCACAATCGAGGCAAAGCGTTCTCCCCTCGGAAACCGGGAATCCACAGGAAGCGCATTTTTGCACGCGGAGCATGGCCTCGGGAACGACAGCGGGCGTTGCCTCTAGTGCTGGCTCTGGTGCCGTTTCTGGCGACAGCGCAATTACGGGCGGCTCGACGGGCACAACCGCCGGCTCCGGGGATTCCGGGGTAAGGGGAACAACAAGGGGGACGGCGGAAGTTTGCGGCGCGCTGCTTGCCGTCGAAGACTCGACAGATTTCTCCGGTTCTCGCTCGAGTGCCGGCGCGGGCGCGAGGCTCTGGTTCTGCTCGGCCAGATCCAGTGCCGTCAATGTGAGATCGGCCATGCGCTCAAGTGCGATCAGATCCCGCTCTTCGAAAGCGTAGGGATGATCGGAAAACAATTCGAACAGGCCGCGAACCTCACCATCACCCCGCAGCAATGGCAAAACAACGATGGATGCGATGCCCAGCGCCCGGCAAGCTTCCAGATTCACGCGCGCGTCAGTCTCCGCGTTGTCGCAGCGCAGCAACTGCCGCCGGGAAATGCTTTCGCCGGTCAATCCGGAACGCACCTGCAGCCGCGCTCCGACCGCCGGCGCGGAAGCGCCAGCGCTGGCGCGGCAGACCATCTCCTCACCATGGGGCAATGCGAGCGCAGTTCCGGTCGCGCCCGTGATGTACTGCGCGCGGTCCACTAACAACTGCAGCGCGGAGTCCAGTTCCGTCTCTTCCAGCGCGCGGTTCCCATTGGCTCTGTCGCCAACTGCGCCCACTGAGACCGAGGCTGAGACTGAAGACGACCGCTCCGTCCCTGCCGTCGCGCTCTCGGCGCTCGCTGACGTGGGTTGGTCTTCGGGTTGGGCGAGTCCAGGCACGGAATTACTGGTCCAAGCCACTCATTCCGCAGTCGAGTATGCAAAAGACTACGCCGAATGGGCTTGAAACGAGTCTCGCCTTGGAGAGTCGGGCTGTCAAGGGCGGGGGGGGAAGAGGGAATGGAGCACCCTTAGAGCGCCGTGACAAAGTAGTAAACAGTTAGAAGGCGCTGGCGCTGACGTTGAGTTGAGCTGAGTAAAGTTGCAGAAGACGTTGACGTTGTGCTGAGCTCAAGTTTGACTGATCGTGAACTTCACGTCAAAGCCCCCGCGCCGCCCCTATTCGAAGGAAGTGGTCTCAGAGCGCGCTCGTGAACGTGAAAGTGAACGTTAAACTTGCGGGGCGCTGGGTGCTGGCGCTGACTTGGAGCTGAGTCGAGCAAACGCTGCACGATGGGAGCTGGCGTGAAGTTGAGTTCCAGTTGAGCGTGCCTGAACGTTGTGAGCTGAGTCAAGTTTGATTGAGCGTGAACTTCACGTCAAAGCCCCCCGCCCGCCCCGTTCAAAGTAAGGGGTCTCAGAGGGCGCTCATCATCTCTGAGCCACTACCGCCTTACTCTCTTCCGACCACGGTGTCATAGAGCCCATAATGAGTGAGCCCTTCATGGCTCTCGATGCCCGTGTACCGCAGCGAGGCATCCTCGTAGCGTCGGAACGCAAACACCGCCTGGTTCATCTGCTCAGTATTGAACACCTTCAAGCGCACGAGCAGGTGGAAGTCCTTCACTGTCAGGCCGGTGACGGCTAGGAACAAGTCCGGCTCCAGCTTGGTAATCACGTCCTGCAGCGTGTTCTCGCGAAAATCGGTCAAGTACATAAACGCCGGAATGCGCGTCGCGAACTTGATCAGCTTCTCTTGAATCAGCTTGCGCTTGGACTTGTATTCTTTCTCCGCCTCGGTGAGCTGTTTCTCCTCCTTTCCAGTCAATTCTTTGTTTTTGGCTTTGTTCTTGAGTTCTTTGACCTTCTCGCTGTTGTTGATAATGGTCTCGATAATGTGGTCGCCCAGCGCGCGCCAGCCCTCGATTCGTTCTACCGCGGCAATCGCCTCGGGGTTATCAAGGACTCGGCGGAGTGTGTCATTGTCCACGTTCACGAGTAGCGCGCTCTCCCACTTACGGGCCAGCAGCGTGGCCGAGGTACGTCCGGCAGCGAGAACCATAGCGCGTCATCGAGGCTGTCGTCACCGGCGTAGAGGTGGTTTACCGCTACCTGCCAATCGTTGCTTTGGACGCTGTATCTGCCGCGAGATGGCAGAATGTCGCCGTCCGGAATGATTCGAACGAACGCGGTCAATTGTTTCCAGACTGCCGGTCTAAACAAACGGCTGGCTGTCACCTGGCGGAGAAACGTCTCGATCTCCGCTTGGCAATGTTCAACGATCCCGATTTCGCGAGCTGTGACGAAGCTCCACAGATCCATGAGGCTATTCACGGTGGGATACATCGAAAGAAAATCGGTGTAAACGACCGGTACGGAGACTTTGCGGATGTGGGCACTCGTCCGACCTCCAAAAAACGCCGATTGCGCGTATCCGAGGTAACGTTTGGGGAAATCCGGCTGGCGTTCCAAAATCGGGGGAATCCCCATCGCCTGCAGATATGCTTTGCCGATTGAAGCGGGGGAATATGCTTTGGTGGGCTGCAGGTTTATCGGGTGCTTGTCGTACTCTTCGAGAAGTTTCACTGCCAGTTCAGATGTGGCCAGAACGTCGCGTCGGTTGTAGTCAATGTATTTGTTGGTGACGATGCCATGTTGTTTTACGGTTTGCTTCCCGTGCTCTACTCCGAAATCACTGCACGCCTGCTCCAGCGTATAGCCTCTATCGGTGAGCGCAAAGGCCAATGTGCGCAAGTCCAGGAAGTGGCCACGAAAGATGTAACCTTCCTCCGGCTTCCCGGCTGTGGAACCTTCCGGAATCAGGTCCACTTCGTCAGGAGTGCGTCGTCCGGTGAAACCCTTTAGCGCCCGTTTGCTGTCGATGTGCTTGATGCAGATGCTGGGCCTAAACGGATGCCTGCGTTCGCCGCCGTCTTTCTGGTAAGACCACAGGTCGAGCGAGAAACCACGGGCAAACCGCTTCCGTGCATTTGTGAAACTGCGGGCGACTCGCGATGTATCGAAGGGAAAATTGAACGCAACAAGTAGGCAGCGCCCCTTATATGCGGCGCGGAATAATTTCTCGACGAACTTGTGACGGGTCAGCAGGGATACGTCGTGACCACTTTCATCAGGTGCCACTGCTCGGGGTGTTGTGACATAGTGTCCGAGAATCCGTAGGTCCTTGGCGGGAAGATCATCACCGCGAAACAGATTTTCTTTGACCAACCGCCCGGCGACGATGAATCGGTAGCTTCCAAAGGTCAGGCGCTGGGTTCGATCAGTTCGAGTCTCGGTATCGAACACGAACATGGCGTCTGGGCTCTTCCATTCCCGCTGCGACTTGATGAAATCTCGCTTCTCATCGTTCAGATCAGGATAGACGCGAACGGCAATCGGTAAGGATCTGGATTCAGGACTTGGCATTTGGCGATCAGTCTCAGAATGCCGCACCGAGCATTCCAACACACGGATAAAATCGCACCTGAACCATCTACGAGACTGGCTCTTTGTACTTCGGCGAAAATTTCTCTAGCTCGGTGTTGATCCACCATTTCTCCCCCACGGTGTTGACCAGGTATCTGTCGAGGACCTCAAGCATGGTTGCAAAAGGAAGTAAGAGTTTCTCGATAAGATAAACAGCGGTATCGGCGTACCCCCGCACACATCCCGCAAATGCAAGCAGTGGACTGCCGTCTGGATTCTCCAGTGTCTCTTTCGGCCAGTCATCCTGGGCCGGACTCAACTCCGCTCGATGGTCGTTCACCGGGACAGGCGTCGTTGTGGGGTTGTTTGCCTTTGCGGCTGGGTGATGGTTGTCCATATGGGTTTTCCCTTCTTTCTTCCTCTGACACTCGTGGCACCTGATTGGGTCACTTTTTGGAATGAGAGCCTTGGGTCTCCGTTCGCCGCACGCGCATTGCCTGTCGCCGACACGCCGCACTGCAGCGGCCTTGCGTGCCCAGTCAGCCTCTGGATCAAGTTGTGGCAGTTTGTTGGTCATCAGGCAGCCTTCGCATACAGCGATTCAAACGACAGAACACCCGCAGAACCTTGACGATCCAATTCAGCAAAATCTTTGATCAGCCGAACCCTCTTACCGTCAGAGTTAGTAATCGTCTTTCGGCGAATTTTCCCGAGGGCTGATTCGTCTCCGGTTTCGAGGTAGTTCTGAATGGCTGCCCAATATTTGGCAAGCAGGGTCGCTTGACGTGAATCGCGAACCGCAACCTCACGCAGTCCGTCGCCAGTGGGCATGACCAAAACACGCAAGAGCTTGTCGGTGGGCTTGGCTGAGTACCGCCCATTGGCGCGTTTCTTCAGTGCGGGTTTACCAAACCGAACGACCGTACGCGGGTCGAGGCCAAATTCTCGGGAAGCTTCCGACAGAGAAACGCTCTCGGCTCTCATTTTCGAAATCACGTGAGTGACGCGGTTCCATTTGTCCTGGGCCTGCTTGGATTGGGCAAAATGCTCTTCAGCGGTTCGGGGGGAAACATGTCTTTTCCCCCGCGCGACGCTATGGGAGCGAGGTTTCTTCGTTACTTTCCGCTTAGTCTTCTGGTTTCTGGGCGTCATACTCTTCCTCCGGTCGGTGTTTCCTCGCTCGGACGGTCGTGCCTGATGAACGCTTCTAGCGCCGAGACCGGAATGATCCTCCGGCGGCCTACCTTGCGACTCGCTAGTCGACGGCGCGAAACTAGCGTTGCAACCGTCCGGGGTGAGAGTCCCAATCTTCGGGCGGCCTCGGACATCCCAACGGCAAGTACGGTATCCACTTGTTGCAGCATGGTTCATTCTCCTTTTTGCC
>Ga0182027_10000805_pt1 | contig 53074 bp, 52 predicted proteins | sample 712E1DmetaG_FD_121300 | JGI IMG/M metagenome (GOLD analysis project Ga0182027, IMG submission 121300) | Permafrost microbial communities from Stordalen Mire, Sweden - 712E1D metaG (Illumina Assembly) | ecosystem: Environmental > Terrestrial > Soil > Wetlands > Permafrost | place: Sweden...
GCAAACCTTCGGGTTTGATTTCACTAATGGTAGGGGAAGAAAGCTCATAACAGGTAATGAAATAACGCGCACGTTTCAATACAACTCCCATCTTCTGTAATTGTGCAGAGTTAATCCGTCCATAGCGGCGGCTTTGTATAATCAATTGAGCTGATTTAGTGCCTATACCAGGAACACGAAGGATCATTTCATGGTCGGCCCTGTTAATATCTATCGGGAACAACCATGGGTTACGCAATGCATAGCTAAGTTTTGGGTCAAGTTCAAGCTCTAAATCCGGATGGCTATCATTTACAATTTCATCCACTTTGAACTTATAAAATCGTAAAAGCCAGTCAGCCTGATACAAACGGTGTTCCCGCACAAGCGGAGGCTGAACAAGAGCTGGCAAACGTTTATCGTAGGCATTTACAGGAATAAAACCTGAATAATATACACGCTTCAGTTTCTGGCTATTGTATAAGGCCGAAGCTAAATGAAGGATTTGCTTATCGCTGTCTGGAGTTGCACCAATGACCAGTTGTGTACTTTGTCCTGCGGGCGCAAACTTCGGAGAAGATCGAAATTTTTTGCGATCTTCTTTGTTTTCAAGAATTCCCTGATGTATCACTCTCATTGGCTGCAAAATACTGGCATAATCCTTATCCGGGGCCAGCATTTTAAGATTTTGCTCTGAGGGAATCTCAATGTTTACGCTTAGACGATCGGCATATAAACCAGCTTCGCGGATAAGTTCTGGACTTGCGCCCGGAATACTTTTTAGGTGTATATACCCATGATACCGATGTACGGTACGAAGTTCCTTTGCTACGTTGGTGATAAGAGCCTGTGTATGATCCGGCGATTTTACTACCCCGGAACTAAGAAAAAGTCCTTCAATATAATTGCGGCGATAAAATTCTATGGTAAGGGTCACCAGTTCATTTACACTAAAAGCTGTGCGTTGAACATCGTTGCTGCTGCGGTTGACACAATAAGCACAATCGTAAATACAATAATTGGTTAGCATAATTTTAAGCAACGAAATGCACCGGCCATCTTCAGCAAAGCTATGACAAACGCCCCAGGGTGAAGTACTTCCCAACGCGTTGCCGGGATTGCCACAATTGCTCCCGCTTGTTGCACAAGAGACATCGTACTTGGCAGCATTAGTAAGTATCTTAAGTTTTTCGATAGTATTACTATTTATCATAACTTTACATAATCGAAATATTAATATTGTTCAGTTTAAATATTTTGCGTGTCACAACCCCTCCCTAAATCCCGCCCCATTTGGGGGAAGGTTGGATGGGGGTATAATCATTAACAAAACAACTTTGATTCAAAAATACTAAAAATATTAGTATTTATTGTTATATTTGCTAATATTATTTTTATGGAAAACGTATTTGCGTCTAATATTAGATTTTTGCGAAAAAGCAAGGGACTTACACAGGATCAGTTTGCTGATAAAATTGGCGTGAATCGCGCCATGATTGGTTCTTACGAGGAAGGAAGGGCCATACCCAAGCTTTCGGTGATGCAGGACATTGCTCATTATTTTAGCATTTCGATCGATGCCCTGATTAATAGTGATTTAAGTAACGATCAACAAAACCCGGAGGCTGAACCTATTGATATTAAAGGCGCTACCCTGCGGGTTGTTTCTACAATTGTTGATCGCGATGATAATGAACTAATCACACTCGTCCCGGTAAAGGCTGCTGCCGGATACCTCAATGGATATGCCGATCCGGATTATGTTGAAACACTGCCCCGGTTTTCTCTCCCATTTCCTGAACTCGCCAGGGAACGGACTTACCGTGCATTCCAAATTAGTGGCGAAAGCATGGACCCTATCCCATCAGGTGCTTACATCATCAGCCAATATGAGCAGGACTGGCAAAATATTAAGGACGGTAAAACATATATCCTCATTACCCGAGACGAGGGCATTGTCTTTAAAAGGGTTTACCTGCATTCCAGTGGTGAATTGTGGCTTAAGTCAGATAATTCGAATTACGAGGCATACAGTATTCATTTAAGCCGTTTGCTTGAAGTATGGAAAGCTGTGGGATACATTTGCACCACGCTACCCGAACCTGATGCAGTGAGCCTAAGCAAACTGTCGTCAATGGTATTGGAGATGAAACAGGAAATTGATAAATTGAAGGGTGATTCAACAAAAAACATCAATGAGAATAACTGACATCATACTTATTGTTTTCCTTCAACTTTAAACACTTCAGCTTTTTTCGTTTACCTTTGTATTTGATTCAAACGACAACCCATGGAAAATAGCAACCGGGAATATACAAACGGAGAAATTACAGTTTACTGGCAGCCTAAAAAATGCATTCATGCCACCATTTGCTACACCCAGTTGGTTGAGGTTTTTAACCCTCGCAAACGGCCGTGGGTGGATATGAGTGGTGCTACTACCGAAAAGATCATCGAAATTGTTGATAAATGTCCTACTGATGCCCTTACGTATCGGCGGAATGAGGATATTAATAAAGGTGAAACTACACTGCAAAAAGCACCTATACTAAACCCTATGCAACCCATCGAAATAAGGGTTATGAAGGACGGACCATTAGTGATTACCGGTAAAATAAGGCTTACCGACAATGATGGAAAAGAATATAAAACATATTCGATTACTTCTATATGCCGGTGCGGAGAATCGGGTAGTTTACCCTTTTGTGACGGTACGCACCGAAAAATAGGATTTGCCGAGTAAATATAAGCCCCTCCAACCTCCCTAATTAGGGAGGTTTAAAGAACGCTAAACATTAATGTATGAGTGATAGTGATTTAAAACCATATAACGCCGAATTCACTTTTAAGCCTGGCGGCTCTTTAAAAGTTAAAGGAAATTTTATATTAAAAGATGCTGATGGTAACATTATTCCTACCGGCAACTTCATAAAACTTTGCCGTTGTGGTAAAAGCAAAACCCAACCATTCTGCGACAATTCGCATCGGGAGGAAAAAAGTTAATTAATTAACACTATGTAATTAAACCAAAGCGACTTTCATCCATAAGCACCCATCAAAATGACCAAAAATTTAGTAAATTGTCAAACCAAATGCAATGCTTAAAAGAATTGCGGAAAGTAGAATTCGTTTCATAGAGAATGAATTTTAGTTATCCAACAAAATTAAAGTCTGTTTGAATATTATTTATTTATCCCCTAAAAAGGGTATTTTTCATTTAAATGATTAAAAAAGTCATCATGTACTTAAATTTACAAAAAAACTTCTTTAATACCACAAACTAATGCTGAAATCGCTAAGAATCATGTTTTAAACACATAACTGTAAACAAACACTGAAAAAAACATTTTACCTAGATTACATGGCCTATCAGGATAGCTATTTCAGGAAGGTACACTACTCTGGGCCAAGGAACAGAAGTAACCGTAGAGTTTAACTGTTAATAGAACCTATTAAGTGATAAAAAATATAGTTAACAGTGGCAGTTGCAATTGCAGTGATTGAAATGATTATTGCAAAATTTAAATACTTTGAACATGAAAATGAGAACAGCCAAAACAATTTTAACCTATGTAATCAGCATTATTTGCTTAGTTAAAGCGCAGGCGCAGGTAACCAATACCGATTCCATTGATAACGTATTGAAAACGGCAAAAGATGATACTGCAAAAGTAAATTTGCTGATTAAAACTGGCATAAACCAGTTGAATACTTTACCCGATAAGGCTTTTGATTATTGTCAACAAGCGATTGGTATATCAAAAAAAATTGATTATCCCTTAGGGCTGGCTAATGGTTATTACCTTAAAAGTTCCTATTATATAAATATAAAAAATGAAACAACAACTGCAACAAGATATTTACAATTAGCTGATAGTATATATCATAAGTATGATGGCCCCGCTTTTAAAGGAGGTAAAGGATTTGTGCTTCTTAGCTATGGAGCCATTCAACAGTATCAGGGGAATTATCTTGAGGCTATACAATTATATATTAGAGCATCCAGAATACTAGATAGTTTGCATAACAAAACCATCCTACCTTACACATACTATAATTTGTCTACTTTATATCAAAATTTTAAACAATACGAAAAGCAGGAATTTTATGCAAGCGCGTGTTTAAAGTTGGCCGAGGAAACAAAAAATATGTATCTTATTTTAATAGGTAGCTCATCTCTTGCATCTGCCTTGATTTATCAAAAAAAATATGAGAAAGCCCTTCCATATATTCTCAAAGCAAAGAAAATAGCAGAAATGAGGAATGATCATGTTCTTCTGGTATTTTGTTATACCAATCTAGGGTTTTATTATGGTGATTATAAAAAAGATTATGCCCAAGCTATTAACAATGAAGAAAAGGCACTTGAACAGGCAATATTACTTGGCCGTTTATTTGATGAGATAAATAATTATACCATTTTATCTACTTTTTATTTTGCCGATAAACAATTTGAAAAGGCAAGGATGAGTGCTACAAAAGCATACGAATTATTACATTCATACAAATCCACTGACTTGGAACGAAATACGCTATATGCTCTTGCCCAGGCTGAAGCCCATTTTGGGGAACATAGAAAAGCGTATGACTATTTGTTACAATCTATGGATCTAAAAGATACGGTTTTTAAAGAAGAAAATCGTGTACAGATCAATTACCTGGAAGCATTGTATCAATCGGAAAAGAAAGAAAAGGAGATTAACCAGCTTCAAAGCGAGAAACAAATTAGTGAACTTACTATAAAAAGAAGAAATATAGTTATTTATGCACTTTTTGTTACCATTGCTTTATTGATTGGTATATCATTTTTATTATATCGGAATATCCGTAATAAACGCATTATAGTTGAGCAGGATTTAGAAATAGAGAGACAAAAGATAAAAGAATTGGAAAAAGACCGTCAAATTGTTGCCACACATGCCGTATTACAAGGAGAAGAAATAGAAAGAAAACGCCTGGCGCGGGACCTGCACGATGGTTTAGGTGGGTTGTTATCAGGTGTAAAGCTAAAACTAATGAATATGAAGGGCAACTTTGTACTTTCACAGGAATATGTAAACCACTTCGACAACGCTCTCAGTTTGCTCGATAATTCAATTGGCGAATTAAGAAGAGTTGCCCACAACATGATGCCAGAATCGCTCGTAAAATATGGGTTAAAAGACGCTTTACAAGATTTTTGCAACCAAATTGACAGTGATAAAAAAGTTAAAATTCATTTTCAGTTTTTCGGAGAAGAAAAGCGTATCGAAAGCTCTATTGAAACTGCGGTATACAGGATTGCCCAGGAGTTAATGAATAATTCGCTGAAACATGCAGAGGCAAGCGAACTCATAGTACAATTAATCCAGAAAGGGACACGGGTACATCTTACAGTCCAAGATAATGGTAAAGGATTTGATATCAAACAGGTTAATGAGAGTAAAAGCAGTGGTTTAAGAAATATCCATTCACGGGTAGCCTCATTTGGCGGACGAATTGACTTACTTTCCACTCCCGGAAAGGGGACGGAAGTAACGGTGGAGTTTAATGGCATTTAAGCCATGAACTCTGAAGTTTAATTTTTCAACACTTCTTTAACCTTATCCGCTGCTTCCTGTAACGAAACAGCTGAATAAACCTTTAAGCCGGAATGATCAATTAATGTTTTTGCCTCGGCTGCATTGGTACCTTGCAAACGAGCTATAACAGGAACAGGTATTTGCCCGAAGGTTTTATAGGCATCTACAATACCTTGTGCAACCCTGTCGCACCTGACTATACCACCAAAAATATTGATGAGGATTACCTTTACATGAGGGTCTTTTAAGATGATATGAAAGGCAGCCTCTACCCTTTTTGTGTTAGCCGCCCCGCCTACATCGAGAAAATTAGCAGGTTCTCCGCCTGAAAATTTAATAATGTCCATAGTGGCCATGGCCAAACCTGCTCCATTCACCATACATCCGACATTGCCATCTAATTTTACAAAATTCAGGTTATTTTCAATAGCCTCTGTTTCGGAAGGGTCTTCCTCATTAATATCCCGCATAGCAGTATATTCCGGATGACGAAAAAGGGCGTTATCGTCAAGCACTATCTTGGCATCAGCAGCCATAATAAGATCATCGGAAGTTTTGATCACAGGATTGGTCTCTATAAGGGTGGCGTCTATTTTCTCATAAGCTTCGGCAAGGTTTTGCACAAAGACGACCATTTGCCCAAAAGCTTTACCTGATAATCCCAGATTAAAGGCAATGGTTCGCGCCTGAAAAGGCAGTAGCCCAACCTTGGGATCAATTTCTTCGGTAAAAATCAAATCGGGTGTCTGTGCAGCAATAGTTTCAATATCCATACCTCCCTGAAGAGAATACAATACTATATTTCGTCCCTTCTGACGGTCGAGAAGAATACTCAAGTAAAATTCTTTTACCGGATTATTGCCTGGATAATATATTCCTTGTTCAATTAGCACCTTATGTATTATGTTTCCCATTGGCCCTGTCTGGTGGGTAACCAACGTCATTCCAAGCATTTGTTTTGTGTACAAGGCAACTTCATCGAGGCTTTTAGCCACCTTCACCCCTCCGGCTTTTCCACGCCCTCCGGCATGTATCTGCGCTTTTACCACCCAGGTATTGTTACCTACCTTATTGTGCAGCAAATTTGCGGCATCTAAGGCATCTTTGATGGTATCTGCTACAATTCCATCGGGAACAACCACGCCAAAATGCTTTAAAAGCGATTTAGCCTGGTATTCGTGAATATTCATAAGGCAATTTCTGTTTGTTTATGATAAATTTACTTATTTAAACACTTCTCTAATATATTGTAAAACATAAATCGGATTTTAAAGTTTATTTTTGTCCTTAATTTTAATTGAAAACATCATATCATCATGATGAGAAAACTTTCCACCACAGAGCTTAATCGTAAATCGGTCCAGGAGTTTAAGAGTTCGGGCAAAACTCCTATTGTAGTAGTACTGGATAATGTGCGAAGTTTAAACAACATCGGTTCAATTTTCAGGACAGCAGATGCATTTTTACTTGAATCTATTTATTTGTGTGGCATTAGCGCCACACCCCCACATAAAGAAATCCATAAAACAGCGCTTGGAGCTGAAGATACGGTTGAATGGAAATATTTCGAAGATACCAATAGCGCTATCGAAACATTAAAAAACAAAGGATATGTGTTAGTTGCAATCGAACAAACAGAAAACAGTATTTCGCTCGAAAAATTTCCGATTGATCCCATTCAAAAATATGCTTTAGTATTTGGTAATGAAGTAAAAGGGATTCAACAAGAAGTAATTAACTGCTGTAAACAATGCGTTGAAATACCACAATTTGGCACAAAACATTCATTTAACATATCGGTAAGCGCAGGTATAGTATTGTGGGAATGTTACCGACTGATGATTCTCAAAACACAACCATAAAAAAAGGCGACCCAATCGGATCGCCTTTCTTACTTTTATATCTCTTGTGTTATTGAACAATCGATTTAAATTTAGCATCCTGGAAATATTTGAAGAATTCCAAATCCTTAGGAGCATTAGCCTTCAATTCGGCACTCTTGCTACAAGCAGTTGTTAAATTGGTAAATAACATATCGGTATTCTGAGTTCTTGCACCAACAATAGCCTTCAGGTAATAAACAAGTGCGTCTTCGCTCTTAACACTGTTAAGTACAGCAGTTGCACCATCATTATCTTTAGCAAGAAGTTTAGCAAGAGCTGCATTTATTTCAGGAGCATTACCAAAGGAATTTATAGCATCAGCATATTTCCCCTGGATAATCTTGATGATACCGAGGTTGTAATTAACTTCGCTGCCTGCACCCATAGCTGAAGTAAAAAGTTCTTCGGCTTTAGCCATATCTCCTTCGAGGAAAGCACAAACACCTAAATTATTTTTTACAATATTGTTATCTTCAATTTGTTTAGAGGCCTCGAACTCAGTCTTAGCTTCGCCTGCACGGTTAAGTTTAACTAAAACATAGCCTACATTGTTTTTAGCTCTATAACAGGTTGGATATTTCTTTTCAGCAGTCTGATAAATAGCAAGCTGTGAGTTAAGATCGTTGGTTAACTTGCCAGCAAAAAGAAGTTCTTCGAGCGAGAGAGAATCAGGTTTGGACTGAGCAATAGCAAGAATTTCCTGGTCTGTTTTACCAGGATCGGTAAGCCGAACCGTAAATTTCGAACGTCTCAATTGAGGTAATATTTTTACCTTAATTTCACTAAAAGCTTCTGAGATGTTCTTAATTTCCTTTTCACGAACGGCAGGATCAGAATACATAGAAAGAACACGAAGAACTAATTCTTTATCCTTAATGTCCGATTTTTCCATTAAACTCTTGAAACCGTCCCAGTCTTCAGCAGTAACTAAATATGTAAATAACTCATCTTTAACTTTAGTGAGCTTATCTTTTTTAATAACACCCTTTGAATATTTATTGGCCGATTCTTTTCTCTTTTCTGCAAGTTTTGCATTTAAATCCATAGGGCCGTCCGGAGAAGCATAAGCTGAAATTTCAATACCTTTAATTTCTTTCTTTGGATCTTTGTCTATAGCATCCAAATCACTGTTTAATTTTTTAATTTCATCTTTTTTCAATTCAGAAGGCCTAACTTCAGCCTGATTGATCAGATATTTAATATCTGCTACAATCTGAGAAGTACTTTCACGTACATATTTGTCAGCCATCAGGATTGGACGCGGATCTTTAACAACCAGCAATTCAGTTGCAATAATACCATCGGCAACTTTAACGCCGGGAACATCGACTGATTTTTTGCCCACAGTAGCTTTGATTTTAATTTCAAGCGCCGCTACCTCCATTTCCTTCTTGTAAGGCACTTTATCGGTAATAGTATAACTACCACCTTCAGCATATTTGATCTGTTTTTCGTTACCCGAAATCTTTTCGCCCTGTAAAGTCATCGATTTTAAAGCAGTTGGGCCACCTGTATATGTTATTTCAGGTGTAACTATAAGTACCGCTTTTTTGTTAAAATACTTAGGGGGAATTTTACCGGTAACAGAAACCTCAACTTGACCACCTTTTACTTCAAGTGGATTAGGAGTAACAGAATAACCCAAATTTTTGGCATTATCTTTCATTTTGTTTAATCCCCCACAACTGCTAAGTACAATTGCTGCTAGGAAAGTTGAAAACAAGGATAAATTATTTTTTTTCATAATCACGTGGTTATTGGTTTGAAAACAGTTTGTAATTTTTTTTGAATTTAGATTATACAAACTTAACAATGTTTTTTAATAAAAAAAAGGAGAACCAATATTTATTTAATTAAACAATTGATTTTAAGGTATAACCTTATTAATTCCTAAGGTATAGTTTCTTTCAAAGATGATTTCCACAATTCGTTCAAAATCTGCCGTTTTACTATGAAAATCAAGTCCATTTGCATCGATCATTACAATGGTAAGTTCTTTTTGTTGTTTAAAGAAATCCATATATCCTTCCTGAATTTTAACCAAATATTCCTTTTGTATTTTTTGCTCAAAGTACCGGCCACGGTTCTTAATATTCCGCATCAGGTTGTCGAGGTTGAGGTGTAGGTAAATATAAAGATCGGGTTTAACAATATTGGCCGAAATAATATTAAAAATCCGGCGATAAAGACGAAATTCGTCTTCCGAAAGATTAGTGCGCGAAAAAATTAGCGACTTCATTAAATAATAATCGGTAATGGTGAGTGGATGAAATAAATCCCTGTTTTGCAATTCATCGTTAAGTTGATGATACCTTTCGGCCAGAAACGATAGCTCTAATGGAAAAGAATTTTTTTCAGGATCAGCGTAAAACTTTGGAAGAAATGAATTTTCACCTAAACGCTCCAGGATAAGACGCGCATTAAATTTTTCTGCAAGCATACGGGCCAGCGTTGTTTTACCTGCCCCTATATTACCCTCAATAACAATATAATTATATTGCTTCATTAAAATATAACACCTTACTTAACCAAAATAATTCACAAATTTCTTTAATTACCTCACTCCCAACCCCTCTCCTAAAGGCGAGGGGAGTATGTCCCGAAGCAACCACCAAGTCCTTCTCCTCTCAGGAGTAATGAGCGAAGCGGTTTCACGACCGCAGGGAGTAACGATTTAGGATGAGGTCATTAAAATTTAATCCTGATGTGGTTTTTCAGGCTTAGGTAATAATACCTTGCGTGAAAGCTTCATTTTCCCTGTTTTTTTGTCGACTTCGAGAAGTTTTACTTCAACGATATCACCTTCTTTCATAATGCCATCTAAAGATTGCAAATGTTTCCAGTCAACTTCGGAGATATGAAGTAACCCGTCCTTACCGGGAAGTATTTCTATAAAAGCGCCAAAAGCCAGAATTGACTTTACTTTACCTTTATATATTTTCCCAACTTCAGGTACCTCAATAATGGCATTGATACGGGCCAAAGCGGCTTCAATGGACTCCTGGTTGTCAGCAAATACATCAATTATCCCCTTGTTATCAACCTCTTCGATTACTATTGTAGCACCGGTAACATTCTGAATTTCCTGTATTACCTTTCCGCCAGTACCAATAACAGCACCAATCATATCGCGCGGTATTGTCAACTGAACAATTCGTGGCGCATGGGGTTTGAGTTCAGGACGTGGAGCTGGAAGGCAATCGGTAATCTTTTTTAAAATGTGCAATCTACCTATGCGTGCCTGTTCAAGAGCCTTAGCAAGAATTTCGTAAGAAAGCCCGTCAATTTTGATATCCATCTGTGTAGCAGTAATACCTTTTGCTGTTCCTGCTACTTTAAAGTCCATATCACCAAGATGATCCTCATCGCCAAGTATGTCAGACAATATAGAATATTTACCTGTTTTGGTGTCAGAAATCAGCCCCATGGCAATACCTGAAACCGGGGCCTTAATTTGTATTCCGGCATCCATAAGGGCAAGTATACCTGCACAAACAGTAGCCATAGACGATGAACCGTTCGATTCAAGAATATCAGAAACTACACGAATAGCATAAGGATTTGCAGGTGAAGTGGGCACCATATATTTCAAAGCGCGGAGGGCAAGGTTGCCATGACCAATCTCTCGGCGGCTGATACCTCTTGCAGGTTTTGCATCGCCGGTAGAGAATGGCGGAAAATTATAATGAAGTACAAATTTTTCTTTTCCCTGAACCAGTACCTCATCAACTACTTTTTCGTCTAGTTTAGTACCCAGAGTAACCGTAGTAAGCGACTGTGTTTCACCGCGAGTAAATAAAGCAGAACCATGTGCGGCAGGTAGAAAATCTACTTCACAGACAATAGGACGAATTTCGTCAGTTTTACGGCCGTCTAGACGCATTCCTTCCTCAAGGATCATATTACGCATGGCCTCTTTTTCAACTTCATGGAAATAGCGTGTAACCATAGGGGTTTTAGTTTCGCGCTCTTCTTCCGGAATTGATTCAATAATCTCATTTTTAATAGCCTCAAATGCTGCAGTACGCTCTTGTTTTCCAAGTTGCGATTTAGCTTTATCGTAAACTTTTTGGTAGGTAGAGCTTTTAATTTTTGTCCGGAGTTCCTCGTCGTTCACCTCATGGGAATATGTCATTTTGGTTGTTTTACCCACCATTTCCATGAGCTCCAACTGGGCTTTACAATGTTTTTTGATCTCGGTGTGTGCCACCTTTAATGCTTCGAGCATATCGGCTTCCGAAACTTCTTTCATCTCGCCTTCTACCATCATAATATTATCAAAGGTAGCAGCAACCATCATGTCTATATCTGATTGCGCCAATTCGGTAAAAGTAGGATTAATCACAAATTTACCATCAATACGGGCAACCCTTACTTCAGAAATCGGCCCGTGAAATGGGATATCAGATACAGCAAGGGCGGCAGAAGCAGCCAATCCTGCCAGGGCATCCGGCATTATTTGTTTATCGGCAGATATTAAATTAATCGTAACAAATGTTTCGGCGTGATAATCGTCAGGAAATAATGGACGTAATGCACGGTCGATCAAACGAGAAACCAGAATTTCAGCGTCTGAAGGCCTTGTTTCGCGTTTCATAAAACCACCTGGAAAACGTCCGGAAGATGCAAATTTTTCTTTATATTCTACAGACAATGGCATGAAATCAACTGCTTCCTTTGCTTCTTTAGCTGTAACAACGGTGGCAAGTAACATGGTTTTGCCAAGTTTCAGAAGCACAGACCCATTGGCTTGTTTAGCCAATTTGCCGGTTTCCAGAACAATGGTCCTACCATCGCCTAAATCAATATTTTTCTCAAATATCTTAAACATATATGATGTTGTTAATGAATGAAACTGTATCGTGATGATAAATAAGAAAAAAGGCAATGTATGAATTGCCTTTTTTCTGTGGTTATTTTGTTATTTACGTATATTCAGCGACTTAATTATTTCGCGGTATCTTTCTATATTTTTATCTATCAAATAATCGAGCAGCCTGCGGCGCTTACCCACCAATTTTAAAAGGGCCAATTGTGTACTGAAATCTTTTTTGTTACTACGTAAATGCTCGGTCAAATGATTGATCCGGTGAGTAAATAATGCGATTTGCGATTCGGCCGAACCCGTATTGGTTGCTTTTGTTCCGTACTGTGTAAAAAGTTTTTTCTTCTTTTCTGCTGTTAATTGCATCGTATCAATGTTTTATTCGTTCACATTCTTTTTAAGACTTGCAAAAGTATTTAATTTTTTCAAATATTCAAGATAAGATAAATAAAAAGTTACCAATTAGATGCTGGTTATGAAGTTTCGAAGATTCGAACCCTAAGCTTGAAGCATCATGAAGCTTGTAGCTAAACTATTTCGTGATGATAATTTTTGCGCCTATTCCGCAATCCAGGCATCGTTTTTTGTCACAATATTCGCTTTTTAATTGAAGTAAAGCCTGTGTATCAAATGCATTTTGAGGTTTTATTCCCAAATTCCTCCATTGTGTTATAAGAGAATTATCTTCAGCTTCAATTTGTTCGAGAAATTGCATTGCTTTGTCTTGATACTTGGTTAAGCCTAATTTTTTGCCATAAATAAAATAAAAGGGCACAATGGTATTAATGATAATAATTTTAGCCGATTCTAAACCCATCGACTTTCTGACCGGATGCGACACATTACCAAATGTATAATGAGTCCGCCAATATTCAGAAACATCGTAAGTAAATATTTCGAGCAATAAGCTAAGATGTTCGGCATCAAGGATAACGGAGAAAAGTGAAGGCGTCTGGTGAATTAGGGCTGCAAACTGAGCAATACGTATAGAAGGAAAATTACCCGGACGTAACCGCATAAACTTCCAAACATGCGGTTCAACCGATTGAAGGTGATATTTCGAATGAAGAAACTCATATTCCGTTTTGAGTTTTACGTAATAATCATCGTTGCTGTAATCATCACATAAGAGACCTGCTTGTCCGAACAACAATGCTTCTAAGCGAAGAAGGTTGTCGCTATACTTTTTCAATATTTTATAAGGCGTAGCATTAGCCAATGCTTCAAATGGCTGTGAATTCACGTGGAAGCCATAACTACGGGCTAATTGCCGGTAGAATGCCTCATCCCAATCGTTAACGGTATTGGATAAATTATCGAGGATATGCAAGGTACGGGATTCCAATCGTTCCACCCCGATTTTACTAAACCATGACGATATAATAATAGGATCAATAGAAGCAATCCTTTCAGCGCAAGGTATCCATTTCTGTTTGACCATCAACTCATTATAGTTCACAAGATACGTTTTATCAAAAAGCAATTCAAGAGTGGGAACCAGCCTGCCTTTTGAAGTATAAACAGCCTGGTCATTCTGGCCGGTAATATGCAGGATAACATTATCAAAAGCCGGGCCCTTATCATGACCATGACGGTACCAATCTGATGCTTTCAAATGTACTTCAACATTACCAACCCAAATTGTGTCGCCTACTTTTATTTTGGCATTAAAAAAATCGGGGCCTGAATCGCAGTTAAGTTCTCCCGGATGAATAACCTCCATTTTTTCACCATCGAAAAGCAATGAATTACTTTGGTAAAGTTGAAATTTCCAAATGAATGAAAGAAAATTTTCGTTCATACCAAAGGAGGTTAGATAATATTAAATTGTTTAAGCAAACTGCTCATTTCTTCCTGAACTTCGCTGGCTTTATATCGGGCTACCTTAGCAAAATCGTTTGTACAATCGGCATAGATAATAGCCCGTGAGGAATTTACAATCAAGCCGCAACGATCATTAAATCCATATTCAGCAACCTGGGCAAGTTGGCCTCCCTGCGCCCCAATTCCGGGAACCAGAAGAAAGTGATAAGGAACAATTTCTCTTATTCGCTTTAACATTTCTGCTTTTGTGGCGCCAACCACAAACATCAGGTTAGGTTGGTTACCCCAGGTTTGCGATTTTTGCAAAACGTTTTCGAACAACGGTGTTCCATTTGCCTGGTCAATGATTTGCTGAAAATCGGCAGAACCTGCATTAGAGGTAAGTACAAGCAAAATAACCCATTTGTCATGGTATTCCAAAAAAGGCTTAATAGAATCGGAACCCATGTAAGGCGATAAGGTAATGGCATCGAAATCGATTTTTTCAAAAAATGCCTTGGCATACATCTTCGATGTATTTCCAATATCGCCTCGTTTTGCATCAGCAATAATAAAAATTTCCGGGTATCTCTCACGGATATAATTCACTGTCATTTCAAGACTAACCCAGCCCGCGGTACCAAGTACTTCGTAAAAAGCCAGGTTAAGTTTACAAGCTATGACATAATCGGCAGTTGCATCGACAATTTTTTTGTTAAACTCAAATACAGGATATTCATGCTTTAGTAAAATCCTGGGAATTATATTGAAATCAGTATCTAAACCGACACATAAAAAGCTTTGTTTTTCTCGAATTTGTTTAAATAATTGGTCAGCGGTCATAACATCTTAGGTTTTCACTAATCAAAGATTACTCACATTCAGTCGTTCCGCATTTTCAGCCATTTGAAGCTTATCAATAAATTCCTGGATATTTCCATCCATAATTGCCGGGAGATTATAAACTGTAAGATTTATCCGGTGGTCAGTGACCCTGCCCTGAGGATAATTGTAAGTACGAATTTTAGCAGAGCGATCGCCCGTTGAAACCATAGTTTTTCGTTTTGAGGCAATGTCATCAATATATTTTTGATATTCAATATTATACAAACGAGTACGTAACTCAGCTAAGGCTTTTTCATAATTTTTAATCTGCGATTTTTCGTCCTGGCATTGCACCACTATTCCCGAAGGGTTATGGGTTAAACGGATTGCCGAGTATGTAGTGTTTACCGATTGTCCACCAGGCCCGGACGAACAAAAAGTGTCTTTGCGGATATCGCTTATATTTAGCTCAATATCGAATTCTTCGGCTTCAGGTAACACTGCAATAGTGGCTGCCGAAGTATGGATACGACCCTGGGTTTCAGTTTTTGGAACACGCTGAACACGATGTACGCCGGATTCGTATTTTAAAATACCGTACACTTTATCGCCCGATATTTTCATAATGATTTCCTTAAACCCCCCAACTGTTCCTTCAGAAATATGGGTAACTTCTACTTTCCATTTCTTCGATTCGCAATACTTAGTGTACATGCGGAAAAGGTCGCCTGCAAAAATGCTTGCTTCATCGCCGCCTGTACCTGCACGAATTTCCATAAAAGCGTTTTTGTTATCTTCAGGATCGGCAGGAATTAACAAAAGTTTAATTGTTTCTTCCAAAGGTTCAACCTTGATTGTGAGTTCTTCAAGCTCGGTTTTGGCCATTTCACGTAACTCTTCGTCCTTCTCTGTTGCTAGAATATTTTTGGCATGATCAACATTGCTCAGTACATTTTTATACTCTTCTAAAGTTTGAATAATTGGTTCTAACTCCCGATATTCCTTATTTAATTGAATAAACCGCTTGACATCAGAAATTACTTCGGGATCGATAATCTGTTGCGATACTTCTTCAAACCTGATTTTTACCCCTTCTAATCGTTCTAATATGATATTACCGGCCATTCTGTTGTTCCCTTGATAAATTTTGGATCACAAAGTTAATAAATGTATTGACGATTTATGATTGATAATTAAAGATTCCACTAAAAACCTGAGGTTCTAAGACTGTTCGATATCTTAACAGCTATTAAATGGTCGTACCTGCTGCCAAAAGGGCGATAGTAAACATAAATTACATAGTCGTTTTCGGTTTCGTAAAAACTTCCTTCAAAATACCGCTCGTCCAGAACGGAAGATTTTTTTGGAATATAAACATATTGATAATTGTAATACCCTTGCTTTACCAGGATATCGAGTTCATAAGCCTTGCGCTCAATATTATAAGTCATGCGATTATCGTCGTAGCAATTAAAATCGGAAAAACCGCCATAAACATAAATATCGCCATCCACCAATGGCGCATCCATAGGGAAGGTAAACAAAATATGTGCATATTCGGCATCGGTTGCAGCATTTACACCTTGTTGGTTTTGAATAAGATATTTCCCATTCAAATCCTCATTGTAAAGATAACTAATCCTGTCTCTTGGCCGATCGGGCTTTAGCGCTACCTGCCATGAATTGTCCGTAAATTTAATAGACTGAATATTAGCAGACTGATATTTCAGGCTTTTAATGTCAAAAGCCCGATACTCGTTGCCTCCTAAGAAAAGGTTTTTGTCTTCAAAGTTATAAATCAGCTCAGTGTTGCGGATAAAAAGTGGTTTTAAATGCTCTATTGAGAATTTCCATTGGTTGTTCTTAACAATTGTCACATTTACTGTCTGGTAAGGGTTCTCAATAGGATAATCAGGATAAAGAAGTGTAAAATCTATTTCCTGGTAAGCGTTTTGGTAAGCTGGTAAGGTGGCCCGTTTTATTTCAGGTACCAGTTTAACCTGCTGATCAACCATCACAAATCGTTTTATAAGAATTGGTTCATCCTCATTACTGCCTTCATATACCAGCAATACATAATTACCCGAAAGCTTAAGTTTCACATTATCGTTAGGAATTTGCAACGAATAATGGTTGTAAGGGACATGCGTACTAAATGACGATTGGTAGTCATTCAAAGGATTTTGGTAAAACCCATCCATATATTCCGTATAGGAAATTCTCGAAGGCATCCAGTCGGCATCGCAATGAACCACGATATAATTAAAGTTCTTATATTTAGCGTCCAGGTCATCAAAACTTAACAAAAGGGACTTGGAGTCATTAATTTCAAGGATGGGATAAGAGAATTCCCATCCTTCTTTGTAAAACTCTACAGTTTTGATATTCCGGTCAAAAACCGCATCAGGGAAAGGCCCTTCAGGTAAGGCTAAACATGGTACTAAGGTAACAAACCATAAGATTAAGATAGAAAATATTCTAAAAACCATAAGTAGGATTGAAATGATTTACTTTTTCAACATGCAAGATATAAAAACCTTGGCAATTGGAGTATTTTCTTGTTTGCCCATCTACTAAAGATAAACAACTGCAACCAACAACTCAGGTTAATTAACCGGGCAATCTTAATAAATTGTTCATAATATTCCGGTTGTAATTGTTACGATCGCCATTATTAATTAGTTTGAATTTAATCTATTGTAATTGCCATTAAAAGAAAATAGTTAATACTTTTAAAGCTTTACCCTAAGCATCAAACTTAAATTTCTTACATTTACGCAAATTATTAAACACTTAAAACTATTAATATATGATCGCACTGACTATTCTTGGAATTATTACCGTGATTATTGGTTTAGTTATCGCTAAATCCAATTCAGCAGCCCGCAAATACAGTGGTATTATAACCACCGTGGGTATTGTAATTATTATTGCTGGTTTATCACTCGCTTCTATAGTTCAGATTGAACCCGGAGAAGTTGGCGTGCAAAAACTTTTCGGTAAAGTTGACAATAAAACTCTGGAAAGTGGCTTAAATTTGGTGAACCCATTAGTAAAGGTAGTTACATTTGATATTCGTACGCAAAATTATACTATGTCAGCAATTCATGATGAGGGCTCCAAGCTCGGTGACGATGCCATACGTGTATTATCTGCCGATGGACTTGAAGTTATCATCGACCTCACGGTTCTTTTTAAGGTGTTACCCAACGAAGCCCCAAGAATTTTAAGAGAGATAGGCACAGAGTATAGAGATGTTATTGTTCGTCCCATCTGTAGAACAAAGATCAGGGATAACGCTGTATATTATGATGCAGTTGCTTTGTATTCTACCAAACGGGATGAATTCCAGGGACGGATATTTAAAACTATTGAAAAAGACTTTAAGGACAGGGGCTTGATGCTCGAACAATTACTGGTTAGAAATATTACCCTACCAGCTTCAGTGAAGACGACAATTGAATCTAAAATAAATGCTGAGCAGGATGCGCAAAAGATGACATTTGTCCTTCAAAAAGAAAAGCAGGAAGCCGAAAGGAAAAGAGTGGAAGCACAGGGTATTGCCGATTATCAGAAAATCCTAAGCACCGGACTAAGTGACAAGCAATTACAATACGAAATGATTAAAGCTATTGCTACTTCGCCAAATGCAAAATTAATAATTATGGGAGGGGGCAAAGGTACCCCTATTATTTTGGATGGTAAATAGGGAAAATTAAATATACTTTCCTGTTGTCAGATAGTTCTTCACATAATCTTCTACGCCCTCTTCAAGGCTGGTAAAAGGTTTAGTATAACCAATCGAACGAAGTTTGTTCATATTGGCCTCAGTAAAATATTGATATTTATCTCTGATGTCCGCTGGCGTGTCAATGAACTCAATGTTTTCGGTAACCCCAATAGCTTTAAAGGTATTACGCGTTAAATCGATAAATGTTCGGGCCTTACCGGTTCCAAGGTTATAAATGCCGGAATCTTTACGATGATGCATTAGAAAAAAAATAACATCCACTATATCTTTCACGTACACAAAATCCCGTAACTGGCCGCCATCTTTATATTTTAGGTTATGCGAACGAAACAGTTTCATTTTCCCGGTAGCTTTAATCTGGTTGTAAGAATGGAAGATTACCGATGCCATGCGACCTTTATGATACTCGTTTGGCCCATATACATTGAAAAACTTCAGGCCAGCCCAAAAATAGGGCTTACGTGACTGCTGCAGCACCCATTTATCGAATTCGTTCTTTGATTCCCCATAAGGATTTAAAGGCTTTAATTGATTAACCACTTCATGATCGTCGTTATACCCCAGTTCGCCTAGCCCGTAGGTCGCAGCAGACGAAGCATAGATAAGTGAAAGGCCATATTCAATGCAAGCATTAAAAACCTGCTTAGAATACTCAGTATTTAGTTCTTTGAAAATATCCTTATTAAACTCCGTTGTATCGGTACGCGCGCCGAGGTGAATAATCATCTGTATAAAGTGATGGTTACCACGTATCCAATCGATAAATTTTTTACGATCTACTTTTTGGGAAAAAATCTTTCCTTCAAAGTTTTTGTTTTTATTAGGATTTGAAAAGTCATCTACTAACACTACATCGTTGAAACCTTCCTGGTTGAGTTTTGCAACCATACAACTACCGATGAAACCGGCCGATCCTGTTACTACTATCATAATTAAATGGCAAATATGGGTTGTATTAACTGATTTATTTTGTGAATATCCAACGCCCGTTCGAAAAATTTTTCTATAGCCTGCCGGCCTTTGTCACCAAGTTCGAGTGAAAAGTTATTCACATAGAGGTGAATATGTTTTTGTATTACTTCATCCTTAATACTCTGGGCATGTTGGCGAATAAAATCCATAGCCACTGTCGGATGCTCCATAGCATAAGAAATACTATTGAACAACACACGATTGATAGCTTCCTTAATTGCCTGAGGAAGAGAGCGCTTTACCATGATCCCGCCCAAAGGTATGGGTAAATTTGTTTGTTCTTCCCACCAGGTTCCTAGATCGACAATTTTTTTTAATCCCTTTGCTTCGTAAGTGAAACGGTTTTCGTGAATGAGAAGTCCCGCATCAGTCTCTCCGCTTAAAACAACATCTTCAATATCAGAAAACAAGTATTCTGTCTTCTTTTTAATGTCAGGGAAAGCAATGGTTAATAAAAGATTAGCCGTAGTATTGACCCCGGGAATGGCAATGTGCAAATCCTCAACTTCGTCAAAATAAATTTTATTTTTTGAGACCAGCAGAGGCCCGTTAGCATGACCAAGGGCACTGCCTGCATTTAATATCTGGTAATTCTTCGACACCTGTGGATATGCTGCATAGCTAATTTTCAAAATATCAAATTCTGATGAAAGTGCGTATTGGTTTAGTTTTTCAATGTCTGTCATTTCTGCAATAAACGATAAATTTCCTGTTTCGATACGTTGGTTAACCAAAGCATCGAACATAAACGTATCATTCGGACATGTTGAAAAACCAATTTTTAGTTCCACAGACTAATAAATTACTGATTACATAATTACTAATGACCAAATATAATCATTTGTCTCCAGTCATCAGTCATCAGTCATTCAAAATTAAATTTTGCCAAAAATACCAATTAATGTTGAGTTAAGGTTCTCAATTGCCAAAGAAATCTTCCAGTTTTTCTTGTTACGTGGTTCTACTATATTTGATACTGCACGGATTTCAACAAAAGGTATATGCTCCTGCAAAGCCACATAAAATATGGCTGCCCCTTCCATACTTTCGATATCGGGATTAAATTTTTCTTTAATCGCCTTAATCCGTTCATCACTACCGGTGGATATATTAACCGTTACACCAGCCACATTTAATAAGTGTTGTGTAAAATTATGTTCTACAGGATTTGTTAATGCCCCGTCCTGAAATGGAAAATCGTTACGTTCTATAAATTTTTCTTCAAATACAGCCCGAAATATCCCGTTATCATCAATCCCAAAATCTGCAAACTGTTCCTTTACCACTTCAACTACTGTACCTGGCTTTAAATCCTCACGAAAACTTCCGCCAATACCTGTATTAATAATTAATTGATAACTATTTTTACGAACCGTTTTTGTCAATTGATAGGTAGCAGCCATCATACCAATCCCTGTAATCAGGCAATCAACCTTATTTCGGTTAATTTTACCTGAAAACAAATTCATTTGAACAGACTTTAACCTAAAGTATTCAATAAGAGGCTCAACCTCTCGCACAGTAGCCGCTATAATAAGTAAATTCATCTAATATTAAGGATAAAGCAATACCTTAAAAAAAAATGTAATTTTGAGTTACTTTTATACAAATATAAAGATATTGAAAACGATGAGCAAAGTTTTTTTAACCCGCAGGGAACGGTTCAATGCTGCACATCGGATGTTTCGTCCCGCGTGGAGTGACGAAAAGAACCTTGAAGTTTATGGCAAATGCTCAAACCCTAATTGGCATGGGCATAATTACACATTGTACGTAACTGTTACAGGCGAGCTAGATCCGGAAAATGGTTATCTAGTCAATTTAAAAACCATTAGTTCAATCATTAATCAATACATTATTGAAAAGGTTGACCATAAAAATATTAACCTTGAGGTAGATTTTATGCAAAACCGCATTCCATCGTCCGAAAATCTTGCCATTGCCATTTGGGAACAACTTGAGCCGCATATTCGGGCACTTGGTGTTGATCTTTATTGTGTTAAAATTGAAGAAACAGAAAATAATTTTGTGGAATATTTTGGAAAATGAAGCTACTGGCTTCAAGCAATTAGCTACTGGCTTGCTTTTTTCTTATAGCCTGCAGCTTGTGGCTTGCAGTTTCTAATTTATTAACCTGTAATTTTTGAATAGTATGGATTACGTTTTTAAAAACAAAGGAATGATTGATGAAGATGGTTATACCAAAGTTGAACGGTATAACAAAGAAAAGACTGAGCGTCTTGTTCAGCTTTACCAGGAAATACTTCAAATAACTGATGGCGAGCCTGATCGCGAAGGATTGAAAGACACGCCCTTGCGGGTTGCAAAATCAATTCAATTCCTGACACACGGCTATAATATTAATCCCAAAGAATTGCTCGTTTCTGCAATGTTTACAGAAGATTACCAGCAAATGGTGTTGGTAAAAGATATTGAAGTTTACTCGATGTGCGAGCACCACATGATCCCCTTCTTTGGTAAAGCTCATGTAGCTTATATACCCAATGGTCGAATAACAGGCCTCAGTAAAATTGCCCGTGTTGTGGATGCTTATGCCCGAAGGTTACAGGTACAGGAACGTCTAACCATGCAGATCCGAGACTGTATCCAGGAAGCATTGAATCCCCTTGGTGTTGCTGTTGTTATCGAGGCTCATCATCTATGCATGATGATGCGCGGAATTCAAAAACAAAATTCCGTAACTACTACATCTGCTTTCACAGGGGCATTCCTCCGTGATCCGCGCACACGCGAGGAATTTATTCATCTCATTGGCGTTGAACTTCATTAATACTTTAACGAAAGCTTATTGAAAAGAGAACATCTATTTTGAAAACATTTGATGTCCGACAGTGCCCAAGTTACAACTTAGTGTCATGTCAATGATAAATTGTCACTTATTATTTTACCCCCTAAGTCCCCCAATTTGGGGGTATGGGGGGGTATGACGGGCATTTTACGTTTGACATGATACTAGCAACAATTGCATGCCCCATCAAAAGTGATCTGGCAAACATTATAAAAAGCTAAATATGAACAGCAAAATCATAGTCATTGGAATAGCTTGTATTATTTCAGTTAAGGTATTTTCCCAGGATAAAAGCTATGGCTGCGATACCGTTTATCGGCCAGGTAAATTTATACAAGCGGCTAAATTTTATGACGGGATACCTGATATTTATGAATATATGGGAAAAGAGTTGTATTGCAGACCAAATGGGGATACAATATATTTTAAAATGGTCACTTTGCTGATTGATAAAAAAGGTCGGCCCTATATTAAAAAAATAACAGGATATCAACCAGAATGTGAATCGGACATACGTAAAATGGTAGAGAAAATGCCACCATGGTCCCCTGCCTTAAAAAAGAAAGAACCTGTTTGTTATGAAGAAGATATTCCGGTTATTATCAGAAAAAATAAGTAACATTAATCAATCGCATTCCCATCAGGCAAGTTGATAGCACCATAACAAATTGGGACTGGAGTAATGCAAAAACCAGCAATCAGCGAACCGATTAAAGCCCATAGATACACCTCAATTACTATTGTACATTCTTGTCTATATACTTATCAAATACTTCCACCAAGTCAGGTGGCGATAAAGGGCGGCCGGTTTTATTATTCACACATGCTGCAATTACTTTGCCTTTTATAATAGGCTTAAGGTCTGGCAAGCGATAAATATCCTGGAAGAATATGAATTTCAGGTTGCCTTCACGGGCAGTTTTTAGCTTACAAACAAATTCTTCGCCGCTTTTCAGGGGATGTTTATAGTCAAGTTCAATCCGTATTACCAATGCATCAATGCCTTCGTCGTGCATTTTGGTAAAATTCAGCCCCACATGTTCAAGAAATTCATGCCTTGTGTGCTCCAGGTAGTTTTGATATACGGCATTATTGACAATACCCTGTATATCGCATTCGTAGTCTCTTACTTTAAACGTCAATTCAAAAATATATTCCATGTGTTAGATTTTTAAACAGCCACTAATTACACTAATTTACACTAAATAAATTTAAGCCCAATGACCAATAAAATACAGCTTAATTATGAAATACACGTTCCTTTATATAAAACCACCTTTCTTGAAATAAAAATTAAACTTGCATAAAAATCAAATTCGTGCTAATTCTTGTAATTCGTGGCTAAGCCCTTACCTGAGCCCCCAAATCTTTTTGCAACGATTGGATAAGCTTGTTCATAATCCCATCAATCTGTTGATCTGTGAGCGTTTTCTCCATGTCCTGAAGAATAAAGCTTATGGCATACGATTTCTTGCCCTGCTCAATCTTATCACCTTCATAAACATCAAACAGGTTAATGCGTTTCAAGAGTTTCTTTTCGGCTTTGAAGACAATGGAACGGATTTGTTCGAACTTCACATCCTGGTTTAACACCAAAGACAGATCGCGGCGTACTTCGGGGAAACGCGGTAATTCCTCAAATATAACTTCGTTCGAACGAATTAAATCCATCACCTTATTCCAGTTGAAGTCTGCATAATAAACCTCGGCTTTTATATCTGACTTCTGCAATATTTGCTTATTGACCACCCCTAAAGTAAATACATCCAGGTTATTGATTGTATAGGAAAGACCTTCTGAATAAATATCATCCGATATTTCTTGAATCTCAAATTTCTCTGGATTTAATCCCATGCGTTTCAAAATATTTTCCGAATAAGCTTTCAGAAAATAAAAGGTTGATGGCTCTTCCCTGGTAATCCAATTCGGCTGAAGTTTCAAACCTGTGATATACAAGGCAAGATGCAATTCCTCTGTATAGCCCGGCAACACCTGACCTTTATGTGGTGCTTCCTTTTTATAAACATTACCATACTCATAAAGTTTAAGATCAGGGTTTTTCCGGTTTGTGTTGTGGACAATTGTCTCAAGTCCGCCAAACAACAACGTCTGCCTCATACAGTTCAAGTCCTGGCTCAAAGGGTTAAGAAGGTAAACTAAATTTCCGGATTTATAGGATTCCAATCCTTGGTAATATGCATCTTTAGTAAGCGAGTTGTTCATTACCTCGTAAAACCCATTACCTGTAAGCCAATCAGAAATGACATTGATTACCTTTTCCTTATCGGGTTTATCGATGTAACTTAAAGTTCCATGCACACTTTCAGAGAACTCTACATTGTTGTACCCGTAAATACGAAGAATTTCCTCGACCACATCGGCAGGTCTTTTGACATCTACACGATAAGGCGGAACTAATAGCTTCAGCCCATTAGCTGTTTCCTGTTCAATTTTTATTTCAAGGTCAGAAAGAATCCTTTTGATAAGCTCGCGCTCGATACGCTTGCCAATGAGCATGTCCACATAATCGTAATTCAATTCCACAGCGAAATCCCTGAACGGTTTAGGATATACATCAATAACTGGTGATGAAATAATACCTCCAGCAACTTCTTTAATAAGCATAGCGGCCCTTTTGAGTGCAAACAACGTCATATTTGGGTCCGTGCCCCGCTCGAAAAGAAATGACGCGTCTGTGTTCAATTGATGACTTTTCGATGTTTTCCGAATGTAAACCGGATTAAAGTGAGCGCTTTCAAGAAAAATATTTTTAGCCTGTCCTGTTACCCCGGATTCAATACCACCAAATACGCCAGCTATACACATACCATCTATAGTATTGCAAATCATCAGATCGCTGGAGCTAAGGGCACGCTCATTATTATCGAGCGTACGGAATTTGGTTCCTTCAGGCATAGTTTTCACCACTACCCTTCCCCCCGTAACCTTGTCGGCATCAAAAGCATGCAAAGGCTGTCCCAGTTCGTGAAGGACAAAATTGGTGACATCTACCACATTATTAATTGGGTTTTGTCCTATCGATTTCAGACGGTTTTGCAGCCATTCCGGAGAAGGCCTAACAGTAACGCCGGTAATGGTGATACCAGAATACCTCGGACAAGCCTCCTCATTTTCAACCAATACATCCGTAATCCGGCTATTATTATCAATTTTGAAATTATCAATGGAAGGTTTCTTCAAACTTACCTTACGCTGTATATTAAGGTATGCCGCCAAATCGCGTGCTACCCCATAATGTGAGGCCGCATCTATACGATTAGGCGTAAGGCCTATTACAAAAACCTTATCGGATGTAACATTAAAATAATCTTTGGCCAAAGTTCCAACCTCAACCAAGGAATCAAGTACCATTATGCCATCATGCGATGTACCGGTGCCTAATTCGTCCTCAGCACATATCATCCCTTCGGAAACTTCGCCGCGAATCTTAGCTTTCTGTATCTGAAAGCTTTCATTGCCTTTATATATTGTAGTTCCAACCGTAGCTACTATCACTTTCTGACCGACAGCAACATTAGGTGCACCACAAACAATAGGCAGCAACTCAGTGTTACCTACATCAACCGCAGTAAGGCTTAATTTATCGGCATTCGGGTGCTTGATACAAGTCTTTACTTCACCTACCACAAACCCTTCCAATCCGCCCCTGATCGTCTCGAATGTTTCAATACCTTCTACTTCCAAGCCTATACTAGTCATGATTTCGCCAACTTCTTCAGCAGGCAGGTCAATGTCTATGTATTGTTTCAGCCAGTTATATGATATATTCATAATGCCTTAATAATATTTTGAGAAAGAGCAAAAATATAGATTTTTTGCTAAGGGTAAGGAATTAGAGGGTCAAAATTGAAAAAAATCATTTGAATTACTGGGTTACGAGTTAAAACCCGCAGGTTACAAGTTCTTTCGCAAAACTTATGATTATGAATTATATACTTTATTGTTAATTATCAAATATTATGAATACCAGGAACAAGCAATCAGAAACTTAAATTATGTAATATTAATTTTAGTGATTATTTTTATCCCTCATAAATATTTGATTATGTCGTCATACGGAATCTGTCAACTCACACTAATCCCAGTAAGAAAAGACCCTGCAGAAAGGAGCGAAATGACTACCCAACTGCTGTTTGGGGAAACATTTGAAATACTTGAAAAACAGAGCCCCTGGAGCTACATTAAATGTCATTTCGATGATTACAAAGGATGGGTTACCTCAGGTATGATTACCCCAATAAGTGCAGACAGTTTAAACACGCACCAGGACACAAAGAAAGTATATCTGAAAGAGCCTGTTTGTCGGGTATTATCGTCCGAATCAAAGCTTCCTGTAACCTATTTAGCGGGTGGCAGCACATTATTGTTAAAAGATGATAATCAGATCATATTCGGCGATAACATCCTTAATCTGGAACAGAATGCTGCATTGCATTATCCAAACTCAGCCATCGATATTATAAGTACCTGTATGAAATTCCTGAATACCCCTTATTTATGGGGTGGACGAACTATTTTTGGGATAGACTGTTCCGGTTTTACCCAGATTGTGTTTAAAATGAACGGTATAGTAATCCCTCGTGACGCGCACCAACAAGCAGAAATCGGTAAGACTATTAATAATATTGAAGATGCCAAACCTGGCGATCTTGCCTTTTTTAATAGGGAAGACGGCAAAATTATTCATGCCGGCATTATCCTGGAAGATATGAAAATCATTCAGTCATTGGGCAAAGTGCATATCGCCCGAATCGATCAGCAAGGCATTTATTACGGTCAACCGAAAAATTATATACACAACCTTAGAATAATTAAACGTATTTTATAAAATAATATTTTTTTTAAGTAATATTGGACGAAAAATTTAGTTTCTGGAATTTGAAGAACTTAAGTCAAATAATTTATGTACGCCTTTTCTAACTATACCCGTCTTATCATACTGCTTGTTTTAGGGGCCGTTATTTATATTATTTATCGCCGTAACCAGGAACGTAAAAAAGAAGAAGAAAACCAACACGAACAAGAAGATTAGACACTAGCTTATTCAATCAATACCATAAATTACTAACTTAAAACCTAAAATTATGATTAAAATCATGTTAACCGGAGCGCTTGGCAACGACTGCGAAGTGCGAGAAGTAGGCAGTAAAAAAGCCATCAATTTTAATGTTGCTGTTCATCAGGATTATAAAGACCCAGAAGGTAACAAAGTTGAAAAAACAGAATGGGTTAAGGCTGTTCTTTGGAGGGGTGACGGCCAGAGTACTAAAATTGCCGATTATTTGAAAAAAGGACAAAAGGTTTACCTGGAAGGCACTCCGTCAAGTGAGGGGTACGAATCAAAAGAAGGAGGCGTCAAATCTGCTCTTGCTGTGAATGTAAAAGAACTTGAACTGCTTGGGGCAAAACCGGAAAAATAATCTAATTAGAGTTGTCTATAAAAAAGTTGAAACGGATGAATTCAGAACAAGGATTAACGATTTTAGAATTATGATTTTAAGATACTTCTAAAATCAAAAATCTGTAATCCTTATTCGTTATTCAAAAAATCTTGAGTTAATAGACAAGTACTAATTATATGGAAAGGCTGAGCTTCTGTTATTCAGCCTTTCCTTGCCCTCAACATTTCATGCTTTCCTGGAGGCCCCGGCAAACGTTCTACCGTGAAGCCAACCTTATTTAAAGTTCTGCGTACATCTCCTTTAGCACAATAGGTAGTAAGTATCCCTCCCGAATTCATTTGATCAAATAACTTTTTAAATACAAACTCAGTCCATAGTTCTGGCTGCTGATTGGGTGAAAAAGCATCGAAATAAACCAGATCATACTTTTCAGTAAAGTCTATTTTCAGTAAATCAGATTTTATCTTCTTGAAACTAAAATTTGAGGAAACCATTACAGTTTTGTTCCAAGTGCTATCGTGGAATACCCTAAACGCATCCATATCAGTTGAAAGAAACTCAGGATAATCTAACATTGCAATCAAGAAATCTTCTAAAGGAAACATTTCAATAGCATGATAGTTAACCCCGATATTGTGCTTCTTTGCTTCGAGATACGTTAGATAAGCATTCAAACCTGTACCAAATCCAACTTCAAATATACTGATTGAATCTTTGTCACAAGCTCTATATCCTGCATCGATAAATACATGCATCGACTCGGTAACAGCACCATTAATAGAATGATAGCACTCCTGAAATGTTTCAGAGAAGACTGTTTTCGAGCCATCGGCTGTAGTTTTGATGGACATGGGGTGTGCGATTTAAAGGTTACAAGGTTGCAGGTTGCCCGCAAAGAGCAATCATTTTTACATCATTAGCAATTTTTTTTCTATAGTTCGTCATTTGTTAAACATTTTAAGCTTACGGGTTTCGTTAAAAAACTGTTTTAATTCCTGTTTTCGTTCCGGAGGTAAGTTGTGCCACCGAATCCCCAGTATAGCTCCTTCGAGGGCAGACAGCATGCATAGACAGGCTCCTGAATCAATAGCCTTAATACGTAAAAATGCCTGTTCGCTGCCTACTGCCTTTAATTCATCAAAGGTATTAATGCCCGCTTGCTGTAATTTTTTGGCACAATCTTTACCAATATTAGGTTGTTCTAACAAATCACTCATAAAAATTACTATTGAATTAGACGATACAATTTACATGTTTTCTTTAAGTCGAAGTAAGATATCAATAATATTTCCCTTTTACTACACATCAAATCATAATGCATTATCAGTTATCTAAATTTAAATCAAAACTAATATAGCAAAGTGACAACCCTATGTCATCAGGTTATTATAAATATCGTGTTTTTATTGAAGCTACATATTCCAGAAGAATATTCTTTAACTTATCAGGTGCCACTACTTCAACTGCATCCGCATACATAATGAGCCAGCGGCCAAAATAATGCAAATCGCTGGTGATAAAATTCATCTCGGTCTGACCGTCAATTTCTTCTTCATCAATAAAGCCATAATAATATTTAATGGTCTTAATGATGGGAGTGATGGATAGATCGAATCTCAACCTGACTTCCTTCAGATTCCGGGTCACCCCGGACACCCTTGTCTTTCGCTATACTTCCGGCCATTACGGCATATCAGGGTCTTGCACCCCTTAGTATCGTGCCATGCCCGGCACAAAAAAGAAAGGCCATGTCATCACGACGTGGCCTTTTAGTTACACTAACCAACAAATCCAAACTATCAATGAATCGCTAACTTAAACCGCCTTAAAACTTCTTCCCAATTAACCACATTCCAGAAAGCTGCGATATAATCTGGCCTTCTGTTTTGATATTTAAGGTAATAAGCATGTTCCCATACATCAAGCGCAAGAATCGGATTGCCTTTAAAATCAGCAATATCCATAAGCGGGTTGTCCTGGTTTGCAGTAGAACCTATTGCAAGTTCCTTTTTATCATTTACTACCAACCATGCCCATCCTGAACCAAAATGGGTAGCAGCGGCATTTGAAAAAACTTCTTTAAACTTATCAAACGAGCCAAAGTATTTTTTTATTGCATCAAGTAAATCTTCAGAGGGTAAATTCCCCCCATTTGGTTTCATCACTGTCCAAAACAGGCTGTGATTGTAAAATCCGCCACCATTATTACGTACTACGACAGTTTGTTTTGATACATTAGCCAAAAGTTCTTCTATACTTTGTTTTTCGCTTGCGGTTCCCAGTATTGCCGTATTCAGGTTATTTGTATAAGCTGCATGATGCTTAGAATAATGAATCTCCATAGTGCGTGCATCGATATGCGGCTCCAACGCATCAAAAGAATATAACAATTTGGGTAATTCAAAGGCCATAATATTTATTTTAAGGTTTTGGCATCTTCTATTCCGATTCAAAATTAATCATTATTTAGATTAATTCCAAATAAAAAATATAAAAATGAATAGAATAATAGAATAAATGGGGATTATAATGAAAATTGGAAATTAAAAAATTGCTTCCTCAACAACAACGAAATTTCAAATTAATAAGACTTATAGGCAAGTTTTACAAGCGTTTCATCGATGTTTAAAGCATATTTTTGAATATTGGCCTTTTTTATTTCAAATTTGATTGTATTGTTTCGAATGACAAAATTAATTGCTGAGCCACCATCAATTAAGCCCTCTTTTTCTGTAATTATCAGTGTATGGGCGTTCCCTATTTTCGTAATAGCTTTAGCTATATCCTTACTTTGCCAGAATCCCAAAAACAAGATTTGACTTTGGGTAATATTATTGACCGATTCAAGAAAACGCACTATAATATTCCGGTTTCCTACCTTTCGGCCTGCTGTAAGCTCTAACAATTTATCGTAAACCGATTTATGACCAATGACATCAATTATAAACTCATCTGAACCATCATTGGAAGGCCAGTCAATAAAACGGGTAAAGCTATATACTGATAAAGATATAAAATTCTCTTCTTGTGCTAAGCCCTTTGCAAAAAAGGTTATATAAAAAAGAACTGATAGTACGATTAGTTTCCTCATAAATAAGGCTTTTATGATGGTTAAAATACAAACTCTCAATTTTCGATGGCAAAACGAATAATCTGGCTTGATTTATTCTTCAGCATGTCATAAGCAACAATTTCAATTTCGTAATTACCTGCTGCAAAGCCCTTCACTGGCGTAACAGTTTGTACTTCTTTACCATTGATGCGGTATTCAATCTTTTCACCACCCGAAGCATTATCAGTGGCTGCAATATATAATATGGAATTAGATGGGTAGATCACATAATTCTCATCCCGGACAGTTTTCTCTCCTATAGCTTTAACACTAAAATGATAATAAATTTTTGGAGCAATATTATCGACGAAGAAAGAACATTTCTTTATCCCTTCAACATTGTTGACATTGTCTTTGGTTTGGTATTCCAAAGTATGGTAACCATCTTGCCCCACCTTAAAAGCTGAGGTATAAACTATTTTATTGCCGCCATCCAAACTATATTCAATAGCTTGAATACCAGATCCTGTCTCACTAGTTGAAATAGCAATTTGCGTATCGCCGGTAATAAAAATAGTATCACGATCGACAAACTGCTTACCTCTATAAGACAAGTTCGACACGGGAAGGCCCTTATCTAAAAAAATCTGTTGGACTTTTGGCACGGCAACGTTTCCAACATTGTCGGACGAGGTATAAAGTACGGTGCTCAAACCCTGGTTTGAAATAGCAAATGGTTCAGAATATTTCTCCTTTAACAAATTGTTATTAATGCTATATATTATCTTTTCAACTCCTGATTTTTCATCTATGGCGTTAATCTTAATACGACTTCGTTCCGATATATACAAGAATTTGCCTTTATACTGATCACCAATAATTTCGATGCTTGTTGCAGGTGCTTCTCTATCAATATAAAAACTGAAAGTAGATCCATTAGTATTATCAAGCTTTTCACCGACTGCCTCAGTTGATGCAGTTAAAACTTTTGTCTCTTCTTTATTTCCAACATTATCGATGGCATAATAATGAATTTTAGACTTACCATCCTTCAAAATTGAAATTGGAATGGGTATGGAAAACACTTTCTCAGTGCCCTCGTTAATGGAATATACAATTCGTTTCACCCCTGACAAGGTATCCTTACTTGAAAGACTAATGGATGCTTTGGAAGACAAAACGTTTCCCTTACTCGCACCGATAATTTTGAACGATGTTACAGGAGCAGTGAGGTCAATGCAAAAAATTTCGGTTTTAGGCGATTCGGCATTCCCAACGTGATCAACTGAGTAATAAGAAACAAAGTATTCCTTTTCTTCGTCGAATGCTTTTTGAGATTTGGCAAAATCCTGATAAACAGATTTATTCACCGAAAGGTAAGTAGCTTCGACCCCCGATGTTTCATCGCTTGATTCAAAATCAAATTTCAACCCTTTGCCAAAGTAAGAAACACCATTTTTAATATACCGGCTGGCAGTATTCAACTTAATCTTTGTACGCGGCGGTAAACCATCAGCATAAATTTCATATATGATCTCACGTTTTGGCAAAACAACTTTTTTTGTTGTTGTATCAACAGCTGAGGGGGACCGAAGCGTATTTCTGCCCTCTGTATCGAAATACATAGGATTTGCATATTTCGCTGTTTCCACGCTTGGAAGGATAAACGAAGGAGCATTCTCAGCAGGCGAAGTAGCAATTCTAAAATAAACCGGGAGCGTTTTATTCACAAAAATTTTTCCATCGGAAGTGGAATAAATCTTTTTTTCGTGTTTCAAAGGTTCCTGAGCCATTGCCATTAAGGGCAAAAATAACAAAGCTACAGATAGTTGGTTGATATTTGTCATTGTTTTCAAGTTGATTAGTACAAAATAGTTAGATAATTTTATTTTATCTAACGAATAAATATTTATAAAGTTATGTATTTTGGCAAAAAAATTTTATGATCATAACTTTATATTTAAAGTTACATTTTTTAAAGATAAAATCAAATGCTAAAATTCTAATATGATAATGATTATTACGTATTTTTTAAAAAATACCTTATGAACCGCATAGAACTGATAAAAGGCGACATTACCAAATTACCTGTAGACGCAATTGTAAATGCAGCTAATACTAGCTTGCTCGGAGGAGGTGGCGTTGATGGGGCAATCCATCGTGCTGCCGGGCCTGACCTTTTAGAAGAATGCCTTACACTCAATGGTTGCGCAACAGGTGAAGCTAAAATTACAAAAGGTTATTGTTTACCGGCCAAGTTTGTAATCCACAGTGTTGGTCCAATTTGGCATGGTGGAAAAGACAACGAGGAAATGCTGCTCGCATCATGTTACAGGCGATCGCTGCAAATAGCAGTTGATTATAAACTGAAAACGATTGCTTTTCCTAATATTAGCACAGGTGTGTATGGTTTTCCCAAGTTAAAAGCGGCTGATATAGCCATTGGGGAAGTAAAAAAAATTCTAAGTTCAGATATTCAAATCGAAAAAGTTATATTTGTGGCTTTCGACGAGGAAAACTACCAAATTTATCAAACCAAAATTAACTCATGAACAATATGAGGGCTGATAATAAGGTTAATAACTACTTAAAACTGGTTAAGTTTAGTCATACTATTTTTGCCATGCCGTTTGCCTTTATAGGTTATTTTCTGGCAATACACCAGGGATATCTATTTAACTGGCTTACACTGTTGTTGGTAGTTTTGTGTATGGTTTTTGCACGAAATGCAGCAATGTCCTTTAACAGATATGCCGACCGCGAAATCGATCATAAAAACCCACGCACCGCATTAAGAGAAATCCCTATGGGAGTAGTCAAACCAGGATCAGCGCTTCGGTTTGTATTGCTTAATTCAATAGCCTTTTTTGTAACAACAGGCTTTATCAATAAGCTTACGTTATGGCTCTCGCCTATTGCTTTATTTATAATTTTAGGTTACAGTATCACAAAAAAATTTACATTTCTTTGTCATTTCATATTAGGATTAGGGCTTTCGCTTGCCCCGATTGGCGCATACCTTGCAGTTACCGGTAAGTTTTTCTGGTTACCCATAATGTTCTCGTCCATTGTATTGTTTTGGGTAAGTGGGTTCGATATTATTTATGCTTTACAGGACGAACAATTCGATAAAAACGAGAATCTAAGTTCAATACCTGCCTTTATAGGAGTGAAACAAGCCATCTGGGTTTCAACAATAATTCATTTAATATGCGCTACCCTTGTGGTCATAACAGGCTTTTTGGGCAATTTTGGAATATGGTACTGGGTTGGTGCTTCGCTTTTTATTTTGCTCCTGACATATCAGCATATACTTGTGAAACCCAACGATCTTTCTAAACTTAACCAGGCATTTTTTACAACTAATGGCATTGCAAGTTTAGTTTATGCTGGCTTCACAGTTATTGATCTTCTTTCTTAATATATTATTCTCCTAATATACTCAAAGCCCTTTCAATTCTTTGCACCACTTCTTCTTTGCCCAATAATTCCGCAATAAGCGGCAAATCGGGACCGAAAGAACCTCCCACCAGTGAAAGGCGAAGTGAATTCATTACACCGCCCATATTGGCCTGCTTAACCTCAATGAAATTTTGAATAGTTTGCTTAAACGTTTCGGCTGTGAAAGGATCGAGTGTCTTTAGTAAGTTACAAACCTCAGCAATCAGTGATGGAACATCGTCTTTCCAACGTTTCTTTACCACTTCTGCATCATAATTTTGAGGGGCTACAAAGAAGAACGACGCTTGTTGCCACATTTCATTCACAAAATTGACCCGTTCCTTTACTAATGCAACAACTTTAACTACATGATCGTGGGTTACAGATATCCCTTTTTCTTTTAAAATTATTTCGAAACTGGTGGCTAATTCTTCATTACTTCGTAATAACAGGTATTGGTGGTTGAACCATTTGGCTTTTTCGAAATCGAACTTTGCCCCTGCTTTATGAACATGCTCAATAGAAAAAGCCTGCACAAGTTCGTCGAGTGTAAACAACTCCTGTTCCGTACCAGGGTTCCAACCGAGCAAAGCTATGAAGTTAATGAAAGCTTCAGGAAAGAAACCAAAATCATCATACCCGCTTGAAACTTCCTTTGTATTCGGGTCTTCCCAATGCAAAGGAAAAACAGGGAATCCGAGCTTGTCTCCGTCGCGCTTACTAAGTTTACCCTTCCCATCGGGCTTTAGCAGAAGCGGTAAATGGGCAAATTCAGGCATGGTATCTTCCCAACCCAGATAACGATATAACAGAACATGTAAAGGCAGAGACGGCAGCCATTCTTCACCACGGATCACATGGGTTATATCCATAAGATGGTCGTCTACTATGTTCGCCAGGTGGTAAGTAGGCAAGCCGTCTATCGATTTATACAGGACTTTATCGTCAAGCGATGAGGAGTTTACCACTACTTCGCCACGAATCATGTCTTTCATAGGTACCAGCTCGTTTTCAGGCATTTTAAATCGAATAACCCACTTTTCTTCAAGGCTTATTCGATTGTCAACTTCCTCTCTGCTCAAACGGAGAGAGGTATTAAGCGATGTACGAACCTGGTAATTATAGGTAAAAGCTTTACCCTGTGTTTCCTGTTCTTTGCGCAATGCATCTAGTTCTTCAGGTGTATCGAAAGCATAATATGCATATCCACTATGCACAAGTTGTTCGGCATGTTGACGGTAAATTTCTTTACGCTCACTTTGTCGGTAAGGTGCATGAGGCCCTCCTACCCCAACACCCTCGTTAGGCATAATTCCTGCCCACCTGAGCGATTCAATGATATATTGTTCGGCACCTTTCACAGAACGGGCCTGGTCAGTATCTTCTATACGAAGCAGGAAATCGCCGCCCTGTTTTTTGGCAAAAAGATAATTATATAATGCTGTTCGCACACCACCAATATGCAAAGGCCCTGTAGGACTGGGCGCAAAACGTACACGTATTCGTCTGTTCATGCTGAAAAAAATTTGCAAAGATATATTAATTCAGTCAGGTTACATGTCTGTATAACCGGCTAAAAATTCAGCTTGTAGCATGAAAATTAAATGGAATATCAATTGCTTCGGAAAGTTCGTAACCATCGTCGTACATTTGGTCATCACCTTCCTCGTAATACCATTCAATATTAAAGGGATAACCCATTTTTCTGATGCGCGAAAGACTTTCGAGTATAAGAAATATCATTTTTGCAGATGCTGAATTGAAATATGATAATTTAAAGAGAATATTTAACTCGAACTTTTTACCTCCTGAAACATTGATTTTATATAAATCAGACTCGTAATCAGTAATCCAATCAATTACAGGTGTATAAAATGCTGAAACATCCTCTGGTCGCGAAACTCCCTCAAATTCAATAATTCGACTCTCAGGGTTTAACGAAATAAATGGAGTAAATTCTGTACTCTGAATAATTAACGCGTTCATAATCTTTAACTTGTTAGTTCTATATTAATGGTATAAAAAACATACGATTCGTTTACCTTTTCAAATGCATACTGTATTCTACTGTTAGAGGTTTTAGCAATTTCAATGAACCCAAGTCCTGCCCCACCTTCTTTTGTAAATTGTCCATTAGAAATGATCTTCCGGTATAGTTTCTTTAATTCAGTTGGATCAAGGCTGTTCATTTGATCGATTTTCTGCTGAATGATTGCCTGATGCTCTTTTTTAACCAGGTTACCTGACAATATATTATAAGAACAATTAGTTCTTGATAATGTAAAAAATGGTAAAAATTGTGAACCCAGATTTATATCTCCTGGAATTGAATCCATATACTTACTGGTATTTTCAAGAGTCTCGACCATAAGGATAAGGATTCGTTTATAGGTCACCAACTTCTCGCCCAACCGATACATTTCATCTTTCAACTTTTTAAGCAATTGATTAATAATATCATACGATATTGCTCCTTTGTAATCAATTATATTTTGTTGTTCTGATATATTGGCACTATAAAAATTCATGACATTAAATTAACAAAAAAAAACAAAATTTCACACAAAGGGAAATTATCTGCATGATTTCTATTACTGTTATCGTCTAAAAAATGCGTAATATCAACTTTCTTTCAAAGAGGTAATCCCAAAAAAACATTTTTTTTAAACTACCCATCCAAAACTTCTTAGTCAACGTTCAATATAATTAATTCTATTATTAATAAAGTTAAAAATATATTTAATATTATTTATTTATTTATTATTTTTATCAAAAATTAGATCATGATTAAGGTTTTACCACTCTCCTGCCCTAGTTGCACAAAAAAGCTTATGGTACAAAGCTTATGGTGCGAACATTGTGAAACTACGGTAAACGGATCGTACGATCTGCCAGTATTGGCAAGTCTTAGCATTGATGAGCAAAAATTTGTGATGGACTTTGTAAAAAGCAGCGGGAGCCTTAAAGAAATGTCCAAAAAAATAGGGCTTAGCTATCCGACCGTACGGAATATGCTAGATGATATAATAAATAAAATAACCTCTCAAGAATCTCAAACCAAATAAGACATTGAATTATGGAAAAATGGTTATTTAACCCTTTTACTTATGTGGCTGGATGGAAGTCATTAATTATTGGCTTTATATTTTTTATTATTACGTCCGTGGTTGGTTATTTTACCCAGATACATTTCGATGGGCCCATAAGCTTGCATCAAGGACTACTTATCCCAATCTATATTTTTTTACTCGAGAGCATTATTGCCTGGCTATCAATAGTGATTATTTTTTATGTGTTTGGATTACTCCTCTCTAAATCCGTCATTCGGTTTATTGACATAGCGGGAACGATTGCACTTGCACGAGCGCCTATTGCATTGACTTCTTTAGGGTTATTACCCTGGTTTAAGCTAATGAATCCATCATCATTGTTATTTATGCCTTTTTACTTCCTGTATATGCTGCCTTTGATATGGATTGTAATCCTGTATTATAATGCTTATCGCGTTTCATGTAACCTGAAGGGGATCAGGCTTATTATATCATTTATTGCAGGGATTTGCATAGCAGAAATTATTTCGAAAATAGCTGTTGTTCATTTATATAAATTATTACTCTAAACCATAAATCATGAAAACAAGATTATTATTAATGCTGATATTTGTTTGCAACTTGGGTTTTGCCCAAACAACAAATCCAATACACGAAAAATCAAAAGCCATATTAGTATGTTTCGTCAAAGGAGACTTTCCTGGAATAACAAAGTATTTCGATGAAACCATGAAAAAACAATTTCCACCCGAAAAGTCAAAGGAAGTTTGGAATATGCTAAATCAGCAGGCAGGTACTTATATAAAATCCTCTGTAATTGAGGATACCGTTTATCAACAATACAGGATTGTTTATATTACCTGCATCTTTCAAAATCAAAAACTAAAACTAAAAACAGTGTTTGATACAAACTGCCTGATTGCTGGCTTATTGTTTGTTCCTGAAAATGCTCCTAAGCCTTAATTAATTACATCAAACCGTGTATAAGGTTGTAAGGCAGCCGGTATCTTTATACCTTGTGCCGTCTGGTTGTTTTCGAGCAAAGCAGCTACAATACGGGGTAATGCCAAAGCGCTGCCATTTAAGGTATGCGCCAGGTTAGTCTTTTTATCGCCTTCCTCACGAAAACGAAGTTTAAGCCGATTGGCCTGGAACGATTCGAAATTTGACACAGAACTCACTTCGAGCCATCGTTGTTGCGCTGCTGCATAAACTTCAAAATCGTAAGTAAGGGCAGAGGTGAAGCTCATGTCACCGCCACAAAGTTTTACAATGCGGTAGGGAAGTTCGAGCTTTTTCACAAGGCTTTCCACATAATTTACCATTTCCTCAAGGGTTTCATACGATTTCGAAGGGTGCTGGATTTGCACTATCTCTACCTTATCGAATTGGTGCAAGCGGTTCAAGCCGCGAACATCTTTTCCATACGAACCCGCCTCACGCCGAAAACAAGGCGTATAGGCTGTTGCCTTGATCGGAAATTCAGAGGTATTAAGGATTATATCGCGAAAAATATTGGTTACCGGTACTTCAGCAGTAGGGATCAGGTAATAATTATCGAGTGTTACATGATACATCTGCCCTTCCTTGTCTGGCAACTGACCTGTACCATAACCGGAATCCTCGTTAACCATCAACGGGGGCATATATTCTTTGTACCCTGCCTTTTCTCCCTCATCGAGAAAAAAATTAATCAACGCGCGCTGCAATTTTGCGCCTTTGCCTATGTAAACTGGAAATCCTGCTCCAGTTAGCTTGTTGCCAAGCTCAAAGTCAATAATGTCATATTTCTTAGCTAAATCCCAATGTGGCACTGCTTTGTCGGTTAAGTCAGGCATATTTCCGCCAGAACGAACAATCTCATTATTTTCGGCGCTATTTCCTTTAGGAACAGAAGTATGTGGAAGATTGGGTACTTGTATCAACAAACTTTTTAATTGATTTTCAGTTCCGTCTAGATCAGTAATTAGTTGTTTCGACTCTTCTTTTAATTGTGCTGTTTTTTGCTTGGCTGCTTCAGCTTCCTGGGCTTTTCCATTCTTATACAGCATACCGATTTCCTTTGAAATATTATTTAATTCGGCCTGAATATTATCGTTTCTGTTTTGTATCTGTCGGCGTTTTTTGTCCAAGTCGAGAATTTGTTCGATGATTTCTTTTCCATTGAACTTTTTCACTGCCAACCGCTCAATTACGAAATCTTTATTGTCTTCAATGAATTTAACTGTAAGCATAGGTTTTAAGATATAAGAGTCAAGAACCAAGACTTAGTTATGCAAAATAAATTGCCTTGGCTCCTGGTTCTTGGTTCTTGGTTCTAAATCTAAATAAAAATCTCCTGAACATTTTACTACCAAAGATAGAAAATGAGCAGGAGACAATATTGTAAAATCTTTGGTTCAGTTATTAAACTTTGGGTACAACTGAAACGTATGACTTATCATTATTTTTTTTCTTAAATTCTATAGTCCCGGCTGCCAATGCAAAAAGGGTATGATCTCTACCAATGCCAACATTTAATCCGGGCTTATGTACCGTTCCACGCTGACGTACAATAATATTACCAGCTTTTGCATCCTGCCCCCCAAATAATTTAATACCCAGACGTTTGCTATGTGATTCTCTACCATTTCGGGAACTACCCGCCCCTTTTTTGTGTGCCATATAACAAAATATTTAATGCTGCTTGAATCTTATCCTTCTATTTCTTCTACCAGAATTTGAGTCAAATCCTGACGATGACCGTTCAGTTTCTGATAGCCTTTTCTTCTTTTCTTCTTAAAAACCAAAACTTTATCGCCTCGTATATGTGATAAAATTTTAGCCGATACTTTTGCTCCTTTTACCGTAGGTACACCGACCTTAATTTTACCGTCGTTGTCAACTAATAAAACCTGGTCAAATGATACTTGGGCACCTTCTTCCCCATCCAAACGATGAACAAAAACCTTTTGATCTTTTTCAACCTTGAACTGTTGGCCTGCAATATCAACTATTACGTACATTTCTATGTATTTCTTTTTATTTATATAAAATGGACTGCAAAAATATAAAACTTTCAATTATCTACAAACATTTTACTATTTTATTATGTATTTTAACGCCGAATTATATTTGATAAAAAGTTTGACCGATTTCATTATATTTGTGATAATAATTAACGGATTAAACGGGATTTTCGAGTGAATAAAATTAGGCTGAATGTCTTAGGAATTTCTTATAGTCAAACCCAATCAGGGGCTTATGCTTTGGTTTTAAGCGAAGAAAACGGTCAACGTAGGGTTCCTATTATTGTTGGAGGATTTGAAGCCCAGGCTATCGCTATTCAATTAGAAGGATTGAAACCACCGCGTCCTTTGACGCATGATTTATTTGTAAATTTTTCATTGGCTTTTCGCATTAATCTTATCGAAGTTAATATTTACAAGCTCGAAGAAGGGGTTTTTTTTTCAAAACTTATCTGTGATAACGGGCAAACAAGGATTTCTATAGATGCACGCACATCAGATGCGATTGCACTGGCATTACGATTTAAATGTCCCATATATACTACGGAGGATATTCTTACCCGAGCAGGTATTGTAATCGACTTCGAAAACGAGGCCCGCACTAAGAAAAACGAACCAGAAGAAGTAAGGGCAAACTCCAACTTAAAAGAAATCGAAGAATTAAAAAACCTGGATATTGAAGAATTAAAAGCCTTACTTGAAGAGGCTGTCAGTAAAGAAAACTATGAACGTGCTTCTATAATTCGCGATGAAATAAGCCAAAGATCAAGATAAGTATAATTAAGGGGTACTTAATTTAATACATAATGGACTAATATGGGTTGTTTTATATGTCGCATCAATGAGCATTTTGTTATTGATGAAGTAATAGTATAAAATTTCTATGACGTCCGATTTATGAGTAAAACTATAAACCTTTCTTATGAAGAGCTGATAAAACGTAACGAGAATCTTGAAAAGCAAGTCAAGGATCTTGAAGGAAAGCTCGTGAAGTTTAAAAATATAGACAGCGCTGATATTGAAAATTCTCAAGAAAGTGAGCAAAACTACAGCCGCAATCTATTGTTCCTGTCTAACACCGCATTAAAATTTCTTAGTTTCTCAAATGACGATGATATTTTCATTTTTATTGGGAAAAAACTTGCTGAAATAACGCACAACTCGATTATTGTCGTCGCCTCGTACAGCGAAATTAATAACTTATTATCTGTACGTTTTATTTCAGGGATTAACCGTTACCTGAACAATATTCTGCAGTTACTGGACAAAAACCCTGAAGATATTAAAATACAAGTTACACCTGAATTTATGGATGTGCTTAACCTCCATAAACAATCCTTGCATCCTGTTCCCGGAGGCTTATTTCAGGCGACTCTTGGCCAAATCCCGGAAAATACATGTCAGCAGATAGAACGATTGCTAAAGGTTAATCATTACTATGCAATGGGGTTGATGCGAGGCGGTAACCTTTATGGTGCAGTTATAATTGCTACTAAGGTGCGTCAGAATATAATGAACGATTTAAAAATCATAGAAACATTTCTATTTCAGGCCTCTATAGCCCTGCATCGTAAGCAACTTGAAAACGAACTAATCCGGGCTAAAGAAAAAGCCGAAGATTCAGACCGGCTCAAGTCAGCATTTCTGGCCAACATGTCGCACGAGATACGTACTCCTATGAATGGCATCCTGGGTATGACCCAGCTGCTTGCAAACCCTGATACTACTGTCGAACAGCGCAAAGAATATATTGACCTGGTTAACAAAAACAGCGAAACGCTGCTTAACCTGGTTGACGATATTATCGATATTTCGAAGATCGAGGCCGGACAAATGAAAATTATCCATAAATCGTTCCGATTAAATACCTTGCTCGATCAGATAATAGTCCTATTTACATCAAGTCCGATATACAAATCGAAACACGAACTTGAACTAATTATAAAAAAGAATGCGCCTGATAACCTTTGCATTTATAGTGATCCTGACCGTTTGCGCCAAATCTTTATCAATCTTATAGGCAATGCGTTAAAATTTACCAACTGTGGCTATGTTGAATTCGGATATAATGTGAAAGGTAAAATGATAGAATTCTACATAAAGGACACTGGCATTGGTATTTCTAACGAAAAACAAAAAATAATTTTCGACCGGTTTATCCAGGCCGACAACTCCTTAACCCGAAAATTTGGAGGATCCGGACTTGGTCTAACCATTTCTAAAGGGTTGATTGAACTATTGGGAGGTCAAATTTTGGTAAGTTCGGAACTCCACTCAGGATCAACATTCTATTTCACAGTACCTTATATACCAACTTTCGACGAGGATAACAGCTATCGCAAGGGCGAACCGGAGCCTTCGGATTATAAGTGGAACGATCGCACATTTCTAATTGTTGAAGACGATAAAGTGAGTTTTAAATTCCTCGAAAATATTTTCCGCAAAACCGGTGCAAAAATAGTTCATGCCGACAATGGGTTAAAAGCAGTTGAATTAATTAAACAATCCCCGGAAATTGATATGGTGCTGATGGATATCCAACTTCCAGAGATGAATGGGCTGGACGCAACACGTATGATTAAACAATTAAGAAAAGAATTGCCTGTAATTGCTCAAACAGCGAATGTCTTGGAGGAAGACAGAGAAAAATGTCTTGAAGCAGGCTGCGTCGATTATATTAGTAAACCCATCAATATTAAGTTATTATATAGTAAGATACATCAATATCTTACAAAAAGTTAAATAAAAAACAAATGATTTGGGCAGTGCTTATTGCAGGAGGCATTTACATTATGGTAATTGCCTTTTTTTTATATGGATGGGAAAAACTCAAGGGTTTTACCCCTGCACAACGTGAATGCAAAACATTTGTATCGGTAATTGTTCCGATGCGTAACGAGCAATTAACTATTACCCGGTTACTTTACGATTTGTACGGGCAAAACTATCCGGCAGATCTACATGAAATTATTGTCGTTAACGATCATTCCACAGATCAATCTTCTCAGAAAGCAGGCTATTTTCAAAAAGATAATATCAAAATTTTATCGCTGCCTGAAAGTCATGCAGGAAAGAAAGCTGCAATTCGGTTTGGTATTGAAGCTGCCCGAGGTGAATTGATTGTGACTACTGATGCTGACTGCCATATAGGAAATAATTGGTTGCGGTGTCTGGCTGAGTATTATGAAAAATATAGTCCGGTGATGATATTGGGCCCTGTAATAGCCTCTCCCCGTCCCTCCGCCAGCGGTCGGACAAGTTCTCCAAAAGAGAGGGAGTCAGGTCTCTCCCTCCATATTGGGGAAGCCAGCCTGTCCGGCAGGGGTCAGGAGGGGGGGTTCCCCCAAATGCAAGCTTTAGAATTATTCAGTTTACTGGGTTCTACGGCTGGAGCTGTCGCAAATGGATATCCTATCATGTGCAACGGAGCTAATCTTGCTTTTGTAAAGACTATATATCCCGAAATTGAGCATATATACAAAAATGAAAAAATCCGTTCTGGCGACGATATGTTTGTAATGCTTGAGCTGAAAAAAAAATACCCTAATAAAATACATTTCCTGAAATCGACAGAAGCCACAGTCAATACGTTATTGATTAACAACTTATTTTCTTTTTTCAGGCAACGTAAACGCTGGGCTGCCAAAGCAAAATTTTATAACGACATAAGTATCAGTGGTACAGCTTTGATTGTTTTTTTGGTTAATATGCTACTAATGACATGTCTGGTAATAGGATTTGTGAAAGGCAATTTTTTTTATTTTTTAATTTTATTTTTAATAAAATCGGCCATTGATTTTCCTTTTCTTTACCGGGTAACCACATTTTTTGGCGAAAAACAACTTATGAGATGGTTTCCTGTAGTGCAAAGTTTTTATTTTCTTTACGTTTGTTTTACTGCTATCGCAGCTATGATAACACCCATAACCTGGAAGGGACGTGTGATAAAATATTAATACGTCCCAATTTATGATTTTAAATTAATGACTGAATTACTTTTCTGGAACAGGTTTAAACGAAATAAACTTTCTATTTTCGGGATGATTTTCATTAGTTTGTCGTTCCTGATCGCTTTATTGGGATACTTAATAACACCCGATTCCACTCCTTTTGCTAATAACCAGGTCCTTCCCATAGCCGCCAAACCTCCCCTATTTAAAGTTAAAATATTACTAAACAGGAAGAACCAGATATTCGAACAAAAGTCATTTTTGCACACTATGTTGTTCGGAAAGGAAAGTCCTTATACCTGCGTTCCCATTGATTCGTTCTGGTTAGGTGGCGATTCCATTGCCATAAAAGAATATTCCTCAGGCGCTGATGACGAGACGTTCGTATCGAAGTTCCACCTGGTGGATGTAGTTTACCCTATAAATACGAACGAACCTATCCGCAAAAATAAAGAAGGGACTTACAGTTTCCTGGATATGGAAGGGAAAACTATGACTGTGTCTAAGGCCGAGTTAACACAAAAAATCCTCGATAAATATCTTATCAAACGGACATTTCTTCTCGGAACTGACCGTTTTGGCCGCGATATGCTCAGCCGGTTGATCATCGGAACTCGCGTTTCGTTTTCAGTAGGTTTTATTTCTGTTTTTATTTCATTGCTAATTGGGATTTCACTTGGAGTTACAGCAGGTTATTTTAGGGGAAAGGCCGACGCTTCCATTATGTGGCTTGTTAATGTGGTTTGGTCAGTGCCTACCCTTTTGATGGTATTATCGATTACGCTTGTGCTGGGTAAGGGATTTTGGCAAATTTTTTTAGCTGTAGGGTTAACCATGTGGGTAGAGGTAGCACGTGTTGTTCGGGGACAAGTACTATGCCTGCGTGAAAAAGAATTTATAGAAGCAACTAGGGCATTAGGGTTTAGCAGTTTTCGGATTATCTTCAGACACATCCTGCCTAATATTGTTGGCCCGATTATTATCATATCTGCCGCTAATTTTGCTTCGGCAATACTCATGGAGGCAGGGCTAAGCTTCCTGGGCATTGGGATACAACCACCCGTGCCTTCATGGGGAAATATGATTAAAGACCATTATGGATATATTATTCTCGACCAGGCCTACCTGGCAATTCTTCCCGGCATTGCCATTATGCTTATGGTTCTCTCATTTAACTTCCTTGGCAATGGGTTAAGGGATGCTTTTGATACAAAAATGAATTAACCCGTTTTAATGTATTGTTTCAGGCTTTCTACATAATCCTCAAAGGCTTTAATACCTTTGGAAGTGATCTTCAATGAAGTATTCTGATAATTATTTTTGAACGACTTGACAACCTCAATGTAACCAGCTTCCTGTAATTTTTTTATTTGAACACTGATGTTGCCGGAGGTTGCCTGGGTTACCTCCTTAATGTAATTGAAATCAACTTCATCGTTGCTCACCAGCATGGATACAATGGCAAGCCTCAATTGGGAATGTAATATAGGGTCTAAATCCTTGTACATGACTTTTAATTTTTACTGTATTTAAGCATATATCCCGGAATGATGTTACCTAAAACCATAGCCACGGCATAAATAACCAATTGATACTCGTTGAGAATAAAAACTGAAACGATAGAAAAAATCCAAAATATTATGCCACCATAAATAATTGGTTTAAATCTTATGATAAAGCCCGTCATTACAGTCGACAACCCACAAATTATAAGAATTATTGGAGCAGGATAGAAATGAAGTTTGATACATGCAACAATAATGGGTATAGAGGTCATACCTGTTGCAAACCACAATGCCTTAATAATCAATCCAAATTGATTCTTTACCTTCTCGGTTTGGAATCTTTTTCTAGTATAGTAGATTGATAACGCCCATCCGATAACTACCATGATAGACCAATCAACAAAGCTCCATAACCCAATTCGGTTTTCATGATGGTTGTAAACGAAGTACTGAATTAAAAAGAAATTAGTTAGTGCCGCAATAACTGTAAGCCAGCCCCATAATAGAAAATAGAAACTTTGATATTTAAAACTCCTTCGGGTATTTGTAATAACTTGACTTATAAGCTGAAGGCTTTCTTCAGGTGTCAATTCTTTTTCATTGTTTTCCATAATTGAAATGTTTTAAATTATAAATATACTGCAAATATAAAGTAGTTTATAATACAAACCAAATAATTAACAACATATTTTTAACCATTGCTTACAATTTGCCATGTAATCCGGCAATTAACTATACCCGTTGTGGCTGCCGTAAATTATTCTAATTATTTAAAAAATTTGATTTCACTACAACATCAACATAAAATAATTGGTGATGAACAGGAAATTTAGAGCAGTATTTGTAATACTGCACTGCTATCATAGCTTGTGCAAAAAAATCTAATAACCCAAATGGTGTTTGTCTTTAGACGCACTTTTTCAAAAAATTGTACCTTTGAGGATAATTTTACAGAAGATTTATATATTATTCTTGGTAATAGATGAAAACGGAAGCACAAAGTAAGTCACTTGAAGAAGTTCATGAAAGTATAGATACTGTTAAACGCAAAGGATATTTCAGAAAACTATTGGCATTTGCAGGGCCTGCTTACTTGGTAAGTGTCGGATACATGGATCCGGGCAACTGGGCGACAGATATTGCAGGAGGTAGTCAGTTTGGTTATAAGCTTATATGGGTATTGTTGATGTCAAACATTATGGCTGTACTACTGCAAAGCCTCAGTGCGAGATTGGGCATTGTTCGAGGGCGCGACCTTGCCCAGGCATCTAAAGAATCTTATTCCCCATTTATCAATGTTACTTTATATATTTTGGCTGAGATTGCCATAGCGGCCTGTGATCTGGCAGAGGTACTGGGTATGGCAATAGGTCTTCAGTTATTATTCCATATTCCCTTGATATGGGGCGTTAGTCTTACTTTATTGGATACCTTCATACTCTTGTTTCTGATCAATCGCGGGATGCGGATGATGGAGGCTTTTATCCTTGCATTGATTGGTATTATTGGGTGTGCCTTTCTTGCCGAGGTTTTAATCGCAAAACCCGTGGTCAGTGATTTAATCGTTGGTTTTGTCCCAGGCATCCCCAATAGCACTGCTTTATATATTGCCATCGGTATAATTGGAGCCACTGTGATGCCACATAATCTCTATCTTCATTCCTCATTAGTACAAACCAGAAAATTTGAAAAAAGTGATGCGAGCATTAAAGAAGCTATTAAATTCAATGTTATTGATTCTGTAGTTGCGCTAAACATTGCTTTTTTTGTTAATGTTGCTATACTGGTGCTTGCTGCAGCTACATTTTATAAATTAGGCTTGTATAATGTTTCAGACCTTAAAGATGCTCATAAATTTCTTCAACCTTTATTAGGCACACAATGGGCTCCAATTTTATTTGCGGTTGCCTTGATTGCTGCCGGACAAAGCTCTACACTTACCGGCACACTTGCAGGCCAGATTGTAATGGAAGGATATCTTAACCTGAGAATTCAACCTTGGATCAGACGAATCATGACCCGCTTGCTGGCTATAATACCTGCCGTGCTAACCATCTCATTTCTTGGGGAACAGTCAGTCGGCCGGCTTTTAATCCTCAGCCAGGTAATTCTTAGTCTTCAACTTGGCTTTGCAGTAATTCCGCTTATTCATTTTGTGAGTGACAAACAAAGGATGGGGAAATTTGCAATTGGCATGAAGACGAAAGTACTCGCATGGACAATCGCAGGTATCATAGTACTGCTTAATGCAAAACTGGTAATGGATGAGACCAGCAAGTGGCTCAGCAGCAGTTCATATTATCGGGTTATTGGGTTGATCGTTGTACCTTTAGCAATTTTTGCAGGAGTATTATTATTATTCATTACATTCCGTCCCTTCATGAAAAAATTACTCATAAAAACCATACATTCTACACATACAGCCCTCGAATTGGGCGATATTACCACCAAACCTGCCTATTCCCGTATTGCCATTGCTTTGGATTTTAGCGGTATAGACAGCGAAATAATCAGACATGCTTTATCACTCAGCCATCAGAAAAGCAAAATATTAATTATCCACATTGTTGAATCGGCAGGCGCTTTGATTCTTGGCAATGAAATAGTAGATTATGAGACTCTTATGGACAAACAGCTACTGGCTAAATATCAATCGTATATTGAAGAAAAAGGGTATGAAACCAGTATGTATCTGGGGTTTGGTAATCCCAAAAATAAGATCCCTAAAATAGTCAATGAATTCAAGGCCGATTTATTAGTAATGGGTGCACATGGACATAAGATGTTGAAGGACATTATATTTGGAACTACAGTAGATAAAGTAAGGCACAAGGTAAAAATACCGGTATTCATTGTAAAATAGCCTACAGCTTATCTACCTGTATAGTTACAAAAATTTAAGCAGGGAAGTCGAACGAAAGTGCGCTTAAATGCAACCTATTAATTATTACTCTTATAAGGAAGCTCACACATATTAATTTACAGTTGCTTAGAAAAATACGAACGAAAGAAACAAAATATAGATTTTTATTTTTTTCGACCTATATGAGAAATATCTCCATTTCGAAGTGATGTAAATCACCCTTTAATAATAATTAGTTGTCATCCTTTTATATAATTTGCGAATACTTTTTATTGTATAAACTAATTAGTAAATCAGCTATGGAAAAAGAAGTTATAATTAAACCGGCAACAACGCAAATTATCGATTTCAGAATTGTTCAGAGGGGTACAACAGTAGAGTCCATTAACAAATTAAACCAGGTCTTCCATTTTATTGATCTCTCTTATGCCAAAGTCGATATTTTCTATCAAGGATGGATTGGATATCGATCTAACGAACAGATGAAAAGAGTTCTTGAGGGACATTTTATGAAACTATACCAACAAAATCATTGCAGAAAAATGCTGATAGAGAATTCGAGGATGAGTGGAAGTTTTAGTGATATTAACAACTGGTTTGCGATGGAATTTATGCCCAGGTTATTCAAAATGGGACTGAAACATATCGCCGTTGTATTACCGCAAAATATCTTTGCCCAACTCGCGGTAAAGGATTGGAGTGATAAATTAAAAGGGTTTAATAATGGTAATTTTGAATCATTAAGTGAAGCATTAAATTGGCTGGCACTGTTATAAAAATAAGAAGAGTGCAGTAAATTTCATTTAACATATTTAAAATGTAAGTTTTTAAGTTTTATAAAGTGAGTTCGATATATTGTTTTTCTGTCGTTCCTACAAAGGTAGGAGTATATAACATATTGATTGTAAAAGATAGTCGCTCTATTTCAATAAAGGGACAAGGTCAAAAGAATGAGATTTTGTTGGTATTTGTCTTTTATCGAACTCATATTACTTAATCCTGAATACCGAAGCTGGTAAACCGGCTCCATTAAATAAACTTGCCTCAGCCCCATTGCGCCAGCAGTACCTTACCGACACTGGTGCCGAAATAGCCGGCGATGAGACGACAACTTCGTTGTTTACAATTCGAGCCTTGGCGGGAACATATCTGCCATCTTTTCCTGCTATTTCAAATTCATTCAATTCAGCATTTTTAGTTACTAAACCACCCTCTATATTAGAGAACTGCAACCTAATGGTATTGCCTTCAAGGCTCATAGATTTATATATTGGACCTGAATAAGGTACTTTAATGGCATAATTTTTTGCCAGCGCCCAGTGGGCAAGCCTTTCACCCACTTCCATTTTATAAGGAGGATGAATAGTTTTGACCTTGCCAATGTCCAGGGTCACTACCATGCCAGTATTTGCCAGATTCATTGCTTTTGCCTGGGCTTCCCTAAGCGCAGCCGATTCAGACGAATCCTTATTGGAATATTCATAAGGTGCAATTTGAACATAGTAAAATGGAAAACCTTCAATATTCCATAATTTACGCCAATCCTGAATCATTAATGGAAATATTTTTGCGTATTGCCCTGCTCGTCCAACATTAGTTTCGCCCTGGTACCATATAGCACCTTTTATCTTATAAGACAATACCGGATTTACCATAGCATTAAATAATACTGTGGGTGTATTCGGATTTAAGCTCCAAGGTCTGGACCTAGAGAAAAATTCCTCGTTGTTACTATTGTAGATATAAAATTTATTGTTGATAAATTCTGCAACAGGCAAGTATTTCCAATCTCCTGCAAGTTGAAGAGGTTTAGTAATACTGTCGTTTTTGACAGTGAGCTTCATCTGATCATCCTTACCCCAAAAGCCTCCCCCACTCTCGGTATTCAAAACACGCACCGATATAACATTTATACCAGTTTTTACCAATTTAGCAGGAACTGCATATATGCGATTAACTTGCCACATGCTTGGCACCTCAATTGCCCCCACAAACTTCCCGTTAAAATATACCCTATCCATTTTATCAATAGGACCGAGAGATAATATGATATCTTGCCCCAACATTTGCTGTGGCATTTCAATTTTTTTGCGGTACCAAACGGCTCCATCAAATTCACCTACTCCAGGAATGTCCCATCTTTGCGGAAGTTTCATTATGGGCCACATGGAATCGTTATAATCAAATAAAGAACAGCTTTCATCATCGAAACTGAGATTTGCCCACTTATTATTACCAGCTTCCTCTTTAACTTCAACCTGTTTATGACTTTCTAACCAGGTCATAAATTCCTGGAGTTTGGGCGCTGATTCCTTTACTGCTGATAGTTCTTTCGTAAATTCACCAGTACCAGCTAATGAGCCTGCTGAAATCCATGATTCGACCGGAGTGCCTCCCCATGCTGATTCGATTAATCCAATGGGGACACGCAACTTTTCGTACAATTTTTTTCCAAAAAAATAAGCTGTTGCACTAAATGATTGAACCGTTGATGGGCTGCAAACCTCCCATTTACCAATACAATTGTCCTTGGGTTCAAAAGAAAGTGCCCGTTGCACATGAAATAACCGGATATTGGGGTTATTAGCAGACGCAATTTCTGTTTTTGAATGTTCTATAGTATCAGGGGGCCATCCTGTCAGAGGCATTTCCATATTAGACTGGCCTGAGCAAAACCAGACTTCACCAATTAAAACATTCTTAATAGTAATGGCAGTGTCACCTCCTGTAATAATCAATGTATATGGACCTCCTGCTTCAGGTGTAGGCAACACGATCTGCCATTTACCATTTTTATCTGCAGTCGCCTGTCCATTAGCCTTCCAGCTTGCACTTACACGTATGCTTTGACCTGGAGTTGCCTTACCCCATATCTTTGCATTCGTTTTTTGTTGCAGTAGCATGTTATCACCAATTAGTGAAGGAAGTTTCAATTTAGTCGGAACATTTTGTCCTATCGATAATGCTGATAGCATGATAAAAGCTATAAAAATATTAAGTCTCATAAGAAGAGAGTTACTGGTTACGTTCTATTATTTCAAGGCACATCCTTCCATTGTGGTAAGGGCATTTCCAAAATCCAGACTTATCGTCCTTTCGGTTTGGCTTTAGATTGTTGTCCACACTCCAAAGCCATTCGCCCTTTTCTTTATCAATCAAATGGTTAGAAATAAAGTTCCAAACTGCCATAGCTTTGTCAAGAAATGCCGGATTATCGGACATTTCAAAGGCATTGACAAAGCCAACCAGGGCTTCTGCATTTACCCACCAATGACGGTCCGTATCAATATGTCCGGTGCTATTGATTTTTTCATACGCAAGTCCACCGTCTGACATCAATCCTTCACTGATGGTATTCGCAATTTTAAGACATATTTCCCTGACTTCGCGCGTAAGACTATTGTCTCCAAGCACAATAGCAGCCTCGTAAAGCAGCCATGAACATTCAATGTCGTGACCATAAGAAATGACATCAGACTTGCAGTTCCAATCCTCATCGAAGAATAGGTTCAAATGAAATGTTTGATGGTTTACAATTTTAGCGATAAAAATCCGGATGAGACCGAATAATTGCTGTTTAAGTTCATCATTCGGCCAAACACGGTAAAGGTTGGTGTATGCTTCAAGCACATGCAAATGAGTATTCATGGTCTTTTTTTCATTCGCATCCCTTTCGCTGAGGCGAAGGTCATCAAGTTGTCCCCATTCCCGGCTAAATGCCTCAAAATATCCCCCCAAATTTTTATCGAAACTATGCTGTTCAATGAGATTAAAAAGTTTAATGGCTTTGAGCATGCACAATTCATCTTTAGTTACCTTATAGTATTCAACTAAAGCATAAATCACAAAGGCTTGAGCGTAAATCTGCTTTTTGCCATCTACCATCCTGCCTTTATAATCGATTAGCCAGAAAAAGCCGTCACATTCCCGATCCATAAAGTAATTGAGGAGATAATCCTTGGCCAGGGTTGCATATTTCAAGTAATCAGGATTTCTAAGGACCCTGTAAGCTGATGCAAATGTCCACAATAGCCTGGCATTTAAAACGCATCCTTTATCGGCTTGCGCATGTACAAGGCCGTTACCGTCAATACGGCCATAAAACCCTCCATTAACCTGGTCAATCATTTTGGTACTCCAAAATGGCAGGATGTTATTGACGAGTTCGGCTTTTACTTCTACCTTTAATTTGTCTAGTTTTGCGTTTGTCATTTTTTCTAAATATCACCAATTAGGTTATAAGTATTGTAATTAGTGTCTCTAAGAAAACTTAGAATTTTTAAATTGGATTTGATTTAAGAACAAGGATTAACGATTTTAGAATGCAGAAATTCAAATACTTCTAAAATCGAAAATCGTTGATCGTTAATCGTA
>Ga0182027_10000806_pt1 | contig 53031 bp, 52 predicted proteins | sample 712E1DmetaG_FD_121300 | JGI IMG/M metagenome (GOLD analysis project Ga0182027, IMG submission 121300) | Permafrost microbial communities from Stordalen Mire, Sweden - 712E1D metaG (Illumina Assembly) | ecosystem: Environmental > Terrestrial > Soil > Wetlands > Permafrost | place: Sweden...
AAAGAAAGGTGAAACGCTTACGATCAGGTCAGTTGGTAATTCAGGCATTGTTGACATCAAAGGATTTTACGGCCTCTTTCCGGGAGCTCCCATGAAGAAAGCTGCGAAGGTGGCAGGAATCCCGAAGCCCGCCAGTTGTGTTTAACAGATATAAAATAAAGTAATAAGTAACAATTGGGTCCTCATTCAAAATCAAAACAAGTATGACAAACAAAGAAGAATTCCCCTTAAAAAAAGTATGTATTATCTGTGCAAAAGGCACGATCGAAGATGTCTATGCAACGCTGGTTTTGGCCAATGGTGCAGTGATGGAAGGAATTGAGACCAGGGTCTTTTTCACCTTTTTCGGTCTGGATGCCATCACAAAAAAACAAATGAACAAGCTGCATACCGGAACCATCGGAAACCCTGCCATGCGTATGCCCGGTGGGTTACCCTTCCCGTCGATTCTTGGGATACTTCCCGGGATTGAGGCGGGTGTATCATTGATGATGAAGAGCCAGATGGAAAAAATCGATATACCCGGCGTGAAGGAGTTCCTGGAAATGATCGATGCCGGTGGCGGCGAGATTTACGCATGTAAACTTGCCATGGACATGTTCAAACTGAAAAAGGAAGATCTTTGGGAAGGTGTAAAGGACGTACTGACCGTCGGCGATTTTTATGCATTGTGCGGAGGTTTGCAGACCCAGATCATCTTTACCTGATTTCGAAGCTAATTCATACTCCTAACAGAATCGGGTGTTTTGGAGACCTGATTCCGGAAAATCTGTAAGCGGAATCTGGGATAATCAGGAATCTTAAACCGTCACCGTCCGGATCTCAAAAACCGGGGGATTCGCAATGGTTCTTTTCACTGCGCACAATTCCGCAGTGTTGACCAACGCTTCCTTGTATTTTTCAGGAAAATCTGCAGGTAACTGAATTCCAATACTGATCTTCGAGGGTAATTTCGTTTCGGCGTTAATTTCTAATGACTGGATGAGTTTAATATGTTCTGTTGGAAGATTCCGCTGATCACAGAATGATTTTACATAAATTCCGGCACAGGTTCCGATAGATGCCAGAAATAATTCATAGGGTGAAGGTGCTGAATTTTCCCCGCCTGAATTGATGGGCTGATCGGTTTTGTGAATGTGCCCCTTAAAACTGGCATTGACTTTTTTCCCTCCTGCAAACGTGATTTCCATATCCATAAAATGTCGCTGTTAACTGTTGTTTTATATCGTTTTCAGATGAAATAAAAAAAAGCTGAGATGCAAAGATAATCATATGAACATTACTGCAAAATCAATAATGGTCCGACACGAAAGGCCATTAACCAAATAGATGATGATCGTTGAATGGACAGTACAATAGATATGACTCATCCCGGATTTAAGTTTCGGAAATATGCCGAAATCGTTGATTGATTTTTTAATGTTGAACGACAGTAACTATTTAAAATCCCGACACCCATTTTATCTTTATATTTGTTGACTTAAAAGAAGAAATGAGAAAGAAAAGCAAGGAAGGTGAGATGACATTCTGGGAACACCTGGATGAACTCAGGAGCGTTCTTATTCGCGGGATCGTTGCAATTGTCCTTCTGACCATTGTGGCTTTCAGTTTCAAACATATCCTTTTTGATTACATCATTCTTGCTCCGAAAAACTCCGATTTCATCACCTACCGGCTGTTGTGTAAACTGGGGAAATTCCTGTCGATGAATTCTCTCTGCCTCGACACATCATCCCTTCACCTGATCAATATAAACCTGGCAGGCCAGTTCATGGCACACATGACCACTTCTTTCATAGCCGGGTTCGTTGTTGCCTCACCATATATCATATGGGAATTATGGAGGTTTATCACGCCGGGACTGACAGCGGCCGAACGGAAAAACACCCGTGGAGCAGTACTGGTGATATCTTCATTATTCCTTACCGGGGTATTGTTCAGCTATTTCCTGGCAGTTCCCCTGATGGTCAATTTCCTGGGGAATTACCAGGTCAGCGAAACCGTCGTCAACACGATTGCACTCGATTCTTATACCAGCTCCGTGACAACAATGACACTCCTGATGGGGCTGATTTTTGAGTTTCCGGTAGTCGTGCTGTTCCTGACAAAGATCGGTATCCTGACCCCTGCCTTTATGTCAAAATACCGGAAGCACACCATCGTCTTTATCCTTATCGTTGCAGGATTGATCACCCCTAGCCCGGATATTTTCACCCAGCTCGTAGTCGCAATTCCGCTTTACGCCCTCTATGAAATCAGTGTACAACTTTCTAAAAAGATTTACCGGCAGCGGCAGGAATCTGTCAAATAATTAAAAATATAAGGTGTACCCTTGTAACTTTGAACAATCCTATCCGTCTAATCAGCAACTAAAATTAAAATTCTCATTACATGGAACCAAAACGATTTTACCGGAGCCGCACGGAAAAAGTGTTTGCCGGAGTCTGCGGCGGACTTGCCGAATATTTTAACATCGACCCAATTCTCGTGCGTTTGTTATTTCTGGTGCTGATTATTGTAGCCGGAGGTGGCTTGTTTGCTTATATCATTCTCTGGATCATCACACCGGAAAAACCCTTTGATTATTCTCAATCTCAAAATTCCCCAACGATGGAAAACAAACAATCTTCTAATGAAGAACCCCAGGGTTCACAGGAAAAGTCAAAAAATGATCCCTTCCGGTATCCACCACGCCGGCATAGGGATCGCGGAAACCTGATCGGTGGACTGGTATTAATCACATTGGGTGCATTATTCCTGGCCGATGAATTCATTCCACATGTGAGTTTTTCCGACCTTTGGCCCATCATCCTTGTTGTGATCGGTATCGGACTTTTAATCAATAATTTTTCGGGAAGAAAAAACAATCCGTAATTCCTTCTTCCCTCAGGAACCTGCACGCTTACTGCGAGACAGGAAATATACAATGAAATTGTAAAAAAAAATAGTCATGAAATATAAGCATCTTTTCTGGGGTTTGATCCTGATTGCTGTCGGAATGTTATTCATTCTGAACAATTTAGGGATCATTCACTTTAGCTGGTTCTCCTTCTGGAGACTATGGCCGGTTATTTTCCTTTTCTGGGGTATTACAATATTACCCGTAAAAGACATTGTGAAATACATCCTTCTGGGATTAGTATTGGTTTCCATGTTTTTAATTATTAACCGTCTTCCTGAAGGGCGGCCCTGGTATTGGCATTTTCGGCATCCCGATCATTCGTTCCGGTGGGAATGGGATGATGAGGATAACAACAATACCACCAAAACGTTCAATGACCAGAACCTCTCTGTTCCATTCGATTCGCTTGCAAAAAAGGGGATACTAAGTCTGGATGCCGCAGCCGGTAATTTTAAAATAAAAGGAGTCACTTCCGAATTTCTTTCCTTTTCCAAAAGCGGTGATATCGGAAACTATGAATTGACAACAAAAGATATCAATGGTGATAAAAAGATCTCATTAAAATTGCAGGAAGGCACTTCACGACATAACATCCGGAAAAACGAAGTAAACATCATGTTGAATGCCAAACCGGCATGGAATCTCGACATGAACATCGGCGCTGCCGCTGCCGATCTCGACCTGAGTGATTACAGGATCGATACGGCCGACTTTGAGGCAGGTGCTTCTTCGATGAATGTGAGGTTGGGAGATAAGAATCCTAAAACAGTGGTGGTATTCAATGCCGGTGCATCTTCCATTCATGTGGATGTTCCAAAGACCGCCGGGTGCCAGGTTACTTCCGAATCCTTCCTGGTCAGTAAGAGCCTGGAAGGGTTTGAGAACAAAGGGAACCATGTATACCAAACTCCTGATTTCAAAGAAAATAAAACGAAGATATACATCACTATCAAAACCGCGGTTTCTTCCATAGAAGTAGTAAGATACTGATCAGGCCAGGAGAAATGCGTGTACCAGGCTGAAGAATTCCCCCGGTGCATCGGAATGAACCCAATGTGAAGCATTTGCAAGGGTTTTCACCGAAGTACGGGGGAATTGTTTTACCATTTCAGGAAGATCCGCATCCGTAACATAACCGGATAATCCGCCTCTCACCAGCAATACCGGGTTCAGGAATATTTTACCGCTTGGAATTCCTTCCAGCATCAAGGGCAGGGCTTCCTTCAGTATGGGAAGGTTAACGCGCCAACCCAGTGTTTCATTATCTTTCCAGTAAATGTTTTTCAATAAAAATTGCCGCAGCTTCAAGCTGTGAACATTCTGTTCAAGTTGTCTATCTACATCAGAACGTGAACGGGCTGATGAAAAATCCACCTTCAACATGGCATCTATCAGCATTTGGTGTTCCAGGTTCGTGGAATATTTCCGGAGCGCAATATCCACAATTACCAGTTTATCCAGCAAATCCGGGTATTTTAAAGCAAAGAGCATGGCAGTTTTTCCACCCAGGGAATGGCCGATAAGGCTCACCTTTTTCAACCCCAACTCTGCGATCAGTTCATGCAGATCCTCAGCAAGGATTTGAAAATTAAAGACAGGATCATGCGGAGATTGGCCATGATTGCGAAGATCGGGAATGAATACTTCGAAATCCAACGCCATTTGCCGCCCGAAGGTAACCCAATTATCAGAAAGTCCCAGCAACCCGTGTAGTATGACTACCGGATTCCCTTGTCCCATATGCCGAAAAAATAATTTCATAGATATTAAAATTATTTCATTTTATTAACAATATTTTGTTGAAAAAAAAGTTGTTGTCTTGTCAAATGTACGTAAAAAATGTACCTATTTGCAAAACGAAATCAGCGGGTCTTTTCCCGGCTGGTTTAATTTTAATTTTTTAATTTAAAAATCGGATTGTCAATGTTTTATACCGAGAAAAATAGGACAGGTACACTGGGCACTGAATACCGGTTTTTAGTAACCAACAAAAAGAAATGGAAAAACTTCACAACGAAAAATCGAGTGTAACCCATACGGAGCTCAATGAAGAAGAAGAGCCTCCAAGTACAAAGTGTTTCACAAGTGAAGAACAGATATTAAGAGAATACATCCAAGACCGGCTCGATCGGGATAAGACAACCCTGAGCCCGCATTCCCTCGACTTTATTAAGGAATATTTTCCGGAGATCACTGAAAAAGACTGGACCAACTGGCGTTGGCAATTGAAGAATAGTGTACAGACGATTGACCAGCTGTCCCGTTTCATCCATCTTACAGATAATGAGATCCGGCCGGCTATAGAGATCAACAACACCCTCCCGATCCGGATTACACCATATTACCTGAGTTTGCTGGAAAAGGACAACCCCGAACAGGGCCTTCGAAGAAGTGTGGTCCCGGTGTTCGATGAGTTCATTACCAGTCCGGGTGAAGCTTCCGACCCACTCTCGGAAGAGCACGACAGCCCGGTTCCAAACATCGTACACCGTTATCCCGACAGGGTGCTGTTTCTTGCCACAGGCTTTTGTTCTGCATACTGCCGCTATTGTACACGTTCACATATGGTAGCAAAAGACAAATGCCACATAGGTACCAAGGCATGGGAACCCGCACTGCAATACATTCAGAATCACCCGGAGATCCGGGATGTGCTGGTATCCGGAGGTGATCCACTTACAATGCCCGACCTGCATATTGATTACCTGCTTTCACGGTTAAGGGCCATTGAACATGTCGAGATCATCCGGATCGGAACTAAAGTACCGGCCGTATTACCGCAACGGATCACCCGTTCGCTGGTAAATATCCTCCGCAAATATCATCCCCTCTTTATCAGCATTCATTTCACCCATCCCGACGAACTCACCACTGAGGTCAAGGAGGCATGTGAAAGGCTTGCTAATGCCGGAATTCCTTTAGGCAGCCAGACAGTCCTCCTGAAAGGAATTAATGATGATGTTGTCGTAATGAAGAAGTTGATGCAAGGATTGCTGAAATTCAGGGTGCGGCCATATTACATTTACCAGTGTGACCCCATTCTCGGATCTGCTCATTTTCGCACTCCTGTTGAAAAAGGACTTGAGATCATCCGTGGACTGAGAGGCCATACCACCGGATATGCAGTTCCTCAATATGTGATCGATGCACCCGGCGGAGGAGGCAAGATCCCCTTATTGCCCGATTATAACCAGGGAAGGGACGGGGAATATCTTTTGCTGAAGAATTACGAAAACAAGATTTTCAGATATCCTGATTTCAAGGAGTAATCTATGCGAATCGGTCTCACCTACGATCTTCGCTCAGATTATCTGAAAGAAGGGTTTTCGGAAGAAGAAACCGCAGAATTTGATAAGGAAAGTACCATCGAAGCCATCGAACGGGAATTGCATTTCCTCGGTCATTCCACTGAAAGAATCGGGCACATCCGGAACCTAACCCAAAAACTTGTTGAAGGCAAACGTTGGGATCTTGTATTCAACATCAGCGAAGGCATGTTTGGAATCGGCCGCGAAGCACAGGTTCCTGCAATACTCGATGCTCATTCCATTCCTTATACCTTTTCTGATCCAATGGTTCTGGCCCTCACGCTCCACAAGGGAATGACCAAACATGTTATCCGCGACTGCGGAATTCCTACTCCCGATTTTGTAATTGTGGAATCCCTTAAGGACCTCGAGAAGGTCAACCTTTCTTATCCCCTTTTTGTAAAGCCGAATGCCGAAGGATCCGGGAAGGGAATCAGCTATAATTCGAAGGTAAAGAACCCGGAAGAACTCAAGGCAACCTGTACAGGACACTGGAAAAACGGGAACATTCCCCTGCTTGTTGAAACCTATCTCCCCGGAAGGGAATTTACGGTAGGGATCCTGGGTTCCGGCGAAGAAAGTTTTTCGGTCGGCGCCATGGAAGTCCTGTTCAGAAGTAGTGCAAAGGAAAGTGTCTATTCATATGATATGAAGACAAATTACGAACAATACATCGATTATGCACTTCCTGAACCCGGGATGATGAGTTCCTGCTGTGAAATGGCGCTGAACGCATGGAAAGTGCTGGGATGCCGCGACGCAGGCCGTATCGACGTCAGGATGGATGTTGACGGAATTCCTAATTTCATCGAAGTCAACCCGCTTGCAGGATTGAACGATATCACTTCCGACCTGCCTATCCTGGCACGGATGAATGGTTACGATTATTCTTTCATAATAAAAACCATAATCGATTCAGCAAAAAAGAGAATACCTTCAAAAAGTAAAGACCACCGTTAAGACGCATAAATAGTAACAAAGCCACAAAGGATTTAAAAAAAATTCATCTTCGCGATTTATTTTGCAATCTTAGCGTCTTTGCGCCCTTGCGGTGAACAAAAAGTTTAAAATAGATTCTTCAATATCGATCATCATTCACTCCTAATACTATTAAGATGACCAAGACTGCACTAATTCTCTTTAACAGGATTTCTGCCAACCCCAAGGACGATGAGCTGGATGTTCTCGACCAGGTGAAGATCGTGTCGGAGGCATTGGTGAAACTGAAATACAAGGTGGTGGAATACCAGATCGACCTGAACCTCAGCAAGGCGATCAAAGAAATTCAGAAGATCCAGCCGGCTTTCATTTTCAACCTTGCCGAAACCCTTGATAACAAAGGAGAATTTGCTTATATTCCAGCAGCAATCCTGTCACACCTGAACATTCCTTTCTCCGGAAATCCCCTCATCCCCTTATTTTTCGCCGCCAACAAAGTCCTGGCGAAAGAACAGCTGATGAACATCGGCATTAAAACACCGGCATGGATAACCCTCGATCAGCTTAAAAAACTTAAGAAAGACCGGAAATACATCCTGAAACCTACCTGGGAAGAAGGATCGCTTGGCCTGGATGAAGACAGTGTGTTTGACGGGTCGGATAAGAATTTCATAAAGAAGATCGCCACGAAAAACAAAAATTATTTTTTTATAGAGGAATTTATTGAAGGAAGGGAATTCAATGTTTCGATCCTGGGAAGCAAAGAAGGGCCCGTAGTGCTTCCCATCGCCGAGATGACTTTCCTGAAATACCCGGAAGGGAAACCCAGGATCATGGGGTATACCGCAAAATGGAAAGAAGATTCATTCGAGTACACACATACGCTCCGGACTTTCAAACTACCGGTAAAGGACAATGATATCAAGGCTGAAATCGAAAAGATCTGCAAGAAATGCTGGAACAGCTTTGGTTTTAAGGGATATGTGAGAATCGATTTCCGTATGGGCGCCGACCGGGTTCCCCTGGTCATCGACCTGAACCTGAATCCTTGTATATCACAATCGGGAGGTTTTATTGCGGCTACAAAGAAAGCTGGATATAAATTTGTTGATGTGATCAAACAGATCGTTGAAGAAGCCGTAAAACCTTAGTACTTTTGTAAACCAAGCAATAAAAGAAAATGGAATTACAGAATATACATTTCAGAACAAATGCAACGCCTGAAGATATTGAAAATGTCAGGGACATCGTTGTATCTACGGGGTTCTTCTATGATTTTGAAGTTCCTGTTGCGGTCGAACTGGTGGCAGAAGGCGTGTTTGAAGGCGAAGACAGCGGTTATCATTTCATCTTTGCGGAAGTGGATGGAAGAACCGTTGCCTATAGCTGTTATGGGCATATCGCGGGGACAGATGCCGGTTTTGATCTGTTCTGGATTGCCACCCATAATGATTTACGCGGAACGGGCATCGGGAAGATCCTGCTGGAAGAAACCCATAAAAAAGCAAAAGAAATGGGTGCCCGGTATATCATAGCTGAAACTTCATCCCTGGAAAAATACCTTCCCACCCGTTTGTTCTATGAAAAGAACGGCTATAGCAAAGATGCCTTTATCGCCGATTACTATAAACCGGGTGACGGAAAAGTTATCTATGTAAAAAGACTTTAGGATCCCTTTGTATTCCCCAAACCATTCATCCGGATCACATCCAGTTCTTCTGCACTGAAGAGCCCCGATTTGTATAGCTTAAGGAATTGTTCGGAATTCCCGGCATTGAACAGCATCACATCATCGGTATTCACGGTTACCCTCACGCCATGATCAAAAAGGATCCGGATGGGATGGACCTTGTATGATTTCACTCTTTTAAGTGAGATATTGCTTTCAGGACAAACATTCAGAGTGATGTCGTTCCTGGAAAGCCATTTCATCACTTCAGGCGATTGGGCTGCGCTGATGCCATGTTGGACTTCATCCAGTTCAAGTACCTCGACGGCTTCTCTTACAGAGTCTGCATTGCCAAACTCACCAGCATGTGCTTTGCATTTCATTCCCATTTGTTTGGCAAACCGGTAAAGCTCACGGAAATTCTCAAGCGGCTGGGCATCTTCAACATCATAAAGATCGATGGAGCGAAAATAACCCATCCCGATATAAGGTTCAAAGCAGGAAAGAAGGGTTCTGACCGGCAATGTCTTTGAAAAACCCAGCTCGGGACGAAAATCGATCCCGGGAGAAATGGCCTGGTGTGATGCGGTAAAGGTGGAAACGACTTCCTCAGGTCGGATATTGAACAACCTTCCCATAAAAGCATCCATACTCATTTCGAGTACAGAAACACCATCTGATTTTGCCTGGATAAAAGCCGCCTCCACGGCTGCCTTAAAGGCTCCCGGCAGGTCAAAGAGCGGACGGTAAACCTTTTCCAGCCATTCATTAATTCCATGTACACCTTTGGTTCCATTTCTGAACTTTTCCAGCTCCCTGCCGGAAAATTCCTCCATGCTCCGCAACCGGCCACCCATCAGGGAATGGTTGTGGAGATCGCTTTTGGGGACTTTCCGCAGAGACCGCAGATCATGTCTTTCAAGGGTTTCAGTAAAGTCGTTTCTCACGGGTTGCTGGAATTATAATTGTTCATTTAAAGGAATTACTTTTACTCTTTTAACCTCTAACAATTACAGGCAGGATTGAGTTTCCTGGCGATCTTTCTCACTTTTCTCATAACCCGCATGAGGTTTCCACCCCAGATCTTCCCTATATCACGGGTTGTATAGTTCCGTTTAAGCAGTTCACGGGTAATGTTCTTCATCTGGCTGACGTCAAAGCATCCGGTTACTCCGCCACCGCCATCGAAATCGGTGCCGATGCCTACGTGATCGATGCCCGCAACCTTTACAATATGGTCAATATGATCAACAACATCAGAAACGGTTGCCAGTGTCTGCGGATACTGATCATCCAGTGCATCCCATTCTTTATTTGCCATTTCCGATTCATTCTTTGACAGATTTTCATAATTCCGGTATTTTTTACGGAACCTGGCAAAGGCGGAATCCCTTGCCGGGTTGGGAGCCTGTTTCTTAACGTAGGCGCTCAGGATGCACATCTGGATTACTCCCCCGTTCTTTGCCAGGGTCCGCAGCATGTCATCATTCATGTTCCGCGGATTATCGCATAGTGCGCGGGCACAGGAGTGTGAAGCAATGACCGGCGCCTTTGACAATGCAATCACATCATAAAAGGATTTATCAGAAATATGTGATACATCCACCATCATACCGGTCTTGTTCATGAATTTCACGACACTTTTGCCGAATTCGCTCAGGCCGTTGTATTCGGTTGAATCGGTAGATGAATCACAAATGTCGTTGTTACGGGTATGGCACAGCGTGATATAACGGGCTCCCTTGTTATAATAGGCCTGGATCAGTGAAAGATCATTTCCGATAGGATACCCGTTTTCCATACCGATAAAGATCGCCAGCTTGCCCTGTTTCTTTAATTTATAAGCATCAGCAGGTGAAACGGCCAGCCCGGCATCTGCGGGAAACCGCCCAAGCACGGCATAAATCGAATCGAACAATGTATTGGCCCGTTCCTGTGCCCGGAAGTTGCCTTCGGGCGTACGCTTACCCTGTGAAACAAAGACTGCGAAAAAAGAAGCATCCTCACCTCCTTCCCTCATACGTGGAAAATCCACCTTTGAATGATCTTTCACCGGATCGTGCCGCTTTGAAAGATCAAAGCCGGTTTCCATCAGATGCATAGGAGTATCATTATGTGAATCAACCGTCAGGATCTTCTGATTTATCTTTTCTATCTTTTTATCCAGATCAGAAGAGACATTCTGTCCTGAAGAATTCATGCCAAAAAAAATAAACGAAATGATAAATATGGAAGAAGATGTTTTCATTTTTTTTGAATTATGTGTTGTGGGGTATCTGCTGTTTATCCCTTGAGCTGCCGTAAATAGAGCTGGATCGTATTCTCCAGCCCAAAATAAAGGGCATCGCAGACTAACGCATGCCCGATTGACACCTCCAGCAGACCCGGAATATTCTTAAAGAAATAATGCAGGTTTACAAGATTCAGGTCATGTCCGGCATTTAAACCAAGTCCGAGTTTCCCGGCCAATTGTGCTGCTGTTATAAAAGGGTCAATCGCCTTTATGGGATCGGCCGGAAAGTTCTCTGCATACGATTCGGTATAGAGTTCAATACGATCGGTGGCGGTATCCGCAGCATGCCGGATCATCCCATGGTCGGCATCAATAAAAACAGAAGTACGGATGCCGTTCTTCCTGAATTCATGAATGATCTCTTTCAGAAAACTTTTATTTTTCAGGGTATCCCAGCCGGCATTTGAGGTAAGTACTCCAGGGGGATCTGGGACAAGAGTAACCTGGGCAGGTTTTGCAGCGATCACGAGGTCGATAAAATTTTTTGAGGGATAACCCTCGATATTGAATTCGGTGGAGAGTAAAGGTTTCAGGTCGCGTACATCCTGGTAACGGATGTGACGTTCATCAGGTCGGGGATGAACGGTAATCCCTTCTGCACCAAAGCGTTCACAGTCCAGGGCTACTTTTACAACATCCGGCAGATTCCCGCCTCGTGCATTCCGGAGAGTAGCAATTTTATTAATATTGACGCTTAACTTCGTCATCGGAAAACATTTTTTACAAAACTACAATAATCCCCATAAATTAAAGATAAAAGTGGAAAACATAAATGGACCAATCAACTTGCTACACCATTAAGATCTCTTATTTATGCAAAATTTTTTATCTTTGAATTATGATTTTTTTAAGCGCTGCCATGCGTTTTTAATATTTGGCGGCACGCGTTTGTAACACTTGCCTGTTGCAAGATACGAGTCTGGAAATCTGAATTTTTAATTCTTCATTTTTTTTCTTAATTGATTTTTATGCGATCAGTCATACAAAGGGTCTCTAATGCACAAGTACGGGTAGACGAGAAGATCACGGGGAAAATCGGGTTGGGACTACTAGTGTTGGTCGGTATTGAAGACGAAGATGGAACAGAGGACATTGAATGGTTATCCGGAAAGATTGTCAACCTGAGAATCTTTGATGATGAACAAGGAATCATGAACCAGTCAGTGGCCGATGTCAACGGAGACCTTCTTGTAGTAAGCCAGTTTACACTTCATGCCAGCACCCGCAAAGGGAACCGCCCATCATACATCCATGCTGCGAAACCGGAGACGGCCATTCCATTATATGAAAGATTTCTCCGGCAACTGGAGAAAGATCTCAGGAAACCTGTTTCGGCAGGCATCTTTGGAGCTATGATGAAGGTCTCACTTCTCAATGATGGTCCTGTAACGATTGTTATTGATACAAAGAACAGGGGATGAAAGTGAAATATGAGATTGGGGATGTGAGATGGGAGGTGTGAAAATCCGAGGTAAACAATTTAACTAATTTTTAACCGTTAGGTTCTTAATCATTCATGAAGAAATTGTACCTTTGCATTGTTTAATTCATTAACATAAACTTAAACCATAGATCAAAATGAAAAAAATAACTGTTTTAGTTTCCACATTCGTACTTTTTGCTTGTCTGACATTTGCACAGACACCGCAAACTCAGGATAAAGGAAAAGCCGCTCCTGCCAAATCAGAATCAACAATGAAGAAGGACGGAAAGAATTGTTCCAAGACCTGTACCGCAAAGGAAAAAGCAGGTTGCTGTGCTAAAAAAGGTGCTGAGAATAAAGACACGAAAACTCCTGAAAAGAAGTAACCAGGATTTATCCTGAATAGATTTAAAGAGGGGCGATTTGCCCCTTTTTTATTTTCTTGCAGGATTCTTGAACATGATCGGGATTCGCAGAAGGACCTTCACCGATTTCCCGTATCTCCGTCCCGGTTCCCATCGGGGCATACTTTTAATAACCCGAACCGCCTCTTCATCACATTCTTTTCCAATTCCTTTTAATACTGAAACATGTGAGATGGATCCATCCGTTTCAACAATAAACAATATCATCACCTCTCCCTGGATGCCCATTTTCAAAGATGTCGCAGGATATCTGACATTTGATCGCAGGAAATACAGAAGTGCCTGGTCTCCTCCCGGGAACTTCGGATAAACATCGAGGGTGGTATAGATCCCGGTTGCGTCGGATGACCCCATACCATCTGGTATCTGTCCATGGGAAGAACCGGAACTATCGGGTTTGAGTTCTGTTTCTTCTTCCTTTTTTATTTCTTCCGGTTCTTTTTTCTCTTTCGGGACGACCGAATCCACAACTACCGGCGCCGCTTCGGCAGGAGGTGCCTGTGGTATGGCAAGGGCCTTTGCCAGTGAACCCAGGTCATCTTCCGGGGAAGGGATAAATGCGTATTCCACCGAAAAGATTTCATCCGAATTGATATCCAGATCGGACCTGTGAAAATAGTAAAGGCTCAATGGTATTAGGGTCATCAAAAGAATGATCACAACAGAAAGGATGAAGGAAATGAGAAGGAATCGCGGATATTTTTTGCGAAGAATAAAAGAGCCATAGTCTTTGTTCCTTCCGGAAAAAGCCAGGTCATTCAAATCAGGATTCTTCTGTCTTTGTGTTTTCATTTGACGAAGCAGGCAGAATAGGGATCAATCCCCCAGGTATTTTTTCAGGATCTCAATATCTCTTCTTTCTTTTTTTGTAGGCCGCCCCAAACCACGAAGCCGGTATCCGGATCCGGCGGCCTTATGCAGTTGTAATTTCTTGTATTCTTCCTTCGGTGTAAGGTCTGCCATAAATTGTTCCACCAGTTTGGCGCCCACCCGGTGTTCAACCGGGGCCAGTATCTTTAAGGACCGTTTCAGGGAATCCAGGCTGATGGTAATCACCTCCCCTACCTTTATTTCCCTCGAAGGTTTGACCGGTTTCTCGTTGATCTTTACTTTTCCTGACCGGCAGATGAGGGTGGCCTGATTTCTTGTCTTGAACACCCTGACAGCCCATAACCACTTATCTATTCGAACGCCTTCTTCCATAATTTATTTCTGCCGGAAGAAGATTTCGACCGGAACACCGTTGAAATTAAACTGTTCCCGCAACTTATTTTCGAGGAACCGTTTGTAGGGTTCCCGTACGTATTGCGGCAGATTGCAGAAAAAGGCAAATGCAGGGTATCGCCCGGGAAGCTGGGTGACGAATTTGATCCTGACGAATTTTCCTTTCCATGCCGGAGGAGGCAATGCGCCGATCAGGGGAAGGAAGAAATCGTTTAGTTGTGAAGTTGTGATCTTGCGTGAACGGTTCTTGAATACTTCTACAGCCGATTCTACAGCCTTATAAACCCTTTGTTTTGTAAGAACGGAAGTAAATATGATTGGAATATCCGAAAATGGGGCCAGCTTTTGCCGGATGTCTTCCTCAAATTGTTTGTGGGTGTTTGTTTCCTTTTCGATCAGGTCCCATTTGTTCACCAGGATGACAATTCCTTTGTGATTTTTTTCGATGAGAGAAAAGATATTCAGATCCTGCGCTTCAAACCCTCTTTCCGCATCCACCATCAGGATGCATACATCACTGGATTCAATGGACCGGATGGCCCTCATGACGGAATAAAATTCGATATTCTCAGAAACCTTTGATTTTTTCCTTATCCCGGCAGTATCTATCAGCTGAAATTCAAGATCAAAGTATTTATAGTGTGAATGGGTGGAATCGCGGGTGGTTCCGGGTTCGGGCGTTACAATAGTCCGGTCGGTTCCCAGGAGCAAGTTTATCAGCGATGATTTCCCGGCATTTGGGCGGCCTACGATGGCGATCTTCGGAAGAGTAGGTTCTTCAGCATTTTCCGATTGCTCTCCCGGGATATACTGTTCCGGCAGTTCTTTTACCATGTCGTCGAGTAATTCGCCGGTCCCGCTTCCGCTCATGGCCGAGATACCATACAGTTTCTCAAATCCAAGCCTGTGAAAATCATGGATGTCGTCGAGTAATTTGTAGTTGTCAGCTTTATTGGCCACAACAAAAACCGGCTTTTTCGCCCTCCTGAGCATTACACACAGGTCTTCATCCATTCCGGTTATTCCTTCCTTTATATCGACCATAAAAAGGATCACATCCGCTTCTTCGATGGCCAGCATTACCTGTTTCTTGATCTCGCCTTCAAAAACATCATCGGAATTATCGACATACCCGCCGGTATCAATCACGGAAAACTCAACACCATTCCAATCCGATTTTCCGTAATGGCGGTCTCGTGTGACCCCGCTTGTGGGATCTACGATCGCATTACGGCCACCTGCGAGGCGGTTGAAAAAGGTCGATTTTCCAACATTCGGACGGCCGACAATTGCAACGATATTGCTCATAAATGCTCCTACAATTATTGGTTATCATCCAGGTTATATCCAAATCTCTTCAATTCTTTGATGTCATCGCGCCAGTCTTTCCTGACCTTGACATTCAATTCAAGAAAGATGTGTTTTTCAAGGAATGCCTCGATATCTTTCCGCGCTTCCGTACCCAGTTTCTTGATGGCCTTCCCCTGGTGGCCCAGGATGATGGCTTTCTGCGATTCTCTTGCCACAAAAAGATAAACCGAGATACGGGTCAGTTTTTCCTCTTCCTTAAAAGAATCCACGACGACTTCCACGCTATAGGGGATTTCCTGCGAAAAATTCAGCAGGATCTTTTCACGAATGATTTCAGAGATAAAAAACCGCTGGGAACGGTCAGTAAGTTCTTCCTTCGGAAAGTATTCCGGGGATTCCGGCAAATGTCTCAGTATGGTATCAAAAACGAGGGCGGTATGGAAACAGTGAAGCGCCGAGATGGCAATGATATCGGCATGGTCGAGACGAACTTTCCAGTCTTCGATGGCAGCTTCCACTTTTTCCTGGTCAGCCAGGTCGATTTTATTGATGATAACAATTACGGGTTTCCCGTTATCCCTGATTTGTTGAAGGACTTCTTCATGGGCAAATTTCTCGCCAATCTCCGTAACGAGCAGGATGACATCCGCATCGGCGATTGAGGAATAGATGGCTGAAAGCATGGCCTTATGAAGGAGGTAATGCGGTTTCAGGATCCCGGGAGTATCGGAATAAACTACCTGGAAATCCTCGCCGCTGAATATACCCATGATCCTGTGACGTGTGGTTTGAGCTTTATGGGTGATAATCGAAAGCTTTTCGCCAACCAGAACATTCATCAGGGTGGATTTTCCGACATTCGGACTGCCGATAATGGAAACGAATCCTGCTTTATGGGCCATAAGATTAAGTTGGTGAAAATTTGGAGAACAAGGAAACAAATTCTATCTTTGCACTCCCAAAGAAAAAACAAAGGTAAATAAAAATACAGTGCGGGGTGGAGCAGAGGTAGCTCGTTGGGCTCATAACCCAAAGGTCATAGGTTCGAATCCTGTCCCCGCTACATAGTCAGGATTCTCACTGTTTTTAGTGAGAATCCTTTTTTTATGCCCTTCTGAAACGCTTATGAATGCTTGTTTTTCTGAAAATAAAGTATTCATTTTTGAAGTTAGGTATCGCCTGTTCTGCGTATCCAGGATTAAACCCTCAGGAAACACTAATCTCTGTATCCTGCGCTTGATGTCAAGACTTCCAGACAGCCAGTATTTACTTACATTTTGAGAGAAATCTATTGCTTTATTTAGATTGGAATCTAAGTTAGGTATCTCTTTTAGCGGTTCCTCGTATTTTTGCCTTAAATCAACGATTTGTCCTTCAATCTTTGTCATGAACTTCTTATAGAGGTCAGGGTCAAGACCTTCTAATGCATACCTCTCTTGTAAAGCCTCTTTCTTATTTTCAAGTTCTGTTAACTGCCTCTTAAACACTGTCACATCTCTCTGGGCAGTCTCTTTGTTGGTATCAAGTACTTTCAGAACCTGCTTTTTAAATGCATCAATATGCGTTGGATCCATCTCATATGATTCCAAAAGGCTGATAAACAATTGGTGAACACCAGTGTTTTTACTGACTTTTTTCGGTGTGTTAGCATTTATCGAAATTCCTTTACATTCCTGGCATTTATAATAATGCAACCCTTTCTTGGCTTCATATCCACAGAGAGGTCTTTTGCATACATGACAGAAGAGATATCCATTTAATGGTCTATCTGGGCAATTTTTATGAGTTTCATATTCATGTGGTCTTATTCCATTCAAGGTATCATTCACTTTCTTGAATACTTCAGGACTAACCATTGGCTCATGATTACCTTGTACAATTTCACCATTCAGCATTGAACTATCGATGACTCCGCAGTAGAATAGATTTTTCCACATCTCACCAAGGCGTTTTCTGTTAATCTTCACACCGATTGTTTTCAACCGTTTCTCTATCTGATAATCGGCTTCGCCTTTCATTTTCCATTCCCAGGCTTGTCTAAGCAGTTTACCCGTTTCATTTAGAACAATTCGCTGTTTGTATTCTCTTTTTGAAAAATCTTTCACTCTTGGTCCATAATGGTCATAACCAAAAGGGGCTGTACCAAGCCAGTTGCCAGCCCTTATAAAAGATTTCATACCTGGAATAGTGTGTTCCAGTTTATTAAGATTTTCTTCCTTGGCTGCTAATAACCTTTTAAAAAGTTCATTTTGACCTTTTGGAGTTGTCGTGTCAAGGTCAGATGTAATTTCAATAAGATTAACACCAAGTTTTTCGATTAATTCTACGGCTAAACTGACGCTGCTGCCACCTGAACGTGAAAACCTATTCATTTTATATACCAAAATAGCGAATGGTTTTTGCTTTGCCTTTTTAACGCTATCCAGCATTTTGCCGAATTCTTTCCTTGTGAAATCATCTTTCCCGCTTTCATAAGTCCCACCAAAATAGTGCACTAAGTTATACCCCTTGGACTTTGCGAAGAGTTTTGCAGCATTTAACTGATTTTCGAGGCTGTAATTACTCTCCTGATCTTTTGTGCTGACTCTTGTATAACACCAGACTTCTCTTGATTTGTTCGTTTGAACTTCTTCTGTCTTTTTAGCAAACCTTTGTAAATCTTTTAAGTCATTCATTGTCTTCTATCATAATTTTTTGTGCCACAAGGGCTAAATCAAAGAGTTGGTCAGACAACTCTTGAAGTTGTTCATCCGAACAGTCTTTATAGACCTCAAACTCTCTGAGTTCCGCAATCGTAAGTTTTGATGCCTTATACAAATCATAGTAAACATCCTTTTCATTTTCATCCTGCATTCCATATTCATTCCTTTTTGTCTACTCTGCCATGCAGAGAGTGTGTCTAACAAATCAAGTTAGATATTATATTGTAGTACATATTTTTCAAAAGGTTGATGAAAAAGTGAAACGCAACTCATTATTAGTGAATTACTTTGAAAATATATTTCAACCATTAAACGAAAGAGCGATTGCTACTTTCTGGCTTGGAAAGTACGGTTATCCATGATTTTGACCTCAAGAATTCCTTATCTTGCTATAATGCAACCTGATCGAAATGGTCAATAAATATTAATGGAAAATATTAAGGGACAGGCTAAACCTAACTTCAATTCAACCGTCTTTATTTCATGTGAATTACATCTCCTATAATTGCATAATTATTAACTCTTTATATCTTAATTTATGGAAAATAAAGTGATTTCCAGAACAAAATTGTACGAATTGGTATGCTCAAAACCATTGACCCAAATTGCGATCGAATTATCTGTTTCCGCACACGGTTTGAGAAAGATATGCATTGAGAAAAGTATACCCTTACCACCTCATGGTCATTGGTCCAAACTAAAATATGGTAAAGCAAGTACCTTACAGAAATTACCCGAGGTCTTTTCTGGTCCTGAGAGTATCAATCTTGAAGGAATAAGTGCGACTGCTGATACTGAATCACCAAACCATCTCATTGAGAAGAAAGCAAAGGAGATTGATGAAGCAGAAACATTTCTGTTTAGGGTACCTGAAAGGCTAACTAATCCTGATCCATTGATTACTTCTACAATGAAGTATTTGGATGCGATTAAACGATATGATTGGAGAAGTGATAAGCCTCGCCCTGAAAGAATTAACGTACTGAATATCGAGGTATCTAATGAATGCTCCTCACGAGCATATCGAATAATGGACACAGTAGTAAAGGTGCTTCATTCACGGAATCATCAAATCAATTGTGGACATTTCAGGAGTAGTGTTGTTGCTTTTGGTGAAGAGGTGGAGATTAGGCTGAGAGAAAAAAATAGGGTTTCCGAGGAAAAAGATAAATGGGGAGGAAGACGATTAGAATCAACTGGGAAATTAGTATTCATAATTGGAGATTCAATTCATAGGAAGGATTTTCAAGATGGATTTGAGTTGCTGGAATCCAAAATTTCAAAAGTTATCGCATACATCGAGGCAGAACTTGACCGTGAAAGAAACTATCGCATTGAAGTAGCGGAGCACAGAAGGTTGGAGGAAGAAAGAAGAAAAATTGCTCAGGAAATCAAACAACAGAAAGATAATGAAGCATTAAGGATGAAAAAACTATTTTTGGGTGCAACCCGTTTACATCAAACAAACTTTATTCGAATGTACATAAAAACAATTGAAGCGAAAGCCATTGAAAATGAGCAACTGACGGACGAATTGAAAGATTGGATTCAATGGGCGTATAAAAAAGCAGACTGGTATGACCCATTAATCAATGGTGATGACCCTTTACTGGATGATATCTATAAAACCAACATCTTCAAGGAATTTTTGAAAGAGTGGCAGTAATTGCGTTCTTCGGTTGATCAGGGTGAACTCCCGATGAATCGTGGATAGAACTCGGTAATAATTATGCAGGAATTTGGTGGATTGAGATCAACGTCAATTAAAAAACCGACAAGGTTAACGTTGGTAAAATCGTATGTAATTGTAATACAGAGTGTTCGTTTGTATTTTTGCGAACCTTATGCGAAATAATATGCGCTTTTGATGCGGAACCGTATGCGAAACAGATGCGACTTTGATACAATAACATGACATGACATGAGATAACATGATCCCCCAGAAATCCCTAAAGTCAATACCTCTTTTATCCAAATTTTTTTGAGAATTGTGTTGCTCTTCGAGCAACACGGTCCTCCCCCCAAGAAAAAAGAAAAAGAAAATTCAGATATAAATGAGATAAGACCCTCGCTTCGCTCGTTCAGGAATGTTTGGTTTCTTGAATCTTCTTTATTCATGAGTTTTTTTTCTTCCACCTTGATTTGGCAGCGTTCGAACCATTCTTTTGTTTTTGATTCATGTCCTTGATTTCTTGAAGAACTCGTTCGTTGGAATATTCTTGATTGTTTGCATCAAATGTAAACAAGTCGTAGTCATCCAAAACTCGTTTCAGCCGCTCTGTTTCTTCTGAATTATCAGAACACCTTAAGTCATAACAGATGAAATCAAAGTCGGCATGACCGTCATTCTCATACAATATTTCACATATTTGAACGAACATTCCATAGCCAGCATTACCTTCCTGTTGTTTTAACTTTAAGGCTTTTTTATCATTCCTTGCTCCTTGGTCCCACCTGAACCAAAGTTTTCTCTTATACTTATCCATACGTTTTCTTTTTACTATTCATTAAAGGGGGCATTAGATTTCAATAGTCAGAGGGGGTAGATTCCCATGAAAAAAATCTCCCAAAAAAAATTCGATTTCAGGGGGTGGCTTGAATTCCAAACCCACGCCATTGACGAGCATGTGCTACTCTCACAAGCCATCTTCACTACCATCCATGGAAGTGGCCGTATGATGATTTTTCTCGGCCGCCTCCCTTTTCCATTTGAACCCCAATCGCAATTTTGAAACATGAATCACTCTGAAACATTTCCGATAGACTTCAAGATTTTCTAACAGGGTTGTCTTCATTCTGAAACCCGACGGACAAACCAGTTTTTGGTTCACTATACTATCAGATTAAGTGAACGATTTCGATACCTCTATTGACATGCTGAAAATACTCGGCTAATAATCTCCTATGACAATGGTCAGGGAAATATTCGCTGCATAACAAGCAGGTTTCGTTCAATTGTTCAATATCCGTTCTTTGCGCTACATTCCTGCTATTGAGCAGGTCTAAAAACTCAATCTCATATTCCTGCCAAGATATTTTCTTATCTCTATACCTTGACAGCAAATCTTTTGTCGGAGCAAAGTCAATATTATGCTCGTATCCAATATTGCCAATCTCTTTGGCAAAGAATGGAAGATCTGAACCCTTAGCCCATCCAGCAAGTTGAGATTTATTGTTTAATCGTATGTCAATAATCCTTTTCACACCTGCAGTTCTTAGAATGCTAAAGAAATGCTCAGCAGATTTACCCATGAATCCAATCGTATAAAGTTTTATCATGATGTTTGTTTTAAAGGATTAAACTCATTTTGGAAACTCTTTGTGTTCCACGCCATCTAAAACACTCTGTTTCTTCCTCACCCCACCATATTGCTTGAAAAAGAAAGGAATATTCGCAGTCAAGCAATTGTCTCGAACTTCTCTAACCCAATCATCTTGAATAGGTCTCGCTTTTGCTTTGGCTCCTGATTCACCTCCAACAATCACCCAGTCAATTCCAACAAGGGGCATACTCCTGATTGAAGATAACAAAGGCTCACACGACAGGAACTTGACTTTTGCTCCAGTAGTTTTCAAGGCATTTATCCTACTGTAATATTGGTCGCTTTCAACCGTCACTCCCATCCAGATATTATCCGACCACGTTAAGAATGGTGCATCTTTCTGAAGAATATCTGCACGTTTGGTCAGCACTTGAAAGATGTGCTGTGGATTTTCATTCATGACCTTGAATACTTCCTGTATGAATGGGAACTTCAGATTCTCGTGAAATAAGTCGCTCATAGAATTCACAAACACCTTTCGTGGCTTTCGCCAATGATAAGGTTGAGTGAGCGTGTATTGATGTGGAGTTAATTGAAACCCGTTCTTGTATTTTACAACGCCCATTCTTTTTTCGTGTTCTGCCGCTGGCTCAGCGTAACAATTTGTGCATCCACTTGATATTTTGGAACATCCTGTGCAAGGATTCCAGGACATATCGGTCCATTCAATTTTAGTTTTGTTCATAATGACAATTTTTGTGATTAATAATTTGGTTAATTGTCATCGTTATATTCGAGGGTTTTAGAAAAGTTTATTTTTTCTGCTCTGGCAGCACTTTTTTTCTGGAAAGTGGTGAGTGATAAGCAGGGTTCTAACAACATATTTTACAATTCACCGAAGTTAATCCAGTGAAAATAGGTACATTAGCCAAATAAAGTTTGACAGAAAATGATATGGATGCACTTGAATTTATAGCACGGTACCCAGAATACATTGAAACAATTAGGAAGGTCACTAAAGAAGAATACTACCCTGCCTTAAAGAGGTTAGAGGAAATTGACCCGCATGACCTCGTGAAGCCAGATACTTGGTTTGCGGATGAGAATGCTGCTTGGGGCTATGTTTATCGGCTATTCATAAAAGAGGTTAAATCAATGAATTAACCATGGACTTCGACAGGTTGTATCATTTCACAAATAATGATTGATATTCACTTTCATCTTTCATTTTTTCAATCAGAAATTGCACCCACGCTTTTGTATAAGAATAATCGTTATGGAGTCTATCATAGAAACAATAAGTCGTATTTGTTAGTTGAGGATCCTTTGATTTGCTAAGAGGTCTCACATTGTACTTTTTCCAACAACGAGCATGTGTGTCAAAATTAAACTTATCAACCTCTTTATTTATCCGACTTACCTTTGGGTTTCCTAATGCTTGTTGTACCAATTTTACAACAGCGCCAGTTTTCAACTTATCAATATTACCAACCTCGACTTCCTTAAATTTGACCATAGCAACAAATTTCCCCAACTCTTCTTTCTGATTATCATCAAGTTTGTCATAATTGACGAATTGGACGGGAAGAGCATTTCTATTCTGATGGTTTGCAACTTGTATTAAGAATGCTTTGAAAGAATATTTATTACTTTCAAAAACCTCAGTAGAAATTGAAGTTCGGTAACAGTTAATAAATTCAACAATTGGTTTTGTAATGGGGTTTTTCGTTACGGCAGAGGACAGGCTTTCTCGAGACGGAAAAAGTTGAAGCGAAAAACTTAAACTCTCACGGATACAAAATTTATTGCCAAATTCCTTTTCAATAAATTCATCGAGGTTCAATAATAGAGCCTGACATTCGCCAAAAATATCAGCATCGATCTCTGGCAGTGATTTATGTTCAATTTTATTTCTTAACGGGATAAAAAACTCAAGGTTTTTTCGGACAGGGTCTTCTGAATTGCTCAAATAGTATTCCTTCAAGCAAGTATCCAAATCCCAATAATAGTAATCACCATCCTTTCTAACAAATCTTCCGTTTTCACTTTTGAAAAATGGTTTGGCTTTTCTTTTGAAAAAAACAGCATGGAATAAAGCAGTCCAGGCTATGATCATCAATGTAATGTAACCACCAGATTTAAATTTAACTGCAGGTTTATTGTAAATTTCGACCGCTAAAAGAGAGGCATCTCTTGCTTTTTCTAAAGCAACTTTGACATTGTACGGAAGTCCACGCATAGTAAATTATTTAAACCCAATCGTTATCACGATAATTTTATGTATAATTAACTATTGCAGCACAATTTCCCACTCCTTAACCTTCAACAATACATTTTTACTGGTATTTGCAGAACTTGATGAAGTAAGCCTGACCAAATATTTCTGGGGTAATCCTGCTTTCAATCTGAATGAAACCATTGATCTTCAGATAATTTAAGTAAATATTCTGCAATTTCCAGAAATTGCCCGTGTTGGTCTGCCCATTCAAGATGTTCAAAAAATCTAAGTTTTTTCAAAATAATTGAAGACTCCCACCAGGCGGCTAAGATTAATGGTAACGCAGGATCCCATTTACCATTTATCTGCTTTTTCTCTTTCAGTTTCTGCCATAATTCATTCCAGAATGTTGGTTCAGGGCAAATACGATTGTTCAAAACACAATAACCTTTTAATTGTTCAAAATTTTCTATCATAATCAATCAGATTGCAACAATCAAACTTCGTCGCCTGGTTTCAAGTAGTACCCAACTATATTCAAACTTCCCTCTTTTCTGTAATACTCTGGATCACTTAATATTACTTGATTTCCTTTTACAACTTTCAACATAATACTGCCATCTTTGGGTTTCATCACCTGAACACCTTTAGTCATTCTGCTTCCAACAGGATTAATTTTGTTTGTATTGAACAATATAACCTTGTTTATACTGCTTACAGCAATTAAATCAAGATCATCCTCTATATGTTCAATGAATACTAATGGTGATTCAGCGTTAAAGGCGTTTTTCAACATCTTTCTGTGATGTTCCGTCTTGTAACTGTTCATTGATATTTTACCAATTTTCCCATTTTTAAATGCAACAATTATAAAACCTGTGTATGTTCTTGTTCCAGTTAAATATATAGGGGTTTCCCCTGGATCAAATTCTATTTGATTTAAAACTTGAGTATAATCAGAATATCCATCATTTTGGATCTTATGAACAGTTTGATTTGATGAAAAAACAAGCAGTTCTGGTAGAGATAATAAATCAGAACTTGCTTTAATTCTTTTTTCTATTTGAGGAGTCGTATCGCCAGGTACTAGCAGGTTCTTTATATTCGTGTCATCAAATAATTCTGGCTGAGAAGAATTCTTACTCTGGAGAAAATGGTTCAGTTTGTTAATCGATATTTCACTTGATGGCTCAGGCTCTGCAATCTCTTGTTCTTCTTTTTGAAGTTGTGGAGCAAAAGTGCCATTAGAGATTACCTTACCAGCATCGTTTTTAAAAAGCATTTCCCATAATGGTTCTAATGTTTTTTTTCGGTTGGAATAATATTCAGCACCTCGAATCCTAAAAAATTGCCATCCACATCTCTCTAAAACCTTTTGCCGCATTAAATCATTTTGAAATTGTTCTGCTCCATGAAATTTATCACCATCGCATTCAATTGCAATTTTGATTCCGTTTGATAAAATTGTGACCAAGTCAATTCTATATCTTCCCTTTGCCACCTCATACTGTGGAATAACACTATAGTTTTTAGCGACTATATCGTTATAAACATCAACTTCAAACCAACTCTCAAATGGGTCTGGTTGGGAACCAGGAGTTCTATCAATCGATCGCTGAACTGGTATACTTTGAGGTTTATAATTTAAAAAATGATTTAGCAATTTATATCTTAAATCTTCAATATTGCTAAGGTCCTCAAGTTGAACCGAATGAAATAGCCAAACTTGCTCTTTTGCTCGACTTACAGCAACATTAAATCTCCGTTCATCTTCTGGTTTCGTCAATGCTGACCTATTATGATTATGTGCTGTAATCAAACTTAAAAACATAATATCTCTTTCATCACCCTGATAACTTGCCGAATTACCGCAAATTATTTTACGCTTTTTAATTTCTTCGCTTCCAATCTTATCAATTAGTTTTGCTTCTATCAATTTGGCTTGAGCATTTCCCTGTAATGCAATAACACCTATTGTTTTATCATTATACCGAGAATCATTAATTAACTGATAGATTTTTTCGGATATACCCTCTGCTTCAATCCTATTAATGATATTCTGATAAGATCCTTCTACATAGCCACTTTGACAAAACACAGTTTTTAGCGGTTCAACTCGGGTCTCAGAATATTGTTTTAATGGATACAAACCCATTCCCTCTGGAGCGTAGAAATTTGAATTACAAAATTCAATTATTTCTGGCATACATCTAAAATGCTCACGAAGGACTGTCATTCCTTTACAGAATCGCTTAGCATGATCGAAAAAACTAAATTCTGTGCCATAATAGTTGGCGAAGGGAATGTCGTGTAAATGTCTATTAATGTGAGGATTCATCGTGTTTGCGTCAATACCAATATATTCGGGTGATGTTTGTTTATCATCCCCAACAATGATAATTCTCTTTGAAATATAAAGAAGAAAGATTGCATCAGCCCCCAATTGACTTGCTTCATCAATAATGACATAATCGTACATACCCATCTCGGGGTTAATTGTCTCAGCCACTTTATATAATGGCATAATCCAACATGGGACAGAATCCTTGCATTTCTCCATCTGCTGTTGTGCTTCTTTTCTAAATTTCAAGGCTCGTTTACCTGTCCCAGTTTTACCAATTTTTTTAATTGCCTGAACCCATGCTTGTAGGTGTTGACGCAAAGCGAAGTTTTTATTGAGCCCTTCTAAAACATAAAGCCAGGCTTTCTTTGAGGCAATAATGGAAATTAGTTTTTCTTCCTGTTTATCATAGTCAAATAAAGAAAAAGTTAGTCTTTTCTCATAATCTTGGGCTAGAAGCCTTAATATCTCATTCTGTGCATGCTTAAAATAAACAGCGCCCTCAAGGGTATCTATGCTGGATGGTTCTATGGTATTAGAAACAATTTGGTCAAGCAATATTGGGAAATACTGTGTCAATTTTTGCTGAAGCCCTTTATGATTTTTAAATTGTTCCATCTTCTCATTAACCTGATCTATTTCTATCAGATAATTTTCATAGGTTTCAACATTACTTAAACTGATAGCATTTAATAGATTCTTAGCAATAGGGTGTAGCCCAACTTTAGAAAGATAATTATTAATAAAAGAAACCTTCCCTTTATAATATTTAACCTGGGATAGAATATCATTATATTCTACAATATCAATGTAATTTTTAATGTCTGCTCTAGAAAAAGTTGAAATCTTAAACGATGATATCGATTCTATTTCCCGTTTTAACTTAATGACACTACATAATATTTCTATAAGTTTTTCTGTTTCATTATTAATATTTTCATAATTCCTTGCTTTTTCAAAATATGTTGATTTACTAATTGGTAAGCCATCATCCCCCCATAGTTGATCAAGTTCTTCAAAGTCTTGCTTAATTTTTATATCTCTTAGTACCGTTTTAATTTCCGATTCTGTGTCACAATCGTTGCCATTTACCTGAACGGCTGTATGAAAATATTTTCTTTGTTTAATGTTTTGTGATGCGAGTGGATTATTAAACACAGAAAGAATCCCAGTTATTCGTTTACCTTCTTGTATAAGACTTAAGAGAAATTCGGCATCACTTTTAATTTCGATTAAATTTTTAGTAGTCGGATATTTGATTATAACACTTCTGTCAAGATTTCGAAGTTCTTCTAATGGTAGAACAGATAAAATTCTGCGTGTTTCGGTGATTTTATTTTCATATATTTTGAGGTTGCTCTTCAAGTTTAAAATAATCCTCTCTTTAAATTCCACATTACTGTTTTCGAATTCCTTTAAAAGTTCAAGAAGGGTTTCCAAACTTTTTCTTAATTCCTCATAATTATTACAACTAATTTCGTAGTATCGTTCTTTATCTAACAATTTTTGTTGAAGTTCAAGTGTAATTCTATTATATTCTCGAATTTCATCTAGCGAAAATATTTTATCTTTTCTTGGAACTTCTAATTTTAATGTGGAAGTGTCAATTTTATTGTAGAATTGGGACTGTCTATAAAATTCATTGATATCAGGTATCAATTCGACACTTTCAATGTTAATAATATTATCCTTAAACCAAGAAAATTGGAGTTGCTCCTTTTCTATTCTTTCAGCAATTTCCGATAAAACCCCACAATAATATTTATTAATGTCCTGTATTCTGATTGACTTTTCTTTTACTTTCAGCCATTCATTAAAGGTTGTTGCTTTTTCTTCTTTTAGAATGGATAATTGTAGTTCTTTTTCTTCGATTTCTTCCTTATAACTATTAATGTTTGAAATTTTTGAAAGTTCGTCATTAATGGCATTAACACTTGCTTCAAGATCTTTTATGGATGAGGAGTCCCCACTAAGAAGATTTACAGTAAGATTTTGAAACTCTTGAGGTATTTGATTTTTTAAGACCTCCAAGGCTCTTTTTGTGTATGCTGTCACTAATACTTTTTTCCCGTTTGCTAAAAGGTGACAAATTAAATTAGCAATTGTATGTGACTTGCCAGTTCCAGGAGGTCCCTGAACTAAGACTTTCTTATTTCGTCTCGATTTCTCAATAATTTCAATTTGTTCATCATTATATTTTTTTGGAAAATAAATTTGATCGGGTTGTTCTGAAAACATCTCTACATCGTCATCACACTCTTGCAAATCAGGATCTGTATTTTCTAATATACCTATGATATCATTTATTGTGGGAATATCAAAATTGTCTGCTTCGTTTTCAATGTCATCAATTATTTTTCCATATAGGGCCGTGAAACTCCTGGTGTTTCTTTTTCTTAAAATCAGTGCTGGTGCATAAATGATGCTCGGTCTTTTGGGAATAGTCTTTGGTTTATTTATCTCATCTGATGATTGACTATCTGTCCTTAATCTATCAGCAAAAAGTTGAAGTGCATCTTTAATTTGACTATCAAATTGATTATCACCTATGTTACGATCCTTAATAAATTCTTTGGTAACTTTTTCTGCATCAATAATATTGGAGGAATCGAATTGTTCGAATAAATCTAAAATTGCATCAGTTTCAATTTGTATTTCATTCTCAATACCCGTTGAGACTTTGACAAAGGATTCTCTTTGCGAATACTCAAATGAAATCTCAACCTTTGATGTAAGGATATGTCGACAGATTAATGGAGTACTTTCATTTTCTTTAAAGAACAATAATCCAGTACCAATTATTAATTCAAATTCCTCACCAAATTGTTGTGCTTTATTATAAATACTAAAGAAACGCTTATACGTTTTGTTCTGGGTATCAAATTCAGCATAAACTTTATTAAAATTCTCGATTTCCTTTTGGTGTTTTTGTATATCATCAATCCATTTATTGTTGATATAATCTTGAAAGGCATTGACAATTCTAGGATGATCAGATAATAAATGCTCTATACCATTTTTTACAATTTTCTCCTTTAAAGTAGGTATTCCATTTTCATCAGTTAGGCTTTCTTCGTTTATCCATTCAAAAAGAAGTTCATTTATTTTTGGAAAAGATGGAGGAATCGGCTCAATCTTAGGTTTTGATACTTTTAACAGATAATCAGCATCTTGATTGTAATTTTCGAAAAGGATGCTATCGAAAATATCACATTTTGGTATATTGGCTAACCAAATAATCTCAGGATATTGTGATTCTGCACTCTCAATGTCCCTTACAGATTTGCTACGCAGTTTTGAAAATTCGAGTAGGTAATTGAATATCTGCAAATATTTTTCCTTCTTCATATCGCCTCTTTTAAACCAAATATTCTATAAGGACCCGACATTTTCTTCTTGATTTTGAACTTCAAGTATAATTTCGATGGCTTCACTTAGGAGTTCAATATTCTCTTCTTTGGTGAGCCAGGGGGTGAATTCAGTGTCTTCTTTTTTTCAGTATTCCCGAAGGTCTATACGTTCTAATCTGACAAGTTTCATAACAGGTTTTTTTATTAAGTCGAATCCTAGTCAGTAATATCTGTTTTGTAGCAATATTATGAATATTTTTGGAAAATCTGTTGTTTAATGCCCTTTTTTATGGGAAATATCTAACTTAGCAAGATTAAAAGTGTTAAACCTTCGCTATGACTGGAGAATCAATAAATAATACTCAGAACCAATTAGATAAACTTAGGAAACTGTATCCTGAGGTGTTTACAGAAGGAAAAATTGATTGGGAAAAATTACAAGCCGCTCTGGGGAAAGATAACATCGAGTTCCTAAACGAACGTTATGTGCTAAATTGGGCTGGTAAGACGGATGCATTTAAGGTTTTACAAGAAACAACAACTGCTACCCTCAACCCTTTTCCTGAGGAATCAATCAATTTTGATAAAACTGAAAATGTCTTTATTGAAGGAGAAAACCTTGAAGTACTTAAAGTATTGCAGAAGTCTTACTATGGAAAAGTGAAAGTGATTGTCATCGACCCACCCTATAATACAGGAAGTGATAGTTTCATTTACCCTGACAGATTCAAAGAAAACAAAGAAGATTATCAAAGGAGAATTGGCGAGAAGGACGAAGAAGGATATCTGTTGAAAGAGGGCCTTTTTCGCAAGAACAGTAAAGACAGCGGGCACTATCACAGTAATTGGTTAAGCATGATGTATCCTCGTTTGTTTCTTGCCAAGAATCTGATGTGTGATGATGGAGTTATTTTTATACATATAGACGATAACGAAGTTCATAACCTTAGATTGATAATGAATGAAATCTTTGGTGAAGAGAATTTTATCGCATCATTTATTTGGGATGGTGGAAGAAAGAACGATTCAAAAAAAGTCAGTATTGGGCATGAGTACATTCTTGTTTATGAAAAATTAAATTCTATTGATAAGGTTGGCAGTGATGAAAATTCGACATTATGGAAAGAGAGAAAGGAAGGGATTGATGAAATTTATAATAAGTATGAGTTGTTCAGCAAACAATATAGTCGCAACTGGGAATTAGTTAGCAAAGCAATACAAGACTGGTATAAATCTTTAAAGGAATCTCACCCAAGTAAAAACCATGAGCATTATAGATATGCTGATGAAAAGGGAATTTATTTCGCAAGTGATTTATCTGGACCTGACGATGGAAGAAAAAACAGACCACGATATGAAGTAGTTCACCCAGTAACTAACAAACCTGTTCCTGTTCCTGCAAGAGGATGGCGATGGGAGAAACCAAGGATGGAGGAGGAACTAAAGAAAGGGAGAGTTCATTTTGGCATAGATGAAACTTCAATTCCGAATGCAAAGGTTTACTTAAAAGAGAATGAGTATCAAGCACCAAGTAGTGTATTTTATAAGGATAGAAGGAGTTCAAGCGGAAATCTAAAACAACTTATGGGGGATAAAGTTTTTGACTTTCCCAAAGATGTAACCGTAACAAAAAGGTTATTGAAATTAATCTTGAAGGATGGAGATATTGCGATGGATTTTTTTGCGGGCTCAGGTACTTTAGCAGAATCCATTTTAGAATTAAATAAAGAGAATACAATCAGTACAAGATTTCTTCTTATTCAAATACCAGAACCCATTGATGAGGATTCAAGGCCTTACAAAGCAGGGTATAAAACGGTTGCAGAAATAGGTAAAGAACGGATTCGCAAAACAATTAGAAAAATCGAGAAGGAAGTTAAAGAGAATAAGAATCTCTTAAATTCAGATGAATATAAGAATCTCGATTTAGGAGTTAAGGTTTTCAAACTTGCATCATCAAATTTTAAAATTTGGCGAAGTCATGAAATTACAGAAGACAACTTGGATACCCAGATGGACGCTTTTACTAATCCTATTAAAGAACAAAGCCAAAATGTAAATATTTTATATGAACTGATGTTAAAAGCGGGTTATCTACTTACTGAAAGTGTTGAGATGAAAGAAAAGTATTATTCTATCAGCGAAGGAGAACTTATCATAGCCTTAGAAGAGATGACCCCATCATTGATTGATAGTATAATCTCGTTAAAACCAAAAAAGGTAATAACCCTTGATATTCTATTTGCAGATAATGACAACCTAAAAACAAATACAGTCCTGCAAATGCGAGATGCTGATATTGATTTTAAAACAATTTAGTGTTGCAGAAAAAAGACACTATATTCTTAAGCCACGCCAATCCAGAAGATAATCCCTTTACCGAGTGGCTATATGCACAACTAACCCTTGCTGGGTATCATTGTTGGTGCGATTTCGAAAGTTTGCTTGGTGGTGAGCGGGACTTCTCAGGTGAAATACAAAGAATTTTAACTGATGATACCTGCAAATATTTATTAGTATTCTCTCCCCACACCTTCACAAAGGATTTTGTTATTGATGAGTACGATTTTGCTAAAAGTCTTGCAAAAAAGAATAAAATTAAAGATTTTATATACCCAATAAGGATCGCTGATGTTGCTTTTGAAACGAGAATAGGGCTTAATAGATACAATCATTTTAATTTTTACCCGAGTTGGTCAGAGGGATTGACCAAATTATTAAAACGATTACATTATGATAAAATCCCCGTCTCCACCGATAAATGCACTCAAATTCTTTCTTCATGGGCGACAAATAAGTTTGCCTTAAACTCTGGGATAGAACCTGTTCAACGAAAATATTTCAGCAACTGGTGGCAAGTTTGCTCATTACCCGAATCAATATATGTTTTTCAATATCCGAATGAAACACAAGCGAAGGCAATTCATGAGGAAGAGTCTGTTTATCCTAAAATTCGCCATGGAAATTGCGTAATAGCATTTCAAAGGAACATTTTGACTATTTGTGCCAAGCAAGACAACCTTGAATTATATCCATCTTCCGTATATGAGATTAAAGTTTCAGATATTTTAACGGGATATGTTAAGGATGATTTTCCAACATTTTCTGATGCTCAAAGTTTCTTAAAAAGATTACTGAAAAAATCCTTGAAGGATTTTTTATTTAGCATTGGAATGTCAAGATATAAAATGTCTGGAAAGCAAGATTGCTTTTTTTACAAAAGCAATAATCTGCGGGCATCTAAAGTAAAAGTTTCCTACCCTGGATTAAAAACAACGAGAACATTATTCGGAAAGCATTTGAGCAGTGTTTGGCACTATGGAATTAGTTTCAAGATTTTACTTGAGCCATTTGTGTGTTTTAGTCTCAAATCTCATTTGGTTTTTTCTGATAACGGGTTTAAGCCATGGACAGACGAGAAAGTGATGTTCACGGCAAGAAGAAAAAAGGGAAGAATGATGTTTAATAGGGAATGGAGAGATTTCCTAATGGCTATGCTTTCTTCCTTTAAAGATGAAGATGGAAAAATCTTTTTAGTGTTGACTGATGAACAGTTGCTTGAAATGCAACCGTTTACACTTTCATTCGAGGCTGATTTTGATTATATAGAGCCAACAAAAGAGAGTAGGCTTAGGTTGCTTTCCGAAGATTTTTCAAAAGAAGAAGACGAAGAATTCATAGAAACAGAAATAAATGAAGGAGATGAAGCAGATGAATAATCTCATTCATTTAACCGAGCCCAAACTTATTTTCGGATATCAGCAAACCGCTTTTGATCCAAGAGATGGTTTGACGTTATTTGGTGCTTATACGAGAGCGAAATTTACAAACCCTTCCATAGGAATCATTGGAACGGCAGAAAGCAGAAAACGTGTTGTTGTGTGGCTCCAAGCAATTTTGCAACCTGTTTTTTGTAAAAGTAAAGACATCGCCAGACCATATTTTCCTGGAATGGAAACAGTATTTGGAATGACGTTAAACTTTAATTCAATAAAAGAAATCGATATTGATGCAAGGTTGCTTTCCGAATACTTACATTATCAAGATTCACATCAACGTGTGCATAACCTGACTAACCTTTATGCTAAAGCATTACAAGAATATCAGTCTAATGAAGAGACTCCAATAACCTTCTGGATTGTTGTGATACCTGATGAAGTATATCGCTACGGCAGACCAAAATCAAATATTCCAAAGTCAGATGAGAATATCCAGATCGGGATAAAGGATAAATACAGCAGAATGTTTAAATCTCTCTTTGATGAATATGATGTTTTACAGGAAGCCTACAAATTCAAAATCAATTTCCACAATCAACTTAAGGCAAAACTTCTTTCTGATAAAATAATTACACAAGTAATCAGGGAATCTACTATTGCACCGACTGATTTCTTAAATGCAAAAGGTGAGCCTGTAAGGGATTTATCCAAGTTCGAATCAGCAATTGCCTGGAATTTAGCGACAGCATTTTACTATAAAGCAGGTGGCATTCCGTGGATCCTTGATGCAACCAGACCAAGAGTTTGCTACTTGGGATTAGTTTACAAACAAGTTGACCCTGAAAATGATCCTCGTACAGCCTGTTGTGCTGCGCAGATGTTTCTTAATTCAGGTGATGGACTTGTTTTTAAAGGCAATATTGGTCCTTGGTACAATGAGACAACCAAAGAATATCATCTGAATAAAGAAGATGCGAAAGATTTATTACAGAAAGCGTTAAACACTTTTAAGAAAAAGGATGGGGATATCCCTGAAGAAATATTTATTCATGCCAGAACGTACTTTGAAGATGAGGAGTGGAGCGGGTTTTTAGAAGCCGCAGGAGATAAAGTCAAAGTTGCTGGTATAAGGATTAGACCTGATAACGTGTTTAAGTTATATAGGGAGAAGGTGTTTCCAGTTCCAAGAGGAACGGCATTTTTTTATGACAATTCTAAAGCATATTTATGGACTAAGGGATTTGTTCCACGTTTACAAACTCAATTTGGGTTAGAAACGCCCAATCCTTTAAGTATTGAAATAACAAGAGGAGAACACAATATCAAGCAAGTTTGTGAAGATATTTTGGCATTGACAAAGTTAAATTACAATTCTTGCATCTATGGGGATGGAATTCCCGTCACTCTTCGTTTTGCAAATGCCATTGGTGAAGTTTTAACAGCAGGTCCAGTTGGGAATGTTGAAGTTTTGCCATTCAAACATTACGTGTAAATCTCAAGCAATATAAATGAAACTACACTTTGACAGTAAACAAGAATTTCAGATAGATGCAATTAAATCCATCACTGATATTTTTGAAGGACAACCTTTAAATAGTGGGGATTTTGAATTTTCGCTAAAATCAAATGGAGTATTACTTACGGAAAATGGACTGGGTAATAATTTAACATTAAGTGAAACCCAGATCGTTGAAAATGTCCGAGTAATTCAGGGACGGAATGAAATCAAAGACTCAGCGCCCGAATTACAGGGTATGAATTTTTCCATTGAGATGGAAACGGGAACAGGGAAAACATATGTCTACCTCCGTACTATTTATGAATTGAATAAACTTTATGGCTTTAAGAAATTTATTATTGTTGTACCATCTATTGCTATAAGGGAAGGCGTCTTACAATCCATCAACGATACGAACGAACATTTTCAAAATCTTTATGATAATGTTCAAATAACCTCGGACATATATGATAGCAAAAAAGTGTCCATCCTTAGAGGATTTGCGTCTGCTAATTCTATTCGGGTTTTAGTAATAAACATTGATTCTTTCGCAAAGGATGAAAATATTATAAATAAACCAAATGACAAACTCACTGGAAAAAGACCTATAGAATTTGTACAAAGCACGAACCCGATAGTTATTGTGGATGAACCCCAGAATATGGAAACCGTAATCCGCAAAAAAGCAATTCAGAACCTAAACCCACTTTGTACTCTTCGGTATTCAGCAACACATACAAACCTTTACAATCTGTTGTATTCACTAAACCCTGTCAGAGCGTATGATTTAGGACTTGTTAAACAAATAGAAGTCGATTCAGTTGTAAGTGATTATGATTTTAATAGCCCGTTTATTCAATTAGAAAAGATTACCAGAACTGGGAACTCTATCAAGGCAAATATTAAGATTGATGTAATTACTACTAAAGGAGTACAACGAAAATCCGTAACCGTGGGTAGTAGAAATCTTGATTTGTACAAATTATCAAACAATAATGATCGATATGATGGATTAAAAATCTACGAAATAGACTTTGGTAATGAACAGATAGAATTAACAAATGGCATCGTCTTAAAAAAGGGTGAAACTCAAGGTGGTTTGAATGATGAAGTAATGCAGGTAATGATCGCAAGGACCGTTGAGGAACATTTTAGGAAGGAGAAAATTTATAAGGATAAAGGGATTAAGGTACTATCGCTATTTTTCATTGACAGAGTGAAAAATTATCGGGAGTATGATTCAAATGGCAACCCCGTAAAAGGGAAATTTGCAACATGGTTTGAAGAGATATATAAGAAAGAAAGTTTAAAACCTGCTTACAAAGGGCTAATACCATATCCTGTTGATGATATTCACAATGGTTATTTTTCACAAGATAGCAAAGGTAAGTTTAAAGACACAGGTGGAGAAACGCAGTTAGACGATGACACCTACAAACTGATAATGCAAAAGAAAACTGAATTACTTGATCCGAATGTTCCTCTTAGGTTCATTTTCAGTCATTCTGCATTACGAGAAGGGTGGGATAATCCGAATGTATTTCAAATATGTACACTAAATGAAACGAAGTCGGAAATTAAGAAACGTCAGGAAATCGGTAGGGGACTTCGTTTATCAGTCAATCGTGATGGACAACGGATATTTGACCGCAACATCAATCGACTTACTGTTGTTGCAAATGAACGCTATGATGAATTTGCAAAAGCATTACAGAATGAAATTCAGGAAGATTGCGGTGTTAACTTTACAGGAAGAATAAAAAACAAAAACGAACGAAAGAAAGTAAATTACAGAAAAGGATTTGAAGCAGACCCAAAGTTTTTACAGATTTGGGAAAAGATAAAATTCCGTACAAAATACAGCGTGAATTACAATACTGGACAACTTATTGAAATTGCGGCAAAGGCTGTAGTTGAAATGGATGAGACAAAAAAACCAACAATCAGGTCAACGAAGAAAAAGGTAGTAATTTTAAATGAGGGAATTAGCGGGCAATTGATTAGTGAGGGATCATATGACGATTACGAATTGAATTTCGAAATTCCAGACGTTCTATCATATATCCAGAGCAAAACAGAATTGACCCGAAGCACCATCCTTGAAATCTTAAAAAAATCAGGTCGGTTGAAGGAGTTATTCGTCAATCCTCAGTTATTTATGGATAATGCTGTTTCTAAAATCAGAGATGAACTTCATAAATTGATGATTGATGGGATTAAGTATGAGAAAATTGGGAATAAAATTTATGAAATGACTTTGTTTGATGACAGCGATTTTCAGATTTATATTGATGATTTTACTCATATCGTTGGTAAAACCCAACCGACAGAAGATGGGAAGCAGATTGCGAGGGAAAAGACCATTTATGAAAACTACATTCCACTTGATAGTAACGTAGAAAGCACGTTTGCTCAAGATTGTGAAACAAGCGAGCAAATAGAGTTTTACTTCAAACTGCCTTATTGGTTCGAAATTAAAACACCAATAGGAGCATATCGGCCTGACTGGGCGGTTGTTTTCAAAAAGGGAAAGAAAATCTATTTCGTAGCGGAAACAAAATCTGTAGGACAGGAGTTAAGAGGGAGTGAAAAATTAAAAATCGATTGTGGCAAAGCACACTTCACAAACTTTCCTGAAGTGGCTTACAAAAGAGTGTCATCGGTCAGCGAACTGAATACATAGCCGTTAATATTTCATATTATTCCTTATTCGCATTTTTCTTGACACCTGGTAATATTTTCTATTTCTTGAAGATTTCAAGTTCATTGTCAAGAATATCATCATTTGGTCCAGTTGAACAACAAACTTACCCGTTTTGCTCCAGTTGAATGATCATCCTGTATTAATAGAAATTATCACCTAAGATATGATCGTTGACCAAAACCCACCCCGTTGAATTTGGGTTATAAGTGCCGTTTTGATTGGTGAAAGCCAATTCCTACATTTGCAAACCACAAATACAATTCAAATGTTCATCTCCAACATGACCCACTTCCTTGACCCGCAAGGGAACATCGCTAAAGAAATGCATAAGGAAGGCAGAGAACACGCCAGTTTCCTTGCTCTCATTATTGATGCAGTGACAAAGGACTATCCACCATCAATGAAAACCACAGAAATCAGGTGCTTGACGAAAAAATGCACAGGTACCATTGATATTGAAGTGGACACCAAAAATGAGTTTATTCGTTGGAAGTGTAATAAATGCTCCGAGGAAGGTAGGATAGAAGCCTGGCAGAAAACCAAATGGGATAATAGAAAATAGCCTTACGTCTTGAGGAAAAATCTGTTTATTGAACCTTGGAGTTGTTAATCAAACCCTTAACCCATGTTTCTACTTGCTTGTCAGTTTGGACTACAAATTCCTGACCAATGCCATTTGTTTGGAAATAGCCTTCTGGTTTCCAGTTTATATCGGAATGGCAACTAATTGGCACCTGTCTGAATATATCGTCAAGTTCCCATCTTGATTTCGAGAACCCTTCTTTTGTCAGCACCAACCTTTCATTAAACAGGAAAGTTCCTGAACCTTTCAGTTTTGAGTTCCAGGTAAGATTGTCTCGGGAGATATATATCGCATTATTTTTTGCCTCTCTTCTCCGCTTACAGGCATGAGGATGACTATCCATCCAGGCTGGACATTTCTGTTTCTCATTTACCTTCATTATCTCCTCGATTTGCAGATACCCGAAGATTATGTGCTTCGGCTTATCTTTTCGAACAAACCTCAAATGTCCCTCCTGATATTCAGTATGCTTGAATGTTCCAAAGAACAAGAAAACATCACCGTTTTCAACTTCTTGATTTTCTAAATGTGTCTGGGCGGCATCTATTTGACCGAAGATTGGTTTCCAACCTGGCTTCCGCTGAACGACATCAGGGTATAAGTCTGGATCTAAATGACATTTCGTACTATTCTTCAGGTCATGCCAAGTTTTATCGTATTTGACCTTGCCTTTTAAACTCATCATCAAATTATAATAGTTCTCTCCGTCACTCAAAATGAGATCCGAATAGGAAACATCATCTTTTTGATTGGGAATTGGCAAGGAAACTAACCGTCCATCAGGCAATATTGGACTGGGAAACCCTCCGAACTGAGAATCAAATCCTTTGCGGCTGAAAATGACTTTCATATCAACAACAGCATTTTTTGGTGTGGCTTAGAGGCTTCGGATTGTTTGGTTTACCAATTTTTCCCCATGTATTCTTGGAATTCAAATGCTTTTCCAACAATTTAATGTCCACATCTGAAACACACTTACAACCCTGGGTTTTCTGGGTAATACCTCTCAATTCTTTTGGAAGGTCTATTGCCTGATCACCTAAATAAGCATAATGGCTGGATACCAGCACATTCGGTCCCGCTTTTTTGGGTTCTAAATAATCACCACGAGACGGATACTTCACTTTGAATTCCTTATATGGAAGAGTATGTTTGACTTCCATAACATAAATTATCTTGTCTGGCTTTCCAGTGTTATTCCCACCAATTCCAATAACCCAACTTCCATCCTTAGCCCACTTTTCAATGGTCGTTTTCTTACAACCGCTTAAAAAGCAAAGATCCTTGTCTGCATGTGGGGCGAATCCCGTGTCGTGATCCATCCGATAAATGTAGTTTTTTGGCATAATTCTAAGTTTAAGTGTTACTCTACACAAATATCGTGATTCTCTGTGATATAACATAATAAAAGTGCCAAAATCTGCTCAATTTTGAAGGTTTATTTAAATATCCTTTTATTTGTTAAAATTTAATTCAAAACCGCTGTAATCAGTAGTATTATCAATATAAAAGCGGTATCTTGTATAGAACAATTCAAAAATCAGGAGGAACTTATATGGAACAACACTACAAATTCAATAAATGGGATTTTGACGAGAATGGAACCAATACAAAGGACGGTTCATTTTTTCTTGAAGTTATTGGAGAGTGGGAACGAGATTTTCATGTCCGATATTCCCCATTTTTCTCAAATTACCTGTTTTCAAATGAATCCACGATGATTTTGGTAAAGAACTGCTTGGTTCTTGAACCGAATGACGATTGTGGAATGGAGTTAATAAATGGTAAGATTGACTTGGATACTAACTTGACAATTGAAAGCCATAGTAAAAGGCAGACTATTTATGCAATCGGTTCAAAGTTGGACGAAGATGAACCGATGTTCCTAATTATCGAGGATAGTATGGTCGATGGGATGATAGTTCTGAAATACATTCCAGATAGAGATAATGAGGATGTTGGTGAAGAAATTCCAGTTCCATCAGAAAGAGTAAAGGCATGAAACTTTAACTCAGGAACCAAATAGTACTTCTTAGACTTCGGTTATAGTTCCATGTCAATCATCACAGATCACGATTCCTTGCCAGAGTCTAATAAATTATCAAAGTTCGTGAGTCCAAGAAAAAGTGTTGAACCATTTTTAGGGTTTTGACCAAATGTAATATTTTGAACCATTTGTCGGAAGAAGCCACTATCTTCAAAAAGATCTATAAATTGATTACACCTCTCCTCCTGTTGAGCAATTTCGTTAAGAAGGTCGCTTTTAATCGTTGAACTCTGAATAGTTTCTACTAACATTCTAAAACCATCGTGTCCCTCGGGCATTCCAATTAGATAATTATGATCATGGTATAATTTCAATTGCATATTTTTAAAGAACAATGAATTCCCATGTAATAACATATTTCGCTTTTTACGAACCTTGTAATCCAGTTTTATTGTTCTGATAAACACTTCAGCCTTGATTGAATTGACATGAACACAATTTTTTTTGATTTCTTCGATTTTTTCGTATATGTCTAAATGTTCGAAATTGCTAAAAAGATCTGTCTTCCTATTTTTTTTATCATAAATTTCTGGCTGTCTGAATAATGAATTTTTTAGTTTTAATCTATATGCCAGGTCAACCAAGGATTCAAAGTATATTGGCAGTAAAATCTGAATTTGTAAACATAGAAATGCTCTTTCTGTAATTGCATTTGCCCATTGGGGATACTCTTTGGAATATTGATATTTTTTAAAATTGAGTTCATTCGTTTCTTGAGTATTGCTCGGAGGAGTTATAACCAATCTTTCAGGAGCATTTGGAAGTGTAGTTCTAATTTCTTCAGTATATCTTTTTATTAACTTGTTTAAATATGCACAATAATTTACATGAATATCGTAACTGTTGGCGATATGTTTTTCTAAATTAAAATCTTTTAGAATTTCATTAATCTGATCACGGAATAGTTCAAACTCCTCTAAATTTGGAGGTTTATTGATTGACAATACAGAGATATTTATGTATTCGTCTCCTGTTATAAATACAAAATTGTTTAAGGCTTGAAATCCATAGCACCAGATCGTATTAACAGGATGAGTTCTGTTAAAGAAAAACTGGGACACAGAAGAAAATTTTATTTCTGGAGGACCAAATTTATCATGCAAAAAGAAGTAAAATTTTCTTGCATCAATTTCTAAACCGTTTATCCTACTTGGATAATTAAAGGTAAATTGAGTCGTTTTAAGAATCTCCCAATTCTTTAAATCAAGCGATGGATGAATATTCATAAGATGATAATTGTTGTTTACTTGATTTTTCAAAGTTACTTTTTTTGTTATCTATCAAAGCAAAGAAATGTAAGATTAACACGACCGTCAAACAAAACATGTAAAATTTTATTGTAATTTTGTACTTTAAATGATTGATTATTAACATCATGATACTCACTTGATGCTGACACAATTAAGGTTAAAACAGTTATATTTCCTGTTAGAGAGTGTGGCACGAAAAGCCATTCCGATTTCACGTTCTAATCATTACCCTGAGATTATCAAGATTACACGCCAAATCCTTGAATCCTATGGAATATCAAGAACCAAAAAATACGAGTTGCTTCTGATTCAGTATGTTTATAACGCTGAATACACCGAGCATTTCATGGATGATATTCTGAACTACCTGATTAATATGGTGGAAAAGAAACTGACTGGGGAGATTGAGGATTTTCTTCCTTCAAAGCCTGGCGAAAGTCAGGATGAAGAAGACGACCCGACCGATGAATTCGAAGAAGATTTTATCAGTGAGGAAGAAAAACAGTGGCAAGAATTAGAAGAACAAAGAGAGAAAAGGTTTAAAGCCTTACAAAGTATGCCACGAATCATGGAACCCGAAATTGTCAAACAGTATTTGGAAGACAATTTGGACTTTCAGATTTCGGACCTAGAGTTTCAAGATATTGAAATAGGATTTCGTTTGTTTTGGAAATATGGGAACCCACAACATTCTGGGGATATAGATTTTCAGAATTCGGTAAATGCATACCTCACTTCAATTGAAAGTACGATGGACCGTGAAAAGATGGGGAAGGTAGTGGATTCGATCCTTGAATATCTGCAGGAGATTAGGCTTTGGGGTTATCCCGAGTAATCTGAAATTTTCTGTTTCCTATTAAAAGAACCAATCTTCCTTATTTTCAAAATCGAGTTCAAGATATTAATCGGGAACGGGTGGCACGGTAAACATTTGATTATCATGCTGAACCTGTCCTAAAACTGGGCTCGTTCTGTTTTTTGTTGTTTTATCGTAGAATATCCACTTCCCTTGGGAATAGTTAAACGATTCCGTCTTCCCAGCACGAATGGACGTGTATCCACTCGGGGCTTTATTTGGAGCATCGCCAGTTTTAATGGATACATCGTACGGATTCGGGTTGTAGATTTTAATGTTGCAGGTTGCCATAGTTTTCTGTTATAAGGATTTCGTGCTAACTAATAGTCTTTTGGCATTTTGGCTTCATAGATGTCTTTTGAATGAAAAGTACTATAATCCACTGTCTATTCGTCATTCAAGGATTTTTGGTAATTCGTTAAAAGGGTTTCAAAGTCTTCAGAACTTTCTAATTTTAGAAGCCATTCGCTAAAATCATCTAATTCCAGGTTGTTTTTTGATTCATATATAAAATTTTCAAGAAACTGAGGGTCGTCAACGTCTGGCTCTTCAAGATTTTCGGCTATCGGCATAGGTCTCCCGAAGAATTTATCAAATATAAAGTCATTTCTGCAAAATGCCATTACTGCTTTTTGGGCGGCTTCTGGTTTATTCCCATTCTTAAATAAAATTATTGCCCATTCGAACATAAACTCAGGCGATCCCCAATCCTTAGGAAAGTTTTTATGAAACCATCTCAAGTAATTAAGTCCGCCCTTATAATCTTGTAAACTCAGATACAGGCATGGAGGGTCATATCGAAGAACTTCGTTATCAATTTTATCAATATCTATCCCGTATCTATTCTTTTTACACGCCATTTTAACCAATTTTCTACGAATTCGTTTAATCTCCTTATAAAGGTTTTTTTTATCTTCTGAATTCGGCATGTTGGGATTAGGAGAGGATTTCTTTTCATCCTTTATATCATCAAACAAATAAGATTTGAATACATCGGATTTTTCTACTTTCATCAGCCATTCGCTGAAATCCTTCAATTCTTCCCTTTTATTAAATGAATATCTGAATCGTTTAAGATTTTCATTCCTTTTAACAGGTAACTGTTGGGATTTGTCTTTTGCTAGCCGTTGTTTACCAAAGAATTTGTCGAATACATCGGCATTAAGTAAAAACGTTTGTGCTGCTTTCTTCTCGGCTTCTTTTATTTTCCCATTCCTAAAGAGCAAGATTGTCCATTCAAAAAGAAATTCTGGCAGATACGGATCCTCTGGAAAGTTCTTATCAAACCATTCCATGTAACTAAGACCACGTTTGTAATCCTTGAGTTTCAAATAAAAATATGGTGGCTGATATCTAAGACCGCTATCGTCATTGTATGCTCCGAAGTTTCTTTTTTGTGCTGCCAGTTGATAACGAATTTTCTTTATTTCGTCTCTGAAGTATTTTCTAATTACAGGCATCATAGAAAAGCAGGTCTTAAATTAGCATTTCGATAACAGTTTCCTGAATTTTAAGATTAAGCCCAAAGATATCAAAAGAAATGCCTCACGGAAATCAATTGAATAATTTCTATGGGTATACCTGGGGTACTTCCTGTCAAATGATCTCTCAGTCCTTAATAAGAGCACCTCTATTGGTAGAATAGTCTGCGACGCCCCACCCCAGTCTTTTTGGTTGGTATTCCTTCATCATTTTTCAATCCTAAAAATCAGAACCCAATCCCTCCCGTCTGGTATCTCCCAAAAGAAATAAAAAACAAGTTTGAAAAATTAATATATAAAGAAGCAGAAATCTCCATGTTCTAAGAAGAAGGGTGTTGATAAAGTGAAGTTGGATAATGATGGAGAGGGTGTTGGATTTTTCAACGCCCTTTTCTTTTTGGAACTGGATTAAAAAAACAATCCAACTTCTTATGAAAACAAACATGTTTAAAAATCTGAAATCCCCACAAGTTATTGGAATCACAGACATCGATTCAATTTTGGACCACATTAAAAATGGTCTGACAAAATCAAACACCCAAACTGCCAGACAATACGGCAAAGGAAGTACCGAATATGAAGCACTAAAATCCACAACTTTAACATTCTCTCCTAATGCCTGTTTTGATGGTAAGAGATGTTCAAAGAAACTAAAATCCCTTACAGGTTTGATTTATCTGGATTTCGATAGCAATATCAACCCAAATATTCTTAAAGCCACTCCTTTTGTCTATGCCTACTGGAAATCGTTTAGTGGAAATGGTTATGGGGCATTAGCCTCAATCAATAATCTCACGGTTAACAACTTCAGTAGTACTTGGTTTTACCTTGAAAAACACTTTCAAACGGCTGGTATAACGATAGATCCTCAAACCAAGGATATCACAAGGCAAAATGTTATTTCTTATGATCCCGATATCTATATAAGTCCGTCCTGTTTTCCGATAGATGCCAATGGTGGGGTTTCAGTGAGCACAATTTCATTCGCAAAAGGAAAGAACATTTTTTCACCGCCTACTTACTGTTTACGGTTAAATAGTATCTATAATAGCAATTCCACTCAGTTCGGCTTAGGTAGGCTCAAGTATAAAACCACACTGAATAATTATTCTGGTAAAACATTTATTGTCATTCCAGAAGGAAGGGATTCTCGAAATTCTTATTTACCCAGTGTTATTGTGGTAGGTAAAAGAAATTACTGGTTACAGCATTTTACGGATAGTCTGCTATTCAATAACCCAACCATCTCAGATCAAAGGTTGGAAAGGGAAGTTCTCAAAGCCAATAACAATCATTGTAATCCACCCCTTTCTGTAATTGAAGTCATTCAAATCGTAGATTTTAAGTTTAAAGCCTATACCAATGGAAACTTAAAGATTATAACCAAGAAACAGAAGATTTGGCCTTTACCCACTCTACCTACCTGGCAGAAAAGAATCATTGTGGGTCAGCAGAATGGCATTCTTAGACGACAAGAAACTCTTAAAAAACTGATTGATATCTATCTCGGTCTTAAATCAACGAATGAAAGAGTAACACAAGAAATGGTTGGAGAACAGGCTGAAGTATCTCTTAGAACGGTTAAAAGGTATTGGCCTAAGATCATTTAAGGTGAAATATGTAAAAGAGAAAAAAAAGGGGGGGAGGAATATATATTTATATATGTCACCTTTCTCTTACCTCTTACATACCGTAATCTTCATATACGTCGTATAAAACGCTATTCATCAATCAGTTAATTTGACACTTAATGTTCTATATGTCTTGTGATAATTCAGAATCTCCCGAGTTTTTTCGGTTAGATTATTCCCATTTATGATTATTCACATATATTTTGCAAACATGTATTATGGATGAAATTATGTAGTATTGACGGGGGTTACCTGGTATTTGAAAAGATTTCACTTTTTTTCTCCCAAAAATGTTGTATATTTTTGCATTCACAAACTTAAAACTCACAAAAATGACTTCAAAAACTGAAATAATTAAAATGAGAAACAAGAGCATGATGCAGACATTGAACACAGTAATAACGACTATTATTACTGTTCTTGTTTCTTTCATCACAGCAATTGTGAATTCAGTTTGCTTTTCTGAAGTTCATTCGCAAAAAAATATTGATAATAGATTTTTACTGAAGAAAACTCGCATCAAAAATCAATTGTTCAATCTTCAAGTTGCTTCTTCAGAATATCGTATTGTAAAGAATTCAAACAAAAACACAAATATGATACAGATTTTCAAATTCAAAATTGACGATTATTAAGTCAACTCAATCGTCAAAGTAGTTCACACTACTTTCTCGCTTCGCATCGTAAAGTGATTTAAATCAATCAGATAAAGAAATGTTCTGAATGATAATAGAAGAACTACGCTCTGTCGACATCAAAGAAACTTTCAAAATAGTATTCACTAAAATAGAAAAATATGAAAAGAGAAACATTTAAAATCAATTCTAATCTTAGTTGTAGTGTACGACATTTATTCGTACTGAGAAACAATCAGAAGTATCTTATCAAAGCAAAAAACATCTCATTTACAATTGAAACAAACGCATTCGGTCTTGCTCTGATAAGCATTGAAGAATGCAAACTCAAGAAAATATCTTTTGTAAATCACGAGATACGTAAAAATAGTCGATGGTCATGCTCTGCTATACATATTATTACAGAACTTGACAGAGCAGATAAAAGACAAGTATCTGAACTCTACTTGCTCAACTATCTACAGAACTTTTCAAAGAGCAAATTGCAATCTTTAAGACAAGCAATCAAGCGATATTCAATTGCAACTACTGAGAGCGATTTGTTCAATCACTCGATTTTATTCGATGACTTTATTACTGATAAAACTATTAACAATCTGATTGAAACACGCAGAGATAATCGTAAAAACGCAGCAAAGAACACAAAAAAATATGTTCATATCAAGAACAAGAAGATCGTTAATGAATTGAACAGGATCGCTTTTTACAAGCATATTCATTATAGAGTATCAATTGACGATTTCTCTGAAACAATGAGAAAGCAAATTGCAGATCTTCTTAATTCTAAATTCAAATCATCTACTGTTCTTCAAACAAATATCAAGAAAGAAAATACTCAGCAATCAGATAGCATTGAATACTCATCAATCAGATCATTATACACAAAGAATTTCAAAGCAAGACCTCTTGAAGTTGAAATCAAAGAAAATAGTTCCTTTAGTGAATACGAATCAACGCTTAACAAGTCAGTAGAGTTTCAAAAACTATATCTTCTGAGATACGATAAAGACTTGCATGACAAACTACTAAACAATACAATCATATTAAAAAAATCATATGAAGAGTTATTGAAGAAGCGTCATAAATCTCATCAATGCACAACAATTCGCTTGTGCGATCAATTGAGAGCAGCAGCATAATCACACTTTCTCTGCTCTAAAATCCAAAACTATTTACTGAGAAAATTTTCGTGATGAAATATCACATGCCCAAAATATGTCAAAAAAATTACAGCAAACTAATTTATAAACAATTAAAATCCAAAACACTATGAGAAAAAACGTAATTAGAATTAGCCAACTTAAGAAGAATGCTTTCAGTGAAAGTATCTATGATCAGAGTAGAGATTCTGAGTCTTTGATTGAGTCCATCAGAAAATATGGACTTATCACAGATATCGTTATCGATGAGAATAATAACATTATCTCTGGAAACAGAAGAGTCGCTGCTGCATTAGCCCTGGGTATGACGCATATCCGATTTAAGCGAATTGTAGTATCGGAGAATGTCAAAGAAGTTGATTTAGTCGTCAATGCTAACATTCAGCGTCAGAAGACTGCTGTTGAAAAGTACAGAGAAATTGAAGCCTTGCGTAAGTTCTACGGCAATCGGAGAGGATTCAGAAGTGATATTAAACAAACGTCTATCAATATTGCGAGAGGACAGACCACACAGCAGAAAATCGCAGAAGATATTAAGGTAAAACAGTGTGAGGTCCAAAAGATTGAAAGCATCGCAAAGTATGATCCTAAAAGGCTTGAAGACGTTGGAGAGGTGCAGACTTTAGACCAAGTTTATCAGCAAGTAAATAGGGAAAGGAGAGAAAAAGAATCTACTTCAAAAATAAAAAAGGTTTTTTCAATTGTAAAGGATATCATTTCTGACGTATTCTTCAAGATTTTTGTCAAGTCGAGTAATAATATGTCTGAAGTTGAAACCAATTCAGTTCAGTGTATTTGTACATCACCACCTTTTTACAAGATGAGGAAATATTCAGACGATCCAGATGAATTGGGGCAGGAGTTGAATAGTGATCTCTTTATCAAACGTCTTGTATCACATTTGAAGGATTGTTACAGAGTTCTAAAAGATAAGGGTTCAATGTTTCTCAATCTTGGTGATTCAATCATTGACAAACGTCAACAGTTGATACCAGAAAAAGTTGCAATTGAACTTGAAAAGCAAGGATGGATCTTACGGCAAAGAATTATCTGGCGAAAAACAACTTCAATGTACAAAGGGAATAATTCATCCTTTACTCCTCAATGTGAATCAATCTTGTGGTTAGTGAAATGTCCTGGCTTTGACTACAATGATGTAACAGTTCCAATAATAACGAAAAATCTTAAACCTGGATCATACTGTCATAAAAACACTGATGGTACCATCAGAAAAGGCAGTCCAATAAACACGAATGCAAAAAATAAAAACATGCGGGATTTTTGGGATAGTGAAATTATTCAAACTGCTTCTTGCAATCAGAAAAGCCCATTCTTACCGAAAGGAACAAATCATGCAGCACCGTTTCCTGTTGAGATTCCAAATATTTGCATCGCTAAGGTCTGTAAGCCAGGTGACAAGGTCCTTGATCCATTTTGCGGTTCGGGGTCGACTGGAGAGGCGGCATTAATGAACGGATGTAACTTCATAGGCTATGAGTTGATTCAGAAATCAGCAAATATCGCTAAGTATCGTTTACAAAAGTGTCAACAGCATATTGCGTCATTTTCAGCCAAAGCGAAAGCAAAGGTACTATCAATCGCACCATCTCAGCAATCGAGAAAAGCCGCTTAATTCTTCATGATTATCATCCTTGCTGCACTTGACAAAATCAGGTGGTCAAGTGCAGCAGGTGATCGTCAGCATCTTCAAAGCCTTATCATTTCTGTTGTTTTATTAAAAAACGAAAATAATTTAAACTTTTTCGAAAATCGAGATATCAATATTAGAAATACATAAATGAAATATTAACCAATAAAAATTAACATTATGAAAACAAAAAAGAATATTAACACAAAAGCCGAATTCTGTCAAGCGATTGATACCCTGATTGAACTGAACAGGGAACACAATGAAAAGGTCAAGAATGAGAGAATACTAAAAAATGACAGAATGGGGCAAGTGAATCTCAGGATAAAAACTGCTAATACAATACTGGTTAAGAAAAAAACAGTAAATAGGGCAATGAAATTTACTGAAGAATTAAAAAGTACGAAGAAGAATCATCAATGGACTGATGATGCCATCAATTTTATAACTGGTTGTGGAAATCAGTGTAAGTACTGCTACAGTTTAGAGATGGCAACATTTTTTCGACACTTCGATCCATCAAATTGGAGCAAAGAAATTATAAGACAAAAAGATTTGGAGAAGAAGATCAAACAATATCCAAAGATGGTGATGTTTCCCTCATCTCACGATATCAGACCCAATCATCTTGTTGAATCAGTAATTGTGTTAGATAAAATTTTGAAAGCAGGAAATGAGGTGTTGGTTACCAGTAAACCGCACTTTGAGTGTATAAAAAAAATATGTGAAACATTTCAAGACTACAAGGATAAGATATTGTTTAGATTCACGATTGGGTCTGTTGATTCTCAAATATTGAAATTTTGGGAAACTAACGCCCCCAGTTTTGAGGAAAGATTTAAGAGTCTCAAATTAGCATTTAACATGGGATTTAGAACATCAGTTTCAGCAGAACCCTTATTGGACAAGGATGTAGACCTATTGATTAAAACACTATCACCATTCATAACAGAAACGATCTGGATTGGGAAACTGGAACACCCCATTAAAAGATTGACTTCTAATGGGTACAATGATCAACTGACTATTCGGAAAGCAAATGAACTGATAAAATGGCAGAATGATCCGAATTTTATCCAACATCTTTACCAGACCTACAAAGATAATCCCATGATTAAATGGAAAACAAGTTATTTGGAGGAAATGTCAAAGATTGAAATGAGGTAAAGATTTAGAGCCAAGATTACAACAAAATAATTCATGAAGTATAAACAAGTAAAAACAATAACAAATGGAAAATCAAAGAAAATTATCGCACGAAGAGGCAACGAATGTTTACAACAAACTATTTGAAGAAGATGTTCCTATGCCATCAAGACCTGACATACTCTTCTCTTTGAAGGGAGAATGGAAGGGGTGGAATGACTTTCTTGGTGCCAAAGAAGGTGAGCCTGGATATGAAGAGAACAAGTTGGAGGATGAGCGTTTCAAGCAGGAATGGGCAATAGTACTTCAATCTTTTCAGAAGTTATCGGCATAGAGGGTGTGGGTTGTGGGAAGTATAAATTTGTTATACTTCCCAAAGAAAATGCAAATCAACAAATTAATAACAGAATAACAATTTAGTATGAGAACAAAATTTGGAATCGCCATTTGTAAACAATCGCTTTTAAATAAGTATGGAGACCTTTATCTCCTGGATGGTGATATTATCATGTATTTTAGATTGAATGAGAATGGTTTCATTACGGTTTATAAGGATCTTGACTATATGGAACCTGTCATCCATAAACTGTCGACAAAGCGATTTGAGAGAGTTTTTGAAGAAATAAGTGAACCATACCTATTATGCAATCAAGATGCTGATCCGCCACATTTTAAATTTAAAAAAGGAGTGGTCTTTCATTACAAAAACGGACTGTTTCTCAATTTTTTTGGTGATAAGGCTTGGGAACCAGAAAATGGGGCTATTTCTTATGGAGAAAGAATTGATACGGCAAATATTTTTAAAGAAGGCTTGTACAAGTTTGTTGATATCTTTGAAATTATTGATAAAAATGATGTCGAAAAGTACAAAGAGGAATATGAGGTTAAAAATACATCAGGCAAGTTTGGAATTTAGACAGATAGTACTGGAATTCGACCACGCATTTACGCTTGATTTTCTGAAAGCAAATACTCTTTGATCGCTTTCCAATTTGGAAATTGCTCAAAGCCAAATGGCAACAATTCTCTATCGAAATCTTCTGCTCTATATTTCACTCGGTCGTCAATCAGATAATGACCTTTAACCAAGTTCTTTTTGTGGTTTATAATCTTTCTCTTCTGAAATTTACTTTATGGTAGTGATTGAAACATGGGGTTTCGTTAAATTTGAATGCTTGTTTTCAAATCCATATTCCGAACCTGTTATCAATCGCCCAAGGTTCACCCAAATGACTTTGAACGAAATATACCCGAAATAATCAGTATTATGACCCAATCCACAAAAATAACTTGCCCCAAGTGCGGAAACGAGTTTGCCGTAGAAGATGTAATCTCCAAGCAAATCGAAGAAAAATACCGTGGTGAACTCAATCAGAAGATTACCGAGATTGAAAAAGAGTTTAAAGCGAAAGAGACCAAACTCTCAAGCAAAGAAGCCGAGTTGAAAAAACTTCAGTCTGAGATTGATATTCAGGTTGCCGAAAAACTGAAGGTTGAAACAGAGAAAAAGTCCAAGGAAATCAAAAAGCAGGTGGCTCTTGAATTTGAGGATCAGATAAAATCATTGACGGAATCAAACGCTGAAACCCTGAAACAGTTAACCAACCTCAAGAAAGCCAAAATTGAAAATGAGCAGTTAAAACGGAAACTTGATTCACAAAAACAAGACCTTGAAGTGGAGTTCGAACAAAAAATGACTGAACAACTCAAGGCTGAGACCGATACAATTCGTAAAAGAGAAGGCGACAGGGTTGAACTTAAACTGAAGGAAAAGGAAGAAGTCATCAACTCCATGAAAGAGCAGATGGAAGTGATGAAACGAAAGGCTGAGCAGGGTTCAATGCAACTTCAGGGTGAAGTTCAGGAACTGGTGATTGAAGAAGTCCTACAGTCAATGTTCCAATTCGACCTCATTGAAGAGGTAGGCAAGGGCATCAAGGGTGCCGATGTCATTCACACCATTAGGAACCGACTTGGCGTTGATTGTGGTAAAATCGCATACGAGAGCAAAAGAACAAAATCATTTAGCCAGGACTGGATCATTAAACTGAAAGCCGATGCTGCATTGGTCAAAGCGGATCTTCTTGTAATAGTTTCAGAAGTTCTGCCAGAAGGAATTGACCACATTGGGCAGATCAACGGAGTTTGGGTTTGTTCTTTCAATGATTTCAAGGGGTTGGCAATCGTTTTACGGGATAGCCTGTTACGAGTAAGTGAAGCATTTTCAACACAGACCAATAAGGGTGAAAAAATGCAAATGCTTTATGATTACTTGACCAGCAACGAATTTAGGTTACAGGTGGGTGCCATCATCGAAGGATTCACGAGTCTGCAGGTAAGTTATCACAAGGAGAAACGTGCTATGGAGCGTATCTGGAAAGAACGTGAAAAGCAACTGGAAAAGGTTCTGTTGAACACCAATCATTTTATTGGTTCGGTGAAGGGAATTGCTGGAACATCGATGCCAGACCTAAAGCAGATTGGGACTGAAGATAACTTATTGGAATTAGAAGAATAGTAATTCAAAAAGGCATGACTATCTATGCAGTTTGATGAAATTCACAATACCGACCTCTGTTTAGAACAGATTTCTTAGGAGATGTCTGATTATTCACAAATAGGGAAGGTTGCTATTGAAAATGCTACTCTGATTTGAATTTGACTTAATAACTATCCGATGTCCAGTTCTTGTTTTTTGGGATTCCATGATTGGAAGAAGGATTGTGAAAAATGTTCGATATGCGGGACAAAACGTTATGAAAAACACAAATGGCATGGAATGCCTGAAGAATGTTCAATTTGTGGAGCATTACGATCTGGCATTGTTGAGTGGGATCAAAATTCTGAAATGTTATTACTCTTCCACTGGAATAAATTTGAATTTGAAGGGAAAATAATCTATAGAAGAGTTGGTAAGGAAATAAAAATCATTCTTCAGAGCATATACTGTGATTTCACAGAAACATATGCTCCTACTTCTAAAAGAGTTGTAGAAAAAGATATTGAAGTGTTATCTACCTTTTTAGAAAAGTTCACACAAAACGAATTTTGGTTTTTGGCAAAACCGCAATATATTCATGAAAGTATCAAATCTTTTTTCACGGAACAAATTACGCAAATCGATACTTCTAAATTAAGCCAACGGGACTCACAATATCTTGTGAACTGGCATAAAATATTAGAGCTGAATTCAATTGATAAGTGCAAAATTATTTTTACAAAGATATTTATTCAACGCCTCTTTTGGCGTTTCAAAACCGAGGGTTTTTCTGGGTCGATTGTTTAATCGACTCGCAATATTAGCT
>Ga0182027_10000807_pt1 | contig 52985 bp, 48 predicted proteins | sample 712E1DmetaG_FD_121300 | JGI IMG/M metagenome (GOLD analysis project Ga0182027, IMG submission 121300) | Permafrost microbial communities from Stordalen Mire, Sweden - 712E1D metaG (Illumina Assembly) | ecosystem: Environmental > Terrestrial > Soil > Wetlands > Permafrost | place: Sweden...
AAAAATTGAACTTTAAAATATTTTAAGCAAGATAAATGGAAACAATCAATGCTCTTGGAAGAAGAAAAGCAGCTGTAGCCCGGGTATATTTGAGCGATGGCAAAGGTAAAATTACTGTCAACGGAAGAGATTATAAAGAATATTTTGGTGCTGAAACACTTCAGTATGTTGTTACACAGCCACTGGTTCTTATGAATGCAGTTGAAAAGTATGATATCAATGTCAATCTCGATGGTGGTGGTGTAAAAGGCCAGGCCGAAGCTTTGCGTCTCGGAATAACAAGAGCCCTTATCATGATGGATGCAGAATGTAAAGGCAAACTCAAAGCCGAAGGATTCGTAACTCGCGATCCTCGTGAAGTTGAAAGGAAAAAACCAGGTCAGCCAAAGGCCCGAAGGAGATTCCAGTTCAGTAAACGTTAGAATAAAAAGACAGTCATTATAGATGCAAGTTTAGTATCTAAATTGTAAAGACTCCCGCCAGCTGGCGGGGCTACTTTGCAATTGATTGAAAGAATGTAAACTTAAAAAAACAAAAAATGCCAAGAACAAATTTCAAAGAATTACTTGATGCAGGTGTGCATTTCGGACACCTTAAAAGAAAATGGAATCCGGCTATGGCTCCTTATATATTTATGGAGCGTAACGGTATTCACATTATTGATCTTGAAAAAACGGTAGTAAAAATTGATGAGGCAGCTTCAGCAATGAAACATATTGCCAAATCGGGCAAGAAAGTACTATTCGTAGCAACAAAGAAACAGGCAAAAGAGATTGTCGCTGAAAAAGTTAAAGCGGTTAATATGCCTTATGTAACAGAACGTTGGCCTGGTGGTATGCTTACCAACTTCCCCACTATCCGTAAGGCTGTCAAAAAAATGTCATCCATCGACAAGATGGCTACAGACGGAACCTTTTTGAACCTTTCAAAACGCGAGAGATTACAGGTTACACGTCAGAGAGCCAAGCTTGAAAAAACACTCGGTAGTATAATTGATCTTACCAGACTGCCGTCAGCGCTATTTATCGTGGATGTTACCAAAGAACACATAGCTGTCAGAGAAGCAAAAAGACTCGGAATTCCGGTTTTTGCAATGGTTGATACCAATTCAGACCCCTCCGATATCGAATTCCCGATCCCGGCAAATGACGATGCTTCGAAATCGATTGCATTAATAATCGGAATTCTTTGCCAGGCAATTGAAGAAGGTCTTAATGAAAGAAAAATTGAAAAAGACAAAGAGCCTCAGCTGAAAGACAAAAAAGTAATGCGGAGAGAGCTTGAAACAAAAGATATTCCTGCCGCTATTATCGAAGCGATTGTTGAAGAAGAGGTTGAAGTTGATGACGATATCGCCGACGAATCAGATGAAAATGAAGATATCGTTAAGGTAATTGACGAGACAGAAGAAGAATTATAGAAAATAATAATTGTAACTTATAAAGATATAACTATGGCTGTTATAAATGCTGCTGATGTTGCTAAATTAAGAAGAGTTACTTTAGCAGGGATGATGGACTGTAAAAAGGCTCTCGAAGAATCCGATGGCGACTTTGATAAAGCAATTGAAATAATTCGTAAAAAAGGACAGGCAGTTGCCAACAAACGGGCCGATAAAGAGGCCTCTGAAGGAGTCGTCTTGTCAAAAGTGTCTTCCGATGGAAAGACGGGTGCAATGATAGTCCTTAACAGCGAAACTGACTTCGTTGCAAAGAATGCTGACTTCATGGCTCTGGCAAACAAAATACTTGACCTGGCAGTTGCAAAGAAACCTGCAAATCTTGACGGACTTAAATCACTTCCAATGGATGGTGGTAAAGTTGGAGAAAAGGTTATTGAATACGTTGGAATTATTGGCGAGAAGCTTGATCTTTCTTATTTTGAAAAAATCGAAGCAACCCATGTCCAGGCATATATCCACCCGGGTAACAGACTTGCCACTTTGGTTGGTTTTACGAAATCAGGAATTGATGTTCAGGTTTACAAAGATGTTGCTATGCAGATTGCTGCAATGAATCCTGTCGCAATTGACAAGGACTTTGTTCCGGAATCTGTTATTGTCCGGGAAATTGAAATTGGTAAAGAACAGGCAAGGCGTGATGGAAAACCTGAGGAGATGCTTGAGAAAATTGCCCAGGGTAAACTCTCTAAGTTTTTTAAGGAAAGCACTCTGCTTAATCAGGTTTTTGTAAAAGATAACAAGATGACAATCAGACAGTATCTTCAGTCTGTAAATAAAGAGCTTACAGTAACTGAATTCAAACGCTTTACACTTAACTTGTAATACGTAGGTTCATATTTCAATATCTGGTGGCGCTTCAGGGCGCCACTTTTTTTATGCTATATCCTCTCACCCTTTGGGCACTCCCCCTTTTTTTTCAAAACGCGATGTCATTTCATTAGTTTAATTCAATTAGTTTAATAAATTTGTTCATTACATTTAATAAATTAAAATTACTTATTCATAACGAAAAAAAACCCACTAAATGAAAGAACAATCAAATAGCAATTTACGGATGGGTATGACCCTAATGTTAATGATCTTTTTTATTTTCGGATTCATTACCAATTTTAACATTGCATTAAAAGATCAGGTTCAGGCGACCTTTCACTTGAGCAACTTCATGGCAAATCTTGTCAATGGAGTATTCTTTTTCGCATATTTTGCATTTTCGTTTGTATGCGGAAAAATTATTAAGAAAACAGGCTATAAAATGGGGCTTATAATCGGTTTACTCCTTATAAGTGTAGGTAGCTTCTTATTCTATCCTGCTGTAGCTGTACCTTCATACGCACTCTTCCTTTGTGCAGTTTTTGTGATGGCAACCGGAGTAGTTTTTCTTCAGACTGCAGCAAATCCTTATGTTGCTGCACTGGGCTCACAAGAAACGGCTTCTTCAAGGCTTAATCTGGCACAGGCATTAAATGGATTTGCTACTACAGTCGCTCCTTTCGTTGTTGGAATTTTCGTTCTTACACCTGCAGCTATTGCAATGGGACCAACAGCAGTACAGACTCCATTCCTGATAATTGGGGGAATTGTTTTATTGATTGCGGTTGCTATCTTTTTCATGAAACTGCCGGAAATAATCGGTGGGGAGGAAATAGTTGGAAGGAAGAGCATTTGGAAACACACCCATGTATTATTGGGAGCTCTGGCAATTTTCTTTTATGTTGGTGCTGAAGTTGGTATTTCAACAGCTATAGTTCCCTATCTTAAACAGAGCGGAATGATGATTGGTGAAGCTGCCAAGTTAGCCGCCATGTATTGGGGGGGTGCTATGGTTGGTCGTTTCCTTGGATCTATTAACCTTAGTGCCATGGAGCAAAAAAAGAAATTTATGTACTCAGGCGCTGTAGTTATACTTGCATTTTTTGTAGGCTGGTTAGTAACAAGCAGCCAGATAAAAGAAGGTGTTTTTGTTTTCAATTCTCAGCCAGTTAACGGTCTTATATTCCTTGGTATTGCTATTGTTAACTTCCTGGCAATGACCTTCTCAAAAGGGAAAACAAATATTATGCTTGGTGTTTTTGCTATTATCGCGGCAGTATTAGTATTTTCTGCAACAGTCCTTGGTGCCAGTGTTGGTATCTGGGCGCTTCTTTCAATAGGTTTCTTTAACTCAATTATGTTCCCGAATATTTTCGCATTAGGTGTTAAAGACCTTGACAATTTTGAGATGCCAATGGCTTCAGGTATTATCAATACCATGATCGTAGGCGGATCGGTTATTCCGTTGTTAATGGGTTATTTCACTGACAGTATAAGCGTTCGTGCTGCTCTGCTGGTGCCTCTTGTATCTTATCTCTACATTGTCTTCTTCTCATTTAAGGGAAGCAAAATCAGATAGCTTGAATTGAACGTCATAATGCGTTATTAATATTTAAAAAACATATAAAATGAAAAGGGTATCAATTGGAATTGATATAGGTGGAACAAATACCGCAATCGGAGTAGTTGACAGCGAAGGTAATGTGCTGTATGAAAGAAAACCACAGATGCCAACTCCACAGAAAATGGAAAACCCACATATGACTCAGGCTGTGTCTGATACATTAGTAAGCAAATATGTGAGCGATCTGACTGCAGAAATCAAAAAAGCCATTGAAGTTGTAAAACAGATAAATCCCCAGATAGAAGTGATAGGTATTGGCATTGGTGCACCAAATGCCAATTACTATACCGGAACTATCGAATACGCTCCGAATCTTCCTTTTGTGGGTGTCGTGAATTTTGCTTCACTTATACATAGTAATTTTCCTGAATTTAAATTTGTAAAACTGACTAATGATGCCAATGCAGCTGCCCTTGGTGAGATGATCTACGGAGGTGCAAAGGGGATGAAAAATTTTGCAATGATGACTATCGGCACCGGGCTTGGAAGCGGTCTGATTGTTAACGGCGACCTGGTTTACGGGGCAGACGGTTTCGCAGGCGAATGCGGACATGTAACAGTTGTTCCTGAAGGACGTCTGTGCGGTTGCGGTGGAAATGGCCATCTTGAAGCTTACTGCTCTGCTACAGGTATCAAACGTACTGTTTATGAACTTCTGGCAAAATATAATCCTTCAGAAAGCCCGCTTTTGAATATCCCAATGAGCGAAATGTCATCAAAAGTTGTTTTTGATGCTGCTGAAAAAGGAGACCGTATTGCTAAAGAGGTCTTCCAGATAACCGGTGAAATTCTTGGCCGTGCATTAGCCGATACTGTTCACTATCTGAGCCCGGAAGCAATATTTCTTTTCGGGGGTGCAGCAGCAGCAGGTGATTACATCTTTAAACCTACAAAAGAGAGTATGGAACGCCACCTGATGCCTGTCTTCCGTAATAAAGTTAAAATCCTTCCTTCAGAGTTGAAAGAGAGTTCTGCAGCTATTCTTGGAGCAAGTGCTCTCGTATGGAAGGAGATCGAGAAAAACAAACAGTAGATCATTTCTCAAGATAAAGAAGATCATATTTAAAAAGAACATCCCTGGTCAAACCTTTTTGACCAGGGATTTTTTTCACTCTCGCAAACCCAATCTTTAATATTCTATTTCCTGATTCCGGTTTCCTAATCCATTAAGCAGTTCAATTCCTTTTGAAGTTCCTACGCGTGAAGCTCCTGCTTCAATCATTGCAAGAAATATTTCAGTGGAATGGATACCACCACTGGCTTTTACTTTTAAACCTTTGGGGGACACTGTATCATACATAAGTTTTACTTTCTCAACAGTTGCAGGTTTGCTGCCTCTTAATAAGCCAACGGATGTCTTGACAAAATCAGCACCAACTTCAGCCACTATGTTGCATGCTCTGACAATTTCCTCCTCTGATAAAAGTTCAATTTCGATTATTACTTTCAAAAGCGCATTTTTATGTCTGACCTCTTTCAGAACAGCGTCTATGTCATGCTTGACATCGTCAATCTTACCACTTTTGAAAGCTGATAGATTCATTACCATATCTATTTCATCTGCTCCCATTTCCAGATAAGTCCTTGCCTGCTGAGATTTTATTGAAATCATTTCATTCCCGAAGGGGAAACCGACTACGGTGTCAAGTTTTACACCGGAATCCTTAATTATCTTTTTTGCAAGGTTAATATAATAAGGAAAGACAACCATAGAATGAAAGGAGTGTTCAATGGCTTCATTACAGAACCTGATTATTTCCAATTCTGAGGCATCCATTTTTAATGGGCTGTGGTCAATGAATTTTGAATATTTATTAATATCCATTTAAGTGTTTTTAAGTTTCTAATTTTCAGGAGAAACAGGATTAAAAATAATGCAAAACAAATTAACTACCTTGTAAATTCGAAAAAACTTGACAAATTCCACTCAGTTTTATTAAATTCGTTGCTCCGATTCCTTCTATTATATAAAATGATCCGGGAACGGACAGATTTATTTAACTTAACCCATATACGCCATGCAATATTCCAGAATTCTGCTCAAACTTAGCGGGGAATCACTTTCAGGGACTGGGAATTACGGAATCAGTGATACTGTTTTAAATGAATATGCAATACAGGTAATTGAAGTCTTAAATAAAGGCTGCGAAGTGGCAATAGTTGTCGGGGGTGGAAACATATTTCGTGGTCTGAGTGGAACGGAATCAGGATTTGACCGATTAAAAGGTGATCAGATGGGTATGCTGGCAACAATAATTAACAGCCTTGCTCTTGAGAGTGCCATCATCAGACTAGGCGCCAAAGCTAAGGTATTCACTTCAATAAGGATGGAACCTGTAGGAGAACTCTATAACAGGGACAGAGTTCTGGAAGCAATGAAAAACAAAACAGTATGCATCCTTTCGGGAGGCACCGGTAATCCATTCTTTACCACTGACACCGCTGCAGCCCTGAGAGCAGTGGAAATTGGGGCAAATGTCCTTCTTAAGGGTACAAGGGTAGATGGTGTGTATACCTCCGATCCGGAAAAAGATCCTACTGCATTAAAATTTGACCGCATTTCTTTTGAAGATGTGATTAACAGAAGGCTTAAAGTAATGGATTCCACTGCATTTACAATGTGCAGGGAAAACAATATGCCAATAATAGTTTTCGACATTAATAAACCCGGGAATCTCAGTAAATTGATTGATGGAGACACGATCGGGACTCTGGTAATGTAGGGATCCGTCGCGACTGATCCCTACATTGATTAATATTCCGCCTATTTTACTATTTTTGTTGTACAACTCTCTAACCTGAACCTTATGAACGAAGAAATTGAACTGATAACTGAAGAGACCAGGGAAAGAATGGAAAAAGCTCTTGAGCACATCGAACATGAACTTGCCCGCCTTCGCGCCGGAAGATCTAATCCTGCTCTTCTCGATGGTATTACAGTTGACTATTATGGAGTTAATTCACCATTGACCCAGGTTTCTAATATTAATACTCCCGACCCCAAAACGATTCTTATACAACCCTGGGAAAAAAATATGCTCGGGACAATAGAAAAAGCAATAATGGCAGCAAATATCGGACTCACACCCGTTAATAACGGTGAAGTTATCCGTATAAATATACCTCCTCTGACAGAAGAAAGAAGACATCAGCTTGTTAAGCAGGTCAGGAATGAAGGCGAAACAGCCAAGATCAGTATTCGTACTGCAAGGAAATGGGCAAACGATGAATTGAAGCAATTACTTAAAGACGGGTTGCCGGAAGATCTCGAAAAAGAAGCTGTCGATATAGTACAGGAGATGACGCACTCCTATAACACAAAGATTGATAAAGTGATGGACATGAAAGAAAAGGATGTTATGACAGTCTGATATTCTTTAACCCCCTCGCCCTTCGGGCACTCCCCCCAAGGGGGGAGAAAACTTGCCCCCAAGTGTAATCTGACTAAACGGATGAGTATATTCTCCCCCTTGGGGGAGATGTCGCGAAGCAACAGAGGGGTCCTTTAAATTAGTACCTAACTCCTCTTAACCCTGATGTACAATTTCTGCACATTTCTATCATATGGCGACCCGACAGAATGCTTTTTCTGAAAATCCTGTATTTGAGTCCATTCCAGATTTTACTAAATGAATCCTGGTTTAGATCACCCATTACATATTCAGCATCTTTATCAAAACAGCAGGGAACAACTTTCCCATCCCATGTAATTACCGGATTAAACCAAAGTCTTGCACATCTGTCAGGTAAGGAGTTTTTTATTGAAAATTCCCCATCCTTAATCTTGTATCTTCTGAATCTCCTTTCTGTTGGCAGCCATGAAGGGATATCTTCTTTATTTATGATCTGCATCGACTTTAAACGCAGCGATGCATGAACGCTTTTTGCAAATTGTCTTACCTTTGGTATCTGATGCTCGTTAAATCTGTTCACCAGAAATTGTATCTCAATTTTCAAAGATGAATTGTGTGTGTTTTTTGCATGAGTCACATTGTTCAGTCCTTCAATTACACGATTCATACTCCCATTGACCCGGTATGTTGAATAGGTTTCCTGATCCATACCATCAAGAGATATTATCAGTTTATTTAATCCCGACCTGACAATCTGTTCTGAATTTTCCGCTGACAGAAAATGACCGTTAGTTGAAACAATGCTGTTAGGTTTCAGACAATTGCCTACAAAAGAGAAAAATAAAGGATGCAACATTGGTTCACCCTGAAAATAAAGATTTACATTATAAAGGTAAGGATTGAGCTCCTTCATAACTTTTTTAAAAAGCTCAATATCCATAAAACCGCGCTTTCTTCCCATCAGGCCTGATCCTGACGAACAGTCAGGACAGTGAAGATTACATTTATTCGTCAGTTCTGTACTAATGGATACAGGCATACCTTTTATATCTGTTTTGGCTGTAGCAGAGCTTTTAAGATATGAATATACTGCCTTGAAAAGATTAACAGGTTTAATAAGCCTTTCTATCATTGAGTATTAATGATTAATAAAGTAAGGTAAGAAAATAATTTTAACAATAATCATAGGGTATAATAACGACTCAATGGTCATAGTGCTGAAATGGGAAGAATACAGTATTCGAAAAATAAATTAACTCAATTTTTTAACTTAATAAACAAAGCCATGAAAACTTTTAAACACATTTCGCTAATTGCACTGGTCCTTCTGCTGGCCTTTATGACCCAGAATGCATCTGCCGGGAATCTTTCAGGCAAGAAGAAAAGTGACCAACAGAATCTTGTAATAATCAAAGGCAAAGTTATTGATGCAGAAAGCAGAGCTCCTCTGGTATTTGCAACAGTTGCTATAAAGGAATCCAATGTGGCTATTGTAACAAACATTGATGGAGAATTCATTCTTAAAGTCGGCGACCTTTCAAACTCAAAAACTCTTGAGGTATCTTTTGTGGGATATAAAAGCAAGACTATCCCTTTAAGTGAGCTTAAAGATAACGGCTCCAAAAACGTTATCGCTCTTGATGCAGCTCCTATTCCTATCAAAGAGATTGTTGTAAAACCTCTTGATCCGGTAAGTATAGTGGAGAAAGCTATAAACAATATAGGTAAAAACTACGAATCGGTTCCTAATCTGATGACAGCATTTTATAGGGAGACTATCCGAAAAAACCGTACATATGTATCAATCGGAGAGGCTGTTGTTGAGATCTTCAAAGCACCTTATAATAATGATTTACGGTTTGATGGTGCAAGGATTTATAAAGGAAGAAAAAGTTCCGACGTTGAAAAAATGGACACAGTACTATTTAAGCTACAAGGGGGACCAGTAAGCGTTTTGGAACTTGATCTTGCTAAAAATTCTGAGTCAGTTCTTACTAAGGAGGCTATGCAGAATTACAATTACAGGATTAGTGGAGTAGTTGAAATAGCTAACAAACCACATTATGTAATTGAATTCATTCAAAAACCATCAGTTGAAATGCCCTTGTTCATGGGTAGTCTGTACATCGAAATGGACTCATATGCCATAACTGAAGCAGAATTCGGATTCAACCTCTCAAACAAAGAGGCAGCACAGTCAATCTTTATCAGGAAAAAACCTCTTGGAATGAAAGTAACTCCTGAAATTGCCACATACAGAACCAAATATCGTGAACAGAACGGAAAATGGCACTTTGAATACTCGAGGGCTGAAGTCAAATTTAAAGTCAGCTGGGCTAAAAAACTCTTCAATACTTATTATACTACCATGTCAGAAATAGCCGTAACAGATCGTACTGACCAGGAAGTTATTAAATTTGCAGGGAAAGATAAAATAAAGTACACCGATGTATTTTCAGACAAAGTTACTGCATTTACTGATAAGGAATTCTGGGGAGACTATAATATAATAGAACCTGACCAGAGTATTGAATCAGCCATACGCAGACTTAGCAGAAAGCTTAAATTCAGCGACAGAGAACAAAACAAATAAGATCAGATCTATGATCAGGGACACTGAAATAACAGGGAGGATCAGAAATGGCGATGTAGGACAGTTTGAGTCGCTTTTCCGATCCTCCTATGTTTCCCTGGTACGATACGCCAAGACGCTGATAAAAGATCATGATACTGCTGAAGAAATAGTTCAGGACCTGTTTTTTAGAATATGGCAGGATAAAGAAAAATTAAACATCGAAAGTTCTTTGAATGGATATCTCTTCAGGTCAGTTCACAATAGATGCCTTCACTATATCGAACATACCAGGGTTATCGAACGACATGCTGAAGAGATGTCACACAGCCAAACAGAAAGTCAGGAAAGTCCTTCCGATATCCTTAATTACAAAGAACTGCAGGAAAAGGTAGCAAGGATACTTGAAAAACTTCCCGAAAGATGCGGAAAGATATTTACCATGAGCAGATTTGAAGGACTTAAATATGCCGAGATCGCAGAAAAACTATCTGTCTCGGTAAAGACAGTAGAAGCAAATATGGGCAGGGCATTAAAAGAATTCAGAAAGGAATTAACACAATAATGAAAGAGATGGAAAATATAGAGAGATTTACCGATAAGGAGTGGGCGGAACTTGCCTCTATCCTTTCAGATGAAAAGGGTGAACAGACAGATCTCCTCGACCGGTTTATGGCAGGCGATACAAATAATTCAGGTAAAATATGGAAAGATTTAAAGAATATGAATAATCAGGAAGAAATAGATGTTGATAAAGCCTGGAATAATGTTCATTCAAGGTTGATAGAGAATGGCATTAAAACTAGTGAAAGCCCTGTCCGTATAAGCTTTATGAGAAGCACAATTATGCAAATTGCTGCTGTTGGACTTATTTTATTGGGTCTCGGAACTGCTGCAATTTATATGAATAATTCAGACTATTTAAGCAAAAAGATTACTGTTGTTGCAGGAAATGATCAGAAGAATATCCTGGTTTCTCTTCCCGATGGAAGCTCGGTTTATCTGAACCGTAATTCTGAATTCAGCTACCGGAAAAATTTTGGCATACGCGGAAGGGATGTAAAACTTACCGGAGAAGCTTTCTTCGAAATATCCCCTGATGTATCAAAACCTTTTATTATTGATGCCGGGAAAGCCAAAGTAAAAGTTGTCGGAACATCTTTTAACGTGATTACAAATAACAGGGAATCTGCAGTTGAGGTCTTTGTAAAAACAGGAAAAGTTCTGGTATCCAATAATTCAGGATCACAATCCATTCAACTCGATCCCGGCTTTGTGGGAACTGTGAATTCAAAAGCATCTGCCAAAATTGTTAACAGCGACCCAAACTACCTTTCATGGAAGACCGGTTACCTGTATTACAGCGACCAAAAGTTAAGTGTTGTATTCAACGATCTTAAGAAAGTATATAATATGGATATTGTTGCTGATGATCCTCTGATTCTCGAAAATCCGTGGCATTCCCCTATTGATAATTCGTCACAGGAAACAATAATTCGTTTAATTTGTACTAGCTTTAACCTGGGTTACACAAAAGATGGCAATGTTTACCATCTTTCAAAAAAATAACTCATCTCTGAAAAATGTCATCTTCCAATGGCAATAGAGGTATAAAGTTTCTGGCCATTGCATCATTCCTCTTGCTGATCCTTCCACAAAGAATGGTATGCCAGCAAGGCATTCTTGATTCAACATTTACCTTCAGATCGGGTACAGTTAAAACAGGCAATGCACTGGACATAATTTCCAGGCAGACAGGTTACAACTTTACTTACGATAGCCGTCTTATTGATCAGGAAAAGAAGACGGTGATGACTTTCAGGAATACAAAACTCAGTGTCGTTCTGGATAGTATCCTGAAAAACGATTCCCTCGTTTTCTCAATAATTGACAGATATATCATTATTTCACATGCAGAAAGGCACACTGCACTTCCGGCAGATTCAACAACAGCTGAAAAAGCAAAATATATCACCGGGAAGATCGTTGATGACGAGACTTCAGAACCATTGCCTTTTGCAACAATCGCATTAAAGAACAAGGGAAAGGGAACTGTCTCCAATAATAATGGTAATTTTGGCATGAAAATCACATCTGATTTCTTTAATGATACCCTTTCCGTCTCATACCTTGGATATCTGGGAAGGGAAATCCCTGTTAAAAAGGCTTATGGAAATAACCTGACAATTTCGATGAAGAGAGAATTCATCTCTATTCCCGAGATCATCATCAAAAATCAGAATCCACAGGAGATCGTTTTACGGGCACTAAAGGCAATACCTCATAACTATGGGGACACACCGGCATTTATGACAGGCTTTTACAGGGAAGGCGTTCTTAAAAAGGCTGACCTTCAGACCTATTCCGAAGCAATATTGCAGATTTATAAAAGTGCATACTCAGGAACTCTTTATGGCGATCAGATTAAGGTTTACAAAAGCAGGAAAATTGAAAACACGGACCGCAGTGACACGCTTGCAATAAGACTCAAAGCAGGTCTGAGCACATGTCTTGAACTTGATGGGGCAAAAAACATCTTTGATTTCCTTAGCAGGGAGAGTATGACGGACTACACTTACAGGTTGACAGATATCGTTACCTATGATGATGAAACCGCTTACGCTATCGAGTTTGAGCAGCATGAAAATGTTGACCTTCCACTATTTAAAGGCACTATGTATATCAATACAGTTGATTACGGCATCCTTAACGCTGAATTCGAAATCAATCCAAAGCAAATCCATAAAATGAAAGATACGTTTATTACGACCTCCTCACTTGGATTTAACACCTGGCCTGTTTCAGTTAAGTATTCCGTGAGTTATCGGAAAATGAACAACAGATATTTTTTAAATCATGTAAGAGGCGATCTGATTTTCTCTTCAAGCCATAAGAAGAAGCTTTTCAATACCCAGTTTAAAGTATTTTTTGAATTGGCGATTACAGAAACCGAATTAAAGAATGTTTCACGGTTTGATCGGGAAGAACTTGCCCCTATTCATTCAATTTTCTCTAAGACAATCAAAAAATATGATCCCTTATTCTGGGGAAATCAGGATTTTCTGAGGCCTGAAGACAATCTTCTTTCGGCTCTTAAAAATATGAATGTGAAACTGCAGGAGTTTTCGAAATAACTCAAATATCTGCGAAATCCATTAACCGTTTTATTTTGCCCCCCAACCCCCCTAAAGGGGGGCTAAATCTCTAATACCTAGTGAAGTCACGGTATAAAACACAGTATTAGTCCCCCTTTAGGGGGAAGGACGCAAAGCGGCCAGGGGGCACTACTCCCGAGACAAAATCCTATTAGCGGGAAGGTTGGGAAGGGGGTCAAAAACGAAAAATGTCTTTAGTAATCTTATTGAATTAGTATTTATCAATCAACTTGTACAATTCTGTCAGATCAGGAGTCAGAATGATCTCCGTTCTTCTGTTCTTCTGACGAGCGTCTGTAGTATTGCGCTCATCTACAGGCAAATATTGACTCCTCCCTGAGGCAGTTAACCGTTTTGCATCAATGTTTGATCCTTCGAGCAGCACTCTGATAACAGTAGTGGCCCGCTTTACGCTCAAATCCCAGTTGTCTTTTAACTGACTGTTGCCCGGGTTATAAGGAACATTATCAGTATGTCCTTCGATCATGATCTGAATATCCGGATTTTTTTCAAGTACTCCTGCCAGTTTTTTCAATGCGTTTTTTCCGTTGGCATCAATATCCCAGCTGGCTGATTTGAAAAGGAGTTTTTCATCAAGTGAAACATATACTTTGCCATTCTTCATTGTTACCGTAAGTCCATTGTTCTCAAAACCGAGGAGAGCTTCAGATACTTTGCTCTTAAGATCCTGAACAATCTTTTTCTGCGCATCGAGTATTTTTTCAAGTTCAGCCAATCTTGCATTCCTTTTTTCCAGCTCAAATGTAAGCTCGTCAAGCGAGGCTTTCTTTGTATCAAGGTTCTGCTCGAGCTGACGGAGAAGATCTTCTTTTTTCTGAAGGTTTTCCTGGGCTGCCTGAAGTTCTGTAAGTAATTTTTGAGTCTCTTTCACATTCCCCTTGATCAGATCTTCCTGGGCATTCTGTAATTCGGTATATTTTGTGGAGATTTTATTATAATCATTTACAGCCTTGTCGCGTTCATTTTGTGCAGCTGTAATCTCCTGCTGAACGGTACCGGCTTCTTTTTCAAGCGAGGCAAGCTTCGCTTTAAGTTCTTTGTTTTGCATCTCAAGCCCGATGTTATCGGTTTTGAAAGCATCCCTCTCATTCATAAATTGTTTGCTGGTATCCTGCAAACTACTGAACTTCTTTGCGGAAACACATGATATTGAGAAAATTACTAAAGCAAAAAACCCCGGGATGTAAAAAATTGATCTCTTCATAACCTCAATTTGATTTTATTTATAACATCTTCTCTGCATGAAAATTGTATCTCACCCATCTAATTCCGAAACAAAAATAAGAAAATCCCGGGTATGCTTCAGCAAACACTCAGGAATAATAATTGTTATATTTGTCGGTTATTTCTTTTAACCATCTCTTAATGGACAGAGAAGAGAATTTACTCTCTAAAATATATACTCCTGAAGATCTCAGGAAACTTGATCCGGGCGACCTTGTACAGGTGAGTTCTGAACTCCGGCAGTTCATTATAGATGTTGTATGTAATAATCCCGGACATTTCGGAGCAAGCCTGGGTGTCGTTGAGTTAACCGTAGCTCTTCACTATGTCTTTAATACACCATACGATAAAATTATCTGGGATGTCGGACATCAGGCTTATGGACATAAAATACTTACAGGACGACGTGAAAAATTCTCTACTAACAGAAAATATAAAGGAATAAGTGGTTTCCCAAAGATGGCTGAAAGTGAGTACGATGCATTTGGCACCGGTCACTCATCAACGTCCATATCGGCAGCTCTCGGTATGGCAGTTGCTGCCAGTGCTAAGGGAGAGAGCCGGCACGTTGTAGCAGTTATTGGCGATGGCGCAATGACGGCCGGCCAGGCTTTCGAAGGTCTCAATAATGCAGGTATCGGTAAGTCCGATATACTTGTGATTCTTAACGATAACAACATAGCTATTGATGCTAACGTAGGCGCTCTGAAGGAGTATCTCCTTGATATTACAACCAGTAAAACATATAACAGGTTTAAGGACCGTGTATGGAAAGTCCTCGGATTATTCGGGAAACTTGGACCAAATGCACGAACACTGGCTGCCCAGATTGAAGCCGGCGCCAAAAGTACGATACTCGACAGGAGCAATCTTTTTGAAGGGCTCAATTTCAGATATTTCGGTCCGATTGACGGTCATGATGTCCTGCACCTGACCAGAGTCCTTGAAGACCTGAAGAGAATCCCCGGACCAAAATTACTTCATTGCCTTACAGTTAAAGGGAAGGGTTTCAAACAGGCTGAAGAAGACCAGACGAGATTTCATGCTCCCGGTATGTTCAACAAAAAGACCGGTGAGATAATCAACACATCAGTTGCAGATGCACCACTTACTTACCAGGAAGTATTTGGAAAAACGATTCTCGAACTTGCGGAGTTAAACAATAAGATAACCGGCATCACCCCTGCAATGCCTACAGGCAGCTCCCTGAACATTATGATGAAAGAGATGCCGGGAAGAACCTTTGATGTCGGAATTGCAGAACAGCATGCTGTAACATTTTCTGCCGGGCTTGCCACACAGGGAATGATACCATTCTGCAATATCTATTCATCATTTATTCAGAGAGCATACGACCAGATAATTCACGATGTTGCACTTCAGAATCTGCACGTGGTATTTTGTATTGACAGAGGCGGTCTTGTCGGTGCCGATGGTGCCACACACCATGGGTTTTTCGATATGGCATTTATGCGCAGTATTCCCAATATGGTTGTTTCTGCCCCTATGGATGAGATTGAACTCAGGAATCTGATGTATACAGCTCAGCTTGAGAAAAACATGTTTCCTTTTTCCATCCGTTATCCACGCGGACGGGGAATATTTACCGATTGGAAAAAACCATTCCTGGAAATTGAAATAGGGAAAGCACGTCAGATAAGTGAAGGCAACGACATGGCGGTTTTATCTATTGGTCATCCCGGGATAGTTGTTGCTTCTGTCGTAAATAAACTGGCAAAAGAAAACATATCTATTGCCCACTATGACATGAGGTTTGTCACCCCAATCGATAAAGATGTCCTTCATTCCGTTTTTAAAAAATTCAGTAATATAATTACAGTTGAAGACGGAGTGTTGAAAGGAGGATTCGGAAGTGCTGTTATTGAATTCATGTGCGACAAAGGGTATAACTCTGAAGTCAGACGGCTCGGCATTCCCGACTATTTTGTAGAACACGGTACCCAGGAAGAGCTGTACAGGGAGTGTGGATATGATGCTGAGGGAATAGAATTGGCAATCAGAGAAATTCTTGTCAGAAAACAAGACAAAGACAAAAGACAAAAGTAGAAAGATAAAAGTTTTTCATATTTTCGCAGTCCCTATTATTACGCCCGGATGGCGGAATTGGTAGACGCGCTGGTCTCAAACACCAGTGGCAGCGATGCTGTGCCGGTTCGATCCCGGCTCCGGGTACTTTTTCAGACGAATAAAGCCTTGATAAATAATAATATTGAGGCTTTTTTGTTTGTAGTTACTGAAACCTGCTTGTATATTACCACTAGGATGGTTATGATATATTATTATGCCACTAGCATTAGCTTTGATTGCATATTGCAATATAACCCTTATATCTGTTACAGTACCACTAATACCACCTTTTGAGATTGATGCAATCCCCAGGACTTTTATTTACCTGGTCAAGAGCATGAGCTTAAACTCATCACTATGTTCTAGGATAGTTCAGGTACTAATTCTCAATAAATATGTCAAGTGCATCCTTTGAGCATTTAACCTGTAGTCTCTCGGAAGCTTTGACCTTAGTCCTATAGACAAGTCTTACTTCAGATATATTAGTCTGTTGTGTTTTCATGTTGATTTGATTAATGATTAATAGAAATGAAAAGAAGTCATTTACTTGACTTTCAATGTTTAATTTAGTAACTTAGTGGATAACTATATAGACCTTTATGTTAAAGATCCATTTTGTTTTTTGGTTGCAAATTTGGAATCTTTCTATTTATCAAGTGAATGATTAAAAATTAATTAAATGAAAAAGCAAACCTTTTTAGAAAATGTCATTATTATAACTGGCGCATCGTCTGGGATTGGTAGGCATTTGGCATTACGATTTGCTGAACAAGGGGCATGGCTTGCATTGGCAGCTCGCAATGCAGAGCAGTTGGAAGAGGTTTCAAAACAATGTCAGCAACGAGGAGGTAAGGCTATTATTATACCCACAGATGTTGCAGAACAATCTCAATGCAAAAACCTAATTGAGCGTACTATTGAAAAATATGGGCGAATTGATACATTGATCAATAATGCCGGTTTCGGTATAGCATCCAGATTTGACGAATTACATGATCTTAAAATATTTGAGCAGATTATTCAGGTTAATTTCTTCGGGAGTGTATATTGCACTCATTATGCTTTACCTTATATAAAAGAAACCAATGGACGTCTGGTAGGAATATCCAGTCTTCGCGGCAAGTTTCCATCAGCAACAGCAGATGGTTATGGGGCAAGTAAACATGCAATGGCTGAGTTTTTTGAGTCCCTTAGAAATGAATTGTTTAACACTGGGGTCAGTGTAACAATAATTTATCCTGCATGGGTTAGCACAGGTATTAGTAGTAGGAATTTCAGAGCAGATGGTACTCCAACAGGCGAAATCTCAATTCATGAAAAAGGTGCAATGTCCGTAGAGACATGCACTCAGCTAATAATTAAAGCGGTTGCAACACGTAAACGAGAAGTTATAATGACATTAGAAGGTAAGTTAGGTTTGTGGTTGTACTTGATAGCACCAAAAATTGCTAATCAAATACTCAGGAAAAAGACAGGATAGTACTGAGAAATCAATCAGTAAAAAGCCTGATCCCAAAGTCCCAGGCTTTACAATTGCATAATTAATATGCTGATATATAAATGATTATAATATAGCGCAACTATAACAATTACGCTATAGCACTGTTTATAAACGATTTAAGCGGTTGTTGCATTTCGCTGATGCTGATTTTATAGAGTAAGATTACGACTTTTTTACGACTTGTTTAAGCCAAAGTCAATTTTATTTTATCAAAATTTCTTTCTTTTACCAAATGCCCAATACCCTATCTAAAAGACTCTATATCATTTGTCTTACAACTGGCTTCCCAAATACCCTCAATCAAATTCAGTCTGGCGCGAGCCGTCGCGAGTAGCAGACAATTTGTGAGACTATTTTTTACATGCAGGTTCAATCAGACACCTGAAATCAATTGATTTCTGATTAAATATTGCTTTATGCAAACGCCACAAATGCCGATTAAAATTGGATGTCGCAGGCTCGCACTTATCAATAGTGAGGGTTGTGATTTATATTGTATACCTAAGACATGAGATTTTCAACATGCAACATAAAGAGAGCAACCCGAACTCCTTCTTACCTGGTTAATTGTCTTTTATGCAACGTACAGACCAGCCATCTTGCTTACGTAAAGCAGATCTATGTACAGAGCTGTAATCGTAACCCATGTTACGGTACCAGGTGTACGCCGAATAGCCCCCCGCTGCTGACCACCAGCCACCATAGCTGCCAATACCGAGAAATGTACCATGGGAGATACGGCAGCCACTTGGAAGAGCTGTAAAACCGCTTTCGTTAGTTGCTTCTGTATTTGGACTTTTCCAATGTGTTGTACCCTCTTCTTTCAGTTTGCCACCAGCAACATTTTCACCACCCAAATAGGTTGTCAGGGTGTTCCAATCGGTATCTGTAGGTACGTGCCAATCCATTGGGCATAGTTTGCCCGTGTTTACTGTATACCAGTTATAAAGGTTTCCATCGGTCGCTTTATAGGTATCTACATCATTTTTGTACGAACAGTATGCAGGTGTGGTTAAGGCTTCCCATTTCTTATCATCTGTAACCAATGGTATGGCTTTACCATCATTGAATTTAGTGGTTTTTAAATTTTCTGCCATCCATACTTGATTGCCAATTTTAACGGTTTTATATCGTTCATTATCACGAGAATCAATAATATAATCATTTAGGGTAATTGAGGTTGTTTCATTTGCCGGAGTTACCAGGGTTTTCTCCTGAATTTCGGGTTGGACAATTTTCCCAGTGCTAAAATAAAAATTGCCGGTCAATGATGTTGATTCCCATGGTGTTTGTTGATTATTAGATTTTTGAGTAACAATATTCCTAACATTTTGAAACATCTCCAGAATAGTAATATTAGGAATCTTAATACTTTCCAGTATTGCCGAGGTATATAGTCCATTGTTACCACTACCATCTGAGGCGGTGCTTCCCGGGGAAGTTGCATAAGCAATTAACGAACCACGTGGAGCATTCATAAAAGCCAAACCACTACCATTTGCTGAACGTGTCCAACTTCTTTCAAATGGGTTATTCCTACAGGCATCAAGAATTATTATATTGACTTTTGTGCCACTGGCTTCCATTAGGGCCAAGACTCTATCAGCCTGTACGCAATCATACTCTACCTGCTGATCAGACTGAAGTTGTGCATCAACAGGTATTAAATAATTATACCCCTTTGACTGAATTCCATGACCCGCATAGAAGAACAATCCAACCTCATTGCCTTTTAGTTTCAAACCAAAATCATCTATGGCTTTCTTCATCTGGTTTTGGTTCAGGTTTACATACTCCATAACTGTGAAGCCAACACTTTGAAGTGCAACCTTCATTGATATTGCATCATTTTCAGGATTTGAAAGAGTACTGGAGATATAGTTACCATTACCGATTACCAATGCAACTTTTTTCTGTGGTTGGGAGGAAGTCTGTGTAGTTGATTGAGGTGATGAGGATAATGGCATTAAGAAGAGAACCATTACAGTTAAACTGAACCATTTGTTCAATGGTAAAAAACTTAACCTAATCTCCATAACATATAATATTTTAAAGGTTTGAGTATATTATTGCTTATTTAAACCAATACCTATGCATTCAAATTTATGAAAATAATTCAGTTATTATATTGCACAAAAAAAATAACTCATCCAGAAACGTATAAAAAATATGGTTGACCTCCCCTGTTATTCAGGCATCGAACAATGGGACGTTTTTAATAATTGAGGAAGCTTGTTATTGTGTTTGACTGTAAGAGCCTGAAGTCCTGACTACATTTGGCCGGTTAGATTGCAATTAACATACATAATTTAACACCAAGCACTTAACTCCGGCCACCCGTTAAACCTAACTCATTTGTAATTCTGGATATAGAAATACTAAAATAATTGCAATTTATGTTTATTATTTTTCCCAAAGACTGTTTAAGCTGAAGTCAATTTTATTATAAGTAAAAATCCATCCACACAAGATTTAACTCAGATGGGCAATAAAGGGAGCAACCCGAACACCTTGTAGCCTGGTTTAATTATATTTCTTCGAACTCATTTAACACTGCATAATATTCACCGCCACATTTAGGTATTAAATTACCTTCAAGGGACGCACAGCTTATTGTAATACTCACAAAACTTGGTATTGCTTTATACTGTCTCGATAATTTAGTAATCACATCATGTGTCTCATTTGGCACATACACTGGAATATTTGGAGCCAGGTCTGTTTTGACCCAAACATAATAATAATAGATATGGCTTTAATTTCAATAGGATCAATTATATAAGAGTTTTATGAGCGAATCGGTTTTGTCTTTGAATTTGTTAGTCACAAACTCTATGATTCTTAAATTTTGAATAACTTTATAGTTTATTGAATAATAGGACATAAATATCAACTAATTTATACTGATATGGAGAACTTAGTCTTCAAATATAAGATCCAGACTTTTGTCAAAATAGCGATGCTGGTTTTACTTTTATTATTGATCATACTTTTCTTTGTTCTGTCCGAAGATTCAGTTAATCAATCTGATTTACTGAAGTTAATTATTTTTGTTTTGTTGTGGGTAATCTTATTTTTTATCAGATCAGATAAATCCCACATCGGGTCAAGTGAAAACTGCCTGAAGATCAAATGGGTAAACTGGTTCAGGGAAATTGTCATTAAGGACTCTGAAATTGAAAAGATAATCCTTACCAGATTATATGTATCGATTAACAGGAAGGGGAAGAAATCGGTAAAATTAAGCCTTGAATCTTTAGAGAAAAATGAGAAAACGAAAATCTATGAATTCCTGCTCGAGTATTCAAAACAAAGAAATCTTGTTCTTGAAAGACAACTTAACCTTTGATCGTAATAAATAATAAGCTATTCTTGTTAAATGTAGTAGTTGACAGTCCTCATTGAAATGGCCTTAAATGGACTGTAGATGAAAAAGTTGCAAATTGATTCCAACAATTCAATCCACGTGTTCGGTAATTGCCCTTGTAACGCTTTACACATCTACTAAACTCGTAGCTGTTTACAAGAGATAGAACTTGAGCAAATACATACTCCCGCTATTCATAACCTTGTGATTTCTCACAAAGCTACCGCGCAAATCAAATCAAAAAATCAAAGAACGCTTATAATTAAATATATATCAATAAATTATAAATAATATTTAAAAGTTAACGCATCACTAATGTTTATAAATTTAAAGAAAATAATCAATTTAATATATTCTGGCTGAAACATGGCTAAAACATTTTCATCATTTCGATGCTTTTCATTGCTTTTAGTTAAAATAAAAAACATCTTATATGCCTATTTTATAGTATATTAATATGTAATACGAAGAAGCATAAAGCAATTATTCGATCCCGGCTCCGGGTACTTTTTCAGACGAATAAAGCCTTGATAAATAATAATATTGAGGCTTTTTTGTTTGTAGCTACTGAAACATAGCAGAAATGAAAATTCTTTATAGAATCAAAGACAGTAAAAAAGAGATAGCAGCATATATGATTGTCTATAAGAGGGTTGTAGAGCAACAGAATATATTTGCGCCCCAAATCCAAAATCTGATGACGAAATTATGAAGAAATACATTACGGCTTTGTGGGATGGTTCTTCAGAGGCCTCGAGCAAAGGTCAGCTAATTTCCTTTGTAATTTCTAAACAACTAAAATGGCAGACAATACTTTCATCTCTAAACAGGTAAGACACTCAGCAATTCAATAGAATATAGAGAACTTCTTGATATATACCGCCTTCTTCGGGAGTGTGAATAATTTTGTTTCTTTATTAAATTTTGTCCTGCTTTTTTTGATCGACCTTTTCATGAATGGATCCACCAAGGTCAGTAGCTTTTAAAATCGTACCTTTAAAGATAATCCTATTGGAACCTTCTCAGTGCTAAACAATCCAATGTAAGGACTGACTTTTACATTAAACCCTGTTTTATTCTTATCCCGAGATGCAAGATTATTAATCTTTGCTACATGTATAGCATCTGTAACAGCCCATATATCCACTCCAACCATACTAATAAGACCAACTGCTATCAAACCTGCAACTATGACTATGCTACCCTCATCCCCGGGTGAACTTTCAGTATAAGTATAAGATTGATTGACTCCTACAACAATCATTATTGCACCCCCTGCAAATCCTCCAAGGAATGCTGCACCACGCCCTACTTCACCTGAGATCATCTGTCCAAGTCCTGGAACTAAAAAAGAAGTCAAACCAGCTATTGAAGGGTTATAAGGATCTCCACCCTGGTAAGTGTAATTTTTACTTTTATACATTGTCTTGTTGAGACGATATTGGGCATTAGCTACCGAACTAATAAAAAGGATAACGATCAGACTTAAAAAACAAATTTTCATTTAGCTGGTTTTTTTGATCTTACTTAAATGACATTGAACATTTCAAGCATTAATTTAAATAACTTTATAATAGATGATCCTTTTATATACTACGCCAGCTATCATGCTTTTGTCTCTATATTATTACCTGATGAAGATATAATACGCGAAATCAGGCAAGAAACTTCCCATACTATCCAATCATTGTGTCAAAGTTATGAAAGACAATGACTCAAGTCAAATAAAAAACTAATCACCCAAAATCAACTCAGGGGGATGGATGTGCTATAACTGGTTCTTGAGAACTTTAAATCGAGGCTTTATTATTTGTCATTATTGAAATATTTTGGAGTTTTAGCAATAATTCTACACTCTTTTAGCTGACAGTCTGTTTTACTAATAACAGGAAGAGTATTCCAATAATAATCCTGTAATAACCAAAATATTTAAATCCATAATTCTGTACAATTCTCACAAATACTTTCACAGCAATCCATGCGGTAATAAAAGCAACTGCCAGTCCGAGACTCAGCAAGAAAATTTCATGCCCGGAAAATTCAATTGATGTTTTATACAAATCGTATCCGGTTGCAGCAAACATAGTCGGGACGGCAAGAAGAAAAGAAAATTCAATTGCCTGCTTTTTATCCAAACCGTTAAAAATTCCGCCTACAATTGTTGCTGCCGCTCTCGACACTCCCGGGATCATAGAGACACTTTGAAAAAGACCTATGAAAAAAGCATTCTTATACGAGATACTTTCAAGTGCTTCTGTTTTACTTTGCTGGCCGGCTACCTTTTTGTCAATCAGAATCAGAACTATTCCGCCTAAAATAAGAGAGATAGTAACAACTATCGGGTTGAACAAATAGGCTTTGATGTAAGGATATGCTAAAAACCCAATAATACCTGTTGGTATAAAAGCTATAGTAAGTTTCAGGTATATAGAAATCCCTTGTAAAAATCGTTTGGCATATAGCAACACTATAGCCATAATAGCTCCAATCTGTATAGAAATCTCAAATGTTTTTACAAAAGCATCTTCCGGGATATTCATTATACTTGAAGCTAATATCATATGTCCGGTAGATGATATCGGAAGGAATTCTGTCAAACCTTCAATGATGGATAAAACTATTGATTGAATAATATTCATTTCATTTTTTTAAAAATGACCTTTCAATTTGCCTGAAAGATATTCTTTTTTAGCATCTGATCGATGCCTGACTGATATTTTAATAAACAAAGAACAAAAATATTTTTAAGGACAGGATTAAACCTTTAAACAATCCGTACATCTAAGAGATGTTATAGAATTTTAAACTTCAAACTAAATAAAAGATTATGGAAATAAGAAAACTCATTTTCAGGTTATTCTTCTTTTTTATAGCAGGAACTCTTTCATTATCTTCCTGCAAGAAGGAATCTTCAGGCTCCAATGAAAACCCGCTAACAAACCAGCAGACTATACAGGTGCAAAATGCTGATGCCCAGGATGCAATAGCAGATAAAACGGAGGAAGATGTTGACAGCAAACTTGACGAACTGCAAAACAATAATTATGCAGTTGCCGGTATGAAATCAAACCTTGCAAATCTTACTGATACTGTGGTAATAACTGTTGATCACCCCGATACCACTACCTTCCCCAAAGTTGTTACACTTACATATTACAGCTATAAGGATAGTTCTGCAAATGAAACCATTATCAAAAACGGTAAAATAACTGTCACAATTACAAGTGCTAATCCTAACCATCGAAAGTTAGTTTCAAGATCCTTTGCATTTAGCAATTTTGCTGTAACCACAGATAGCACAACGATTAAGTTGAATGGTACACGTACAGTTAGCAGGCAAAAAGAGGCTGTTAAATTTATAGGGCTTCAATCGGTCAGGATTTCTGTTACTGACGACATTACTGCTGCCATGAACTTTGCCGTAGCAACTACCGGTGATACCGATACGCTTAAATTTACACGCAATGTGAATAAAGTGCGAACAGCCGTTTCCCATTTCAGAAATATTATATATAAATCTGGAGACATCCTTCACTTTCTTTTCAGGCATGTTGCTTCATCTGATACAATTATATATAACGGTACTGTTACAGGTATTAACGAAGAGGGTAATGCCTATACTAAAACTATTACTTCACCTCTTATTGTTACAGAGTATAAAGGCAGCCTGGTAGTCTCATCCGGAACAATAACCTATGTGGTTGGTACCGATTCATATGAGATAACTTTCCAGGCGGATCCTTCGCACAAGCATTTCACACTTGTAACAATTACAAACAATCTTACAGGCAAGACAAAAAGCTTCGACCGCAGGTTTGGACGTATATTTAAAAAATGGTGGTAGACTCAAACATACAATAGAAAAACCGGACATAGTGCCGGTTTTTTTGTACTTTCTAGTTATCAGAGATCTTTAAGCATCCAGATATTGCACCCGAAATGACCTGACTTACCCATTGGCCCCGGGATAAATTTAAACCCTGCTTTTTCATATAAACTGATTGCCCTGCTTAACTCCGGCAGTGATTCAAGATATAACTGCCTGTATCCAATTTTTTTAGCTGAATCGAAGGTTTTTTCCATCAATTGCCGCCCTATTCCTTTGCCTCTTTGCGATGCTGACAGATAAAACTTAACAAGTTCAGCACACCCTTCAGGCAACCCCGGAGTTGGATAAACCCCGCAACCGCCAATTATAACACTGGTCCCCTCAGCTATCCAGTACTCCGACCCGGCTGTCCTGAAAAGTTTATAAAGATTATCGGTAGTCGGATCAAAATAAACCGTACCGGGTCTGTGAATATTAAATTCCCTGAAGACAGTCCGGATAAGATCTGCAATTTCCTTATTATCCTTTTCTTCTATGGGCCTGAAGGTAATATCCATTTTTATTACAATGAGAACCAATAATTCAACTTAATAAGAAAAATATTATTGGGGAATATACTCCTGAGCTGTTTATATGATTCCCGGATAGAAGCGCCTGATTCCGATGAAGTTTCTGACCTTTCGGATGACCATACCAGATAAATGAAGGACCCAAGCCGGTATTCCCATTTTGCAACCAGATTAGAACGGAACTCATGAAAGTTAAAATCAGGGTTAGGAATTGAGTAATCTATCCTTGGCCCATTATCATAATCATACAGCTGATAGATTCCTTCAGAAAGTAAGGGATCCTGATAAACTGCAAACCTGTCTTCATAAAGCTTTGCCTTTGGATCCGTAATAAATTTTAACTGCGAATAACTGCCTCGCGATATAAAAGGGCTCCCATAATACTGAATTGAAAACTCCGGAGTAAGGTTCAGATCAACCCTGAAGGTCAGCCCCAGAGTTTTCTGATCAATTGTCCCTAGTATGTACCTGTTACCCGGCACATCATAACTTGTGGTTATATATTGCAGATTGTCATGGTTATTGATATAATTCATAGTCACTCCTATTTTAAGGTTGTTAATCGGACGATAGGTTATTCCGGGTTCAATCTGATAACTTATTGCCGAATTATTACCAGTAAACTGATAACTATAAACCAGGCTGCCTGTTATTTTTTTTGCCTGATCGGTATTCATACTACCCGATGAAGTAATTGTATATGGCATTATCATATCATACCCTCCCCGCAAAATTTTGGTGTCAAGGGTCTTTGTATGATAGATCTCATTTGCAGCGAAACTCCATTGATTTTTGAACACCGAGGTTAATGTGAGATTGACGCCCGAGCCAAGATATTCTCCATTAAAGTTCCATGTGTTGATTTCTTCGAGGCTTATATCACAAGTACTGAATATTGAATAAGGCTGATTTATCCCGTATGAAACCACATTGTCCTGATTTATTACATCAGCAGTAGTCATATAACCCAGGTCATTCAATTCAAGACCCGGAGAAAACCATGTTGCTCCTGTTGAGTATTTCCACAGCCCTTTAGAACCTTTACCGATCATAAACTTGCCTCCGTATCCGCTAAGTGTAGTGGCTGTAGAATCAAATTTAAGATAGCTGGCGCCAGGCCTCTGGTAATAGCGGGCAGACGATTCCTGAAGCGCAGTGATCGACTGCTTGCTTCCGTTTATGAAGCTGCCGATAAGTCTGGCATCAATATAAAACTCTTTGTCCTTCCAATGTGTTAACAGATCAAGACCTCCTGTATAAGCATTGGTGCTGAGCGATTCCAGATTACTGTTTGAAATATCGCGATTCGTAGATGTCAGCATTCCGCCAATTACAGTATTACCTGCGTTATAACCTTTTTGTATTCGTGCAACTGTGTAACTTGTCAGAGGTTCAACTATTAAGCTGCTTCTGTTTCCATCTTTATCGCTTAGCCTGGCAAATTCATTTGCAGTAACACTTTGTATTAAGCCAACTGAAAGTCCGTTTGAAGTTGTTCCGCTGAGCTTAAGCGCACTGATGATGGATGTCTTGTCAGGTGCATCCACAAAAAGGTTGTCATTCGGAGCAACGGAAAGTGTTGGCGCATGACCTATTCGCCTGGAATAAAACAGAATATTGTTGTTAAATTTATAATCAAAAATGGTCAATCCTTCAAGGAAAAAGGGTCTCTTTTCTTCATAAAAAGTTTCAAATGCCGTTAAGTTCATCACTGAAGGATCTGACTCAACTTGTCCGAAATCAGGATTGACAGTCAGATCGACCGTGAAGTTGCTGGAAATTCCGATTTTTGCATCAAGTCCTGCATTACCGCCCCAGGTCCGACCTTTGTCTGTAAATGGATTCCCCGGTTCTTTTTGCATTGTTTTAAGATCTCCCAGTGTGTATGGGGATATTTCAAGACGACGTGATTTTTTTAATCCTTTAATACCCCGCAGCTCGCCAAAATTATAGAGCATCCCCGGTCCGGTCTTACTCTGTATCTCCCAGTCGCTTTCTTCCTGGAGCCGTGATATCCAGCGCCAGACATGCAGTCCCCAAACCTGCTCGTCTTTGCGGCTGTATCGCAATTGGCTGAGAGGAATTTCATATTCAGCAACCCAGGCAGAATCCTCGAGACCGGTTTTTACCTTCCAGACAGGATTCCAGTTAAAATCCCAGTTAGCCGGGTTGAACAATACAAGATCAACCTTCTGGCCCCATGCGGTTACAGTAAACTCAAACCCTGTACGATAATCGCGGTAGCTGTCAAAATTTACTCCTGCCATATCGCCGACCTGCTCATCACGGGCGCCTGCCAGCCTCATAATTTTTCCGGGTTCTCCATCATACGCACGAATGGCAACATAAAGATTCTTGTCATCATATTGTATATTCAATTCGGTCGGATATGTGGGTTTCGCCCCTTCATTTGGAATCCATTGTCTGAAGTTGCCTGCCCAGGTGCCTTTCTTCCAGCATTCGTCATCAAGCTTTCCGTCAATAACCGGTTTTGCTGTGGCCAGCCGTGAAGTGGTATAAACAGGTTGCTTTGGAGAATTTTGAGTGTAAACTGTATCCTGAAGGTTTTCAAATGCTTCAACAGAAGGTGAAGAATATGAACGGAAGTTAAACAGAGCGGTAATAATAATAAAAATCAGGATTTGGTTAACAATTTGGGTTAATTTCATTTCAAATTATAAAGGCAGGTTTTTAGTAAAAATTTATTCAAATTTATAAGAATAACTCATAACTGGAAAAGTTTAAGAATATTAATAACTTCCATTCAAGCCTTTGACTACTCTTTATATACATTTTTCCTTTTTAACCACGGACTGCACGGATTTAAACGGAGAAAGCACGGATTACGAAGTCCGTTTTAATCCGAGCAATCCGTTCTTTATATAATCCCCGTGACAGCGAGTAGAGCAATAATTAATATTGTCAGTCCGGAGATGCTTATCGGGAACCATACCGGGGCTATCCATGGTTTTGGAATAAGAAAGAGAACATCAATTGTTGTTAGTTTGGGTGGCCACTTTATTAAAATGTAAAGCGATAAATAATAGAACAGGTCCCAAAATGCAAAAGTCCAGAGAAAGAATATGCCTTTTTCAATCCACGACCCGCCTGTAAGATATGCTACAATAGAAAGCATTATTATTGTAGCGGCTTCCCGGGTCATTTCAATATTTAAATAACGCTTCGGAAATTTTTCAATCGATTCCTTATTTGATTCTGAATCGAGCATCCCCAGAGCTTTTCTCAGATATACCACAACAACACCTTCGAGATGAGCCATTGCGATTCCGAAAATTGCAAGTAATAATAATTTATTAATCATATTGCCCAATTTATTAATTACTTGTGGTTCAGGACAAATTCATTCACATTATCACAGAAAAATTTCTTATCCTGAAACATCATATTATGTCCGCTTTTAGGTGAAATAACCATGCTTTTATCAATTGAATTAATGCGGTTAAAAAAATCTTCACCTAATGCCTGGGGACAAGTAAAATCATATTTCCCCCACAACACCAAAACCGGAATTGTTACTATGTTCAGGGAGGTTGAAAATTGTGCTACTGCCAGTTCTTTATTAAAATTTGAATCTTCTGTGTAGAGAAAGTTACAAAGTATCGCAGTAAGAGGAATTTTATCTGGAATTGTATATTTTAATACCAGATTTACAATGTTTATATGCTTAATGCTATCAATATAGTTTTCTGCCTCAGTTGAATATGTTTCCAGTTGTTGTGATTCCTCGAGGCTGAAATTGCCCTGATGGGTATTACAATAGCTGATTATAGGTTGCCATTCGTCGACATTTCGTTTTTGTGAAACCTGATAATTTCCCTCTGTAAGCAACGCCTGTCTTGTAAGTGTGTCATTCAAAGGGTAATTATGGCTCCCGTCAACATCTATAATCCCTTTTATCATATTCTGATAACCCGGCCTGGTAATGAAATCTGCAGCAATTAGTCCCCCGAAACTATGCCCCAGTAAAAACAAACTCATGTCCTGCCCGTACCGGAACTTAAGAACCTCTATCACTTTTTTCAGATCTTCAACCATCTGATCAAGATGGAGATTTCCACCATTACTGGTTCCCTGCGAAGCTCCTGCATTTCTTTGATCCCAGTAAACTATTGCATATTTATCCCCGATATTCTGGCTTATATATTTTGTGTCATAGAAATATGAGCTCACTCCGGGTCCACCGTGAATGAAAAGGATAAATGTTTTGCTTGCAGTATTTCCCTGTACCAGGACACGCATGGACGCTCCTGCATTTTCAACATAGAATGTTTCAGAAACGTTTTCAGAAATGGTAATTTTCTCCTTCTGACATCCCGGTAACAAAAGTAAGAGGCTAAAGAAAAATACTTCTCTCATTTTTATTTTGATATTGTAACGGATTACTTACTTTATTTTTGGACCTGCCGGGTGTGTATCTGATTCCAAGTTCCAGAACCGGTCTGAAGTATATAGTACTGTTATATGGAAACATTGAGATAAGATTCATCTTTGCCACAGCCGAAAATGGTAGTTGCTTCTTCATCGAAAAATCATAGCCAAAACCTCCGCCAATTGTTATAAGAGCATAATTGTAGCCTGCAAGTTTTATAACAGAAACATTCCCATTATCATCTACCTTATAAGTTGTTCCACCCAAGAAAGTCCGGCTAAATCCAGGTCCAACGGAAAACTCAGAGATAAATCCTGTAAATCTGGTCCTTCGCATCACCCACTCGGCAGTCAGATATAAATTATCGTGGAAATCAGGATGATGATACCAGTTTAGATTCCCTGAAATAAACCTCCCTTTTGTAAAATACCTGACAATTTTCTGATTTTTTAATACCTGCACATTTACATAATAAAGCGGAAACTCTATACCTATGCTTAATCCCGGATAAATAATGGAGCTATTGTAAGAAAGCTTAAGATTAAAATGACTGGCAGATGAATCATTGATTGAGTCACATTGCGCCTGACACAATGTACAATAGACCAGCGCTAGTATGGAAATTCCTGTTTTCAGCTTATCCATTAAATGAGAACTTGTTGTCTGACGTTCAGGAGCTTATTAAAATACTGTCAAAAATTATTAGCTCCTCAAAAAACAAATAGCATCAAGAAACCTTCATGACAATTTTCAAATTGATACATTTTCAAATTTTCAAATTAATGAACATTCTGACAGCATGGTAACCAAAGTATAATCCAAAAAGGCAAAGGATAACTCCCAAACTTTTGACAAACGCTGAAATAATCTTAATGTTGATGCGCTTGCGGAATCGCACAATCAGGAATGCAAGGAGATAAAACCAGATCATACTGCCAATTGAGATGAAAAATGCATAGCAAATACTTATAGCAAGATGAAAAGAAGCCGGAAATTCTGTTTGGTCTACCTGATGATCTCTGTTTTTGAGTATTGGGATATTATCAAGTTTCTTAAGCGCTAAACTGCTGGAGTTTTCTATTTTTTTACCTTCAATATTACCGATTTCTTTTGCATTCTGATCAATTTTGACAGCCAACCCTCCGGTATGAAGACCAAGAGCTGCTATAAATGAAATCACTAATAAGGATGAAGTTAACCATCCGATAAATAATGTCGGATTAAAGAAGTTAATCATAAAACCGGTATAAAAAGCTCCTTTCTCTTTTTTCTTAATCTTCTCAATAATATGGCTTTTATCCTCAAGATGTTCAATATCGATTTTTGTTCTGTAAATCCTGTACCCCAGATAAATAAGTAGTAAGGAGCCAAATGAAAATATATAAGGTATGACTGGTTTGTACAAGGAATATAGTTTGGTCAATCCGAAAACTGCAATAAATACATAAGTAAAATCGGCAAATGAAGCACCAAAGTTCACCAGGTTACAGTAACGTAATCTCCCTTTGAGTGCATTAGTGGTAACCAGGATGCTTATAGGACCAGCTATTGGCATCGAAAAAATGAAACCTGCCAATAAACCGGCAATAGACATGGTAATAATACTTTCTGTCATTACACTTTGTAGTTGTTTTGTAAGTGATTGAAACAAATACACCAGGAATATCTAAGAATACTCCTGTATAAATTATAAAGGTATAAAATATTTTTTCTTAAGCCATAGAGCCACATTAACCAGTCCGATCATAACCGGAACCTCAACTAATGGACCAATAACTGCAGTAAATGCCTCACCTGAGTTTATCCCGAATACAGCAATAGCAACTGCAATAGCAAGTTCAAAATTATTACTTGCAGCCGTAAATGAAAGGGTTACTGTTTGCTTATAAGTGGCACCTGCCCTTCTGCTCATGAAGAAGGAAAACAGAAACATGATAAGAAAGTAAATTATTAATGGAATAGCAATTAATATTACATCAAGAGGCAGTTTTACAATATATTCGCCTTTCAATGAAAACATTACTATTATAGTAAATAACAATGCAATAAGTGTAACCGGACTGATTTTAGGAATAAACCTGGTGTGGTACCACTCCTTACTTTTAACCCTTATTAATATAAACCTGGTCAGAAAACCCGCTATAAATGGTATTCCAAGATAAATAAAGACACTCCTGGCTATCTGTCCGATGGTTATATTATCTACTACTGAGTTAGTTGGAACTCCGAACCATCCTGGTAAAACAGCAATAAAAATCCACGCATAAACTGAAAAGAATAAGACCTGGAAGATAGAATTAAAAGCTACTAAGCCGGCGCAATATTCTATGTCGCCTTTTGCCAGATCGTTCCAGACAATCACCATTGCAATGCACCTGGCCAGCCCAATCATAATAATACCGTACATGTATGGCAGGTTTGAATTGTTGTGCCCGGGAAATAGTTTGAAGAATACAATTGCCAGAGCAAACATGAGAACCGGTCCAATTATCCAGTTCTGAATCAGGGATAGGCCAAGGATCCTGAAGTTCCTGAAAACGCCACCCAATTCTTCATATCTGACTTTTGCCAGAGGAGGATACATCATTAGAATTAAACCAATAGCAATAGGTATATTAGTGGTGCTTTCCGGTGAAGATTTTAATGAATCCCAGAAGGTAGCAATTACCGGGAAAAAATATCCGGAAAAGACCCCGATAAACATTGCAAGAAATATCCATAACGTCAGATAACGATCGAAGAACTTAAGTTTGGGTTTCATTTTAGCAACAGTTTGATTTTGAGTCAGAACAGCTGCACGTAGGTTCTGAGTTCCTTAGTATCCCATTAATAATGCCTGCAGCACAACCGACACCTGATTTCACTGTTATTGCATTTACCTGGCAATTTAATGCACATGCACCGCATTCCATACAATAATCTCTTCTTACTATGTGAGCCTTCTTCCCGGAAAGTTCAAAAACTTCGTGAGGACATACCTTTATACATATTCCACACCCGTTACATGTAGCTTCACACAAACTAAGTGTAACAACATCTGGCAGATATAATAAATCTTTCATAATCTTAATATTAAATAAATTTCCCGACAACCTGTAAAACAATACCAATTACTGCAAACCCTATCTGAAAGGGCACTGAGATCTTCATCTCTTTTTTGACTCCCGACAATGAAGTATATGTTGATGAACCCGTAAAATTCATTGCCAGGAAGGAGGAAATCGCTGTCATAATGAGAAACCAGGATATTATTTCAAAGATATTTCTTCCAGTAAATTTCGACAATAAAAGGATTAGAAAAACCACTCCCCCGGCATAAAATCCCTTTAGAGAAAATTGCCTTGCAGGAAGATACGGAAGAAACATCGGAGTAATTACAATTCCTGAAATATATGCAAGAAATACTTTCAAAATTGCAGGTCCGCCTTCGCCCGAAAAATCTTTGTAAGAAATACCGTTGCCGCTCAGTCCGGATATTAAAAAGAGAACTGCCATTGCTCCCAGGAGGTAAAATTTCCCATATATAAAATCATTGGGAATGAGCTTTATCCGGTCTTTAAAACCGAAAGTCACTCTCCTCATTTGTCTGTCGGCTCTATAACCATCACTGATAAATTTTTTTATATCAGATGCGCGAACCGGACCATAATGAACATTAAACCCGGTTTCCTCTTTAACCTTGTGAGCAGCAACCCCTGTAGCACCCAGCTGTGGCAGGATCAGCCGTTTGTGATTCACAACTTTTTCAAGCGATACCAGTCTTATCCTGTTCACAAGTTCCTTTGTACCGAATGTACCCTTACCTGCGGCACACCAGACATTTACTCCTTTAGTATCTAAAACCAGTATCCATCCATTCTCTCCTGATAGATTTTTACGCAGAGCATCGAAAGAAAGCTTGTAATTTGCAGTTACAAAAACATCGGATTCCGGATCGGGAGAACCAAAGGCATAGAGCCCGGGACTGACCCGGTAATTGTTACGATTAATTCCCCATCGCACCATAACAGCACCAAAAAAATCTGAGGAATTTAACTCAGTTGATACCAGTGGAACAACAGTACCCGAGACTGGAATATTCCCAATTAAAAAAGAATCTTTCATATCAAATTAAAAAATTATTATAAAACCTGTAAAATGTAATTTTTATTTCATCTCTGATTCTCCGGAATTCCTTAATAACCTGTTCTTCCGTTCCTGTGAATTTCGAAGGATCTTTAAAACCAAAATGCAGGCGATGTTTCACTTTCCCCTGAAAGAGAGGACATGTTTCATTAGCATCATCGCATACGGTTATGATATAGTCCCATTCATCATTCAGAAATTCATCCACTGACTTTGGTGAATTTTTGCTTATGTCAATACCGGCCTCATTCATTACTTTTATTGCCCCAGGATTAACTTTTGTGGCTGGAAATGTTCCGGCTGATTGCACTTCAATCTTACTGTCGAATGATTTTAAAAATCCCTGTGCCATCTGACTGCGGCAACTATTGCCTGTACATAAAATAAGTATTTTTCTCATTTACAATCAAATGTTAAAGGAATATTTATACCATTTAAAAAAAATTCTGCCATTTTCTTTAGCTCCCGTATATTCTTGAGATCTAAACAATAGCAGGTTTTCACCCCTTCTGTTGTACCCTGAATCAAGCCTGCATCCTTTAATTCTTTGAGGTGCTGGTTTACTGTCGTCCTTCCAAGAGGAATCTCATCAGCAAGATCGCCTGTAATACATGTTTTGGTTTCAGCAAGGTATTTCAGAATTGCCAGACGGGCAGGATGGGCCAAAGCCTTAAACAGAATCGAACAATTCTGGAGTTCCGGGCTGAAAAGTTCACTTTTGGTAAATGCCATGACATTAAATATTTGACGTAAATATACGTTAAATAATAATATGACGTATAAATACGTTACTAATTTTTAAAAATATTTTTAGCTCTGAAGTTTGTCAAACAGGTCCATTACAAATAACAAGTATCTGTATTACCTTTTATTCTCTTTCTCACAGGGGCAGGGGATCGGTTTATACTTTTTATATTTATGTTGTGTTGCACATCCGGCTGTGATTATAAAGATCAAAAACATTAAAATCAAAAAGTTAATAGCCTTTGTTCTGAAAATACATAGATCCCCGATTCTTCTTATTGACATATACAATAGTTTTTTATCACATACATTAAAATTAATTAATAATTCCATATCAATTCAAAGAAAAGCCAACAATAATTTTATTTCTATGGCTTAATCTTTTCGAATAGACCGATCAGTTTTGTCTTATAAATCTCAAACAATACGATTATAAGAATAATTACGGCCTCGGGAATTTTTAAAAAAATCTCAGTTGCTTGTTTATTCAAGAGTAGTTAATTAGTCTGATTAGCAAAACAATTATAAATTAATTAACTTTGAACCCTTTTAAAAATTATATAAACTCCGGATACAATGCCAGATAAAAAGGATCTGAAACCTTATGGTGAAAAACAGATTGCGTTCGATAAGCGCTATCTGGAAATGGCTCTTATCTGGGCTCAGAATTCATACTGCATCAGAAGGCAGGTAGGTGCTCTTATCGTGAAAGGAAAGATGATTATCTCCGACGGTTATAACGGGACTCCTTCCGGGTTTGAAAATATTTGTGAAGATGAAAATAATATAACAAAACCATACGTTCTGCATGCAGAAGCCAATGCCATTACAAAAGTTGCAAAGTCGAATAACTCAAGTGAAGATTCAACGCTCTATGTGACAACATCACCTTGTATGGAGTGTTCAAAACTTATAATTCAGTCAGGTATAAAAAGAGTTGTCTACTGTAACAGATATCATAAAACTGATGGCCTTGAACTTCTGAAACGTGCAGGAATAGAATTGGTATATATTGACCCTGAAAAAAAAATTTATGAACTACAATAATTCAAAAAAAATAGTTTTCCTTCCGGTAATATTGGGAATCTCGCTGGCTCTCGGTATTATGATCGGCCGGTATCTTCCATCTGATAAGGACTTTGCCCGGCCTTCAAATATGAGGTCAAGAAATGATAAATTAAATAGTATTTTGAATATTATTGAGTCGAATTATGTTGACTCAGTTAACCGTAACGATCTGGTTGAGAGCGCCATCCCGGCTATACTTAAAAAGCTTGATCCTCATTCTGTATATATTCCGGCAAAAGATCTAGCCCGAGCTAACGAACCTTTGCAGGGTAACTTTGAAGGAATTGGAATCTCTTTCACTATGCTTACCGATACAATCCTGGTAATAAGTACAATTCCCGGAGGACCTTCCGAAAAACTTGGTCTCCTGCCTGGAGATAAGATTCTGTATGTCAATGATTCTCTCGTTGCCGGCAAACATATCATTGACGAAAAGGTAATGGGGATGCTTAAGGGCCCGAGGGGGACGGTTGTTAAAATAAAAATACTTCGCAGTGGTCAGAAAGAGCTTCTTCCCTTTGAAATTACCCGAGACAAAATTCCTATCTACAGCGTCGATGTTGATTATATGGTGAATGATCATATCGGATACATTAAGATCAACACATTTGCCATGACAACCTTTGATGAGTTCATGAAGGGGCTCAGGGAACTTAAAGATCATGGGATGAACAGCCTCATACTTGATCTCCGTGGCAACTCAGGCGGTATCATGGAAGCTGCCATTCAGGTGGCAGACCAGTTCCTTAGGGAGGGCCAGTTGATTGTTTATACAAAAGGACGTGCTTCTCCCCGAAATGAAGCAAAAGCAACAGGTAAAGGAGCATTTGAGACAGGAAACCTTGTTGTTCTTATCGATGAATGGAGTGCATCGGCGAGTGAAATACTTGCAGGAGCCCTTCAGGATAATGATCGTGGAACAATCATTGGCCGGAGATCCTTCGGGAAAGGATTGGTTCAGGAACCCATTCCGTTCCCAGATGGTTCAGGAATGCGGCTTACCATCGCCCGTTATTATACTCCTACCGGCAGATCAATACAAAAACCATATAAAGACGGGTTTGAAAAATATTTCGACGATCTAAACCAAAGATATACCCATGGCGAGTTTGAAGTATCTGACAGTATTCATTTTTCTGACTCTCTGAAATTTACAACACCGGGCGGACATGTGGTTTATGGAGGAGGAGGTATAATGCCCGACAAATTTGTACCTGTCGATACGTCAGGAGTATCACCTTATTTCCTAAAAATAAGATCTTACATTTACAGATTTGCACTTAAATATACTGAGAATCACAGGGAACTGCTTAAGAAATATATTGAATCCGGAGAAATGGAAAAATATCTTGATAAACAGGCTCTTCTGGATCAGTTTGTTCAGTTTGCTGCAGCCAGTGGTATAAAGAAAGATCCCGCAGGGTTAAAAACATCGGGAACAATAATTCATACTCAGATAAAAGCATATATTGCCCGTAATATCCTGGATAACAAAGGGTTTTATCCTATCTGGGAGCAGATTGACACTACGCTTAAATATGCTATTGATTTTCTGAAGAAGTAAAACTTCTAACTCACAGAGATGGAGTTAATTTTTATCCTTAATAGGACTTGTGTGATGAGATTGCTTCGTCGCTATGCTCCTCGCAATGACTATCTCTTTTACTAAGTTCGGTTCAACTCCTAAACTGGAATAACCTCACTTACAGAGTCATTGCGAGCAAAGCGAAGCAATCTTATAACCCCATTATGAATTGAACCTAAAATACTTGTCCAACTACGAAATTTTATTTACAAATTCAGTAATTGCATTCAGTGAATTCTCTTCTTCTTCGACAAATCCCATATGACCTGACTTTTTTAGAATAACTGTCTTTGCATTTGAAGGCAGATTCACTTGTTTCTGAATAAGATCACATGGGATATAATTGTCCATTGACCCCAGTATCCACAGGCAGGGAACTTTGCCTTCTTCCATGAATGTCAGCCGTGAGGGGCGGATCATCATTCCGTTCAGAACTGCAATTATCCCTTCTCCCGGAATCCGTGAAGCAATATCTTTTGACCTCTGAAGTGCATCAGAAAACTTTTCAAGGTTTGAAGTGGCAAACATTCTTATTACGTTATCGGGATACATCAGGTTCTTCTTCCCCACTTTCACTATTTCAATTTCGCGATTTCTTTTTTCAAGCGCTGCAGGAGAATCAGAAAATGGCTGTGAGTGAAAAAGACAGTACCCTGAAAGGTTATCAGGAAAGAGTTCGAGGAAAGCCAAAGCAACATATCCGCCAAGAGAATGGCCGGTCAGGAACACTTTTTTAAGACCAAGATAATCAATAAGCCTTTTAATTGCCATCGCCATAAACTCCATGCTATGTACCTCTCCATAAACATCTGATAGACCACAACCTGGCAAATCCACTGTAATAACCCTGAAGGACGATGTAAGTTTCTCAGAAAAACCATTCCACACTTCAGACGATTCAAGGTAACCATGAAGAAGAACAATAACGTTGCCAATACCCGAATCAGTATAATGAATTCTACCTCCTCTGTATGAAAAAAACATAATAATAAATTTTTTGGTTTTGTAAAGGTAGCCAATTATCAACTAATGGAATATATCCTGATTGTCAGAATTGATTTGTGATAATTAGCATGTTAGTAAAATTGTAATTTTGATTTAATACTCCTAACTTTGATAAACTTCCTTCCGTAGCAAAAAGATAAACTCTAAACATTTCATAACCAATGAGTAAAGTTTTGTTTTCCTCAATTACCAAGAAATTTGTAATGGCATTAGCGGGTTTGTTTTTACTTACATTCTTGCCGGTTCATCTGATTATCAACCTGATGTTGCTTAAAAGTGAACCCCGGCCTTTTAACAACGCAGCACATTTCATGGCGACTTTCCCATTGATAAAAATAATGGAGGTTGTTCTGATTGGAGTAATAGTTATTCATGTTTCCTTTGGTATCTGGCTTCAGATCCGGAACTGGCTTTCACGACCTGTCGGATATGTCAGCGGTAACAAATCGGAAGTATCATTTTTCTCAAGGTTCATGATCTGGACCGGAGCTACTATTTTCACTTTTCTTGTCCTGCATTTCTTTAATTTTTATTTTGTTAAACTTGGACTGGTTGCAGGGAATCCTGAAGATTTTTATACTATTGCACATAATCTTTTTAAGATACCTGCATATAATTATATTTACCTTACTTGTTTTGCACTTCTCGGGTTTCACCTTTTTCATGCTTTTTCTTCAGCTTTCCAGACACTAGGGCTGAATCACAGATTATGGACTCCTGTTATTAAGATTGTTGCATTGGTTTATGCTATCATAATCCCTGCAGGTTTTGCTTTTATTTCTATCACATTATGGCTTTTCAGATAAATCCGGAAAGAAAAAATTATAAACATGGGAAAACTAATTTCAAAGATACCCGATGGTCCGTTGGCAATGAAATGGACCAAGTATAAAGCTTCGGTTAAACTTGTTAACCCTGCAAATAAAAAGAAGCTTGAAATTATTGTCATTGGAACAGGTTTGTCGGGAGCAGGTGCTTCTTCTGCACTTGGTGAACTCGGATATAGTGTAAAAACATTCTGTTACCAGGATTCACCCAGAAGGGCACATTCTGTTGCAGCTCAGGGTGGAATAAATGCAGCAAAAAACTATCAGAATGATGGAGACAGTACTTACAGGCTGTTCTATGATATGATAAAGGGTGGTGACTTCAGAGCACGTGAAGCAAATGTTTACCGGGCAGCTGAAGTAAGCAATCAGGTAATTGACCATTATACCGCACTCGGGGTACCCTTTGCACGTGATTATGGCGGAACACTCGATACACGGTCATTTGGAGGGGTTCAGGTTTCAAGGACATTTTACTCAAGCGGACAGACAGGTCAGCAGTGTCTGCTGGGAGCATATTCATCCTTAAACAGGCAGATTAAAAAAGGTAATGTTACTATGTATCCGCGCCGTGAGATGCTCGATCTTGTTTTAATAGACGGTAAAGCACGCGGTATAATTGCCCGTAACCTCTTAACAGGAGAAATTGAGAGGCATGCCGCACATGCAGTTGTGCTTGCCACAGGAGGTTATGGTACTATATATTATATGTCGACACTTGCGGTTAACTCAAATGCATCAGCGGCATGGAAGGCCCATAAGAAAGGCGCTTTCTTTGCCAATCCGAGTTTTGTGCAGATACACCCAACCTGTGTTCCTCAGTTGAATGAGTTCCAGTCAAAACTGACACTAATGTCGGAGTCGCTGCGTAATGACGGACGTGTGTGGGTTCCTAAAACAAAAGGGGATTCAAGACCCGCAAATGATATACCTGAAGAAGACAGGGATTATTTTCTTGAAAGAAGATACCCTGCTTTCGGAAACCTTGTACCAAGAGATGTTGCCTCCAGGGCGACAAAGGAACGCTGCGACGCAGGTTTTGGTATAGGTGAAACAGGACTTGCCGTAAATCTTGATTTCAGGGATTCAATTAAGAAACAGGGGAAGAAAGCTATCGAGAGCAAATACGGTAATCTTTTCGATATGTATAAAACCATTACCGGCATTGACTCGTATGAAGAGCCTATGCGCATATATCCTGCAGGGCATTATACAATGGGCGGATTATGGGTTGACTATGAGCTGATGACCACAATCCCCGGACTTTATGCTATCGGAGAATCCAATTTCTCTGATCACGGAGCAAACCGTCTCGGAGCAAGTTCTCTGATGCAGGCTTCCGGTGACGGATACTTTATCCTTCCAAATACAATAAATAATTATCTGGCAGACGAGATCCGGGTTCCAAAAATCTCAACCGATAAGCCTGAATTCGAAGAGACTGAAAAAACGGTTATTGAAAGACTTAATAAATTTATTTCAATAAAAGGAAAACAAACCGCATCATCATTTCATAAACGTTTAGGCAAGATAATGTGGGACTATTGCGGAATGGTACGAAACGAAGAAGGACTGAAGAAAGCGTTGGTACTTATAAAGGAGCTCAGGGACGAGTTCTGGAGAGATCTTAATGTTCCCGGGAAATTTACTGAGCTTAACCAGGAACTTGAAAAAGCAGGAAGAGTTGCGGATTATTTTGAGCTTGCTGAACTTCTTGTAACTGACGCCCTTAATAGAAATGAATCGTGCGGAGCGCATTTCAGGGAAGAATATCAGACTCCTGATGGTGAAGCCCTCAGAAACGATGAAAAGTTCGCCTTCGTAGCTGCATGGGAATATACAGGCGAAGATAAACCTCATATCCTCCATAAGGAAGAACTTAAGTTCGAGGAGGTGGAGATGAAGGTACGCAGTTATAAATAAAGGCACAACGGTGTAACGGCGCAAAGGCTTAACGGTAAAACATTAAAGACATAAGCGTACAAAATAACGACATAACGACATAACGACATAACGACATAACGACACAACGACATAACGACATAACGACATAACGACACAACATAATAACAAGGATATGAAGCTTACACTCAAAATATGGCGGCAGAAAAATGCAGATGCCAAAGGTAACTTTGAGACCTACAAAATGGATAATGTATCTCCCAAGATGGCATTCCTAGAGATGCTTGATGCTCTTAATAAAAAGCTTGTTGAGGAGGATAAAGATCCGGTGGCATTTGACCACGACTGTCGTGAAGGCATTTGTGGGTCGTGCGGGATGTATATTAACGGCCATCCCCATGGACCTGTATCTGCAATAACCACATGCCACCTATCGATGAGATACTTTAAGGAGGGAGAAACAATATGGGTTGAGCCATGGAGGGCAAAACCTTTCCCTGTAATCAAAGACCTTATTGTCGATAGAACAGCATTTGACAAAATCCAGATCGCAGGTGGATTTATTTCAGTCAATACAGGGGCTGCACCTGAAGCCAATTCGATCCTCATTCAGAAGAAAAAGTCTGATGATGCATTTGATTCAGCGATCTGTATCGGATGCGGTGCCTGTGTCGCCGCTTGTAAGAATGCTTCAGCAATGTTGTTTGTTTCAGCTAAGATATCCCAGTTCGCTCTTTTACCGCAGGGACACATTGAAGCTAAGGAGAGGGTAAGAGCAATGGTTATAAAAATGGACGAAGTCGGATTCGGTAATTGCTCAAATACCGGTGCATGCGAAGCAGAATGCCCGAAACAGATCAAGCTGACGAATATAGCAAGGCTGAATAGGGAATATTATAAAGCATATTAATTAGGTACAGAAAACAGGGTCATACTATTAACTTCAAGAGCAGACAGATTTCCATAACCAATTTGCTTTTCATATATACATCCGGTATCGATAGGGATTACTTTTGATTTTTCACCAATAAGCTTTTTAACATAAGAAATGGTTTTAGGGCGATGGCCATGAATAATAGTTTTTCCCGATAACTTAGGATTTTGATATGAAAGTCGGCACTCCCAGATCATACTTTGCTTATCAGCAAACGGATTTATTGCAAAATCATCGAACCCGGCATGAACAAAAACCATGTTGCCAATAATCTTATAATAGTCGAGTGTAGTAAAAAACTCCAGATACCGGTTATCAATTTCTCTGATATCCTGAATGCCAAAACTTTCCAAAGTCGACATACCGCTGTTCATTAACCATAATGGCAAAACATCAGGATCATAATAGGAGTCGGTAAGCATCACTTCATGATTTCCGGCAAGGGGTGTAACATTAAACTCTTCTTCGGTAAGATCAATAATGAAATCAATAACTTCTTTACTCTGATCGCCACGATCGATATAATCGCCAAGCAGGATGAGCTGATCTGATTTTGTCAGCTTAATAGTATTTACAATAAGCTCATAAAATGGCTTAAAACAACCATGAATATCACTTATGGCAAACAGACGACCCATGACTTAATACAAGTATACATATTGGATAACATCTGTGTAGCTCAGGAACAAACTGATTCTACTTCTTTTACGGTTTTAGGGATGGCTTTACCCAGAACCTTATGCCCTTTTTCGGTAATCAAAACATTATCCTCAATCCGAATACCTCCGATTGACATATAGGCATCAATTTTATTATAGTTGATGAATTCTTTGAATTTCCTTTCCGCTTTCCATTTTTCAATCAACTCAGGAATGAAGTAGCATCCGGGTTCAACAGTAAATACATGACCTGGTTTGTAAGGCAGGGCAAACCGGAGAAATACTGTACCAAACTGTTTACTTCGTTTTACCATATCATTATACCCGATTAAATTTTCTCCCAGAGCTTCCATATCATGAACATCGAGACCCATCATGTGACCAAGTCCATGAGGCATGAACAGTGCATGAGCTCCTGCAGCAACAGCCTCATCAACGTCACCTTTCATCAATCCCAGGTTTTTCATTTCTGATGTTATGATCTTGCAGGCCGTAAAATGCAGATCACGGTTAGAAATACCGGGTCTGGTTGCTTTTATTGCTTCAGTATTAGCTTTCAGCACAATTTCATAAATGTCTTTTTGTTTCTCGTTAAATTTTCCTCCAACGGGAGTTGTACGGGTTATATCAGATGCATAATGAAGGTTTGTTTCAGCGCCTGCATCAGTGACCATCATCCTGCCTTTAGTCAGGATATTCCCGTGTGAATGATTGTGAAGAGTCTGTCCGTTAATACTTAGAATAACCGGGAATGAAGTGCCTCCTCCTTTTGCAAGAGCTATTCCTTCAATTGTTCCGAAAATATCCTGCTCTTTTACACCCTGTTTGCACATCTTCATTGCAGTTACATGCATCTCGTATGCAATATCCACAGCTCGTTCTATTTCATCTATTTCAACTTTTTCTTTTATTGATCTCATCGAGATAACTGCCTTTATCAGATCAACTGATGCCAGTGTTTTCATCTGGCAGGGATTTTCCTTTAGCAGAGAACCTAGTTTCATCTTAGTCTCTCCACGGTATGGAGGAAGAAAATGAATTTTTCTTTTCTTCGACAGAGCATCTTTAATTGTCTCTTCCAACCTGACCATTGGTGCAGTTTCAGAGATACCACATTTCAGTGCAAGCTCTTTGATTGTTGGTTGGGGACCCATCCATATGATGTCATCCATATCGTAATCGTTACCGAATATCCGATCCTTTCCTGAATCGAAATCCATAAATCCGGCGAACCCGGGCAGATCTAGTCCGAAAAAATATAAGAAATCGCTATCCTGTCTGAAATGGTAAGTGTTATCAGGATAATTCATCGGCGCTTCAATATTGCTGATAAAGAGTGCAATTCCTGTCTTTATTTTTTTATGGAGTTCCTCTCTCCTCTTGGTATATACTTCAGCTTTAAACATGGTTACAATTTTAATGACTAAAAATAGAATCCCCTAAATTACTACTCATCAGACTATATTCCTATAATGTCCAAAGAATATTTCTTTGTTTTAACAACCAGAACTGGAACATTTTCAAGTCATCTCCGTTTAATTATTATATGTGAAAGGTTTTAAACAATTCAAATTCAGATATCCAAAAATCAAACGTATTAATAATGAATAGTATTTTAATGCGAATTGCCTTGGTTATTAACAAATGATTGCTATATTCGCTCCTGTTATCAACACTTTATTAACAACCTGATCTTAATATGCCATACAGAAGATTACCCAACACCGATACTGCCCGGATAAAGGCAATGAAAACTGCACTTGAAAAGGGGAAGGAGCTTCCTCCTAATAAACTGGCATTTTCATCAAAAACAATCGTGCGCCTTCAGAAGTTTCTGCCACAATTTGACCATAACTTTCAGTTATACCGTCAGGCTTTAGCTTCACAAAACAAGAAAAGCAAAGACTATAATGAAACATTAAGGAAGGCCCGGATTTATCTGACGCACTTTATCAGGGTAATGAATATGGCAATATTCCGTGGTGATCTGCCTGCTGAAACAAGGGCTTATTATGGACTAGCGACTGATGAATCAACGGTTCCCTCATTTAATACCGAGAACGAACTAATGAGCTGGGGAAGAAGGATAATTGAAGGTGAAGAGTTCAGAATAAAAAAAGGAGGAAGTCCGATAACAAACCCTACAATTGCGGTCGTAAAAGTCAGATTTGAAAATTTCCTGGAAGATTGGAATTATCATAATACACTTGCCAAAAGGACCTTCGATTACACAGAAAAGAACTACAACCTTCGAAAAGAAGCCGATGAAATAATTCTTCAGTTATGGAATGAGGTTGAAAATACCCACAATGCTCTCCCTGAAGAGATCAGAAAAACATTGAGTGAGGAATACGGACTGGTTTATTTCTACAGGAAAGGGGAACTTGATAAAGCAAATGCGGCAGAAGTTATGAGCCAGTTATGATCTAAATCAGATTAAGTCACTTGTTCCTGATTTATTTCCGGTCCATCACTTTTTTCATTTTTATTCCTGAAATAGAATAATATTACCAGGCTTAGTACTATCGGCAGAGGAAGGACTATAGCCTGTTGCCATAACGGAGTGTCTGTCGGTGCATTAAATTTCTCCATACCCTGTATATATGCCAGAATTACCGGAACTGCATTATTAACAAAATGTGAAATTACAGGGAGCCAGAGGGTGCCGCTCCAGTAAAAGAGATAGCCAAAAACCAGTCCGAGAATGAATCTTGGTACAAATCCAAAAAACTGGAAATGTATAGCACTGAATAAAAAAGCAGTGAACCAGATTGCAATATGTCCTGATTTGAAAAGGTTATAAAAGATCTTTTGTAATACTCCTCTGAAAAATAATTCCTCTCCTAATGCAGGAAGAATGGCAATAATGAAGAGATTTAAGATCATAATGATGAAAGTAGGTGAAACCAAAGCCTGATTGATTATACTATTTGCATGATCTTCTTTTTCTACCATCCACTTTTCGACTCCTGAAAGCCACTCAGGAAGGTGCATGCCGGCGTTGATTTGTCCGGTAAAACTTGTAATTGGGAAGATGCAAAAGGCAAGAATAACAACAAGACCAGCCTCTTTCAATTGTGGTATTTTTAGTTCGTTTAACCTGCCTGCAGGCTCAGGTTTCATCATCACCAGTATTATAATTGAAGGAATGATAAAAAGTGAAATGTCCTGAATTATCAACAGGTACCTAAGAAATCCCAAGTCGTTATTGCTTAATGCTGAGCCGGATTTTTCAAGTACCGTTAAATCGGAACCGAAAATCAACATGCCTGCCAAACTAAGAATTACCGAAAATGTGATACCGGCCCCCATTATGATCATTAATGAGACAAAAAGCTGATATATAGGAGATCCCCTGTATAATTTGAAACGGCTATTGTTATTGTCCATTTTATTAATTTTGCAGTCACTTAAATATACAAAAATCTCTTAGGTTTGAAAATCGCTAATATATCTTTTGCAGAATTCCCTTTATTTCTGGCTCCTATGGAAGACATCACCGATCCTTCATTCAGGATGGTATGTAAAATGAATGGCGCTGATTTTATGTATACCGAATTTGTCTCTTCTGACGGACTTATACGCGACGGACAGAAGAGTGTAAGAAAGCTTGATATCTATGATTTTGAAAGACCGATCGGTATTCAGTTGTATGGGCACTTAATAGATTCAATGGTTGAGGCAGCTCTGATTGCAGAACAGGCAAAACCTGAACTCATCGATATCAATTTCGGTTGTCCTGTTAAAAAAATTGCCAACAGGGGAGCCGGTGCAGGGATGCTCCGAAACATTCCACTAATGATTGAAATGGCTGAAGCTATAGTTAAAGCAGTGAAGCTTCCTGTCACTGTCAAAACCAGACTCGGATGGGATGACGACAGTAAAAACATCGTAGAGATCTCAGAGCGTTTGCAGGACGTTGGTATTCAGGCATTGACAATACATGGAAGAACCAGGGCCCAGCTATATAAAGGAAATGCTGACTGGACATTGATAGGTTCTGTAAAGAATAATCCCAGGATGAAAATCCCAATAATAGGCAATGGTGATATTGACGGTCCGTTAAGGGCAGAGGAGATGTTTAACAAGTACGGAGTGGATGGGGTAATGATTGGTCGCGCAACAGTCGGAAGGCCATGGATCTTTCGCGATATAAAGCATTACCTCAACACGGGTGAGCTCTTGCCGGAACCATCTGTAAATGAGAAAGCCGATCTTGCACTTCTTCATCTTGATAAATCCCTGGAATATAAAGAGGGAAAAAGAGCCATATTTGAGATGCGCAGGCATCTTTCCAATTACTTTAAAGGATTGCCTCATTTTAAGGAAACACGTCTTAAGCTTCTGACAGCTGTTGAAGTTGACGATATCAAGAACACTATTAAAGCGATTCGAGAAAAATGGGGTGACTTCAGAACGGATGATAAAACGTCAGTCTATGGAATCTGATTTACAGCATTTTTATTTTTCACCTTTTCAAAAAGCACAGAAAAAGTTCTCCATCTGAAAATTATTTTCAGAATAATAATAAAGATGATTCCTGTAATTACAAGCGCAGAAAATTCAGTCCAGGGATGAATATTGTATTGTTCATAAAGCGCATGAGTCTGCAAAGCTGAGGATCGGTTTGTTACCATAATGCAAAGGAAAATATTATTCGCTGTATGTGCACCCATAGCGGCTTCAATACCATCATCAAGTATGGTAATAATGCCAAATATCAATCCAAAGGCTATATACTGTGGCATCATTATGAAAAATCCAAATTCCTTTACTTCAGGATTGAAAGCATGCATGAGACCGAAAAGGACTGAAGTCATTATCAAAGGAAACCATCTGTTTTTAACCAGTGCTGCAAATCCCTGCATAAGATATCCCCTGAAAAGCACCTCTTCGAAAGCTGCCTGAAATGGAATAAATAACACTGAAACAATCGAAAGAATGATCAGAGAGACAGTTTTATTATTAAGAGTGAAGTTTGAAGGATCAAGTTTAAGATAGAAGAACAGATAAAGGGCAGAAAGTATCAGCCAGACTGTCCCTGATAAAAAAAACCTGTCCCATCTGATTCTTCCGGTCCCGTTAATAGTCAGTCTAAGGGTCCGGTTATTTAAAGGTTTAACCAGAAGAATAAAAGCTATTAATCCTGCGATGAACGGGAAAAGCATCATAACGAACCCTGCATCAGGGTTTAGCCCTATTACACTAAAATCATTCGGATTGGCAGCAAGCTGTGAGAACACAGCTGGATTTGAAACCGATTTTATCAGCATGGCAATAAGCAAGGGTACGGCTCCGATAGTGTTTGACACGATAAGAACGACAGCAAACATTACAATATATCTCCAGAAGCTGTTTTTGCCGGTAAATGTTGATTCAAGATGGTTCATAATAAAAAAATAATGTCTTTCAGAATTCAGAGCTTGCCCTTTTCGGATAATCTATTGAGTAATGAAGTCCTACACTCTCATGACGATTCTTCGCCATTTTGATTATAATATAACCAACATTTATAAGATTTCTTAATTCGCAAATCTTCTTGGAAATAAGTGATTTTTTATAAAGCCTTTCTGTTTCTTCATACAATATATCAAGACGTACCATGGCTCTTTCAAGTCGTATGTCGGATCGGACGATTCCGACATAATTACTCATGATCATCTGAACCTCTTTGCAACTCTGGGTAATAAGAACCATTTCCTCGAGGTGAGTTGTTCCTTTATAATCCCACACGGGTATCTGTTCTTCAAATGTCAGCTCGTTCAGCCTTGCACCGGAGTGAATTGCTGCACGGTGAGCATATACAGCGGCCTCGATAAGTGAGTTGGACGCCAGCCTGTTTGCTCCATGCAACCCGGTGGAAGATGCTTCCCCCAAAGCATAAAGTCTGTCGATATTACTTTGTCCATTGATATCAACTTTAATACCACCACATGAATAATGGGCACAAGGAACTACGGGTATCATATCCCTGGTTATGTCTATCCCCCGTTCAAGACAATGCTCGTATACATTTGGAAAGTGGTCCTTAAGTCCTTCCTTATTCAAATGTGTACAATCGAGCCATACATGATCATCTCCCCATATTTTCATCTCATTATCGATAGCCCTTGCGACGATATCCCTTGGTGCGAGTGACCCTCTGCTGTCGTACCTGTTCATGAATTTTTCCCCGGAAAGATTCTTCAAAATTGCTCCATAACCGCGTAAAGCTTCAGTAATCAGGAAGGAAGGTTTCTTTTCCGGATCATACAATGAAGTAGGGTGAAACTGGACAAACTCCATATTCTCAATTGTGCCTTTTGCTCTGTAAACCATAGCAACTCCATCGCCTGTGGCAATTTCAGGATTTGTGGTAGTAAGGTACACGTTCCCTATTCCCCCCGTGGCGACAACTGTCACTTTTGACAGAAGGGTAATCACTTTCTGGTTTACAAGATCAGCTACATAGGCACCGAAACACTTTATATCCGGATAGTTTCTTTTTACTACTTCTCCAAGATGGTGTTGTGTAAGCAGCTCAATTGCAAAATGATGTTCAAGAATTTCGATATTGGCTTCGTTCCTGACCCGTTCCATTAAAGTCTTCTGGATGCTCTCCCCGGTTTTGTCTTTATGATGAAGAATTCTGTACTCAGTGTGCCCTCCTTCCTTCGCAAGATCGTATGTACCGTCTTCCTTCTTATCAAATGTGACACCCATATTAATAAGATCTTTAATCCGGTCTGGAGCCTCCTGAACTACCATTCTTACAACCTCTTCATTACATATTCCACCTCCTGCTATCAGAGTATCATTTATATGTTTCTCAAAATTATCGGGTTCACTGAATACAGCAGCAATGCCACCCTGGGCATATCGGGTATTTGTATCTTCAAGGTTTGCCTTGGTAACAACAATAACTTTCCCAAACTTCGCAGCCTTAAGTGCAAAAGTAAGCCCGGCTATACCTGAACCAATAACCAGGAAATCAGTTCTCTTTTTCATACTTCTAAACACAAAACAGTGGGCAAAGATACAAATAGATGTTATTGATTACTACCAACTGCGTTTAAATCCACCTCTCCCCAACCCCTACCCCAGGAGGGAGGGGCTAAGAAACTGTAAATGTTTTTGTTCCCCCCTTCTCTCCTGGGAGAAGGGGGTCAGGGGGAAGAAGTAATAAAAATGGGAAAGTTCAAATTGTGTGTACATCTTGATTGTAAGGAATCTGTCAACACAAGAAATTGTTTAACCCAAGATTTTGAATTACTTTTGTCTCCCGCGAAAGTAAAATAAAACATTTATGGCTCAGGAAGATAATTTTAAAAAACTGGTTGCGCATTGCAAGGAATACGGATATGTTTTTCCATCGAGTGAGATCTACGACGGATTAAGTGCAGTATATGACTATGGCCAGTATGGAGTTGAACTGAAAAACAATATAAAGAAATACTGGTGGGACAGCATGGTACTGCTCAACGATAACATAGTGGGTCTCGATTCAGCAATATTTATGCATCCGACAATCTGGAAAGCATCAGGACATGTTGACGCATTTAATGATCCGCTCATTGACAATAAAGATTCAAAAAAAAGGTACAGGGCAGATATTCTTATCGAAGAGCACCTGGCAAAGATCGATGATAAGATAACTAAAGAGGTGGATAAGGCCAGGGAAAGGTTTGGTGAAGCTTTCGATGAAAAAAAATTCAGGGAGACAAATCCGCGTATTCTGGCAAACCAGTCAAAAATAGATGAGTTAAATGCACGGTTTTCAAAAGCACTTAATGAAACCGACCTGGTTGAACTAAAACAGATTATTATTGATAATGAAATCGTCTGCCCTATTTCAGGTACAAGGAACTGGACCGATGTAAGGCAGTTTAACCTGATGTTTGCCACGGAGATAGGTTCAACTTCGGAGGGAGCGAATAAGATTTATCTGCGTCCTGAAACTGCTCAGGGGATCTTCGTCAATTTTCTTAATGTTCAGAAGACCGGGAGGATGAAGGTACCATTTGGGATTGCACAGATAGGAAAAGCATTCCGCAATGAAATAGTTGCCCGGCAGTTTATATTCCGGATGAGGGAGTTTGAACAGATGGAGATGCAGTTTTTTGTTCAGCCCGGCAGTGAACTTGAATGGTTTAAAAAATGGAAAGAGATTCGGATGAGATGGCATCAGGCCCTTGGTTTCGGTAGTGAGAATTACCGCTTCCACGATCATGTCAAACTTGCTCATTATGCAAATGCTGCCACTGATATTGAATTTAAATTTCCATTCGGTTTTAAAGAGGTTGAAGGAATACACTCAAGGACTGACTATGACCTGAAACAGCACCAGGAATTCAGTGGCAAAAAGATGCAGTATTTCGATCCGGAAAAAAATGAATCTTATATACCTTATGTCATAGAAACATCAATCGGTGTTGACAGGATGTTTTTGCAGGTGGTCTCTGCTGCATACCAGGAAGAGGAACTAAAGAAAGAAGATGGGAGCACCAATATTCGCGTAGTGCTGAGGCTACCTCCCTTCCTTGCCCCTGTAAAACTGGCAGTGATGCCCCTGGTAAAAAAAGACGGGCTCCCAGATATTGCTGAAAAAATTGTACATGACCTTAAATTTGATTTTAACTGCCAGTATGACGATAAAGACTCTATCGGAAGAAGATACAGGCGCCAGGATGCAATCGGGACTCCATATTGTATAACCATTGATCACCAGACTCTTGAAGACAATAGTGTTACGATCAGGTACCGGGATACGATGGCACAGGAAAGAGTAAGCACTGACCAATTAAGAGAAATAATTAAAGAAAAAGTCTCTATACAAAGCTTATTAAAAAAGCTTTAAAATGAATAAGGTTCTTATAATCACTTACTACTGGCCTCCAAGCGGCGGTGCCGGCGTACAGCGATGGCTCAAATTTTCTAAATACCTGCCGGAACTTGGATGGGATCCAATTATTCTTACTGTAGATCCTGAATATGCTGCATACCCGGTTAAGGACTTTTCGCTTAAAGAGGATTTGCCGTCATCAGTAATAGTTTACTCGACTCCTGCAATAAACTATTTTGGTATTTATAAGAAGGATAGATCAAAGATCCCGTCGGCAGGTTTTGCAAATAGTTTAGATAATACACTTAAAGGAAAGATCCTTCGTTTCATACGAGGCAATTTTTTCCTTCCTGACCCTCGAAAAGGGTGGAACAAATATGCCTTTAAAAAAGCCTGTAAATTAATTGAAAACGAGGGAATAAGAAATATCATTACGACAAGTCCGCCTCATTCAACACAACTTATCGGATTGAAGATCAAAAAGAAATATCCGACATTAAATTGGATTGCGGATCTTCGTGATCCCTGGACCGATATTTATTATTATAAACAGTTCTATCATGTCTTTTTCTCAAAATGGATCGATCTGAGACTTGAAGAGAGTGTTCTGAAAAAAGCTGATAAAATAATAACTGTTGGACCATCATTGAAAAATCTCTATTCTCAAAAAGTAAAAGGGACAGCTGAAAAAACTGAAGTAATAACAAACGGTTATGATGAAGATGATTTTTCAGGAATCAAAGCGACCACCCCTTCTATGTTTACTATTACCTATGTCGGTACTCTTTCAGATATTTACCCTGTTGACGGTTTCCTTGATGCCCTTCACCTCTTTAAAGAAAAAGGAAATGAATTTATGTTAAGATTTATAGGGACAGTATCTCAAAATCAGAGAGATCTGATTCAGTCGAAATCAGGAGATTCAATTCTTGAGTTTATCCCGTATGTTGACCACACTGCAGCAATACAATTTATGCTCAAGACTACTGCCCTATTGCTTATCATACCTGATCATCAAAGTAATAAAAGCATTATCACCGGGAAACTTTTTGAATACATAGCATCAGGTAAACCGATAATCTGCCTTGGTCCCGCTGATGGAGATGCTGCCGGAATTATAAGAAATACCGGGTATGGAATAACATTTTCTTACACGGATTCCAACGGGATTTATGAATATCTGATACAACTGATTTTCGGAAAATCAATAACCCAAAAGAACTCAAACGCGTTCTACAGCAGAAGGGAATTGACAAAAAAGATAATCCCTTTGCTTATAAATGCCAAATCATGAAGATTGGAATAGTTGTTGATAATGAATTGAATAATGATATCCGCGTTCTCAGGGAA
>Ga0182027_10000808_pt1 | contig 52930 bp, 53 predicted proteins | sample 712E1DmetaG_FD_121300 | JGI IMG/M metagenome (GOLD analysis project Ga0182027, IMG submission 121300) | Permafrost microbial communities from Stordalen Mire, Sweden - 712E1D metaG (Illumina Assembly) | ecosystem: Environmental > Terrestrial > Soil > Wetlands > Permafrost | place: Sweden...
AGCGCGTTCTGCGAGTGCCGCTCCAGCCGCAGGTGTAGCGTCTCAATCCCCTGTAGCAGTAGAAACGCATTGAATGGCGAGAGCGCCGCGCCGGTGTCGCGCAACCCCTGCACGCGCGCCTTGAGGATGAACGCCAGCGGCCCGAAGGCTTCCGTGTAGGAAAGGCCGTGATACGACGGGTCCGGCGCGGAGAAATCCTTAAAGCGCCCCGAGGCCGCCCAGTCGAACTTGCCGGCATCCACAATCACGCCGCCGATGGAGTTGCCGTGACCGCCCAGGAACTTGGTGGCGGAGTTGAGCACGATATCCGCGCCCCACTCGATAGGCCGCACCAGCGCCGGCGAGGCCGAAGTGTTGTCGATCACCAGCGGCAGCTTGTGCTCATGGGCAATGGCGGCCAGCTTCTCGATATCCGCTACATCCAGCTTGGGATTGCCCAGGGTCTCGGTATAGATAGCCTTCGTCTTGCCGTTGATGGCCTTGCGCAGCCCGTCGAAGTCGTCCGCGTCAACAAACTTCACCGTAATGCCCAGCCGTGGAAATGTGTAGTGGAAGAGGTTGTAGGTGCCGCCATAGAGCGAGGTAGTCGAGACGATCTCGTCCCCTGCCGAAGCCAGCGTGATCAAGGTGAGCGTCTCCGCCGCCTGCCCCGAGGCTACGGCCAAAGCCGCCACGCCGCCTTCTAGCGCGGCCACGCGCTTTTCGAGCACATCGTTGGTGGGGTTCATGATGCGGGTGTAGATGTTGCCGAACTCCTTGAGCCCAAAGAGCCTTCCGGCATGGTCGGCGTCATGAAACACGTAGGAGGTGGTCTGGTAGATGGGCACGGCTCTCGACCCTGTAGTTGGGTCGGCCGTCTGGCCGGCATGGACGGCGAGGGTGGCAAACTGCTGTTGCTTCGCTTCGGACATCGAGAACTCCTTCAGGTTCCTGTTGGGTTAAACTTCGTCTCTGTTCTGGAATGTGGATGGTAACTGGGATTTGGGTGCCCCACCCTCGCCGCGTTCTTGTATTTGCGGCTAGGGTGGGAAACGGGCGCAAAAAAAAGACGGCCCGAATCCTGTGTAGGACCCGGGCCGCCTGGCTTCAAGATCGGTTGCGTCTAGCGCATTCGCCTCTCAAGAGCCGCACGGATGGGTCCCCATGCCATACACATACACATGGCCATGACCGCAATCCCGTGTTCCCTTGAGTTCTGCATTAAAAGCAGTATCGGCGGAAGCTGGATAAAAGTCAAATCCGAGTTTGGGGTTCAGGAATCGGAGATTCGCCGCAGGTAGCTGGCTTCCTGGCCGGATTCCGGCCTTCACAAGCCGTTGACAACTGCCCCTGTTCTTCACGGTACTGCAACAACGGAGGCGGCTGCATAGCTCGATGAGGTCAGCGTGGTGTCCAGTTGGCCAGCGGTGGTGCTATCGAAGATGTAGGCGTCGAAGTAGGGGCTGCCGCCCGAGCACACAGCCAGCACGAAGTCGCCGGTGCTGTCCTCGGCGAGTGACATCGGCCGGATCCCGGTCGCAGCCGTGCTGCTGAGCTTGGTCAGCGTGTAGCTGGACCCGGATGCCGTTATCTCAAACGAAGTAATGTTGCCGGAAGAACTCTGGCCCGTCCAGTTGGCGACATAGACGTAATCGCCGGTGGATTTGGGCAGGATGGAGTAGGGTCCGAGTCCGCCGCTGGACAACGGGGAGACGGAGATTTCGCTCAGCACGCCGGTTGAAACATTGAGGCTGAAGGCGCGCAGCCCGCCGGAGTTGGAGCCTGAGGTAGCCGCGGTTTCGCCGACATAGACGAGCCGGTCGCTGGGGTCCACGGCCACCGAAAGGGCAGACAAACCCTTCAGCCCGATGGAGGCGGTGGCGGAGCTTCCGAGCGGAGTGCTGCTGCTGGACGATTTGAATGAAAATTCCATGGTGCCGCTCGAGCCCAGGGCGGCAAAGACATAGGCGTTGTTGGCCGAAAACACCAATTGATTGACCGTAGTGGCCGACAGCGCGACCTGCTGCGGCGAACCGTTCAACGCACCAGTAGTGGGATTGATGGGAATGGCGTTGATATAGCCCAAACCGGAGGACTCCACCAGCCAGGAGTCGCTGGAGTCCACCCGCATGGCTGTGGCCAAATCGCTGGTGATGGCCGAAGAGGGGTTGCCCTGGGTGAGCACACCGCTCGATATGGTGTAGACGTAAATGCCGCTGGTCGTGCTGACATAGAGGAAATAGCCGTTGGGAGCCACGGCCATGGCGATGGGAGTAGACTCCACAGCGTACGAAGCAACCTGTGTCAGTGCTCCCGAGACGATGTGATAGGAGATCAACTGGCTTGTCGCAGTGTCCAGAATAAAGAAATAACCGCTGGATAAGGTGGTGGTGGTCGTGGTTGTGCTGCTACTGCTTACCGGATCCCAGAAGCCCTTGCAGCCTGCTATGAGTGGAATTCCAACCAGCAACAGCCGCGCCCATCTCCCCATTCTCATCGCCGCTCCGTTTCGATCCAATGCAGGGTTCCTCACTTTGAGGGTACTGCTTCCGCGCCGGCCATGTCTCGCCGCCGGCCCACTAGGCACACAGATGGAACCTACCCAATGCACGGATAGACGCGCCCCGGAGCGGATGCGCTCGCCGGAATAGACGTCAGGCGGTTGCGGCGGGGGAGGCGGCCTCGGCGGCCACCTGGTCAAGCGCCGCGCCGATGGCGTGAATCACAGCGGCCACGCGCACCACGGCCATCACCCGCTCCTCGGTGGCGCCCTTTTCACGCACCACTTTTTCGTGGGCATCCACGCACTTGCCGCAGCCGTTGACGGCCGAGACGGCCAGCGCCCAAAGCTCAAAGTCCACCTCTTCCACGCCGTGGCCGCGCAGGCCGTTCATGCGCAGGCGGGCCGGCATGGTGTCGTATTTTGGATTCGAGCTGAGGTGCTGGAAGCGGTAGAAGATATTGTTCATACCCATGACGGCAGCGACGGTTTTGGCGGCTTCCAGTGCCGGGGCGGAGAGCTGCTCGGCCGCGGCAGCCAGCACCGGAGCGGTAAGGGGGGCGCTGCGTGTGGCAATCGCGGTTGCAACCACGGTTCCCCACAACTGCTGCGCGGTCAGCTCGGTGTTGTTGCGCACCAGCGAAGAGTAGTTCAGCTTGAGATCCCTGGCGGAGGCGGGAAGGCTGTCAATCAACGTGTCGAGACTCATGTGTGCTCCGCACAGCCTACAGCGAACAGCCAACAGTTGCCGGTCTTATGACCGTACTGTCAGCTGTCTGCTGTTAGCTGAAAGCTGTTCTTATACTTGGATCGTCTTTTCGCCCTTGTGCCAGTTGCAGGGACAGAGCTCGTCGGTTTGCAGTGCGTCCAGAACGCGCAGAACCTCCTGCGGGTTGCGGCCAACCGATAAGTCGGTCACGTAGACGAAGCGGATAATATTGTCCGGGTCCACGATGAAGGTGGCGCGCTGCGCGACGCCGGCCTTCAGGTCCAGAACGCCCAGCGCCCCGGCAAGCTCGCGCTTGATGTCGGCGAGCATGGGGAAGGGCAGGTCCTTCAGGTCGGGGTGTTGGTTGCGCCAGGCAAGGTGAACGAACTCCGAATCGACGCTGCCGCCCAGAACCTGCGCATCGCGGTCGGCAAATTCCTTGTTGAGCTTGCCGAAGGCGGCAATCTCGGTGGGACAAACGAAGGTGAAATCCTTGGGCCAGAAGAAGTAGACCTTCCACTTGCCGGTGTAGCTCGCATCCGTGATGGTTTCAAAAGCGGTTTTGGTATCCAGGCTAACGGTAGCCGTTACTTCAAACTTGGGAAACTTCTCTCCAACTGTCAACATGCATAACTCCTCAGGGAATGGTTGATAAAGATGATTGGGCCGGTAAACAAGCCTCAGGCACCGGCGCCGCGTAGGGACAGAAGACACCGTGCCGCAGTGTGATCCTATAGAAAAGATGCGTTCAGGGGCCGCTGGGATTCTCTTCTGGCACGATTCGCGGCCATGGGCCTCGAAAATCAGCCGTGCGGGTCAGTTGGGCCGGTTGCCGGGGGTGGCGCGGCGGCGGAAGCGTTCGTCGACCGGCTGTCGGCCCTGGAGGCCAGCTTCGACGGTGTGCCAGTGCTCGATTGCCGGCTCGCCCATGCGCCAGCAGAGCAGCACCACCTCGTCGTCGAGGCGGCAGGGAAAATCGAGCAGCCCGGCTTCCAGATCCTTCACCTGCACGCCGATGGAATCGATTTCGGCGATGCTCTCGCGGACGCGCTGTAAATGTGCCTCCATCTCCACGCGCTGTTTCGCCGCGATGCTCACGTCCACCTTCATTCCGCCTGAAAGATAGATGCGCCGGGCCAGATCGGAGAGGCCCGATTCGGCCTCTTCCGCGAACTGCTTGCCTTCGATCGCGCGTTTCAGCAGCGATTCCAGCACCGGGAGCAGCGACTGCGCTTCGTCGAGTGTGAAGGTCTTCATGGGGAGATACCTTAGTTCTTAGGATACGACAACTTGCAACCGTTAGCCCGCGGTCCAGGTGCTGGCCGTACAGCTAGTAGATGCCCTGGCCGCCGCTTCCGGTTCGGTTTGTGAGCGCCTTGGGCGGGCAGGTATCATTACCCTTGATGGTCATACCGCCGCCAATTGAAGTTGCCAACCTGGGCATGACGGACTCGCTGATCCTGATGGTGCTGGCGCTGGTGGTCTTCGGGCCGCGGCGTCTGCCGCAGATCGGCCGCCAGATTGGCAAGCTGATGTACGAGTTCCGCAAGGCCTCAAACGACTTCAAGTACCAGATGGAAGAAGAGTTGCGCAGCGCCGAGGATGCCGACCGCAAGAAAAAGGAAGAGGAACGTCTGAGCACGCTGGCGCTGTCGGCGCCGGCGGAAACGGTTGAAACGCCCAGCCCTGCAGCCGGCGTCACGGCTGAAAGTCCATATCCGGGCGAGGACCAGTACCCGCCGGCAGTTGAGACCGGGACCCAGCCCGAAGAAGCCTATCCAAGCATCCAGCCGCCCTCGACCGGCGAGCAGATTCCGGCGGCGCGTCCCACCAGTCAGGCGGAGCAGGCTGAGGCATCGGTAGCGAAAGAGACCGTCGCCGTGACGGAGCAGGCCCAGCATGGTTGATCCCGCAGACGCAATCGGCAAAGCGCGCGATGCCGTGAGCAAGCGTGTGGAACTGCCCGGCATGAGCCTGATGGAACACCTGGAAGAGTTGCGCAAGCGCATCGTTCGCTCAGCCATCTTTCTGGTGCTGGGCTTCTTCGCGGCCTGGATATTCCATGACCGGCTCTTTGCCCTGGTGCAGGCGCCTCTCAGCAAAATTGGCAAGACGCTCGTCTTTACCCACCCCATGGACCCGCTCAACATCTACATGCAGGTCTCGCTGATCGGCGGCGCGATCCTGGCCTCGCCCTTCATCCTCTACCAGGTGTGGCTGTTCATTGCGCCGGGGCTCTATCAGAAAGAGCGCCGGTTCGTAGTTCCCTTTATGGCGGCCACGGTGGGGCTGTTCCTGACCGGCGCGGCCTTCGGATACTTCTGGGTACTGCCCGGCGCACTCAAGATTCTGATCGTGCAGTTCGGCCACAACTTCACCCCCATGGTCACCATCGAGGAGTACTCCGGCTTCTTTCTCTCCATCATTCTGGGCCTGGGCATCAGCTTTGAGATGCCGATCCTCATCTTCTTTCTGGCCATGTTCGGCATTGTCAGCCCGCGCTTCCTGTGGAAGAACATGCGCTACGCGGTTCTGGCGGTCTTCCTGGTGGCGGCCGTCATCTGCCCTAGTCCCGACCCCTGGACCATGTGCATCTATGCCGTCCCCATGCTGGCGCTCTATGTGTTGGGCATCGGCGTGGCCTGGTGGGTACACCCCTCACGCCGCAGAGCCAAGGAAGCCAAGGAGGCTGCCGGATGATTCTCCCAATGCTTTGCAAGCGAGCAGTGACGGGGATGCTGGGTGCCCCATCCTTGGCACGTGTCGCCGCGGCGACTTTTTGTGCCAGGGATGGGAGACCGCGGCACTCAACCGGGTCTTCGTTTATAAAGAGAGCTGCTCTCGGGCTGCTTTTGCTGGCGCCACTCACCGCTCCCGCCCAGCCCCACTTCAACGGAGCCCGCGCCCTGGAGTACGCCCGCCAATTCGTGGCTATCGGACCGCGCTGGCCCACCAGCCAGGGCCACCTGCAAGCCGAGGCGTTTCTGCGCACCCAGTTCAAGCACGATCAACTCGAAGAAGATGCGTTCACCGCCAACACGCCCATCGGCCCGGTGGCCATGCGCAACTTCATCGTGCGCTTTCCCGGCAAGAAGCCCGGCGTGATCGTGCTGGCCACGCACTACGAGACCAACTACTGGCTGCGGAATATCAATTTTGTGGGCGCTAACGACGGCGGCTCTACAACAGGCCTGCTGCTGGCCATCGCCGACCAGTTGCGCCAACAGACAACAGGCGGCAAGAAACTCGATGGCTACTCGGTCTGGCTGCTCTTCGACGACGGCGAAGAGTCCATCCTGCCCCAGTGGACCACCTCCGACTCCACATATGGCACCCGTCACCTAGCCGCCAAATGGGGCCGCGACGGGACTCTGGGACAGATCAAGGCCTTTATCCTGGCCGACATGATCGGCGACAAGGCCCTCGATATCCAGCGCGAAACCCGCTCCGCTGACTGGCTGGTCGATCTGGTCCGAAAGGCAGCCCACAAGTTCGGCTACGAGCGCTACTTCTTCCAGGAAGAAGAGGCGATCGAGGACGATCACCTTCCGTTTGCCGAGCGCGGCGTGCCTTCCATCGATGTCATCGACATCAATTACGGACCCAATCATAGCTATCACCACACCGCTCAGGACACCATGGACAAGATCGGCGCCCGCAGCCTGACCATTGATGGGGATGTCTTTCTGGAGACGATCCGGCTGGTGAATCAGCGCAAAAGCAAGTAATAGAAAATAGGAGTCAGTGCCTATTTCCAATCTCCTGTCTTGCAAAAGATAGCGATGCTAATGGAAATTTGTGATTTCCTGTCCTTGCTGAAGAAAAATGCCGCAAAGATAGGACACCCTATACCCGGCTCATGTATATCATGTCGGAAGCACCCGCAGGGCATTCTTAATCGCCTTCTGCACCGAGCCAGTGGGATCGTGGATATCCGGCTTATCGAGCAGTTCCGCGATAGTTTTTCGCGCTCTTGCGTCTCCGAACTCCACAAGGGAGTTGATTATAGATTCAGTGAATGCTGCGACCATTGACTTGCTTCGTGTTGCGAGAATTACGATAAGTGCATCTACGGCGCCAGGTCCTCCGATTCTTTGGATTGCAGGGACGGCATGCATGTAATTGCCTCCGCGATCCAAGTATTCCATAAGGATAGGAATCGTGTCCGGCTGGCCAATTCGGCCGAGACCTTCTATAGCACGCCACCCATTCTCCTTGTCAGAGATGATCGATGACAGCTGATCGATTGCCGCGCGGGCTCTGGTGTGTCCGAGCGCCTGAATAGCTCTCCCGCGCAATCCCGAATTGTCAGAAGCCATGTCTCGAATGAGGAGCGGAATGGCTGAAGCGTCCCCAAACATCCCCCGTATGTAGGCGGAGAGAGATTCGTTGTTTTTGGCGTCGATCACCTGGAGGAAGCGGATCGATTCCCGCTGTAAGGCTTCCGGATGCGTCTTCCGCAAGATGTATAACGACTGCGCTGCGTCGTCAGCCACAATCGACTCCGCATCCAAGAGAGCGTACATCAGTGGAGCGATGGCCTTCTGCTCCCCGATATTGCCCAGCGCCGTCGCGGCTACTGAGCGAATCTGCCAGTGGCCGCCGTCGGTCAACGATGCAATTAGGGCATCTGTCGCATATCGTGCGAGTTCTCGTTTTCGCTGGGGGTCTGCGCTTAATAGCTTGAGTTCGACCGCCGCATCAGTCCTGTCATGGTACGAGATTGCCTTCAGCCCCGCGACTAGGGCCTTCACATCCTTGGATACAAATAAGAACATCGGTCCCCCTTCCTAGACAAATGGTTGCATCAACTCAACTCTTGATTAAGGCTGGCCTGGATAAAACCGATCCCGGTCAGCTTAACACGAAACCGCTTTCACAAACCAAGGCCGCCACGATTCAATACGTGCGTTTCACGTGTAGACCATCGATGTCTGACGTCCTTATGGCCCAGATGTTGCCGGTCGGTTCGAGTGTCGTGGTCGTCCTACAGCATATGTGTCGCGTGCAACGCATGAACGAGAATATCAAAGTAAGAAAGCTGTGCGCTTCGAGCCACCGCCAGGCAGCGGAAGAGAATGTTACTGGGTGCCCCATCCTTTCCGCAGCTTTTTCGCGGAAAGGATGGGAAACCACGAACCTCAAGTAGTCGCAGTTCCCTACTCCCTATTCCCTGCCTTCCTGTAGCATTCCCTTATGATTGCCGGCGCATCCTGGACTTGGTGGCTGGGCTTCCACGCAGTGGTGGCGACGCTGCTGATGGCCGATTTTCTGTTGATTGGCCGCCGCCGCGAGACGCGGCACCCACACGCCTTCGCATGGCTCTGGACGGCTGTGCTGGCACTGATCTCAATTGGCTTTGCGGTCTGGATCGCGCTTACTCAGGGCCGGCAAACGGCGCTCGAATGGGTAGGCGGCTACGCCATTGAAACCTCGCTCAGCGTCGACAATCTCTTCGTCTTCATGGTCATCTTTCAGGGCTTCCGCATCAGCCTGCAACGCCAGCACAAGGCTCTACTGTGGGGCTTCTCTGGGGCCATGGTGCTGCGCGCGCTGTTTATCGTAGCCGGCGTCGCGCTCATCCAGCGTTTTAACTGGATCACCTGGGTCTTCGGCCTGGTTCTGCTCTACGCGGCCTGGCGGCTTGTGCGCGGAGGCTCGGCAAATGCCGCGGTTCCCGAGTGGATTCGCAAGTTACAGCCCGCGAAAGGCTCGCTGCTGCCCGTCATTCTGGCCATCGAAGTCACGGACGTGCTCTTTGCCGTGGACTCCGTTCCCGCCGTGCTGGCCATCAGTCACAATCCCTTCGTGGTCTATACCTCAAACATCCTGGCCATCCTCGGCCTGCGCTCGCTCTACTTCGCGCTCTCCTCGCTGCTGGACCGCTTCCGTTTTTTGCACTATGGGCTGGGGGCACTGCTGGCCTTTGTGGCGCTCAAGATGCTCGCCGCCCGCTGGATCGAAGTTCCTATCACGCTCTCACTGGCGGTAATGGGCGCAATCCTGACACTCTGCGCAGTGGTGTCGTGGTTTGCGGAGAATAGAGAGTCGAGATAGGGCCGTGGGCCGGGCGCTTGACGTGCTCCCTATTGCTCAGACTCCGTTGCTTCCGGCGGTTAGTGTGAGAAGGGTAAGGGTAGATCGACGATGGCCCCGATCAAGTTACGGGAATTCATGTACGGACTGAACCCCTTATGGTAGCTGCAGTTACCGGGATTATCTTCACGGCGGCACAGCCTCCCACGCAACACAAGGAACCGCAGACGCCTTAAGGGGGGTCAACTATGCGCGGAATCAAAACTTTACTCACAGCTACAGCATTGTTCGCGGGCTTGGCTCTGGCGCCGGCTGCGAACGCGCAAGTTTCCATCGGCATCGGCATTCAACCCGTCTGTTCCTACGGCTATTACGACTACGCGCCTTACGCCTGCGCGCCCTATGGCTTCTACGGGCCGGGGTACTTCTACGGCGGTGTCTTTCTGGGCATGGGCCCCTGGGCCGGCTGGGGCTATGGCCACGGCTGGGGCAGCCATCGCTTTGTCAGTGAAGGCGGCGGAAGCTACCACGGCGGCGGCGGGGCCATGGCCAATCGCAGCAGCTATGCACGCGGGGGCGGGGCAGCACGCGGGGGAACACCAGTTCGCTCTGGCGGCAACGCCCACGCGAATGTTTCTCATACCACGGTTGCCAATCGTGGATCCAATGCTGGTGGAGCGCGTCCCAGCGCATCCCACGCTTCAGCGCCTCGCGCGAGCGGCGGCGGCGGAGCACCTCATGCCAGCGCACCTCAGGCTGCACATAACAGCGGTGGCGGTGGTGGACGTCCAAGCGGCGGCGGTGGTGGTGGACATCAAGGCGGCGGACACAAATAGCCGGTAGCTGCCGCATCAGGCAGCCTAACCTACACGAAGCGGCGGAGCTTAACAGCTCCGCCGTTTTGCATTTGCGGCGTCGCTTCCCTACTGCCGACCCGCCACCCCACCAGCCCCTCAGCCCAGCGAGCATTTAGGATAAAAGCATCGTGCAGACGATACGAGTAGAGACACCGACAGCGAAATACGACGTGATCACGGGCAACGGGCTGGTTGCCACGCTGGCGCCGCGGATCGAGCGCGTTATGGGCAGGTTGCCGCGGCGGGTTTTTGTGCTGACTTCAGCGCCGATCTGGGCGCTGTGGAGCGAGGCCTTCCTCTCCTCCTTCGACGAGCCGCCGATCACGCTGTTTCTGCCCCCCGGTGAAGAGCACAAAACGCTGGCCAGCGTGGAGAAGCTATTGCGGCAGATGGCACTGGCGGGCGGAGATCGCGGAAGCCTGCTGATTGTCTTCGGCGGCGGGATTGTGGGCGACGTGGGCGGCTTTCTGGCCGCGGTTTACATGCGCGGTATCCCCTATGTCCAGGTTCCGACCACCTTCCTGGCGCAGGTGGATTCTTCCGTGGGCGGTAAGACTGGCGTGAACCTGCCCGAGGGCAAGAATCTGGTCGGCAGCTTCCATCATCCGCTGGCCGTCTTTGCCGACACCGGCGTGCTGGGCACCTTGCCGGAGCGCGAGTTGAAGGCCGGGCTGATGGAGAGCGTGAAGGCCGGGATCGTCCGCGACCGAGCGCTGGTGCGCTTTATGGAAGAGCACGCGGAAGAGGTGCTGGGGCGCGATGCGAGGGCCCTGGAGAAGGTAATCGCCGCCTCCATCCGCATGAAGGCCGGGGTGGTGCATCTGGATGAGCGCGAGAGCGGGCTGCGCATGATTCTGAACTTCGGCCACACGGTTGGCCACGCGCTGGAGCAGGTCACCGGCTATAAGGCTCTGCTGCACGGCGAGGCAGTGGGCTGGGGCATGGTGGCTGCGCTCTATCTGGCGCGGAAGCGGGGGACGATCAGCAGCAGCCAGTTCGAGCGGCTGGAGGCTTTGATCCACTTGTATGGGCCGCTGCCGCCGTTAAAGCTGCGCACGGCCAGGGTGGTTGCGGCGACGGGCGGCGACAAGAAGAACCTGGGCGGAGTCAGGCGCTTTGTGCTGCCGGTAGGGATTGGCGACGCCGGGGTGGTGGAGGACGTGTCGGCGTCGGAGTTGGAGGCCGCGGTAGGGTACATGCTTGCGCGGGCCGCGGAGAAACGCTCCTAATGCCTGTGACCGGAGCCAGGCCGGTGGGCGCACAGGACGAGGCAACGGCGGCGCGGGCCGTGCGACAGATGTTTGACTCGATTGCGCCGCGCTACGACCTGCTGAATCATCTGCTCTCAGCCAATGTAGACCGGCTGTGGTGGCGGCGGGCGGCGCGGCGCTTCCGGGCTGTGCTCGCCGAGCCGGACGCGGCGGTGCTGGACATTTGCTGCGGCACCGGCGACATGACCATGGCCCTCCTGAAGCACCGTCCACTGGGCGCGCGTCCGATTCTGGCGGCGGATTTTGCGCGCGGAATGCTGAGCCGCGCAGCCAAAAAGTTTCGCGGGCGTCGCGTGGTTGTTCTCGAGGCCGATGCGCTGCACCTGCCGCTTCGCTCCGAATCGCTGGACCTGGTTGTGACCTCCTTCGGCTTTCGGAATCTGGCTAACTACGATGCGGGATTGAGGGAGTTCCACCGGGTTCTAAAGCCGGGCGGGCAGTTGGGGATTCTGGAGTTCAGCGAACCTGGGGGCCTGTTGGGCAAGGCCTACGCGGTCTATTTCCGGCGCGTGCTGCCGGCCATTGGCCGGGCGATCTACGGTAAAAAAGGCCCCTACAGCTATCTGCCCGTTTCGGTGAGCAATTTTCCACCGCCCACTGAGATGCTGGGCCTGATGGGCGCGGCTGGCTACGCAGAGTGCGCATGGCAGCCTTACACATTCGGGATTGCCGGGTTGTACACAGGCAAGCGCGCCGCTGTAGCCTAGAAAAGCGATGACTTCCGCCGCCAATCTGGCCCGTTTCTCCGCCGAAAAGAGGCGCGTGTCGCTGCACTCGATGCTGGCTGCGGCGGTCATGACGCTGCTCAAGTTGGCCGCGGGCCTGCTCTCCGGCTCGCTGGGCGTGCTCTCGGACGCAGCCCACTCCGGCCTCGACATGGTGGGCTCGGCGCTCACCTTCTTCTCCGTGCGGGTAAGCGACAAGCCGGCCGACGAAGACCACACCTACGGCCACGGCAAGGTGGAAAACCTCTCCTCCTTCGGCGAAGTCATGCTGATGGCCGTGTCGAGCGGATGGATTATCTGGGAAGCGATTCGGCGGATGCTCTACCACTCGGTGGAGCTGCATCATTCGATTTGGCCGGTGCTGGTAGTTCTCTCGTCGATTGGAGTGGACTTCTGGCGCTCGCGGCGGCTGCGGGCAGTGGCAAAACTCACCGGCTCCCCGGCGCTGGCCACCGATGCCTTCCACTTTGCCAGCGACATCTGGTCGTCCGTGGCCGTGCTGTGCGGGCTGGGCGCCAGTTGGGTGGGAACGCAGTACGGGATCGGCTGGCTGCGCTATGCCGACCCCCTTGCGGCGGTTGTGGTTTCGCTGCTGATACTGCGCCTGACGCTGCGCCTGGGCCATGAGGCGGTAGCGGTGCTGATGGACGAGATTCCTGCCCAGACGCGGCGGCAGATCGTGCGCGAGGTGGAACAGGTGCCGGGCGTTTTGGCCGTGGAGCAGGCCAGGGTGCGTCGCGCCGGAGCTGGCTACTTTGCCGACCTGACGCTGGCGCTGCCGCGGCGCTTTACCTTTGAGCACACCGGGGAGCTGGTGCGCTCAGCCACTGCGGCAGTGCAACGTGCGCTGCCGGAGGCCGACGTTGTGATCCACACCGTGCCCCGTCAGGCCAGGGCCGAAAGCATCTTCGACCGCGTAAGAGCTGTGGCCGCGCGCAACAACGTGAGCGTGCATGAGCTGAGCGTGCAATCGCACCATGGACGGCTGCGCGTGGAGCAGCATCTGGAGTTGGATGAAAAGATGCCCTTGCTGGCGGCGCATGGTTTCGTGACCGCGATGGAGGCGGAGATACTGCGCGAGACGCCGGAGATCGACTCGGTGCTGACGCACATCGAAAGCGAACCGGCCACCATCGAGCCGCCAGAGGAGATGGTGGCGGAGGATCGCAAGATCGAGTCCGCGATGCGCGACGCCGCTCGGTTTTTCCCGGAGATTGTGGATGTGCATGAGATCAAGGTGGGCCACTCCGGCGAACACATCTCCCTCTCCTGCCATTGCACCCTGCCGGACGATCTGACCATGCAGCGGGTCCACCAGGTGATCACCGGCCTCGAGGACCGCTTCAAGCTGGAATGCCCGGAGGTCCAGCGAGTATTGATTCACCCCGAGCCGGTAGGGGATAACCTGCGGTAGAGAGATAGAGAACTGAGGAATCATGATTGCTCACAGCGAATGGAAAGAAGGCAAGCTCTTCGAGGGGATTTCGGCCAACGGGAACATGGTCCTCTTCGACGCGGACCCCGCGCACCTGCAAGGACCCAGCCCCATGGAGACGGTACTGATGGCGCTGTGCGGCTGCACCAGCGTGGACGTGGTTGCGATCCTGCTAAAGAAGCGTCAGCCCCTGACCGGGCTGCGCGTGTCGGCCATCGCCGAGCAGGCCGGGACGCCGCCGCAGGTCTTTACGCACATAAAGTTGACCTACGCGGTGCGGGGCAAGTTGAGCCGCAAGGCCGTGGAGGACGCGATAGCGCTGTCCAAAGATAAGTATTGCTCGGTTGGGCAGATGCTGGATAAGGTAGCGGCCGTCGAACACGAAATTGTATTTGTTGACGGTGAGCCAGAGCCATGAATCATCGTCCCGTTGCGAATTTCTTCCTGGTAGCCTCGCTGCTAATGCTGCTGGCGGCCGTGGCGCTGCTGGCGGCCATCACGACCATGCACTTCGCCATTCACGGGGCCGAGGTGCAGGTGCCCGCGCTCATAGGGATGACTGTGGCCGAAGCGCGCAGCCAGGCCGCGGGATTGGGGCTGAACCTGGACGTGGACAATCGCTACTACTCGGGCGACGTAGCCGCGGGACACATTCTGTCGCAGTCTCCGGCGCCGGGAACGGTGGTGCGACGGGAGTGGCGGGTGCGCGTGGCCGAGAGCCTGGGGCCGCAAAAGGTGGAAGTCCCGGACACGGTGGGCAAAGAGGAGCGGGTGGCGGCACTCGAACTGCGGCGCGTGGGCCTGGAGGTAGGCGCGACCGCGCGGTTGCCCTACGGCTCGCCGCGGCGAGCGGTTGAGGGAACGGTGCTCGCCCAGGACCCGCCTCCGCACGCGCAGGGCATCGCGCAGCCCAATATCAACTTGCTGATAGCCACGCCGGACGACGAAGCGCCGGACGGCTTCGTCATGCCTGACCTGACCGGGCTGCCGGTGGCCGGCGCGCAGGCGCTGCTGGCTAAGGTGGGCATCAAAGCGGCGACAACCAGGATGGTGGACGTGCCAGCGGAGCAGGCGGGCAACGGAGACGCACCGCTCAAGCCCCCGGTAAAGCTCGGCTCGGTGATGTCGCAGCAGCCACAAGCCGGATTTCGCGTGGATCAAAACACGCTGGTGAAGCTGGCGGTGGCGAAGTAAGCGAATCGGCGGGTCAGCATGCGGGCAGGCTGCATCTAACCAGAGACACATGACGCCAGAGACAAAAAATGACGACGCCGTGGCTGTGCTCGCAAGAGGGGATTTCTCGCACGCCTGGCGGGCGCTGCGGCACAGGAACTTCCGCCTGTTCTTTGGCGGGCAGAGCATCTCGCTGATCGGCACATGGATGACGCGCATCGCCACGTCGTGGCTGGTGTACCGGCTCACCAGGTCGCCGTTGCTGCTGGGCACGGTGGGGTTTGCGGGGCAGATTCCCACCTTTTTACTGGCTCCTCTGGCCGGCGTTGTGGTGGACCGCATCGACCGGCGCACATTGCTGGTTTGGACGCAGAGCCTGGCCATGGCGCAGTCGCTGGCACTGGCCTGGCTCACGCTTTCCCATCGCATCCAGATCTGGGAAATCCTGGCGCTAAGCGTGATGCAGGGCGTCATCAACGCATTCGACATGCCGGGCCGGCAATCGTTCATGGTGAAGATGGTGGAGGATAAGGCCGACCTCTCCAATGCCATCGCCATCAACTCGTCGATGGTGAACGTGGCGCGGCTGATCGGTCCCGCGCTGGCGGGAATGCTGATTGCCGTCAGCAATGAAGGCTGGTGCTTCCTGACGGATGGCGTGAGCTACATCGCGGTGATCGCATCGCTCTTGATGATGCGCCTTCCGGCGGTAAACGAGCAGCGCGCGGCAACGACTATGGTCGCGCAACTGCGCGAGGGCTGGAGCTATGTATCGGACTCTGCGCCTATCCGCACCATCCTGCTGCTGTTTTCGCTCATCAGCCTGATGGGCTGGCCCTTCATGGTGCTGATGCCGGTCTTTGCCGCGCAAGTGCTGCATGGCGGCCCGCATACACTGGGCTTCCTGATGGGCGCGGTGGGCGTGGGTTCGCTCACTTGCGCGCTGACCATGGTGATGCGGCGGACAGTGCGCGGACTGACCAAGATGATTCCCATTGCAGCATCGGCATTTGGCGTGGGACTGATCTGCTTTGGACTGTCCAGGGTGTTGTGGCTCTCGATGTTGATGATGCTGATAACGGGGTACGGCATGATGCAGGGAATGGTGGCCAGCAACACTATTCTGCAGACCCTGGTGGATGAGAAGATGCGCGGACGGGTGATGAGCTACTACACCATGGCGTTTGTGGGGATGGCGCCTTTTGGAAGCCTGCTGGCCGGGGCGCTGGCGCACGCGATTGGAGCGCCGCGCACGGTGATGTTGAGCGGCGTGGCCTGCATTCTCGGCTCGCTTTGGTTCTGGACGCGGTTGAAGGGAATTCGCAAAGAGATGCGGCCGATTTATGAGCGGCTGGGGATTGTGCCGCTGGTCAATATTGTGGACGAGGAAGGCGCGGAAGGGTGAAGAGCGGAGTTTGTGTAGAGCATGTTTCAAAGATCCGCATTGTGTCAGGGCATGGCTTTAGCCCCTGAGGGAATACCCGCTTTAGAGCGAGTATTTTCCCCGAGATCATACGGAGGAGGCATACCCAAATGGGATTGAGCGAAGATCTGGAAAGGATAGCGGTGCAGGAGCGTGAACTTGTGTTGCCACGCCTGGATACGCAGGTAGCCTGGGAACTGGGCCTCCGCCTGAAGACTTTGGCTGAGGAACGCGGGCTGGCGTTGGTCGTTGACATAAGGCGCTTCGGACAGCCGCTCTTTTATGCGGCGCTGGAGGGCACTACGCCGGACAATGCGGAGTGGGTGCGGCGCAAGAGCAACGTGGTGGCGCGCTTCCATCGCAGTTCGTACGCCGTGGGTCTGAGCTTGAAGTTGAAGAACACGACGCTGCAGGAGCGGCATGGGCTGCCGGTGTCCGACTATGCTGCCGACGGGGGATCGTTTCCGCTGATCGTGACCGGCACGGGAATTGTGGGCAGCGTGACCGTCTCCGGACTGCCGCAGCGCGACGATCACGAACTGGTTGTGGAAGCGCTGTGCGGGATGCTGGGGCGCGACTACACAACGCTGAGGCTGGTGGCGGAGTAGGGCTGCAAACTAACGGCGGGCGAGGCCTGGGGCGCCCTGCTCTTCAAGCTGTTTTCTCCATCGCCGCAATAAAAAAACCGTCGGTATGAAACGCGCCGGGCAACAGGCGCAGTGCGCCCTGAGGCGTGAGGCAGCAGGACAGACGCTCCGCGCCGGATGGGGTCAGGATTCCTTCGGTCAACAATGCCTCGATGCGAGGACCAAGCGGGAGAGGGCGGGCGTTGGGAGCGTCCGCCAGCACCGCGCCGACCACCTGCTCATTCTCTTCCGGCTCCAGCGAGCAGGTCGAGTAGACGACGCGGCCACCGGGACGAATGGCGCGTAACGCGGCGCAGAGGATGGCTCGCTGGCGTTCGGTCTGCCGCAGCAGGTCCTCCAAATGCAGGCGGTGGCGAATCTCCGGATTGCGGCCCAAAGTGCCGGTGCCGCTGCATGGCACGTCGGCCAGTGCAAGATCGAAAACCGATTCTTCGGCCAGCTCTGCTGCGTCGGCCAAACGGCACTCAATACGGTCCTCGAAACCCACCAACCGTTTGCACAAATGCTCCAGCCTCGGCGCGCTGAACTCGCAGGCGACGATGCTGGCCTCCGGGTTGCGCTCGGCGAGGATCAGGGTTTTGCCGCCGGGAGCGGCGCAACAGTCTAGAATTGCGCTTCCCTGCCCCGCAATTTCCGCAACCAACTGCGACCCTTCATCTTGGAGGCGAACGCGGCCCTCGTGATAGGCTGGCGTCGCCGTCACGTCGCCGGAAACGACCGTGCGGGCAGAGGTGAGCAGTTCGCCAGACTGGAGGACGACGCCGGCCTCGGCAAGTTCCACCTCAACAGCAGGACTCTCTATGCGCACCGTCATCGTGGGTTGTCTCTGCCCGTGGCGGCAGATAGCGCGCGCTGTTTCTAGGCCGTAGAAACTGGCCCAGCGCTCGACCATCCATATGGGATGCGCCTGTGCAAGGGCCAGCTCCGCCGCGTTCTCCTCTGAAAAGTCAAAACGTGTCGCGCTCAGCTTGCGCAGAACCGCATTCACCATGCCGGAGGCGAAGCGGTGGCCAGCCTGTTTGGCCAGCTCCACGCTCTCGTCGATGGCCGCGCGGGCAGGAATGCGGTCCATGTGCAAAATCTGGAAGGCGCCCAGGCGCAGGGCGATCCGAATCTCAGGATCGAGTTTGGCATTGGGGCGCTTGAGCAGGACTTGCAGTTGGTGGTCAAGCCATATCTGCCAGCGGAGCACGCCCAGCACCAGCGCCGTAGCCAGATTGCGGTCGGGGGCCGAGAGCGCATCGACGGCTTTGGCGCGAAGCAGATCGTCGGAGTGCGATTGGCCGCGCTCCACGGCCATGAGAACCGCGAAGGCTGTCTTGCGAGCGGGAGAGACGGCGGCCATCGGCTTCAACCGAACCGTACATCAGGGCCAGGTGGAGTTCCGCGCAGAAATTCGGCGGCGGCGAGACGCTTTTTACCTTCGAGTTGAACTTCGAGGAGTTCGAGCCAGGTCTCTCCGGCGCAGGCTGCGAACAGGCGGTGGTTTTCCACGCGCAACTGGCCGGGCTCGGCGGCGGCTGAAGCCGAAAAAGGTAAAGTGCCCGCAACTTCCATGCGATGGACGATCAGCTTCTTGCCATGCAGCGTGGTGAAGGCGCCGGGCCAGGGCTGAAAACCTCGCCAGCGATTCTTCAACTCCATAGCCGTGCGCACGGCAAAGTCCATGCGGCCGTCTTCGCGGTCGAGCAGCGGCGCGAAGGTAGCGCCCTCGTGATTCTGCGGCTGGGGGTGTATGGTTCCGTCGGCAAGGCCGTCCAGAGTCTCGACCACCAGCGGCGCTCCGGCCTTCGCCAACACGTCGAAAAGTCCTACGGCGGTCTGATCCGAAGCGATTTCGACGGTTTGCTGAAGTAGAATGGGGCCGGTGTCGAGGCCCTCATCCAGGAGCATGGTCGTATTGCCGGTGAAGGCGTCGCCCATGGCCACAGCCCACTGAATAGGCGCGGCGCCGCGGTACTTTGGCAGTAACGACCCGTGCAGGTTGATGCAGCCCAGCCTGGGCAGAGCCAGCATCCAGGGGGGAATGATTCGTCCGTATGCCACGACGACGATGGCGTCGGGCGAAATTGCTTCAAGCTGCGCGCGGAATTCGGGGTTGCCGCGAATCTTTTCGGGCTGGGTGACGGGAAGGCCGGCGGCCAGGGCGGCGAGTTTGACGGGAGGAGCGATGAGTTGCCGGTTGCGTCCCGCGGGGCGGTCGGGCTGCGAGACTACCAAGGCAATTTCATGGCCTGCCGTACGCAACGCTTCCAGCGTGGGCACGGCAAAGACGGGAGTCCCGCAGAAAACCAATTTCGCCGGACTCGTCTGTCTCGTCATGGGAGCTTTACCACTCGCCCGCGCGCTGCAACTTGCGGATCTTGCGCAGCACCAAGTCGCGCTTAAGGGCGCTCATGCGGTAGATGAACAACATGCCGTCCAGGTGGTCAATCTCATGCTGGAAGCAGCGCGAGAGCAGCTCTTCGCCGTCCATCTCGAACCATTTGCCATGCAGGTCCTGGGCGCGAATGCGCACCTTGGCCGCGCGCGTTACCTTTTCCATGATGTCGGGAAAGCTGAGGCAGCCTTCCGTCTCGTATACTTTGCCCTCGCGGGAGATAATCTCGGGGTTCACGATCACCAGCTTCTGATCGGGGTCCTTGCCCCCGCTCAGGTCGATCACCGATACGCGCTTGGCTACGCCAACCTGCTGCGCGGCCAGTCCGGCTCCCTGTGAGGCGTACATGGTCTCAAACATGTCCGCGGCCAGGCGGCGCAACTCCGCGTTGAATTCGGTGACGGGTTCGCCGGGCTGTTGGAGCACCGGCTCAGGATATTTCACAATCTTTAAAATCATCTTTTCGGTTAAAAGCTCCGTATCTGTTCGATGTATCCGTCGAAATTTCGCTTCATTTCCAGCGCCGAGTCGCCGCCGAACTTCTGCTGTACCTGGGCAGCGACGGCGAGGGCGACCATGGCCTCGGCAGCCACGCCTGCCGCGGGCACGACACAAATATCGCTGCGCTCGTAGCTGGCGGCGGTGGCCTCTCGGGTATCGAACCGGACCGATTCGAGCGGTCGGCGGAGTGTGGAGATGGGCTTCAGGTAACCGCGCACAACGATCTCTTCGCCGTTGGAGACGCCGCCCTCGATGCCGCCGGCATTGTTTTGCGGACGGGTGAAGCGGGTAGGACGGGCGATTGCTTCGGCCGCGTAGTGGATGGGGTCGTGAACCGCGGAGCCGAAGGACTCGGCGGCGGTGACGCCGCGTCCGATTTCGACGGCTTTGACGGCTTGCACGCTCATCACCGACCAGGCCAGCAGGCCGTCGAGGCGCTCATCCCAGTTGGCATAGGTGCCCAGGCCCGGCGGGACGCCGTGGACTACAACCTCAAAGACGCCGCCTACCGTGTCGCCGGTGCGGGAGACTTCTTCGACCTCCTCTTTCATGCGGGCTTCGGTGGCGGAATCGACGCAACTGAGGACAATCGCGTCTTTGGCCGCAACAGCCGCAATCTCGTCCCACGTGGCTGCACGATCAAGTTCGACGCGGCCTACACGGATGACGTGGCTGGCCACTTCAATCCCGAGAGTGCGCAGCAGCAACTTGGCGATGGCTCCGGCGGCCACGCGGGCGGCGGATTCGCGTGCCGAGGCGCGCTCCAGAACGTAGCGGGCGTCGGGAAAGTTGTACTTGAGTGCGCCGGCCAGGTCGGCGTGACCGGGACGCGGCGAGGCGACCGCCTGGTGCTTGGCCGGGTCGCCGGTATCGACGGGGAGTTTTTCTTCCCAGTTCTTCCAGTCGCGGTTGACGATCTCAATGGCAATCGGCGAACCGATAGTCTTGCCGTGGCGCACACCGGAAAGAATGTGGGCTTTGTCGGTTTCGATCTTCATGCGGCCGCCGCGGCCAAAGCCTTGCTGGCGGCGCCACAGTTCGCGATTCACGAATTCCAGATCGACAGGCACACCGGCCGGCACTCCGGAGACCAGGGCGATCAGGGCCTCTCCGTGGGATTCGCCGGCAGTTGAGAAACGGATCATGTTCCTTTGATTGTAACGGGAAGAACAGGGATCAGGGAGCAGAGATCAAGAAGCAACCGGGCAACAAGAAGCCCAGCCGCGGGGGTTGGGCTACTTGTACCAAGCGTTTTTGTGGTTACGGGGTTACCACCTGCACAGAATGGTTGCCGTGGGGAACGGCCACCACCGCAGTAGGCTGGGAGCCCGTAATGTAAGGCGTAGCCTGGGTGGTGGACAGTGCTCCGTTATCCGGGTCCAGGCGGAAGCCGGAGACTGAATTGCCCAAATGGTTGGCGGTATAGATAAACCGGCCCAGCGCCGGGTCCACCACAAGGGAAAGCGGCTGGGTGTCCGTGGAGTTTGTGGCGCTGCCGACTGCGTTCGCAGTGGCCGTGGGCGTACCGGTGGAGAGGTCGATGGACCAGGCCGAAACCGAGGAGTCCAGCGAGTTGGTGGCGTAGATGTATTTGCCGCGCGGGTCAATCACGATGGCGGTGGGCTCGTTGCCGGTCCTGAAGGGGCCGTTGATGAGGAAATTCAGAATGCTGCCGGACTGAATCGTGTATCCGATCAGCTGGTTGGAGGCATAGTCGGTGACATAGACGAAGCGGTTTGTCGGATCGGAGGCGATGGCTGTGGGCTTGACGCCCGCCTTCCAGGGGCTGCCGGAGACCGTGGTTAACGCGCCGCCCGAGCCAATGGTGAAGCCAAAGACCCAACCAGGATTGGCAGTGCTGGTGGTGCTTCCGCCGGGATTGTAGGCAGACTGGTCATAGGCTGTGACGTAGACGGCATTGCCGCTCACGGTGGCGTTATTGGCCAACACGGTTATGCCGGTGGGAATAAGCGTATCGCTGGCGTAGCCGGGAACGCTGAGAGTTATCTGAGAAGTTGCGGAGCCGATCGTGCCCGAGGAGAGAGAATACTCCGTGAGCGTGGTGGAAGCGGTTCCTGAGATGACATAGAGGTAGCTTCCGGCACTGTTGACTGCGAGGGAAACTGGCTTGGTGCTCGTGGTAATCAGGTCTTTCTGTGTAAGGACGCCGGTTTGGGCGATGGCGAAGTGGACCACGGAGTTGTTTCCCTGATTGGCGACGTAGAGATTCGTGTAGTCCGTGGTGACAACCATAGCGACTGGAGAAATTCCGCCAGAGGGCACGCTCGGCGCTCCCATGCGCAATGCGCCGGACTCGGAGTCCACCGCGAAGGTATTGATCTGTCCAGCACTGCTGGTTCCCGATCCCGCGGAGTCGGCTACGAAGACATAGTCGATCGTCTGGATCTCACAGGCGGTAAAGAGTGTGGCCGTTAGAAGGCCGATAGAAGAGACCAGAAAAAGCTGGCTCAATTTGCTGAACTTCATGCGCTTCCTTCGTCGTGGGCCATAAGTTGAAGCCCTAAGAAAACTGGTTGGGTTGCCCCGTAGGTATTGTAAAAGCCCATTACGGGTTGTTGCTACTGTCTACGGCCATGACCTCACCAGCTCTCACTTCGTCGAGCCGTTGTGCGGAATCGCAGCCACGGCTGTCGGCTGGGCGTTGGATGTGTAAGGAGAGTTCATAGAATTGAATAGCGTGCCGTCGGAATTCAACTCAAAGCCGGAGATGTTGTTCCCCAGAAAGTTGAGTGTGTAAAGGTATTGGTGCATGTTCGGATCGATGCCGATGGCCACCGGCTGGATGCCTGTGGCGTATGTTCCCAGCCGCGTGAGCGCGCCGCTGCCGATGGAATAGGCCGTAACCGAGGAGTCCAGCGAGTTGGCCACGTATGCGAACTTGCTCGAAGAATCGATGGCAATGGCGTCGGGTTGAGTTCCCGCGGGGAACGGGCTGCCGCTGATCGGGTTCAGCAGACCTCCTGCGGCTGAGTAACCTAATACGTTGCCGTTTGCCAGGTCGGTGACGTATACGTGGCTGCTGCTGGAATCGCTGGCGATTGCAGAGGGATGTGTTCCCGCGGCATAGGGCGATCCGGCGAGCGGAGTCAGCGTAGGAATCGTTGTGTAGGGCGCGGTGTTGTTCGGGCAGCTTAACGTGCCGATGCTGAAGCCGAAGACGTAACCAGTGTTGGCCGTTGTGTCGTAAACGGAGATGAACACGTCCGAACCGTTGGCCAGAACGTTGACGGCCGTCGGCGCAATTACATGGCCTGACGCCGCGCCGGTCAGACTCAATGGAAGATAGTTAAGGCCGTTACACGCATTGATCGGCGTTTTCGTCTGGAGTGCGCCGTTGGAGGCTGAACCGGCGGCAACGGTAACTGGAAAAACCGCCAGCGATCCCGAGCACGGGGCCGCGGAGGAGCAGGTCGGAAGGGGCTGGTAGGTGTCCAATACGAACAGGTTCGTTCCGTTTACAGCGACGGCGAGGGGGTAGACCCCCGGCGTGTTCACGGTGTTCTGCGGATACAGCTTGCCGTCGTTGCCGATAACGAACTGGACGATGGTGTTGTCATCGCGATTGACCACGTAAAGGTTGGTGTAATCGGTCGAGACGGCGGCGGCCACAGGGTTGCGTCCGCCCGAAGGAAAGGGCGAGGTGGGAATCTGGCGCATAAACCCCGACTCCGAGTTCACCTCGAAGACATCCACCTCCCCGTAGTTGTTGGATCCCGCGGCCTTGGCGCTAGTCACGAAGACGAAATCCACGGTGAGTGTGCTACAGGCGGTCACAACTCCGGCCACCAGGAGGCTGGCCGCTGAGACCAGCAGCAACTGGCCCGATTTGTTGAACTTCATGCGCATCTTTCGTCAGCGGGCCAGAACCGCGGGCCCTTATAAAGCAGTTTTTGGAATCGAACCCCGGTGCGCCCCGATGAAATCCGCGCCCGGAGTCCGGCTACGTTTGAAGAAGAATCCGATCATTCACAAAACCAGTGCTGGAGCCAGCGAGCGGCCCCGCCCCATTCAAATCCGCAAACGGCCGCTCTAGTTGGTGCGCCCGTCAACAAAGCACCACGTGGCCGGGCCGTTGAGCGTATAACTGCTTGTCGTGCTCAAGTTGTGAAGGACGCCGGCGTTCTGGTCGATTGCCCGGCCCGTAACGGTCGAGTCGTTGAAGTTGGCCGTATAGATGAACTGATTCGATGGATCCTCAACAATGCACTGAGGGCCTGCTCCGCTACCGAACGGTTCACCGGCGATGAAGCTAAGCTGTTGAGTGCTGGGATCGATCACATAGCCGGCAATACCGCTCTGGGCGTTGGTCGTGTTGAGGTTGTTTCCCTGGTTCGCCACATAGATCCATTTGCCCTTGGACTCCACAATCATGTAAATCGGGTTGGATTGTGCCGCATCGTCGGGAATGATGCCGCCGGTATGCGCCTGCAGTGCGCCGTTGGTCCCCGCGGTGAAAGGCAGAATCTGGCTGGGATAGGTAGTGCCGTTGGCCGTGATCGGCTCATTGTCGAGCACGTAAATGATCCCGCCGGCGCTCACGATGGCCGTGGCATTCTGCACCAATCCACCGGGATTCGAACTGGTTTGCGGCTCGCCGGTAAGCGGTTGCGAGCTGTTCTGGCTTATCGTCAACTGCCCATTGGTTGAGCTATAGGTATAGGGAAAGACCGAGTCGCCGGAGGTGGGAGTTCCGCTCAGTATAAACAGGTTTGAAGTGGTCAACAGGAAATCGATGGGTTTGGCCGGAACCGGGAAGTAGGGCAGCGCCGCGCCGCTGGCCGACGTAACCTGGGCATTCACGACCAGTTGCAGGCGGCCCGTGGTCTGGTTGATCTGGAAGACCGTAACGTCGCCGCAAGTGGAGGTGGCGAAGGCATTGATGCAGGCCCTGTTCGACGTAGTGCCGGCATCCAGCGGGGCGTCGTGATCAAGCACGTACAGGTAGGTTCCCGAGCTGTCTACGGACAGCCGGATTGGGTTGATGCCTTGGGTGTAGAAGGTCTCCTGCGCGGTGAGAATGCCGTTGCCCCCGACTGCGAACTGAGTGATATTGGAGTTCTGGCAGGGGTTCGCCGTAGTACATACCGAGCCGCCCGAAGCGTTAGCGCCGCGGTTGAGGACATAGACAAATTTGCTGCCGGTAGTTAGCACGGCGCGAACTGGGTTGGCTCCGCCGGAGGAGATGGGCAGTCCATTGATGGCGGTCAGTTTGCCTGTATTGTGCTCGATCTTATAGCCGCTGATAATGCCGCTGCCGGAGGACTGAGCCGTTACCGTCCCCGTCACATACAAAAAGCCGACCGAATAACTCTGGATGCAAGACGTAATGCCGAGAATGACGCCAAACGAGAGGGCGCTCATCGGAAGTGCCTTGCCGAATTTCGTGAACTTCATGCGATTCCTTCATCCTGGTCAGGCGTGTGCCGCCAAGTGTGCTAGTTCCACAGCAGAGCTGTGTTGGGACGGGTCCCTGTTGCATTGTAAAAGGCTAGGGCAGGTTGTGCCTAGTTTCGGCCAAACACCGGACAAAAGAGCCTGTTTCCCGAGGTATTTTCCGCTCCGGGCGTATTGCGACGCTGCCCCCAGCCGATTTGCAATTCAATTGCCATGGTGGTTGAGGTTTGGACGCCTGGGAGGCGGAAAACGTCAACCAGGCCAGCCAGGAACATTACGATCCCGTCCGGCCCCGGCGGGGGCGCATTCCCGGTACCCCGGAGCCGCGGGCTAAGTGTAGCCAGGGCTCCGGAGCGCCGGACCGCTTTACCAGACACGGCAGGAGTTCACCGGAACCATCGGCTGACCCTTGGTGCAGCCAAAGGCTTTGCCGAATTCGTCAAAGTTCTGCACCGTGCCGTTGACGCGCCAGCGGCCGGGCGAATGGGGATCGGTCACTGCGCGCTGCCGGGCCACTTGCTCGGTATGGTTCTGGCACCATACCTGGGCGAAGCCGAGGAAGTAGCGTTGCGCCTCGGTGTAGCCGTCGATTTTGTCATTGATGGTTTTGCCCTGAGCCGCCAGCGTGTCCAGCAGAGCCAGGTAGGCGATGCGCAGGCCGCCGTTGTCGGCCGTGTTCTCGCCCAGGGTCAGCTTGCCGTTCAGCTTCTGCGCCGGGGTGTCGCCCTGCGCCGGAGCCGCCTCAAACCCGCTGTACTCGTCCGCCACGCATTTGGTCCGTTCGGTGAAGGCCTTGCGGTCCTCGGGGGCCTGCCACTCGCGCAGGTTGCCCTTGCCGTCGTATTGCGAGCCCTCGTCGTCGAAGCCGTGGGTCATTTCATGGCCGATCACCACGCCGATGCCGCCAAAGTTGACCGCCGGATCGACGGTGAAGTCGAAAAACGGCGGCTGCAAAATGCCGGCCGGGAAGTTGATGTCGTTGAAGGAGGGATCGTAATATGCGTTCACCGTGGGCGGCGTCATGCCCCATTCCTTCTCGTCCACCGGCTTGCCCAGCTTGTTGAAGTTGTAGTTGCGTTCGTAAACGCCCTGGCGATGCAGGTTGCCGATCAGGTCGTCGCGATTTACCTTGATGCTCGAATAGTCGCGCCACTTTTCCGGGTAGCCGATCTTGTTGCGAATCATGGCCAACTTCTCTTCGGCGGCCTTTTTGGTGGCATCCGTCATCCAGGGAAGAGCATTGATGTCGTCGCCCAGCGACTTCTCAAGCGCGGCAACCAGCTTGTCCATGCTCGCCTTGGCCGCGGGCGGGAAGTTCTGCTTCACCCAGTCTTGGCCGACTGCCTCTCCAAGAGCTTCATCGGTAAGTGATGAGCATTGCTTCCAGCGCGCGAGCGGTTCCTTTTGCCCGGCCAGCGTCTTGCCGTAAAAGTCGAAATTCTCGTCGAAGATCGCCTTTTGCAGGTGCGTGGCCTGCTCATGCAGCACGTGCCAGCGCAGGTAGCTCTTCCACGCCTCGATGGGCTCGCTCTGTATGAGACCGCTGAGTGCCTTGAAGTAATCCGGCGTGGCCACGTTGAGTGTGTCAAAATGCCCGATGCCGACAGACTTGAAGTACCCGCTCCAGTCGAAGGTTGGCGAGAGCTTGCCAAAATCAACAACGGTATAGATGTGGTAACGATTCAGCGGATCGCGCAGGTCGGTGCGGCTGGTGGAGGCCTTGGCCATGGCGGTTTCAATCTCCATCACTGCGGCGGCTTCCTTGGCAGCTTGCTCCGGCGTGTCGCCTGCCATCACCAGCATCTTCTTTACGTGCTCGATGTATTGGGCGCGAATAGTTTTGAAGCGCGCCGAATCCACAATGTAATAGTCGCGGTCGGGCAGAGACAGGCCGCCCTGGAAGATCTGCGCGATCTGCTTTGACGAATCCTTGTCGTCCTGACCGACGCCGAACTCGAAGAAACCGTCCGGAGTGCCGTCGTTCTCAAGCTGGCTGAGCAGGGCCGGAAGCTGCTTGGCATCGGCCAGACCGGCGATGAGCTTCCAGGCCGGCTGAAGCGGCGTCAGGCCTAGCTTTTCCACCGTGCCGGTATCCATGCAGGCTGCGTAGTAATCGCCGAATTGCTTCTGCAGTGGGGAGGTGGGGTGACTGGCGGCAGCGTCCAGCTCCTGCCAGAGCAGGTACCGGTTCCTCTCCCGGAGCAGGGAGAAGGAGCGCGCCCAGATCACCTGATCGGCGGGAACGGGGTTGTTCTTCACCCAGTTGCCGCAGGCGTATTGGTAGAAATCCGTGCAGGGATCGGCGGTTTTGTCGATCGTCGTGAGATCGAAGCTCTTGATGACCGCCGGAGGCGTAGGTTTGTTGGCGTCGGCTTGCGGGGCTGCGGGCGTCTGTGCCAGGGCGGTTCCGGCCGCCAACAGCAGAATGGAAGCAATACGGTAACAGTTCATCGAATGTCCTCTTGGAAGTAATCTCAAGCGACCGGTTCATCGGCGCCGTGAGCGCCCGTGGAGGGTGGCCTGGATTGTGGTTGGAGTAGCCAATTTCGTGCGAGTTGCGCTACAGAACAGCCTATCACGGCAGGACGGATAGCTGGCTTCTCTGGATTTGGCTGACGAAAGAGATGCATATGTCTTGAATGATCTCTTGACATCGCGTACAGGAATCATGTACGTTTGTATGGGAGGGAACAATCTGCATGGCCACTGAAACCACTTACACTGCGCTCCGCGAAAAGTTAGCCTCCTACCTAAATCAGGTGACCGATGACCGGGAGGTGTTGATTGTCCGCCGGCGTGGAGCGCGCGACGTGGCCATTGTCCCCGCGGACGAACTGGCTGGCCTGATAGAGACCGCACACTTGCTGCGTTCGCCCAAAAACGCGCAGAGGTTGTTTGACTCTCTGCGCGAGTTGGAGCGGGGTGGCGGAGAAGTGGTGACCCTGGAGGAGCTTCGCCGCTCGGCCGGTTTGGACAAGGTAAGCCGATCGAAACCATGAACAAGCCAATGGATCGCGTTGCGGTGATTTCAAGTAAGTTTCGAGACGATTTGCGGTACTGGATCGAGACGGACCGCAAGACCGCATTGCGCGCGCTGGAACTGGTGGAGGCTATGCTTGCCTACCCCTTCACTGGCATCGGCAAGCCGGAGCCTTTGAAGTTTGTCTTGGCCGGATGCTGGAGCCGCCGCATTACCCAGGAGCACCGGCTGGTCTACCGAGTCACCGCCGGACGAATCGACTTTCTGCAAGCGCGGTATCACTATTGAAGGCAGTGTGGATTGCGGCGCCATCCATTCTCCGGCCCCTCCCCCATAATGCTATCCTTTGGAAGAACGCCACTGGCTGTGTTCACGCAATCTCCAATACCTCTCGTCCCTTCCGTCAGGCGCCTCGGAGCCTTTCTATCCCTGTTTTTCATGCTATGTTTTCTTGCGTTAGCCTGCGGATGCTCGCGTTTTCGCCATGTACGGCACGAAACCGTCTACGTTTCTGTCCGCCAGATGTACCTGCATGACCGGGTTGCCGCTGTCTCCAACCGGGTGGCCGAGGTGGTCAACGGCCAACCGCTCGATGTACTTGAGCATGGCCGCCGCTTTTTGAAGGTAAAGACCCAAAAGAACGAGATCGGCTGGATTGAAGAGCGGGCCGTGATCGATAGCAAGACCTTCGGCGCCTTTAATGTGCTCGCCAGCCAGCACCAGCAGGACCCGGTAGTCGCCACCGCCGTTCTCCGCGACGACATCTATCTGCACATACTGCCCGGCCGTGAGACAGAACACTTCTATCTGCTGGCCGGGAACTCCAAGGTTCAGCTTCTGGCCCGCTCCTCGCTTCCCAAAGCGCCTGCGCAAGGCTTAGGGCAACCTGCCAGGCCAACCGTCTCGAAATCGCCCCTGTCGGCAAAGAACTCCGCGCTTGCCCCCAGTTCCCAGGCAGCCATCGGACAGCGTTCACAGGCCCCGGCTAGTGCGCAGCCGGTTCCCGGACCACCAGAGACACCGTCTGTTGTCATGGAAGATTGGTGGCTGGTCCGCAACGCCGCCGGCCACACAGGATGGCTGCTTGCCAGCCGCGTGGATGTGGAAGTACCGGACGAGATCGCAGCCTTTGCCGAAGGCCAGCGTATCGTAGGCGCATACGTGCTCGCCAAGGTCATCGACCCCCAGGCCTCCACCCCCAACCATGAGGTTCCGGAGTACCTCACCATTCTCAGCCCGCTGAGGGCCGGCCTGCCCTTCGACTTCGATCAGGTGCGCGTCTTCACGTGGAACATCCGGCATCATCGCTATGAAACGGCGTTGCATCTGCACCCCATTCAGGGTTACCTGCCGGTCCGGGCAACGTACGATCCCGCGCCCGGCGGCAACGTACCCGTCTTCAGCTTTCAGATCGCCAACGGCCAGAGTCTCTCCACCGATCCGGCCACCGGCATCGCGCATCCCGCTTCCCCGCGCACCATCAAGTACATGATGATCGATCACCAGTTCAAGCGCACTGGCCCCGATCTGGGGCCGATCCCATTTACCCATTCGCCGGAAGCCAAGCCCAAGTCCGCCAAGCCGGCAAAGAAAAAAGCCCGGTAGGGCTTGCAACCTCTATAGAAACTCACTTTGGAGATAGGATCGCGGCTGCTAGGCTGGGGTTTAGATAATGCCACGTCTTCTCAATACTATTCAGCGCCTGCTCAGGCTTTCCCCCGCACATTCACATCCGCCAACCCCTCAGGCAGTGCCATCTCCACCCGTTTAGCTTCCAGATTGAGGGCCCGCAAATAGCTCTTGGCAAAGGGGATCAAAACCTCGCCTGCCGCGCCGTGCACCACCAGCAGCGCCACCGTACCGGCCGTCCGGTCTACATCTTCAATCTCACCTACCACCACCGGCTCCGCCCTGGCCACATCGACGAGTGTGCAGCCAATCAGGTCGGCGATGTAGACCTCGTCTTCGCCGAGAGCGGCTCGCTCGGCAAGGGGAACGGCGACGATGAGCCCGGCGAGGGTTTCGGCGGCAGAGATGGAATCCACCCCGCTGAAGTGGAGCACCACGCCGCCCTTGTGCAGCCAATGGGCCGCGAGTTCGACTTCGCGTTGCGCCGATGCGTCCTTGGCCAGCAGCCAAAGCCACCGCCGTTCGGCAAATTTTTCGGGAAAATCGGTAAGAATATCGGCGAAGACCTCGCCTTTGCGTCCTTGTGGGCTGCGGATCCGCGCCAGCCAGACCCACTGGTCAGTTTGTTCAGGGTGGTCCGGCACAGTCATCGCCGACTCCGGGGCTGGCCGGATGCATGAACTGCGGCCATGCTAAACTTCGTCTTCTTCCAGGATGTCGAGCGTGTAGCGGCGATGCAGCTTCATGCTGACGGTGCCCAGAATGGTGCGTACCGAGCGGGCGGTGCGCCCCTGCTTGCCGATCACTTTGCCTACGTCCTCGGGCGCAACCCGGAGCTTGAGAACGGTGCTTTCGTCCCGGTCAACGGATTCAACCTCGACGGCTGCCGGCTCATCCACCAAAGCCCGCGCAATTTCGCGGACCAGTTCATCCACTGCGACCATATCGTGCTGGGTCATGCTCGTGCCCCCGACCTGCGGGTTCATAGGTTTTCCAAACGAAAACTGTCAACCTGGCCCGGTGCGCGCATAGTATCAGCACACACCCGCCGCCGTCAGCAACTGTCTACGCTGCGGCTCGTAACTCCGCGCCCGCATCCATGAACTCTCTTTGTGTAGGAACATCGAGGAATCAGGCCGCGGCAGAATCCGCAACCGGGACTGGCGCCGGGTTCTTGGTCAGCAGCTTTTCAACCCTGGGGGAAACCTGGGCGCCCATGCCGCGCCAGTAGGCGATGCGCTCGTGCTTCAGGTCTACCGTAGCTGGCTCGGTGCGGGGGTTGTAAGTGCCGACGACCTCGATCGATCGGCCATTGCGGGCGCGGTCCTTCTCAATGACCACGACACGATAGTAGGGCTGCTTGCAGGCGCCAAAACGCGCCAAACGAATCATCACCACGGCGATACGGTTCCTTTCAGATTCCTGTACTCTGTTGCTGCCTTATGGAAGTCTATCCTGCCAGCGCAGCTTGCTTTCATGCGCGCCCAGCCAAATCAACGGCCATGCAGGAACGCCCAGCCGCGCAAGACACAACACCTAAGTATCGCCTAAACGGGCAGCTAAGGCAAATGCCGGTCCGCTGACGGCTGGAGCGCCCAAATATGTAGCGGCTCAAGCTGTTACAGTATCAAGAAATTGGCAATTCACCAATTGTCCGCTCTGAACCGTAGATCCCACAGGTAACCTTTCCCAAGGCGGATTGCTCGCCGGTCGAGGCTACAGGAACTGGAAAGTGAGATGCGAAATAAAACCAACTCCCTTCATGCAGGCCAATCTCATGATGCTTCTTTCATAAAGCCCACGTTCCTGGTTCGTCTTAGGGCGCACCTGCAGATCATGCGGCTAGATCACTCGATCAAAAATATATTCATCATTCCTGGAATCGTTGTTCCCTTGAGCGTACTGCGGACTCCATTGCTGTCACGCTCTCTCGTCGTGAATATTCTGGTTGGCTTTCTTTCGACAACTATGATCGCATGCAGCAACTATGTCTTGAACGAGGTGCTGGACGCGCCATTCGACAAACTGCATCCCAAAAAGCAGAACAGGCCGGCTGTTCAGGGCCTGATCAATGTACCGGTTGCCTACGCACAATGGGTGTTGTTGATGGTCGCCGGTATCGCGCTGGCGTTGACGATCTCCCGGCTCTTTGCCTATACGGCGGGAGCGCTTTGGTTGATGGGTTGTCTTTACAACATTCCCCCTTTTCGGACCAAGGATAGGGCGTATCTTGACGTACTTTCCGAGTCCTTCAACAACCCCTTGCGCATGCTTCTGGGCTGGTATATGGTGACCTCCGTTCTAATTCCGCCAGCTTCTTTGCTCATTTGCTATTGGATGACCGGCTGTTACCTCATGGCTCTCAAGCGATTCAGCGAATACCGTGAAATCGGCAACGCGCAGATAGCTGGTGCATATCGAAAATCCTTCGCGCGCTACACTGAGGTGTCGCTTCTAACCTCGGTAACTTTTTATGCATCTGCCGCAATGCTCTTCTTTGGCGCGTTCATCATGAGGTATCGCATTGAATTGATTCTTGTTTTTCCTTTGGTAGCTCTCTTGATGTCGACATACTTTAGGATCGCGTTCCAGCCAAATAGCGCGGCCCAGAATCCTGAAAAGCTCTATCGCGAACCAAGGCTGATGATCGAAGCAGCGCTCGTTTCTGGATTGATGGTCGCTCTTCTCTTCATTGACGTTCCCATCCTTAACCGGATCTTTTCGCCTACTTTGCCTTCAGCCCTTGGGCGTTAATCTGAGCCGCGATGAGCCGCTTGCTTCGACTTCGATAGCGATGTATACTCGCTGCTTTATTGAAAGAAACGAATGTGCAATGCGGGAGGAGGATTGAAGTGAATATATCTGGACTGAAGAGTTATGGCATGCCAGCGTGCTTATTGGTATTATCATTCCTATCCTTTCAATTCAATTTATTTAGAGTTACATCTCAGGAGCGCTTTGATACTTTTCAATTAGACTCGGAAGGGCTAATCCTTGATGGCATCGTTCACCATCGGTTGGTCTCAAGCGCCAGCAGCCTTGGCCATTTCCGCCGCGCCGTCCCGGATACTCAGGCGTTTTTGAACGATCGTGAGCACATGGACAGAGTTCAGGACGCTAGACCGTTCCTGCCTTATCTGTCACAGTTTGGCCTGCAATACCATGTTTTCGATTTTTTGCACTCTAAGTGCCATCTTTCTGTTCAGCAACTTGAAGCGGTGGCATCGTTGCTCATGAGCTTGATTGTTGTAGGGTACTTTATCGCGCTGCGCCGGATAGTTCCAACCATGGCAGCTCTTGGATTTTGTCTCGCCATCGCTTTGAGCCCTTGGACGGTTTACTTTGCCAGGAATCTGTTCTGGGTTGAGGCTACCTGGTTTCTCCCCTGTTTAGTTACTCTGTTTTTAGGAAACCGGCGCCTAACTTCCGCCAATCAACTTGTCCTCGCGCTTCTTCTTTTTATTGCCACGCTGATTAAGTTTCTGTGCGGATACGACTTTATAACAACTGTATGTCTCGCTGCGCTTGTTCCGCTCGCTTATTATCATGCAAAATACTCTTCTGGCGTGAAGGTAGTTGTCCGTCAGTTAGGATTTGCCTCTCTGGCAATGTTCCTGGCCTTCGCCTGCGCGATTGGACTTCATTTGGCTTTCTTAAATGGCCTCGCCTCTTCCCCGAACGACGCCGCGAGCGTTAGCGGCGCGGCAAAGAGTACGGACATCGATAACGGTGGACTTGCTTTGATCCTTAGAACTGCCGAAAAGCGGCTCTACTCCCGAGATCCCGATAAAACCGCGAATGAAGTTTGCCGCGATGCGTCTGGAGACGGCACCATCGATCCGGCGTGTGTAAGCCTATATGAGAAGTCCTTGAAGAGCAATGTTCTCCCAGTGGTGGCGCGATACTTTGTATTCCCTCATATGGTGCCCTGGGTCGACATATTCGATGTTCAAGAATCAAATAAAACCGTGCTCAGGAGCGTATTGTCAAGTGTCAAGGGAAAGCGTTTCACGGAAGCTCTTTACTTTACTGCGCAGTTTCATGGTTCAACGCTTCTTTCCAAGATAATGTTTCTAACTCTCAATGTTCTTGTTGCGTACGCGCTTTATAGAAGAAAAAGGTTGTCGGATCTATTGTGGCTGGGGATTGCTTTTGCCGCTCCGCTTTCCTGGTATGTTGTTGCAAAGGGATACTCTGAGATTCATACACACCTATGCTACGTGCTGTGGTATCTTCCCTATATCCCTGTTGCTATTACCCTGCTGCTATGTGAATACTCTAAGTATAGAATGAATAAAGTCCGAGTTCCTCTGCGGCGCGCGGACAAATATGTTTGAACTGCTAGACGGAGTGATGACCATTGCGACTAAGACGGTTATGTTAAGCTTTGGATAACCGTTCCACTGCACTGCAGATGCCTGTAGAGCAGAGGGAGAGGCTATTCGGGATTACTTAGATCATGATTCGCGAGTATCGCAAAGATCATTCCAGCCGCTTGGGCAGAGAGATGGAGCTGCTCGTCTTTGGCCACGCGGGCCTTCCCGTGATGGTCTTCCCCACCTCCGGGGGACGCTTCTTCGAGTTTGAAGACCGCGGAATGATTGCCGCCCTCTCCGGCAAGATCGACGCCGGCCAGGTGCAACTCTACTGCGTCGACTCCGTGGACATGGAGAGCTGGTACAACAAGAACGTTGCTCCGCGTATGCGCATCGCACGCCATTTGCAGTATGAGGAATACCTGATCCAGGAAGTTGTACCCCTGGTCCGTTCTAAGAACCCCGATCCGCACCTGTTCTCGCTCGGATGCAGCTTTGGCGGCTATCACGCCGTCAATATCGCCCTGCGCCATCCCGATATCTTCAGCGGCCTGCTCTCCATGTCCGGTGCCTTCGACTTGTCGAACTTTCTCCACGGCTACTACGACCAGGATTGCTACTACAACCTGCCCACGCACTACCTGCCCAACCTGACTGACCCGTGGTTTTTCTCGCTCTACCGCCGCAACAAATACGTGCTGGCCACCGGCTGGGATGACCAGTGCCTGGGCCAGAACCTGAACCTCGACCGCATCCTGAGCGAAAAGGAGATTCCCCACAAACTCTATGTATGGGAGTCGGACAACTCCCACGACTGGCCCACCTGGGAGCGCATGGTGCGGGAATATCTGTAGTTGCAACTCAAGTGTCGGCCACCAAATTCATCAGGCAAATATGTTAGATTCAAGTAGTCAGACCACTTCGCGGAGAGATGGCCGAGTGGTTTAAGGCGCACGCTTGGAAAGCGTGTGTACTTTAACGAGTACCGTGGGTTCGAATCCCACTCTCTCCGCCATTGCATGGAGCAGTCATTGCATGGAGCAGACGCTCGCTATTCGCTCGCATTGGCTTTCCCGTTGAATACAGAGAACAGTTCGCGGCAGACTACTTTCTCCGCCTTACCCCCGCCCTTGACACACTTCCCTACACAGGTTTGCGGTGCGCACTTTCCACAGATGTTTTTGGGGGTAGGAATTAGTGGCTCGTTGTAAAGGCCGCGGGAGTCACGATTGCCGCCCTGGTTTCGGCTTCTTCGAGCAGCGTCATTCCCTGGGCCAGATTCATGCCCGCGGGCACCGGGACAAAGCCGCCCCGCGCCTCGCTGGTCTCGCGCGCAATGGTCTTAAAGAGCACGGCGCGGCCGCTCATATGAACCTCCAACCGCTCGGTCTTCCAGTCCGTGGCGCTCACCTGGGTCCGCTCCAGGCGAAACCACCCGCCTTTGTAGAGCCGCCCCAGTATCCCATATCCGAAGTCCACATTCTGCACCAGATGGCCGTCGAGACGCGCCAGACGCATGTATCGGGCGCTTATCCACAGATCCCCGCTCATGGCATGGAAGATGCGCGCCTCGATGGAGCGGGCGGAATAATCCGGATTGGGGCGAAAGCGAAGCCGGTGGCATCCATTCTCCTCGCCGGCATATTCAAAGAGAAAAACATCCGGCAACAGCGCCACAATCCGGCCGATGCGCTTTTCGTCTTCGGCATATTCCTGGCGATGACGCGACTGCTCGGCGGGCGAACTGAGCAGATGCTCAAGCCGTGCCTGCTCCTCCTGTTGGCCCTTGGCGCTGAGCGGGCGCCCGTTGCTCTTAGAGAGCCGGGTGACCGGCCCTTCGGCTGTCTCCACCTGGACTTTGAGCCGCGTCTCCTTCGGCATGCGCTGCTCGATCCAATAACGCCAATAGCCATGCCCCTGATGGTCGTGGAGTTCGTTATAGACGACCTCGCGCACCAGTTGCCCAGCCGGCACCGATTGCTGGAACTGCTGGGCATGGCCGCAATAGGCGCCTTGCGTCATCGCCAGAATTCCGAGTGTCACCCACAGCACACGCATCGCATATCCTCCTGACCGAAGGATTGTGTTTCAAGCGGAGTATGGCGGCCTGCCGGTGAAGAGGTTGCGAGATTCTCGTGAAAAAGCGGAGAAAACCCGGCGAAAACACCAAACAAGTAAGAGGAATGCTGTCATAGGCGTTCCTGGCGCCTAGCTGCCTTCCCACTTGCTACACTGGGGCTATGTTGGACGAACTGGAATTCCGCAGTCTGGTCGAAACTGCTCTCAATTCGCTGATGCAGCACCTGATCCTGCACGAGGAGGACGAGAACGCCGGTTTCGAGGTCGAGGAACAGGCCGGCGTGCTGAACGTCCTGTTTGAAACGCCGCCGGGCAAGTTCGTCATCACGCCCAACGCGCCGATGCGCCAGATTTGGATCTCCGCGCTTTCAACCAGCTTCAAGCTCGACTGGGATTCGGCAGTCTCTGCGTTCGTGCTGCCCCGCACCGGCGAGCATCTGATGGCTCTGGTTGACCGGCTGATCCAGCAGCATTTGGAAGGCTAGAAAATCAGGAGCTTTCTATCTTTAGCCGGACCTGCATGAGAGACCGGGATGGTCCGGCGAGGCCGCCGGACCATCCCTCCCGGTTCTACTGCAACGAATAGATAGTCTTGAGTACTTTTTCCGCAACCGATGGGGGCAGCGGGGCATAGGAGAGAGCCTGTACTTCGCTCTCGCCGGAGTTGACGATCCAGCTCAGTAGATCCTTGAGCACCTTGCCCTTGGCCGCGTCGGGAGTCTTGAGCGGCACCAGCAGCCAGGTAAAGCTGGAGAGCGGGTAAGTGTCCTTGCCTGGAGCGTTGGTGATGGAGACGCGATAGTCGGCGGGAATCGACTTGACGTTGGCCGCGGCCTCGGTGACGCCTTCGATCGAAGCCCTCACAAAGTTCCCGGCCGCGTTCTTCACTTCGCCGAAGCTGATCTTGTTCTGTAGAGCATAAATCAGCTCGACGTAGCCCACGGCACCAGGCAGTTGGCGGACCAAGCCCGCCACGCCTTCATTGCCTTTGCCGCCCACGCCCACCGGCCAACTGGGCGATGCGCCCTTGCCCGGCCCATTGGCCCAATCTTTGCTCACCTTGCTCAGGTAATCGGTAAAGATGAAGGTGGTGCCGCTACCGTCGGAGCGGTGTACCACGATGATCTTCTGGTCGGGCAGCTTCACGCCTGAGTTGTCCTTGGCGATGCGGGGATCGGCCCAGGTGGTGATTTTGCCCAGGTAAATGTCGGCCAGCACATCGGAGCTGAACTTGATGTCGTTAACTCCGGGTACGTTGAAAACCGGCACGACCGCGCCCAGAACGGTGGGAATGTGGGTCAGCTTGATCTTGGAGGAGGCCAATTGTTCGTCGGTGGCCGGAGCGTCGGTGGCGCCAAAGTCGACCAGGCCCGCCGTCACCTGGCGGATTCCGCCGCCCGAACCGATGGGCTGGTAGTTGATCTCGACGCCGGGATGCGCGGCGGCGTACTCGCTAAACCACTTAGAATAAATCGGATAGGGGAAGGTAGCACCCGCCCCCGTCAACTTCTGGGCTTGAGCCGCGCTCAATGCCAATACCAACAACATCACGGCAACCAAAGTTTTTTTCACAGATCGCTCCCTTGCAGTTTTACTGCCGGAAACCATTGTCTACGGCAAATGTTACGGGGATTTGAATTGTTGAGTTAATTGGCTCTTTTAACCGTTTGTTTGCACAGCAGCCACCGGCTCCGCCGGCCGATCAGCCTCATCCGTACTATGCGATCCAGGCGCGCCAAGCGCCAAAGGCAGGGTGAAGTGGAAGGTTGCGCCCGCGCCCAGTTCGCTCTCCGCCCAGACGCGCCCGCCGTGGGCCTGGACGATATGTTTGACGATGGCCAGACCCAAGCCGGTGCCGCCGGACTCTCGCGAACGGGCCTTGTCGATGCGATAGAAGCGCTCGAAGATGCGATCGAGGTGCTCGGAGGCCATGCCGGGACCGAAGTCTCGCACGCTGAATTCGACTTCAGCTTCGAGCAGCCGCGCACCCACCCGAACCCGCTTGCCGCCCTTGCCGTACTTCAGCGCGTTTTCAATCAGATTGCCGAAGACCTGGTTCATGGCGTCTGGATCGGCCATCACCGGCACGTCCGGCGCGCCGGCCGATTCTAACTTGACCCCGGAGTCCACCACGATGCCGCGCAGCGACTCGATCGCGTCCTTAACCAGCGCGCTGGCCCGCGTGGGCTGCAGCTTCAGTTTGTAGTCCGGACTCTCGACGCTGGCCAGGGCCAGCAGATCCTCGGTGAGCCGGTTCATGCGCGTGGTGTTCTTCAGAATTACCCCCAGAAATTCACGGGCGGTCTCGGGGTTGGGGCCTGGGGTCTCGATCAGCGTCTCCACGTACCCCTGGATGGAGGTGAGCGGGGTGCGCAATTCATGGCTCACATTGGCGATGAAGTCTCGCCGCGACTTCTCCGCGTCCTCGATGCTGGTCACGTCGTGCAGCACCGCCAGCGCCCCGCCGCTGGGCAGCGGCGCCGCGTTAACCTCGTAGATGCGCCCCGGCGCCAGGGAACTGGCCCGTCCAAAGCGCACCTCGCGCCGCTCCAGCGCTCCGCTCACGCAGGCCAGTACCTCAGGGTCCCGCACCGAGTGGACCAGTGGCCGGCCGACGTGAATCTCGGTGCCTGCAATGCGTTGCATCACGGCGTTCGACCATCGGACCATGCCCTCGGGGGTAATGGCGACCACCGCCTCCTGCATGGAGTCCAGCATGGCCGCCAGTTCCTGCCGCCGGCTTTCGATCTCGACAAAACTCCGGCCCAGCCGCTCGGCGGTCCGGTTCAGCGCGGCCTCCATCTCGGCCAGTTCATCCTCGCCGGCCTCGTCCAGACGGGCGCTCAAATCGCCCTCGGCGATGCGCCGCGCAAATGCAACCACCCGCTGCAATCTAGCGGTGACGCCGCCGGCTACCCAGGCTGCCACGGGCAGAGCCACGACCAGCGCGATCAGCGCGGACCACAGTAAATCGCGTCCCAGCAGAAGCAACATCTCTCCCGCCGTGCGCGCCGCCGCGCGCTGAAAGACAAACTCCATGGCCACGGCCTGGATAACCAGCAGCAGGACGAACAGCCAGAGTAGCTTGGTAAATACTCTTGAGGTCAAATGAGCCTACTCGCTCTTGGGAAGCTCAAAGCGATAGCCGGCGCCGCGCACCGTCTTTACGTAACGCGGATTCTCCGGATCGACCTCGATCTTCTCGCGGATGCGCCGCACATACACGTCCACTGAACGCGGGGTGACGAAGCGCGCATCGCCCCACACGGCGTCCAGCAGGTGGTCGCGGCTGAAAACCCGGCCAGGATGCCGGGCCAAATAGTCCAGCAGCCGGAACTCGGTGGCCGTGGTGGTGGTCAGCTCGCCGCGCACCTTCAACTGCATGGCGTTGGCGTCGATGATGACCTCTTCAAAGCGGATGACCGAGGGCGTGGTGGGCCGCTCGAAGCGGCGCAGCACCGCCTTGACGCGGGCCACGAGCTCACGGGTGGAAAAAGGCTTGGTGATGTAGTCGTCGGCCCCTAGTTCCAGCCCCAGCACACGGTCGTTTTCGCTGGCCCGGGCGGTGAGGAAGATGATGGGAACGGTGGATAGCCCGGCGTGATTGCGCAGGCGCTTGCACACGTCCAGCCCGTCGCCGCCCGGCACCATGATGTCCAGCAGAAACAGGGCCGGAGGCTGGCGCTCGGCATCGGAAATCACGTTGGTCGGGGTGTGGTACAGCCGTGCAGCAAAGCCCGCAGCCTCCAGGTGATGCTGCACCAGCCGCGCAATATCGGTGTCGTCTTCCAGTACAAAAATGGTCTGGCTCAACCGGTCTGCCCTCGCCCGGCGGCCGTTGACTTTCAGTTGCGGAGGCCGCACGGAATCATTAACAGACTACTGCAATCAGGCAAAGAGATTGCAAACGTTGTGTGAATTTGAGCGGGGAGCGGGCGTAAAACATGCCTGGCGCCTTCAGCCACGACGCATGATTTACGCTGAATGCGCGGGTCCGGCATTCACGCTCCGCCGCGCCCCGATGGAGGCTCTTGTGACCTGGATATTTCTGCTGATCGGTCTGGTAGTCGGAATGGTTTCCGGCGTGGTGGGCATTGGCGGCGGCATCCTCTTCGTTCCCGCGCTGGTATGGCTCGCGGGCATGGATCAGCACAAGGCCCAGGGCACCTCGCTGGGCGCGCTGCTGGCCCCGGTGGGAATCCTCGCCTTTATGGAGTACTACCGCAAGGGCAACGCCGACCTGCGCGTGGCGCTGCTGCTGGCCGTGGGCTTTCTGGTGGGCGGATACTTCGGAGCCGCGGGCGCGCAGCACATCCCCGATCTCTGGCTGCGCCGCATCTTCGCCCTCACGCTGGTCGTGATCGGCGGACGCATGTGGTTCAGCCGGTGACGCCTCAGAGCGACTGCACGGGCACCAGCGTCAGATCGTCCACCAGACCCACTTCTTTCTGCACGAACGGTTCGCCGTAGCGCACCCCGGCCAACAGGCCGTAGTGGCGCGTCTCGGCAAAGGTGCGCTCGCGAATCTCATCTTCAGGAACAAAGAGGCCCCCACCGGCTGGCTGGTTAGTGTACTGCGAGCGATAGGCCATCAACGCGGCATAGCGCTGCTCGATGAAGGGGGTAATGTCCACAATGAAGCTGGGGCGCACGTCGGCATAGAGGCTGGCATAAACAATCTTGAAGGGCCGGTGTGGCGCGGTTCCCGTATCCACTTTCGCCAGGCCGGAGAGAAAACAGGCCTCATAGCCCAGCGCTGCCACAGCGGCGTGATCCGGATGCCGGGCCTGCCAATAAGGCAGAATCACCACGCGCGGGCGGAGCTGGCGCAACATGCGGACGATCTTGATGCGATTTTCTAAGGTGTTTTCGACCGCGCCATCGGGCAGGTCGAGCGCCTGCCGCCAGCCGACGCCCATCAGGCGGGCAGCCTCCGCGGCCTCCTGTGCGCGCTCTTCCGCGCTGCCGCGGGTTCCCGCTTCACCCTGTGTCAAATCCAAAATGGCGGTGCGCAGGCCGCGAGCCGCCATGCGCAGCAGCGTTCCTCCGCAGGTCTGTTCCACATCGTCCCGGTGTGCGGCAATGGCCAATACATCGGCCGGCGGGGAATCGGGAGCGGAAGCGGCGGCCATCTGTCAGTAGACGGTGTTGTTGCCGTCGGTGAGCCCATCCATGTAGGCCACGTCGTAGGCGGTGCCGGTTACGGTCACATACTGGTTGTCGATCGACGAGCCATCCGTAGTCCGGTTGATATACACCTGGCCGCCCTGCGCCGAGTAAATTTTGTGCAGGCCGGTCACTCCGGCAATGCCGGTTGCATCGCCCAGATAGGGCAACAGCATGGTTACGGTGTTGGAGGAGGTGTTGAACATGGTGAGGCAGCCATAGGGCCGGCCCTTGGCAAAGCGTTCGCCGTTGGTGCATTTGGTCATGCCGATCCACAGCGTATTGTCGTCGGCCAGTAACATGCGGCTCAGGGCGCCGGGCGCGCCATCGCTGATGGAGATGGGGTTGCCGGCCGTGTTGTTCGAAAGATTCACCACCGTCAGGTTTCCTGCAAAGAGGCCGTCGGTCTGCAACTGCTGGCCTGCCACATACATCGTGGACGTATCGACCAGGGCGTTACTGGCCCCGCCGGGGATGAGGATGGTATTGCTGCCGAGTGTGCTCTGCGTGGACAGTGTTCCGGAGTACTGGCCGGTCAGATAGATCAGCGGCGCCACCGGTAACAGGGATATCGAGGCCTTCGAGCCGCCGCACTCAGGCCCGCAGTTCAGCACATACGCCGTTCCGCCGTCGGCTGAGAATACGGCCTTCACCGGCCGGTCGAAGACCAGCGGAGCGCCATAGGTATTGCCCGTTGCGTCCACATGGTCGGGGCTCTGCGCCTGAAAGAGGCACCAAAGCGGCCCATTCTGGGGCTCGCAGTCCACCACGGCTTTGGGCCAGGTGCTGGAGCCACCGGAATAGGCGAGCGTCTGCGCGGCCGTCAGCTTGCGCGGATAGTAAGCGTAATTCGAGTTCTCAACGAAGGCCAGCGCCACGGAGCCGCCGGGGTTCACGCTGACGCGGTAAACGCCGGGAAGACTCAGCGGATAGGATGAGCCGGCCACATGGTCCAGCACCGTCAACACGTGGGACGCCTGGGTGGCGGCAAACGTGTAAAGCTGGTTACGCGTAATGAAGATGCTGGAAGAGTTGCCGCTCAGGCCGGAAGAAGCGGTAGTTGCGGCCTCCTTGGAATAGTCGACCATGTTAAAGCTGCCGTCGCCGGCGCCATAAACCGCGCCCGCCCGCTCTTCCGGCATGTTCTGGATGGTGATGGGCAGCGCGCCCGTATACCCGCTGATGGAAAACAATGCAGGCGTGCCGTTATAGCCGCTCCGGATGTCGTAATTGGCATCCACGAATGTGAGCACGCCCTTGGTCGAGCTGCTGGGGTTCTGAACGGCGATCAGAACGCGGTTGATCAACCCGCTGGGCGGGAGAGTCCGTCCCGCAAAATAGGTGGTAGTGCCACAACCTGCCAGCGCAACAGCAACCCCCAGGGCTGCGGTAGCGCTTATCCATAGACTTCTCTTCTTCAAAATCCCTTACCTCGGCACAAAGTGCGAAGCGTGCCGCGGATCCGATCCGCGACAGCGGCGTGAACGATGATATGAATGGCGGTTGCCGGTTCATCTCGCGGACCGTAAACACCTGCGTCCGGAACCGGTTCCTGCACTGCTTATGACTCCCGAAGTATAACAAAGCGAGCCGGCCTCTTGGCGCGGCTCGGCCCAGTGGCTTAGCATGGCAAAAGAATGCCGCAATTCTCCGACATCTTCGCCAGCCGCTCCGTGCTCGCCGATGGCGCCATGGGCACCGTGCTCTACGCCCGCGGCATCACCATCAACCGCTGCTACGACGAGCTGAACCTCTCCGATCCCGGCCTGATCCTCGCAATTCACGAAGAGTACCTCCAGGCCGGCGCCGAGATCCTTGAAACCAACACCTTTGGCGCCAATAGCTTCCGCCTGACCCGGCATGGTTTGGGCGGCAAAGTAGCCGAAATCAATGCAGCTGGCGTGCGCCTGGCCCGCCAGGCCGTGGAGCATCTCAAGGACAAGCAGGCCGGCGAGGCCTGGATAGCCGGCTCCGTCGGCCCCCTCGGCGTCCGCCTGGAGCCGTTAGGCAAGACCGGCCTGGACGAAGCCCGCACGGCCTTTGCCGAGCAGATTCGCGCCCTGGCTGAAGCCGGCGTTGACTTCCTGAGTATTGAGACCATGCCCGCGCTCAATGAGGCCCGTGTGGCTCTGGAAGCCGCCCGCGAGGCCGCGCCCGATTTGCCCGTGCTGGTCATGGTGACGGTGGACGACGACAGCAACTGCCTGGACGGCTCCTCGGCCCGCCAGGCCGCGGCTCTGCTCACCGAATGGGGCGCCGGTGCCATCGGCGTAAACTGCTCCACCGGCCCGGCCACGGTTCTCACCGCCATCGAGGCCATGCGCTCGGCTACTACTCTGCCCTTGGCCGCCATGCCAAACGCCGGTATGCCGCGTGCCGTCGAGGGCCGCAACATCTATCTTTGCTCGCCGGAGTACATGGCCAGCTTCGCCCGCAAGGCCATCGCCGACGGCGTGCAAATCGTGGGCGGCTGCTGCGGCACCACCCCCAACCACATTCGCGCCATGCGCTCGGCCATGCGGGCAATCGACGCCCAGGCCCGCGTCGAGGTCACGGGCGCGGCTCCGGAACTGACGACCGAGACACCGCCGGCTCCCCTGGGCAAGCGCTCCCTCATCGGAGCATTGGTCGCGGAAGACAAGTTCATTACCCTGGTGGAGATCGTGCCGCCCCGCGGCATCGACTGCTCGAAGGAGATCGAGGGTGCGCGCGTGCTCTCGCAGCTCGGCGTCCACGCCATCAACGTGCCCGACTCGCCGCGCGCCTCGGCCCGCATGAGCGCGCAGAGCCTCTGCATCCAGATTCAGCAGCACACCAGCATTGAAACGGTCCTGCACTACACCTGCCGCGACCGCAATCTGCTCAGCATCCAGTCGGACCTGCTGGGGGCCTCGTCCATCGGCCTGCACAACATTCTCTGCCTCACCGGCGACCCGCCCAAGCTGGGCAACTATCCCGACGCCACCGCGGTCTTCGACGTGGACTCTATCGGCCTGGTCAACATCGTCCGCCGGCTGAATCACGGCCTCGATATCGGCTCCAACTCCATCGGCGCCAGCACCAACTTCACCATCGCCGTGGCCGCCAACCCCGGCGTGCCCGACATTGAACAGGAACTGCGCCGCTTTACTTACAAAGTCCAGGCCGGAGCCGAATACGCCATCACCCAGCCGGTCTTCGACCTGCGCCTTCTGACCAGCTTCCTCGAACGCATCAAGGACCATCGCATCCCGGTCATCGCCGGCATCTGGCCGCTCGTCAGCCTGCGCAACGCTGAGTTTTTGAAGAACGATCTGCGCGTCTCCATGCCCGAAGAGATCATGCTGCGCATGGCCCAGGCCGACTCGCCCGAGGCCGCCCGCCGCGAAGGCATCCTCATCGCCCAGGAGATGCTCAAGGCCGTGCGCCCCTTCGTCCAGGGCGTGCAGGTCAGCGCCCCCTTCGGTCGCTACGCGATAGCCGCCGAGGTCATCGCCAGCGTGCTGCCACCGCCGCAAGATGCACCCACGGAGTAAACGCCATGCCGTCCTTTGAAGAATCGCTCAAGAAGCTGGAATCCATCGTCGATCAACTGGAAAAGGGCGACCTGGCTCTGGAAGAGTCGCTCAAGCTCTTCGAAGAGGGCGTAGGGCTGTCGGCGGCCTGCAAGCAGGAGCTCGACGCCGCCGAGGGCAAGGTGCAGATGCTGGTCAAGCAGCTCGACGGTCCGCTCAAGCCGGAGCCGTTTTTGACGGAAAAGCCGTCCTGAAGCCGCGCTGGTTTGGGTGTCTGGGGAATTTGAAAAACTCGCATTTCGTTTGTCTTCATTCCCCAGCGCGCATGCGATCTGCGTCTTAACCCAGCATCTCGGGCTTGTGCGCCGTCCCGTCAAAGCGGCTGCTGGTTTTGTAGAGTTCGAACCGGCCTTCCTGCGCCACGGGCTTTGTGCGCTCCAACAGGCTGGCGACCTGCGCGGATGACAGTGGCCGGAAGGTCCGCGCCGCCTCCAACGCCTGATCGAGAACCGCCTGGTTGTCGATCCCGGTAATCTGTACGGCTATCGGCAGGTTGAGGCAGTAGTGCAGGCACTCGATGGGCTTGACCGTCTTGCTGTCGAGAATAAAGTGGTCGCCAAACCCCTTCATGCCCAGCACTGCAATGCCCTCGCGTGTGAGGATCGGCAGCACATCGCGGGTAAAGCTGCGAAAGTGCGCGTCCATCACGTTCAGAGGCATCTGCACGGCATCAAAGCGAAACTGGTGTTTCCGCGCATGGTCCAACATGCGCAGGTGGACGTATGGGTCCTTGTGGCCGGTGAAACCGATGTAGCGCACTTTGCCCGCCTTCTTCGCATCGAGCATGGCTTCCATCGCGCCGCCCTCGGCGAAGATCCTATCCGGGTCTTCGAGGCGGATCACCTCATGGAACTGCATAAGGTCGACGCGATCGGTTTGCAGGCGCTGGAGCGATTCGTCGATCTGCCGGGCGGCGGCGGCCTTGGTGCGGCCATCGATCTTGGTCATGAGAAAGACTTTGTTGCGGTAGCCGTCCGCCAGGGCTTTGCCCATGCGGACCTCGCTGACTCCATCGTTGTAATCCCAGCAGTTGTCCATGAAGGTAATGCCCCGGTCGATGGCGCGGCGCATCAACTGAATGGATTCCTGCTCATCGAGCGAGGATTTGCCGATGTGGTACCCGCCCAGCCCGATGACCGAGACACGCTCCCCGGTGCGCCCCAGTGTGCGATAGATCATTCCACCGCTCTCCGGAGCTTTCTCGTCCGCGCGCAGCACGGATGTCAACAGTTGTTCCGTGGCGGCAACGCCCGCCGCCGTCGTTGCAGTCTTCAAAAAAACTCGCCGGTCCATGATCCCTCCTGATCGAAGTTGATATGAATGCGTTCAGGTTTCCGTTGTAGGGCTTTCAGGGTAATTGCAGATGTTTCCAGAGCCATTCCAGCATTTCAGGAGAAATGCGCTCCAGGGCAGCGAGGTGGAAAAGCGGCTTCGAGCCGGAAAGAGCCTGGTCCGAATCCACAAGAACACCGTCCCGTTCCGCAAGCGCCACGGTCGCATCTTTTTGATGCAGCACAAGTCGAAACGATGGTTTGTGCACGGCCTTTGGGTTTCCCTCGACCGCCAGGCAAAGATCGGGCTGCAGATGGTGCAGGATTCGATTGGACTCGAAGATAACATTTGCTCCCGGTCCCACTGCCTGCCAAAATTGGTTGAGTGGAATGTTCCCCTCAAGTGCTGAAACCAGCAGTGCCTGCCGGGCTCCGGCGGCCAGATAGCGCGCGGTATCGCTTCCCTGCCCCGCAATTCTTTCTTCCCAAATCGGCTTTGGATTCCCGTGCTCGTGGCCGGTGATCTTGACCGCCGTCCAGCGAAACTCCGGCAGCGCCGTAATCAACCCGCAGACCAGCGCGGTCTTGCCCACGCCCCGGCCGCTGCCACCCACGACAATGATCGCCATCGGCGCTATTCCCTACTCCCTATTCCCTAGTCCCTGGTCCCTGGTCCCCAGTCTTCCGCGAGCCCTTCGCCAGCCTCGCCACCACCGCAATCTCGCGCAATACCTGCATCAGCGGTCGTGCCGGTGTTCCCCACAGCACGGTTCCCGGCTTGACGCCCAGTCCTTCGTTGGTGACCGTCTTGCCGCTCAGCACGCCTGCCTGGCCGCCCAGAATCACGCCGGGGCCGACGTGGGCGTGGTCGCCGATGCCCACCTGCCCCGCAATCACCGCGCCATCGCCCACGCTGCTCGACCCGGAGATGCCGACCCCAGCCACCAGGATCACGTCCTCGCCGATTTCGCAGTTGTGGCCAATGTGGACCAGGTTGTCAATCTTGGTTCCCCGGCCGATTCTGGTCTGCTTCAGCGCCCCTCGGTCAATGGTCGAGTTGGCGCCGATCTCCACGTCGTCCTCGATCACTAAAGTCCCCTGCTGCGGAAACTGCGTGTACGCGCCGGTCTTCTCATCGCGCACATAGCCGAAGCCGTCCGCGCCCAGCACTACCCCCGCATGGACGACGACCCGATTGCCGAGGGTGGTTCCGGGATAGATCACCACCCGTGGAAAGATGTGGCAGTCGTCGCCGATGCGCACGCCCTGGCCAAGCACCGCTCCGGGATCCACGTGGCTTCCCGCACCAATGCGCGCTCCCTCATCCACGACCACTCCGGCCCCAATCGTCGCGCCTTCGCCCAATTCCACAAGCGCGCCAATCACCGCCGTCGGATGCACTCCCATCGGAGCAGGCGCGGGCTTCAGCAGCCTTGCCGCGCGGGCAAACCACAGCCGCGGCTGCACAGCTTCCACAACGCACTTGTCTTGCTGAGAAACGCTGGGTGCCCCATCCTTGGAAGCAGCTTCATCGCTGCCAAGGGTGGGACAGCACAACGACCCACTTCCGCTCCGGACGACAACGGCTCCGGCATTGCTTGCCAGCGCCTTGGCTGCCGACGCTGCATCCTCGGCAAAGACCAACTCCGTAGTTCCGGCCAGCTCGACGGAGTTCACGCCTTTAACCGGACGTTCCCGGTCTCCCGCAACCACTTTGCCGCCCAGCACTTTGACCAGTTCGCCCAGCGTCATCGCTTCCTCCTCAATTCGTAGAGCCCCGGTTCCCCGGCAGGTCGCGTCTTCCATCTGCGGTGAATCCACAGCCACTGGTCGGGATAGCGCCGAATCCAGCTCTCGATTACCTCAGTACATTGCTGAGTGGTGGCCAAAATATCGGCCTGCGCGTCGCCGGTCCGCGTAAAGACCAGTTCCGGGCCAAAATGCAGCACATATTGCCGCTCAGCCGGCTCCCACAGCGCGAATCCCGGCAAAACCGCCGCGCCGGTCTTCAGGGCCATGTGCGCCAGGCCCGAGGCGGTGCAGGCCTGCCGTCCGAAGAACCGGACAAAGACGCCCTGCGGCGGGGTCATATTCGTATCCATCAAAATGCCCACAGTCTTGCCGGCGCGCATAGAGGTGATCAATCCGCGGCCAAAGTCGTCTTTATGAATCACCTGGTTGCCGTGCAGGCAGCGGATGCCGTTCACAAAATCGTCCAGCCTGCGGTTATCGAGCCTGCGGATGACCATCCCCATGGGATGGCCCATCAGGGAGTGATAAAAACTGGAAAGCTCCCACGCGCCCAGGTGCCCAGTGACGATCAGCACCCCTTTTCCACGGGCCTCGGCGGCAAGGTAGTGCTCCAGCCCCTCGGTGCGCAGCCATCCGCGGGTATTCTCAGCGGTGTAGCGCGGCATCCGGCAGAACTCGACCAGTTGCCAGCCCAGATGCAGGTAAACTCCGCGGAGAATGCGGACCCGCTCCCGATCCGAGAGTTCCGGCAGCGCCAACTCCAGATTGCGCACGCCCACGCGGCGCAGCCGCCCATGCGCCCAATACACGGCGAAGGCGAGCACGCCCGCCATCAGACGCGCCAGCCCGCGCGGCATGCGCCCCAGGCTGCGCGCCACGGCAATTGCCAGCCAATACTCGATCGTTTCACGCATCGTCGAAGGCAAGGATCAGTTTAGCCTCTTTGTGGATGATTTCCCGGCGCAAGGCAAGGAAGGAGCAGCCCAGCGTTTGCCGGACCACCCCTCAACCCCTCCCCGCCGGTCAGGCTACTTGCGGTTCTTGGCTGCGATAAAGTAGTGCGCTACGCCGCGCACAAAAGGCACTGCTCCCTCGGGAACCTCCACGCTCCCCTTCAGGATCGACTCGAAACTGTGCGTACTGCCGTAATAAAGCTCAGTGTCCTCGCGATTCTGGCTCACGCTGGTGCCGTTCAGGTCTATGCCGGCAAACAGCCCCTTGCTGCGCGAGTAAGTGAGCAGTTCGGCGCTCAATTTCCAGTCTGTGGCGGCCTCCGTGTTGCGGCCTACCGGCCCGGCTGAGGCTGCCGCATCTCCGCCCACCTTGAATTTATTCTTCAACAGGTCCTGAAAACCGCGCTCATTCACCGCGATCAGCACCAGGTCGATGGTCTGGGCGCCCGCCTGAAAGCCGAACGATCCGCCTGCCATGCGAATGAACACCGGCGCGCTCCAGCCGTGGCCGGTACGGCAGGTGACCACTCCCTGCCCATACTGCGCGCCCACCAGAAAAGCGCCCTTCATCATTCCCGGCACCACCCCGACGCAGGTAGCCTGCTGAAGGATGTTCATCGGGATGCTTCTGTCTCCCGGGGCCATGATTTTGTCCAGTACGATCTTGGCCGAGTCGATGCGAAGCTGCAAATCTTCCTTCGAGGAGGCTGCAAAGGCAGTGTATGTGAACATAAAACAGAGGCAGATCGATGCCATGGTCTTCTTCATATCGAGGTCCTTTCCTCTCCGCCGAGTTTCCCGGCTCGGATGGTTGAATTCTGAATGGAATGGGCGCATCCTGTGCCGCGGAACTCGAGCCGAGGCGGCTCCAGGAAGTGCGGATTCCCTGGCCAGTAGTGCCTGAGCGTTCTGAAACAGCCTACAACATCCGCGGCTGGACGCGCACCCCTGTTGCCCGCGGTTGCACTCCAATTCTGGCTTGGCCCGGAATGCCAAAGGAAATGCCTGCGCTCGCCCGTGCAGAGGGTAAGAATCAAGACCGGATCTTCCACTCATGATTCTTTGATGGATGGATGAGTAGGGGGGAGGGCTGAATCGGTTAGGCAGAATCGGTCTTCACTGCGAGCAGTAAAAAATAGGAGTTCCCAAGCCTCATGGGATACATGCGGTTTGGGAACTCCTTTCCCCAGATCTGCGTTGTTTCTATTGATGAGTTTGTGTGAAACAGTCGAACGATAGTGGTCAAAACCGCTCACTTGGCAGGTTACGGAAGGAGCATGGATTTAAGTAACCCTTTTTATTTACATAAGAATAACTAGTCCGGAGGGGCGGTGGGCTATGCGGGAGCCTGGCGGCGTTCTCCCCGTCAGCGCTCGATGAATCCGCCGCCTGGAACCATCGAATTTTGGAGTGCGCGTAAGGAGAGTTCAATCCGGTTCTCCACGCCCGCTTTGCGCATCAGCCGGCCAACATGGGCCTTCACGGTGCGCTCCTCAATGCCCAACTGACGGGCGATCTCGCGATTGGAATGCGCCATCAGGATCAGTTCCAGCACTTGACGCTCGCGGGCGGTCATATGGGGGGCGGCTTTGTTGAGGCTGGTGTCGGAGATGGCAAGTATCCGGTCGATCAGCGTGGAGAGCAGCCGCCGTGGCGCCCAGATGGAGCCGCTGATTACCTCTTCGATGGCCTTCCGCACCATCTCCGGCCCAGCGGTCAAATCCAGGTAGGCCCGGGCCCCGGCAATGATCGATTCCAGCACCAATTCGTCATTCCCTCCAGGGCCAATCACAATCAGCCGGATGTCGGGGCGAACGCGGCGAATGGCGTCCAGTATCTCCAGGCCGCTAGACGAGGAATGAAGGTTCACGACCAGATACTCCAGGTCGGGGCCGGCCAGCAACTCGTCCATGCTCCCGGTTACAGGGAGCAGCGGAGCCTTGCCCTCCCGTGCGCGCTCCTCAAAGATACCGGCGAACCCCTCTAGCAGGATGGGTTCATCTGTCATCAAGCCGACCCGGATGGGGCCGGGATTGTGATTCGCTGACATCGCGTCTCTCCAGGGTGCCTGAAGGAGAGCTGCGCCGCGAGCGCATGCGGAGGGCACACATCCGGCATCGCCCACTCAAACAAACCGTCCCGCCAGCCAACCGGATTGCCCTGGTCAAGCCTCTAGAGCTTGGGAAGCACAATTCCCTGCTGCTTCTGGTATTTGCCCTTGCGATCGGTGTAACTGATCTCGCAGGCCTCGTCGGAACGGAAAAATAGGATCTGGCACAGCCCTTCGTTGGCGTAAACCTTGGCCGGTAGCGGGGTGGTATTGGAGATTTCCAGGGTTACGAACCCCTCCCACTCCGGCTCGAATGGCGTTACCTTCACTTGTGATTCCGCAACGCGCATAGGTCGACTTTCCAACGCAGATCGTCAGTACATCTCTGGGGATACGAAAATATTCTATCGAGCGGGCCAACGCGAAGGAATTCGGCGGCACAATCACCGACTCCGCCTTCACCGGGACGAAAGAACGCTCGTCGAAGGCCTTGGGATCGATGATGGCGCTGTTCACATTGGTAAATATCTTGAATTCGTCGGAGACCCTGAGGTCATAGCCACAGGACGAAAGCCCATACAAGATGACGTTGCCGGCAACCTGCTTCTCGCAGAAGGGCTCGATCATCCGGTGTTTGATGGCCTGTTCCCGGATCCAACGATCGCTCTGAATCGACATGCCTCTCCCGTTCCGGACCTGGTTTTCCACATCCGGATAAAAACGCTCGCTGAATTCAAAACTCGAATGAGCCATAGTACGCAAAGCGCGCGCAATTGACAATGGGCATGGCCCGCAATGCGCCCACTACCGCCTCCGGACCGGCTGCCCAGCCGCCGGCAACTGGCTTTCCCGCATTAAAAAACTGCTTTGAGCCGTTTATAGAGTTCCACAATCGATGCAAATCCTGTAGCATCAACTCCGTACGGCGTAGTACAGTCATACCAGTTGCGCCAGTGAGGTTACTCCTTTGATTAAGCAGGACATCGTCCATCATGTTATCGAGCGCACGGGCCTGCCCCGCACCAAGGCAGAGGCCGCGGTGGATACGGTCTTCGAGGGCCTTAAACAAGCTCTCGCCACCGGTGAGCGCATCGAATTGCGCGGGTTTGGCGTTTTCAGCGTCCGCGCCCGCAAAACCGGCATCGGCCGCAACCCTCGTACCGGCACCGAGGTAAGCATCACCCCCGGCAAGGCAGTGCGTTTCAAACCGGGCAAGGAACTGCATTCGCTGGACTCCGGCGGCGCGCCCCAAAGCTGAGGCCACATCCGGTCCGGCAAAGATCCTTTCCGCGGTGCGATCGAGCCATGCGGCGAGAGCAATCCGGGCTGTCCGCTTCCATGGGCGGTGGTCCGGCATCCCCAGCCCGTCTGGTCTGACCTAGAGGAGTCCTGTGCGTTATTTCTTCCGGGAGTATGGCCTGCCTCTGCTGCTGCTCGCCGTCAGCGCAGTCACCACAACCGCAAACGGCGCCCGGTTCATGCAGAACTTTATCGAGGGCATGCCGCCGGTGGTCCGCGAAAGCGATCTTTGGCCCTGGGGTTGGCTAGCCGTCCATCCCAATCTCTTTGTCACCGGCTGGACCTTTGCCCTGGCCTTGCTCGGCATCCTGCTCATTCATGAGTTCGGCCACTACTTCGCCTGTAGAGTTCACCACATTCGCGCCACGCTGCCCTGGGTCTTGCCTGCTCCCACGCTCAGCGGAACAGTCGGCGCAGTCATTCAACTCCGTTCACAGTTTCCCAACCGCGACGCCCTCATGGACGTTGGCGTTTATGGCCCTCTGGCCGGTTATCTCGCCTCCACCGTAGCCGTAGCCGCGGGCTTTGCGCTCAGTCTCCACTCTGTAGCCCACGTGCCCATCGTCATCTTTGGCAGCGAACCGTTGACCATCCGGTTGCTGCACGCACTGCTGGCGCACTGGGATCCCTCGATTCCCGCCTTCGACCACATTGCGCCCCACCCAGTGCTGGTGGCCGGCTGGATCGGCCTCTTCATCACCTCGCTGAACCTGATTCCCGGCGGACAACTGGACGGCGGGCACATTCTCTACGCCCTCTCTCCCCGGCTGCATCGGGTGATGACCAACCTGCTGCCTTTCCTTCTGCTCATCGCCGGAGCGATCTTCTGG
>Ga0182027_10000809_pt1 | contig 52919 bp, 60 predicted proteins | sample 712E1DmetaG_FD_121300 | JGI IMG/M metagenome (GOLD analysis project Ga0182027, IMG submission 121300) | Permafrost microbial communities from Stordalen Mire, Sweden - 712E1D metaG (Illumina Assembly) | ecosystem: Environmental > Terrestrial > Soil > Wetlands > Permafrost | place: Sweden...
ACACGAAAAACTACCGGAAAAACTTATTATGATGTTATAGCTCATGATACCGTAGCTACAATTATTAACGATTTGGTTACCGTCGGAGCGCTGCCTTTAGTAGTTCACGCTTATTGGGCAATTGAAGATAACGATTGGCTTTATGACACAAAAAGGATGACAGATTTAATTACTGGCTGGAAAAATGCTTGTGATTTATCGGGAGCATCGTGGGGCGGAGGAGAAACGGCAACTATGAAGCAGGTTGTTGTTAAGGGGGTCGCTGAATTTGGGGGATCGGCTATTGGAATAATTAAATCAAAGCCTATTACAGATAAAAAATTAAAGGCGGGAGACAGAATAATTTTAGTTAAGAGCAACGGGGTAAATGCTAACGGAATTTCTTTAACCAGAGCAGTTGCTAAAAAATTACCGCAGGGATATGCGACTAAACTTAAAACAGGAGAGATTTACGGAGAAGCCTTATTAACTAAATCAAATATTTACGCAAAGCTTATTCAGAACTTTTTAGAAAAAAATATTGATATTCATTATATTTCAAATATTACCGGACACGGGCTTAGAAAAATAATGCGGGGAAAACCAAGCTTTACATATTTAATTGAGAAAATTTTTAAGCCGCAGGAGGTTTTTAACTTTATTCAGGAAAACGCCGGGCTGAATGATTTAGAAATGTACCAAACATATAACATGGGGATGGATTACGCGATTTTTGTGCCGACAGAAGATGTTAAAAAAACTCTTGAGATAATCACTAAAAATAAATTTGAAGCAATTGATGCAGGGGAAGTTCAAAATGGCGAAAAACAAGTTATTATCAAACCGAAAAATCTAACCTTCAGAGGGGAAACATTAGACCTTCGATAAACGTATGCAATTAGTTCAAAATCCTGAAAATTTTTTAAATGATTTTATTGCCGAAATACGAAAGGCTAATAAAAGTATTTTAATTCAATCAATGTGCATTGAGCCGGGTCGGGTAATGGATCCCCTTGAAAAAGAACTTCTTAACGCAGTAAAAAGAGGAGTGGAAGTGCGGATTAATTACGACTGGGTTACTCACAAATTTGTTAACGGAGACCTGGCGCTATTACCGGTATTAAACAGTAAAAAAAGAATTTATAGCAGAAGCATTCATAAACAAATTAGAGAGATGCTTAAGAGATTAGCGGATGGGGGCGTAAAGATTGTAGAGACAAACCCGCCTAGTTTTATTCTTTCTTTCCTGCCATTTTTAAATAGGAATCATATTAAAATGTATGTTATTGATGGGAGAATTGCTTGGATTGGCGGCCTAAATCTATTTGATGTTGCATTTGAAAATATAGATTTAATGGTTAAAATAGATAACGAAAAAATTATCGCTGCACTTTTAAATCAATTTGAGAAAGTTAATAAAAATAGAAACAGAGATAATTACAACGTTGATTTTGGCGATAATTATTCGCTGTATGCGGACATTGGAGAACATGGAAAATCAATTATTTACGATAAGGCAATAATTATGATAAAAGAAGCCCAGGAAAATATTTTGTTTATGTCCCAATTTGTTCCGGACGGTCCGTTGTTGGGAGAGATGATTAAAGCGTCAAAAAGAAATGTAGCAATAACTGTTATTACTTCAAGCGATAAAGACGCGTTGTTTGAACACTATCCTTCAAAATTAACATATTTATATTTTAAATCCATAATTAAAAAATATCCTAACATTAAATTAATAAATTTAAAAAAACATATGCATATTAAACTTTTAATGGTAGATAATAAATTGGCTATAACGGGTTCGCATAATATGACCTTCTCTGGTGTGCTTTTCGGAACTGAAGAAATAATGCTTGGAATTTCAGATAGGGAATTGATAAAGCAATTGATAAGATTTATTAACGAGCTGATGACCGGCCTATACCAATAGAAGGAATTTTTTGAGGATTGGCAGTTGGTGGTGCTGTTACCGGAAGAGGAGCATTTTGAACGTAATCATGTAGTCCTTCTAATTGTGCCACGTTTAATGTGCAGACTTTTTTTACGACACGTTCCCGGAAGGATTTGTCCAGATCCTGGGGAATGGTAATGCCAGCCATTTGGCGTCTTTCATCTAAGTTTCCCTGTAAGTGCCGAATACTTTTTAAAAGATTGGCTTTTGTTCTTGGTGATCCTAATTCCATTGCTTGAACATCAGATTCTTTGCGGTATTTTTGCCCAGACAATATCAGCAATTTTTTTTCTGTTTGGTCTAATCCGAGTTTTAAGAGATCGACTCTTCGAGTTTTGCCTAATTCTTTTTCCTTATCAGTTAAAACTTCACCATTTAAAATTAGAATTGCGGTTGCCAGCAAAATAATTTGTGCCGGATCAGCGAATGGGGTAAAAGAGGGAGCTTCGTGGCTTTCATCGCCTGACGGTTTTTGACCATTTTTACCTTGTTCTTGTCGTACTCCTGCCATAGGAATTGTTTTATACATCTTTTTGAGGCTAAAGTCAATTAGAAAATTATCTTAGAGTAATAAATTTTCTACCCGTTTTAGATATTGGTTTGCCGTTCACCATAACAATGTCGGCAGTAAAATCATTTTTTCCTTCCAGCATTGCCGATCCCACAGCGTACACATCTACGGGAGCTTTTTCTTTTTCAAACCAAGTAATTTTATTGGTGTTGAATCCTCCCGAAACAATAATTTTAACCTTTTTAAATCCTTCTTTGTCTAAGGCCTTGCGTACCATTTTTACCAATGTTTGGTTTACGCCATGCAGCCGGTTATCTTTTTCATTTAAGTTTTTCAGACTTTTGTCAACTAAATTTTCAGCCGTATCTAACCTAACGCCCCAAAGTTTATCTCCAAATTTTCGGGCTGCTTCCAATGATTGGTTAATGCAGTTATTATTAAAATCAACTAACGTGATTAAATTATCTTTAGGAAAATATTTATTAAATTTTGCCGCTGCTTCAATGGTATTCCCGTTACTAATAGCAATTAGAGAGTGGGGAATTGTGCCGACCGGTTGGGCTTTAAACCAGTTTCCTTGTGCCATTGTGCAAACGTTTGTAACTCCGCCTATGTTTGCCGCATATCCGTCTAATTCCTGGTTTAGAAAATAATCAAAACGATCTGCGAAAAATAAAACCGGTTTTTTATTAGCCGTTTTAACAATATTTCTGGCATTGGTGGCAATTCTGGTTTGTCTTGCTAAGATTCCAAGATATAAAGATTCAAGTTGGGCAAAGTAAGCATAGGGGCCGGTAATGTGTATTACCGGTTGTAGGTTTTTCAAGACTTTCCCGTCTTTTAAATGCTTAACTTCTATCGTTTTCCATTTGGATGTCCATTGACCGTTTTTAAAATATCCGGTTCCGATTCTTAGCAGTTCAATAACTTGATTTACTCCGCAAAGAATCGCGTTTTCGTTTTTTTGAAAGATTTGCATGGTCACTTTTTGAAAGTTTTTTTCCTTTAAAAGAATTTCTTTAGTTTTATTAAAGTAACTTGCAGAGTAATATCCCTTGCGTATTTTATCAATTGTCGACGGGTCCCAATAGAGTGATTTCATTACTCGGGATTATATCATTTTTATTTCGAAAACTTTATTTTTTGATTTTTCGCCGGAAACTATCAGAACACAATTTTTCTTTATCTTAAAATATTTTGCTAACGTTTCTCTTACTGCGTTGTTGGCTTTTCCCTCAAGTGGAGGAGCGCTGACGTAAACATGCAGCGTTTCCAAGAGATCTTTTTCCACCCGCGGATTTTTTGAATTGGGGTGAGCGATAACGTTAATTTTCACGTCTTAAGTATAACATCAAAAACAAACGCCTAAATTAATAGGCGTTTGTTTTATTAGACAGAAAAGATTTATTGGCTTGGAGTTGGTGTTACAGATGGTTTTACTCCCCATTGTCCGTGTCCCCTAAAATTGCCACCCATTCCTTGGAATGGTATTACATAGGCTAAATTAATGTTTTTACTTGTAGCCCATGCCTTAAGTGCAGTTTGCATTGCCTGCATTTGAGTTTTCCTCTGTGTTCCGGTTAATCCGTTCAAGTTATACTGAGTCGAAAGAGTAGACAGTTCATTTAAAATGTCTGTCTCTTGAGTGCTGGTTATTTTTCCGGCAGTCACGAGCTTATCAAGTCTGGCTTTTTCCTGTGCCTGAATTTGACTTGGTGAGAGCGTCGGACGCGGCGTTATTGTCGCTTTAACTTGACTTTTGTATTGGCTGACTGCTGCTGTTACCTGATCTTTATTGAGTCCGAATTTTTGCTCAATAAAGGTTATTAACCCTTGGAAAAAGTTTGGCTTGGTCGCAGTTGATCCGTTTGCCGCAAGAGCAGATGGGGCAACAAACAAAACGGTTGTTAAAAGCGTAAGGATTGTTAATGCAATTGTAATTTTTTGCTTTTTCATAATATTCACCTCCTTTGCTGATTAGATACTAATAGTAAAGTAACTTTCTTAGAAAACACTGAGTACTTTTAATCTTGGGTGGTTGGAGTCGGGGTATTAGTTGGTACGGATGTCGGAACAGTAGTTGGAGTTGGTGTCGGAGTCGCGGACGAGCCGCTGAAAATTATGGTCGGGGGCTTATTGTTGGTGTCAGTAACAGCAAAATTACTGGTTGTATCCTGGATAGTAAAAGTATCTGTTCCGGCGTTTTGTGATGTTAGGTTAAAAGTAGCTATCCCGTTTTGGGCTTGAATATTGACGGGGGAAGAAGAGTTGTTAATCGTCAGACTGGAGTCATTGGAAATTTGGGTTATTGTTAGATTATCGGAAGAAACATTATTTTTGCCGCAGTCTTGTATATTAACCGTAAGCGTTACCGTAGAACCGGTATTAGCAGTTATTGGAGATGTTGGAGAAAACCCGGAATACCAAAAATTCGGTACGCCATTGGCAGTAGTGCAATTTGAGTTTCCGCTGGAATTGCTAGTGCTATTGTTGGTAAAAGTAACGCTGGGATTATGGTTATTAATATCGGTTATGGCGAAGCTATTAGTAGTATCCTGAACAGTGAATGTATCGGTAATATTATTTTGTGAACTGACGGTAAAACTGACTTGGCCGTTTTGCGCTTGGATATTTACCGGAGATGAAGAGTTGTTAATTTTGGCAGTTGAATCGTTGGATGTAAGAGTAATAGTTAAATTATCATTTACTGGCGCTGTGTTTTTATTGCAATCGCGGATATAAACAATCAAAGTCATCGATCCGTTGCTAGTTGTTGCTGGTGGATTCGGGTAAACATCCGAATACCAGCCATTTGCAACTCCTGAACCGGTTGTGCAATTAGGATTTCCGGAACTATTACTGGTGGAGGAAGTGGTGGTAGTTGTATTTATAACCGGTACCGGCGCAAGCGTTGGTAATGGTGCGAAAGTGGGGAAAGGAGTCGGAACGGATAAATCATAATTATAAGTTCCTAAAACATTATTACTATTATTAGTAGTATCGGAAGGCGAGGGGACCGGAATAGTAACGGACGGAATAGTATTGTCGGTTTTTGTGGAATAAAACGTTTGATCGCTGCCGGAACTATTTGAACTGGTTTGCATTTTAGAAAGCAAATAGCCTCTGTACCACATTGCCGCGGTTATAAAAGCAATTACACAAACTAAAATTGTAATCGCCACTTTATGTTTATTCAAAAAGGCCAATACTTTCCTGACCGGTTCAAATTTTAATCGGGGTAAATGGGGAAGCTTAGGTAATTTGGGAAATTTAGGAAGTTTAAATTTCATGCTAAAATTATACCACTTAACACGGTGCTATAATATTCTCGATGAAGAGTTTTAGGTATTTACTAATGTTTGGAGATGCACTTTTTATCGCATGGATTTTATTTAATGCTATTGATGAAGGATTCAAAGGCGCGACTCCTGTTCAGTTAGTTTCTTATATTAGTTTAATTACGCTTTTAGTCTTAAACATTTTTCTTCTTTTACGCAAAAAATAATTGACATCGGGCAAAAGGGGGAGTAAATTCAAATTAAAGGAGGTGTTAAAAATGAAACATTGTGGTGGCGGAGCAATTTACGGACTTGGCGTTATCGGGGCATTAATTTATTTTCTGCAGCATGCGCATACTTTAATGCAGGGGATAGTGGGAATTGTTTACGCGGTTTTTTGGCCGGCAGCAATTCTTTACAGAGTTTTGGGAATGCTAAAATTCTAATTTCAGCTTACTGCTTTCTTTACAAGTGCGGTGATATTTGCCTCTTCGGCGGGAGTCAAATTATTAAGCGCAAAACTAACAGGCCACATATTGCCTTCGTCTAAGTTAGCAGCATCAGAAAAGCTTAACGTCGCGTACCTCGTTTTGAACTTTCCCGCATGTTGGAAGAAGCAGACGACTTTACCGTCTTTATTAGCATATGCGGGGAATCCATACCAAGTTTTAGGCGTTAGGGTTGGCGCTGTTTTTTTAATAAGAATATGGAGTCGTTTGGCAATCGTGTGATCCTGTTCTGACATTTTTGCGATCGCCTCTAAAACGTCGCTTTCTCCATTTTTATCCATAGCCAGCTCTTTAGTGCGTTGTCGCATTGCCGCTTTCTCTGCATCAGAGAATCCCTTGGTGGTTTTATTAGTGGTGTTTTTTATATCTTTATTTTATCGCAATTTTATCATAAAGACTGTAAGCTTACTTACAAATTTGATAACGGGTAAAAGGGGACTCTGTTATAATAATTTTGTGGATAAACAGCCGGATCTAAAAACAGAACAAAGAATTACCACAAAGAAAGTAATCATTACCTCGGTTATTGTTGATGTTCTTGATGTTATTTTAAATTTTTCGATTGCGATTTTGTCGGGAAGCGTTGTAATGATGACTCAAGTTTTGGAAGGCGTGTCAGATTTAGCTTCTTCGGCTCTTCTTTTAATCGGCTTTAACCGTTCACTGCAAAAAGAAGACAAAAACCACCCTTTCGGCTACGGAACGGAAATATATTTTTGGAGTTTTTTATCAGCTATAATAATGTTTGGTCTTACCTCAACAATTTCTTTTTATTTTGGTTGGCAAAGATTTTTTCATCCGGAACCTGTAAGAAATGTTTACCTGGCGGTAGTAATTTTAGTACTGACTTTTTTTACCAACGGTTATGCTTTTTTTATAAGTCTTAAAAGACTGCTTAAGGAGAGACCGCTTAAGCACATCTTAAGAATTTTCTACCGTTCATCTTTAATTGAAACAAAAACTGTTTTTATTTTAGATTTAATGGGTACATTGGCTTCTTTGCTTGGCTCAATCTCTTTAGGAATTTACATTCTAACCGGCGACATGAGATTTGACGGATTGGGAGCTATGATTATCGGAATAGTTTTGGCAATATTTTCTCTATTTTTAGTTACAGGAATTAGAGAGCTTTTAATTGGTAAAAGAGCGTCCACGGAAACAGAAACAAAAATTAAGGAAGCGGCTTTGGAAATAGAAGAAGTAGAAGAAGTTTTGGGAATAAAAACATTGCATATAGGGACGGAAAAACTTTTGGTGGATTTGGATGTTCATATGCAATCAAGGCTTGGAACAAGAGAGCTGGAAAAATTAATAGATGAGATTAAAGAGAAAATCCGCAAAAAAGTTCCATCTGCAAAATATATTCAGGTGGAGCTTGAAACCCCGATAGAAAAATAATTGACAACGGGTGAAAAGGGGAGTAAATTAAATTCGTAATGGCTGATCAAAAAATAGATATTAATGTTAATTTAGACACGACACCAATCCTATATACAGATAATTTATCTATGTCTGTAAATGAGGATGGAGTAGTTATTGATGTTCTGCAGAGAGTCTCAAATACCAATACTTTAAGAATTGTATCCAGAATTGGTATGAGTAAGGATCACGCTAAAAAATTCTTGGTAGAATTTGGAAGGCTGCTAGCATTAACCGAAGGTAAAAAAGAAACCGGATCAAAGAACTAGATTGATAAGCACATATAATATAAATTCACTGTCCATATGGGCAGTTTTTTTATGAATTTGTGGTATTTATTAAATTCTAATTTTCTTCTAGCAATAGTAACGTTACTAGTAGGTTCTTTTGTTTTCTGATTTTATTTTAAACAAAAGAGGGATTTTAAAAAGGGACTTCTGCTATAATCCTCTTATGTCTTTATCAATTGGAATTGTTGGGTTACCGAATGTTGGAAAGTCTACTTTGTTTAATGCCTTGTTAAAAAAGCAGACGGCGTTTGTTGCCAATTATCCTTTTGCAACAATAGAGCCAAATATTGGCATTGTTCCTGTTCCAGATTCTCGTCTTACAAGCCTTTCTGAGATAGAAATGGTAGAACATAAAATGAGTTCAAAACCGCCAATTCTGCCTGCTACTATAAGCTTTATCGATATCGCAGGATTAGTCAAGGGAGCGGCTACCGGTGAGGGTTTGGGAAATAAGTTTTTATCCTACATTAGAGAATGCGATGCCATTGCTCAAGTGGTTAGATACTTTAAAGATGCAAATGTTATACGGGAAAAAAGCTCCACTGATGCCAAGACAGATTTTGAAGTTGTTAACACGGAATTAATTTTGGCGGATTTACAGACTCTTGATAAACAGCAGGAGCCAAAAAGAAATTCCACCAAAGAAGAGGGTTACAGATGGTCGGCAATTTTAAAATTCAAAACTGCGTTAAGCGAGGGAAAGTTAGCAATTTCCGTTCAGCTTACGGAGGAAGAAACTAAAGAAGCAAAAAGCTTACAGTTATTAACCATGAAGCCGATGTTTACAATTGCCAATGTTGACGAAGACGAAGTTTCCAAAGATTTTGGGGCAGACACTATCGCGGTTTGCGCCAAAACCGAAAGCGAGTTATCAGAGCTAACTGATGATGAACAAAAAGATTATCTGGAATCGTTGGGTGTTAAGGAATCGGGATTGGAAAGAGTTATTAAAGAGGGTTATAAAATTTTGAATTTAATATCTTTCTTAACGGCGGGGGAGAAGGAAGTTAGGGCTTGGACAATAACTAAAGGTATGACAGCGGTTGAGGCGGCCGGAGTAATTCACACCGATTTTATTAAAGGTTTTATTAAAGCGGAAGTTGTGCACTTTGACGATTTTGTGGCGGATAATGGATGGAAAGGATCAAGGGCGCTTGGCAAAACCAGATTTGAGGGTAAAGATTACATAATGAAAGACGGAGACGTAGTGGAGTTTAAGATTAATGCCTAAGTTTTCGGGGTCCTGTCCCGGGTTTCCTTCCTGCCAGTGCTCCTTCCTGCGAAGCAAGCTTCGATAAAGTCCGCGCTGTTGGGAGTCCTTCTACCTGTGCCACCCTTCCCATTTTTCATCTTGCTTAAACAGCCTTACTATAGTAAAATTAGAAACACATGAGAACATATCAATTAGTAGTCGTTTTAAAAACATCATTGTCGGAAGCCAACAGAAAGAAATTTGTCGAAACTGTTAAGGGATGGATTGGCGATGCCAAGTTTACTAAGGAAGAAGAATGGGGAGAAAAAGTTTTGGCATATGTTATTAAAAGAGAGAATTCGGGATTTTTCCAGAATTTTGTTTTTGAATTAAAAGACGATCTTTCCAAAGATCTTGAAAAAAAGATTACGGCAAGCGATAATGTTCTAAGACATTTACTGCTAAGACAAGACTAATATGGCAAGAAGTTTAAACAAAGTTCAATTGATCGGTAATTTAACAAGGGATCCGGAGTTAAGATATACACCAAGCGGCACAGCCGTTTGCTCTTTTAGTATCGCCACCAACAGAAGTTGGACAAACGATGCAGGGGAGAAAAAGGACGAAGTTGAATTTCACAGAATTGTTGCCTGGAATAAATTAGCGGAATTATGTTCACAGTTTTTAGTTAAGGGTAGAAAAGTTTTTGTAGAAGGAAGACTGCAAACCAGAAGTTGGGCAGCACAGGACGGAACACAAAAACAGACAACCGAAATTATAATTTCCGACATGATTCTTTTGGATTCCAAAAGAAATGGTGATCAGGAAGCAGCGGCGGAAGAAGAAGTTGCAGAAGAAGCGTCTGCGAAAACAGCTAAAGCCGCAGCTAAAAAAGCAGAAAAAGAAGAAGTAACCAAGGCGCCAAAAGAAGATGAAATAGCGCCGGATGATATACCTTTCTAAAATATGCCAAAAAAGAAACTTAAAATTATTCGAAAAGTACAGAAAACAAACGCTCCAAAAAAGTGTTTCTTTTGCACAGAGAAAAAAGAACCGCTTTTTTCTGACGTTGCCACGTTAAATAGATTTATTACAGACAGGGCAAAAATTATGCCGATGTTTCGTACCGGACTTTGCGCCAAACACCAAAAAAGAATTACACTTGCGATTAAACACGCAAGGCACTTGGCGCTCCTGCCATTTATAGTTAAGGTTTAATTTTTTTATAATGACTTTACTGCCAATTCTTCTCCCAGAAGGATATGTTTTGAAAGTTTCTGCTAATGATAAAATAGCGGTAGGAAAGATTATTGCCGAAAAAAGATCAAGCGGCATTGAAAAAGTAATTCACCTTTCTCAAATCTTCGGTTTACTTCCTAAAGACATTTCTAAAACTTTAAAAAAACATTTAGGCGACGGGATTTTAAAAGGGGATGTTTTGGCCGAGAAAAAAGGTAATTTAGGGATGGGATCCAAAAAAATTATCAGTGAATTTTCAGGAACGATTATTAGGATAAATGAAGAAAGCGGAGATTTAATTATTCACGAGGCGGGAGAAGAGGCAGGTCTTGTAACGCTTGTTTCGCCAGTTGATGGGACGGTTGATTTTTGTGATAATGAGAAGATTGTTATTAAAACAGACAAGGATGCAATTCTGGCAGAAGATGGGTTAGGTAAGGAAAAAGAGGGCGAATTATTATATCTGGAAAATGCTCAGGAAGAACATTTGTCCAGAGAGATTGAGGAAAAAATAGTTTTAACCAAAACAATTGACAGAGTGGCAATATTTAAAGCAATCGGTTTGGACAGCGCCGGGATAATAACGCAGAATTTAGAAGGCATCGATTTTATTGAATTGAGCGGAAAAAATATCGAAACGCCAATTATGATTTTAAATGAGGATAATTTTAAAAGATTAGTTAAAGCAAAAGGAAAAAAGGTTTATTTGGGCGGAAAAGATAAAAGCATAGTTATTTTATGAAGAGCAGAGTGAAATTGTTTCAGATAATTGTTGTAATTTTAATCGCTTTTTTTGGAGGATATTATTTTGGCGTTAATAAAGTAGCTCTTGATTGGCATAATTATAGCCCGGTTTTAAATGTTATCAATAAAGAACCGCCGGCCGGTGTAATTAATGTTGATTTTAATCCTTTCTGGACAGTCTGGCAAAACCTGCTTACAAATTACTACGACAAATCAAAATTAGACCAGCAAAAAATGTTAAACGGAGCAATTAACGGAATGGTTACTTCCTTAGGTGATCCGTTTACAATGTATCTTCCTCCGGTACAAAATACCAACTTTAAACAAAGTTTAGCAGGACAGTTTTCCGGTATCGGCGCGGAGTTGGGAATGCAGGGTAAAGATATTGTGATTATTGCGCCGCTTGACGGGAGCCCTGCTGAAAAAGCGGGAATTAAAACCGGTGATATTGTGTCTAAGGTCAACGGACAATCGGTTGTTGGTACCGATTTGTCAAAAGTAGTAGATCAAATCAGAGGACCTAAGGGATCAAAGGTAACGCTGACTGTAACGCATAAAGAACCACAAAAAACAGTCGATATCGCTATTACCCGTGATGTAATTACCGTAAAAAGTGTGGAGATGAATATTCAGTCGGCAAAATGCTCCGGTACAGATTGTGCGGATATTTCTAAGGATCTGTGTTCCGGAGATAATTGTACGCAGTTTGCCTACATCAGGCTTTCCGAATTCGGAGACAACACCAATCAGGATTGGGAAAACATGGTTAAAGGAATCAGCGACCAAATTAATAAAGATAAAAATATTAAAGGCGTAGTTTTGGATTTACGCAATAATCCGGGCGGTTATTTAACAGATGCGCAATTTATTGCGGGAGAATTTTTGCCGAAAGATACATTGGTTGTCAGCGAAGATGACGGAACAACACAAACCCAATTAAGAGTTTTAAGAGACGGATTATTGCTTACTCCCAAAGTTGTTGTTTTAATCAACGGCGGCAGCGCTTCGGCCAGTGAAATTGTTTCCGGAGCACTACGTGATAATAAGCGGGCAATTTTAGTCGGAGAAAAATCTTTCGGCAAGGGGACGGTTCAGGCGGCTGAAGATTTGGGAGACGGAGCAGGATTGCACGTAACAATTGCTAAGTGGTTAACACCAAACGGCACTTGGGTGCATGGAAAAGGGCTTACTCCGGATGTAGTAGTTACACTTGATCCGAAGAATCCGGCTGTTGATACCCAACTTGAAAAAGCGGTATTCGAATTGTTAAAATAATTAGGCGATGAGAAGATTAATAGTTGTTTTAGCTGTTTTAATAATTTTTTTAGGGATATGGGCGGAAATCTTTTCGCTTTTTCCTAAATTTGTCGCAAAATTTCAGTCCTCGGGAATTAATTTTCCTCAAGAGAAAGTAAAAGTAGTAACGGAAGAATCGGTAACAATTGATGTGGTCAAAAACGTCGGTCCTTCGGTAGTAACAGTAGTGGAGCAGGCAACGCCCGTGCAAAACCAGCAATTAAATATCGGGCCGTTTCAGATTTTCGGATTGCCCCAGCAAAGCCAGCCGCAACAACAAGCTCAGTCAATCGGTTCCGGTTTTATGGTTACAGCGGACGGGCTAATTGCGACTAATAAACATGTAGTTGCGGATGTGGGCGGAAAATACCAAATAATTACCAGCGATAATAAAACTTATACAGTACAAAAAATTTACAGGGATTCGTTAAATGATATTGCGCTTTTAAAAATCGATCCGACAGAAAATAAAGATAAAACATTAAAGCCGGTGGTTTTTGGAGATTCTTCACATCTTCAGGTTGGTCAATTTGTAGTAGCGATCGGTACGGCTTTGGGTCAGTTTAATAATACGGTTACAACCGGTGTTATATCGGGTCTGGGCAGAGCCATTACAGCCGGCGATCAATTCCAGGGGTATATCGAAAATCTAAATGGTGTAATTCAAACAGATGCGGCCATCAACCCCGGTAATTCAGGCGGACCGTTGGTTAACTCTGCCGGTCAAGTAATTGCCATTAATACGGCAATTTCCCAAAGCGGACAAAACATCGGTTTTGCTCTTCCGATTAGCATTCTTAAATCTTCAATTGATAATTTTAATCAGTCGGGACAATTCAACAGGCCATATCTTGGTGTCAGTTATAACACCATTTCTCAAGATGTAGCTCTTTTAAATAACGTAGCCCAAGGCGCATATGTTCAAGATGTTGTCAGCGGATCTCCCGCTGACAAGGTAGGCATCCAACAGGGTGATATTATTACAAAATTTGACGGGCAATCGGTTAACGTGCAAAATGAGTTATCAGCTTTAATTGGCAAAAAGAAAGCAGGGGATAGTGTTTTGATAGTTGTTTGGAGAGACGGGAAAACTCTTACTTTAAACGCCACTTTAACAACTGCTCCAAATCAATAATTTATGACTAAAATACAAAGGGATGTAGCACTTAAGGATTTCAGTAATTATAAAATCGGCGGCAACGCTTCCTATTTTCTTAACGCTGCAACAAAAGAAGATCTGCTGGAAGGATTAAAAGAGTGGAAAGAAACCAGCAAAAACTTATCAGAAGAAAAAAGAAAGATTTTTCTTCTGGGCGGAGGAACAAACGTGCTCTTTCCCGATTCAGGCTTTGACGGATTAGTGATTAAAAATTCGATTAACGGAATTGCTTTGGATGGAGATAAAGTTACTGTGGGAGCCGGTACTTTATTTACTAATCTTGTTGATTATTGTGTTAATAATTCATTATCCGGTTTGCAGTGGGCCGGAGGAATGCCGGGTACAGTCGGCGGAGCGGTTAGGGGAAACGCCGGGGCTTTTGGCGGCGAGACAAAAGATAATGTTTTACAGGTATACAGTATTAATTTAGAGAGTTTGGGAGAGATAACCAGGAATAGGGAAGAGTGTGAATTTTCATATCGTAACAGTATTTTTAAAAAGGAAACAAGCAGTAATGAGGTAATAGTTTCCGTAGTTTTTACACTGTTAAAGGGTATCCAGCAAGAGATAAAAGAACAAGTAGTAAAAGAAGTTGAATTTAGGCAGGTAAGGCATCCTTTGGAAAGTCCTAATTTAGGCAGTATTTTTAAGAACGTTCCGTTTGATTTAATTCCCCAAATTTACAAGCAAGAACTTTTACAATATGTAAAAAATGATCCGTTTCCGGTTGTGCCGACTGCAAAAATTATTTATCTAACAGGACTTAAGGGCAGGAAAGTGGGGGATGCGATGGTTTCGGAAAAGCACACAAACTTTATTGTTAATTTGGGTAATGCTACTGCCAAAGATGTCAGCGATTTAATCGCGATTATTAAAATCGATGTTCAGCATAAATTCGGAGTTTCTTTAGAAGAGGAAATAATGCGTTTGGATCAGTAAGCGCTTCCCTCAATATCCGGATTAAGAAGATAAAGAGTAGGTGGTTTTTCATTGGTTCCAATCGCAGCTACGGTAACTTGTCCCTTTTTTGGGAATTGTACTTTTCTTATATTTTCCGGGTCAAGAACGGAATTGGTTTTAAGGATATAAATTAAAAAGGCGATTGGATCTCCGTGTGAAAGCAGAATCGCGGCTTCTCCGGTTTTTAAACTTCCGGCGGCTATATTAAAAACCTTAAGCATTCTTTTAGTGACACTTTCTGGGGTTTCACTGTCCGGCAGAATATAATTATTTCCGTTTAATGCTATTAGTTTATTCATCGTCCAACCTTGACGGTAGGGATAGGGAGCGTAAACATCATCTAAATCATCGACTGTTTCCGTTGGTAGTTTTAATGTTTTATTTAATTCAAAAACCGATTCTTGCGCCCGCGTTTCCGGACTAACAAATATTTTTGTCAGATTAAAATCTTTGGATTTAATTAGCTGTCCAATTTCCAGCATGTGTCTTTTACCAAGTGCGCTTAAGTGGATTGGTATTTTCATTACGGAATCGCGGTTGTAGACAATATTTTCCGGATTATCCAGTTCACCATGCCTGACTATCAGAATAAATTTCTTATCAGATTGATCCATATTAAATAATTATAGCAAAACATTGAGTTGCAATTGACGAGTGAAGTTTATTAATAGTATAAATAATTGTGGGTAATTTTTTCTTAGATTTAACTGTAATTATTTGTTTAGCCGCGATTTTATCTTTAGTTTTTCGGCTTCTTAAGCAACCGGAAATTTTAGCTTATATTTTAACCGGTATAATTATCGGTTCTTTTCATCTTTTTCAAAGCTCCAGTCAGGATATGCTGCAAACTATGTCACAAGTTGGGGTAACACTGCTTTTGTTTATGGTTGGGTTGGAAATTCGAGTATCGGATTTTTTTGCAATCGGAAAATCTTTAGTTCTTGCGGCATTAGGTCAGATAGTTTTAACTTTTCTCTCCGGTTTTGCTATTTCTACGGTTTTAGGTTTTAACCTGATGAGTTCTTTTTATGTCGCGACCGCTTTAACTTTTTCCTCAACTATCGTTGTAGTTAAAATTCTTTCCGACAAAAGGGAATTGCACTCGTTATATTCCAAGTTTTCGGTCGGTATTCTTTTGGCACAGGACATTGTGGCAATCGGTCTTTTAATGTTTCTATCGGGTTTTTCCGCCAACGCCAGCGGTTTGGATTTCCTGATGAATCTGCTTTTGATTTTATCAAAAGGGATTATTTTAGTAGCAATAGTTGCGCTTTTAAGTCGGAAGATATTTCCCAAAGTGATTGAATCAATTTCCAAATCTCCGGAAACCCTTTTCTTGGCCAGTCTTGCTTGGGTGTTTGGACTGGCGGCATTAATCAGTTCGCCTTATGTTGGTTTTACGATTGAAATTGGCGGATTTTTGGCAGGTTTGGCTCTGGCCAACTCAATGGCAAATTATCAGATTATTGCCAAAGCTAAAACTTTAAGGGATTTTTTTATTGTTATTTTCTTCGTACTTTTGGGAATTCAAATGTCCTTTAGCAGTATTTATGCGGTAATAATTCCGGCAATTATTCTGTCGATTTTTGTAATTTTAGTTAAACCGTTTTTAGTAATGATTGTGATGGCAGCGATGGGGTATAAAAAAAGAACGTCTTTTCTAACCGGACTTTCTCTCTCGCAGATTTCGGAGTTTTCTTTAATTTTGGTTTTTGCCGGTTACAAACTGGGCGCTTTTCCTCAATCAATAGTTTCTTTGATAACTTTAGTCGGATTAATCAGCTTTTTCGTATCTTCATATGCTTTAATTAATTCAAAAATACTTTACAGATTATTAGCCAGTAAATTAAATTTCCTGGAAAGAAAAAATGTTAAAAAAGAAGAATTTGTAAAGGAAGATGATAAAATTGCGGACTTGGAGGATCATGTAGTAGTAGTTGGCGGAGAGCAGATGGGAGAGAGCATCCTGGAGGCTTTGAAGGATATGGATATACCGGTAGTGGTGGTAGATTTTGATCCGAAAGTTGTTAAAAAACTTGATGAAAAAAAGGTACACCGGCTGTTTGGTGATATTGCCGATTTGGATATTCAGGAAAGGGCAAAATTAGACGAAGCCAGGATGGTAATTTCAACTATTTCCGATATTGAAGACAATTTGTTGCTTTTAAAGGAAATAAAACATGAAAACAGGAAAGCAAAAATTGTGGTAATGGCGTTGGATTCAAGGGACGCGAAAATACTTTATAAAGAGGGAGCAGATTATGTTATTTTGCCGCACTTAGCCGGAGGCAGACAAATCGCAAAAATGATTTTAGATGATAATTTGGATAAAATTGAAAATCTAAAACAAAAAGACCAGAAGTATTTGGATAAATGAATTACATTATCACAATAATCAAAGGTTTTAGCCAAGTTACTTTTCAGGAAAATATTCTATTGGGTATTTTAATCATAGTGGCATTAGGGATTGCTTCTCCTGTAGTTTTACTGCTCGGGCTTTTTGGAGATATTTCTTCACTTATAACAGCACAGTTTATCGGAGCTCAAAAAAGCATGATTGAAACAGGTGCTTATGGTTTTAACGGTATCCTGATTGGAATGGTTGCACACCTGTACTTAAAAAATTTACCGGTGGAAATCGTTGTTACAATAGTTTTATCGTCTATTGCCGCGGTAATATTCTTTATCTTATCAAAAAATGGTTTTGCTCCGTTTTCTTTGCCATTGGTATTGATGGCTTGGATAATTCTTATCTTAGTGAAATTTCTAAAGCTGGGCTAGGGGACTATCTTTATTTTCTTCGTCCGGCACTCGGATCAAATCCGCCTTCAGGTAGTATATTTATTCCCTCAGCAGTTATACGTGGGATACCCAGTTTTTGTGCAAATTTATCTCCCAGATCTTTTCCAAGAGCTATCATTTCTTCTTCTGTCATTCCCAAAACGGTATAAACATGTGCTTTTGGTCCTTCTTTAAGTTTAACTTTGCCTGCTAAATTGCGATACTCTTTTTTTAAGATAGAAATACTCGGGCAGGAAGCATCTTTTCCCATGCGCACATCTTTAAAAATAGCTCCGTCAAAATTTAGCATTTGTACCATCTCGTATTCTTTTTCAGTTAAATGTAGCCCTAAAACTTTGGCAAATCCTCTGTTTTTGTGTCCGGTTCTTACAATAGCGCAAAGCGGCAGCGAAGCATTTTCACCAACTCCGGGAATATTGTTTAAGTCGTCTCTGGAAATAACCTTTTCCACAAACCCCGGGAGATAGTGGTGTATTTCGGCAGAACCTCCGCCATGGATTAGTTTTCTGCCCAAAAAAGCCTCCGCGAATTTTTTATTTCTCAATAATCCGTGTCCATAATAAGTTATTGGTCTGGGTGCTGGTGGTAAATCCATAATAAGGGAGTAATTGTATCAAATATTATAGGACGTGTCAAGCTTGGGGAGTTGGCTGTTCGGGAGTTTCTAATGTTTTCATGTCTTTAATAATGTCATCCATGTTGCCGTCCATAATTCCTTCCAAATTTCTCCACGACTTATTAATTCTGTGGTCGGTTAGTCTGTCTTGGGGGAAGTTATAGGTGCGGATTTTCTCAGAGCGCATGCCGCGTCCGACCTGAGTAGCTTTAAGTCCGGCAATTTCGCCGTGCTGTTTTTCAACTTCCATTTCCCAAAGTTTGGCACGAAGCATTTCCATAGCCAATTCTCGGTTTTGTGCCTGAAAACGTTGTGTTTGACAGTTAACCACAATGCCGGTTGGAATATGTTTAAGTCTTACTGCGGTTGAGACTTTATTAACATTTTGTCCGCCGTGCCCGCCGGATCTGTGGGCTTCAAACTCAATTTCTTCGGGACGGATATGTAAATCAATATCTTCCAATTCCGGTAAAATTGAAATAGTGGCGGTTGATGTATGGACGCGGCCGCGTTTTTCAGTCGTCGGAACTCTTTGTACCCTGTGAACTCCGGCTTCATATTTTAAAAGTTCAAAAGCGCCTCTGCCCTCAATTTTAATAACATTATCATCTAAGGCTTCGACTTTAAAACCTTTCATTTGTGCAAACCTTGAATACATTCTAAGCAGTTCTAAGCCCCAGTTATTAGCTTCATCTCCGCCGGCAGCGCCACTAACCTCAATAATAACGTTCCGATCTCCCAAAGAATCATCGTCATCGGATTCTTCTTTTTCCACCTCATAAGTTTTTAGGATATCTTGCTTTTGCTGTTCGAGACTATCGATTTCTGATTTTGCCAATTCGGCCATTTCGGGGTCTAAAAGAAGAGTTTTTGTCTCCTCGATTTTTTTATCAAACTCATTTAATTGAACCTGTCGATAATCATCCATAGGGGAGAACTATTGAATTTCCATTAACATTTCACGGAGTGACTTTGGAGCATTATCAGCTTTTTTCTGATCTTTTTCTTTTTTCTTGGTTACATGCAAAGCTGCTGTCTTTTGTTTGTCCTGGAACTTTTGAATTCTGGAAGCAGAGTCTACAAATCGTTGTTCGCCGGTATAGAACGGGTGGCATTTTGAGCACAATTCCACATGAATTACTTCTTGGGTTGAACCAATTGTAAATTTGTTTCCGCAAGCGCAAATTACTTGAGCTTGATCAAAATATACCGGATGTCCTGTCGCTTTCATGATAATCAATTATAGCGCAAATTGGAGGGTAATTCAATCCCAATTCCCCCCGTGTTATAATGGCCCCATGGCAAAAGCAGAAAAAGGAAAAGGTCATCTTTCCAAAGAAGAAGAGGAGATGTTTGAAAGAGCGCGTCGGCGGGATGCTTATCTTGAGAAGGTTGATAAATTAATTACGGATTATGGAGAACCGGTCCGCGGTAACCCTGCTGATAACACACGGGCTTTTAAGACAAGAGAAATTTCGGCAAAAGGCAAAAAGGATAATTATAGATTTAGAGTTCGGGCAGAATATGATGCTCTTGGTATTCAGACAACAGAAACCTTTGTGACTTTTATGAAAGAAGGCAAGAAAAGGCATATTAGAATTGACAGAGAAGATAAACATCTGCCTTCATTAGAAATGTTGGGAGTAGCATAGCATAATCGATACGGCAGCGCGTTTATACAATAAGCTAAAACCAAAAAGCCGTTAAATAATTGGCTCGTCCCCTAGTAGTTTGATTTATCAGTGATTTTTGATTATACTTCTAAAACTTATGCATTTACCGGTAGGACCAGACCGAGGAATAGTAACCGCAGATCACATTATTGCCGATTTGAGGTTACAAATAAGGCTTGCCCAGCCGGGTCAGGTGGTAACGGGGGATCTTCCTTCATTTAATCAAAACATTCATTTTTTAAGATTATTTAATACACCTATTTCAGCTTTATTAGTCCCAGAATCAGGTTTTTTTCCACAGGGCTCAATAGAAGCAGAGCAAATGAAGGCGTTAAAAATTCTTCTTGGGGATTCAAGAAGATTTCTTAAATTTACTCCTCTTGAGGTTTTTCACACTTTAAGAGAGCGCTCGGATAGCGGAGTTATTGATATAAGAAGTGATCACACTTTTGGACTATCATTATTAACAACTTTAGGAAACGCTCAAACAGGAGAAAAACTTTATTACACCTTGAATGTAGAATATGCTGACAGGCGGCGTGGAGTAGCTAAGGTTAGACAGAGTTTGCATTCGCGTAACGTTAGCGAAGTTATTTAAGAATTTTATTCTCTTTCCACGTCTTGGAAGTGATTGCCTGATAGGCGGAAGTATTCCTGAATGACACTTGCGGGAAGTTCGGTTAAAGAATTTTTTGTTTTATAATCTTCTTCGCATTTTTCCACTGCTCTATGGATAGCGCTTTCTCTAATTTCTCCGCGTGTAAAGATCATCCCGATAGTGGGAATAAAAATGATTGCGGCTTCCACCCGGCGTAAATATTCCGTCTCTTCCATTGATAATCCTTCTGTTTCAATTTTATCAAGAATTTTCGCAGTTCTTGATTGGATGGCGTTTTGGTTCGTTCCAACTGAAATTGAGAGTTGCCGTTTTTCAATGTATGCTGTCGATAACGTTAATTGCCCGTCCATACTTGTATAAACGGGAAGATGTTTTGTATCGGCATACATTGATAATTGACGGGCTCTGTCTTCCAATGCCTGATAATGTCTTCCGGCTTCAAACGAGTATTCTCCGATTACATATTTTCTTTTTGCGTTAGAAATTTTGTCGGTAACAAAAAATGCTCCTGCAATAGTTGCCGCAACTCCGGCAGCCTGCCATTTTTGTTCAATAACAGCAGCACCGGTTATCCCGGAGAAAAATGGCGTAGCAAAAATCTTGCCTTTGCTTGCGATATTTAAGCCTATTCTTCCTGCTTCTTGTACAGCTCTCATAGGGGGCAAGTATAGCAATTTTTAGCTAGAATGCAAGATTATTTTACGCTGATGTGGAAATTGAATGGGGGAGCGGTAAGTTGTCTGCCGATTATTACTACCTCGCAGCCTTCAATAGGACCAATTACCCAAGTCATAGAATGATTAATAAAGTCATGATTATCTCCCAATTTTCCCTGAACATATGAAGGTAGAGCCTGTACCGCTTTGGCTTTTTGTCCTAAGCATCCGGCTCCCGTTAGATTAATATTTGTAAATGGAATTTTTAAAGTTATCCCTAAGCTAAAACCAACATTTAAAAGCATAAGCACTAAGCCGATGGTAATAACGATAAAAAATCCGGCAAAGCCAATACGCGGACCTTTATTTTTAAATGCCATGAATTAAGCATATCTTTGAGTATAATTTCTGTCAAGTATTTAGTATAAATTTCCTGTTGACAAAATATATTTGCGTAAGATATTATTTCTCCATGTCGATATTAGAACAAGCACGTTCCCGCCCACATCATCCAATTAGACCTAAGCGCCCGAACACTTGGTTTACCGAGTTACTAGATCATCCAAGAGGGGGACCGACAGGTTCTGTTAAGCCGATTGAGCCGGTAGGCCTTTCAGGAGTTACGCAAAAACAAAATCCCGGACATCTTAGCTTAGAGGAAGCGCTGGGTAGAGCAGATAGGGGTATTCAACAAGAGCCTATTAAAGGAGCGCATTAAAATCTTCTAAATTTTCCATGCTATAATTAGTTTATGACTCCGTATCAGTTAAAACAAAAAGAAGTTATTGATGCAGTCGAAGAAAAACTAAAAAACAATGCAGTTGATTTTACAACGGTTTCGCCGGTAGATAATTGGGAGATAGACAATAGGATTTGTCTTACCAGCGTACATATTTTAGACGGTTTTATTCGAAATCAAATAGCAGATAGGATAATTAAGCCATTGTGGGAAATTGCTCCGGAGCATCATTACTATCCAAGCGATGCTTTGCACACGACTATAAAAAATCTTCGGGTAATTAACGATCCGCCGCGATTTAGCAGTGAAGATATTCAAAACGCAAAGGAGATTTTTTCCAGAGTTGTGTCACAACATAAAACATTTCAGGCATTTTTTTATCGTTTAATAATTTTTCCGGGAAGTCTTAGTTTAGTCGGTACAACGGAAGAAGAATTAAGTAATCTTATTTTTGATCTTGACCAAAACTTAAAAGCAAAAGGGATTATGGATGATAAAGTTTATTCCGATCCGAAAACTTTTTTTGTTAACGTTACATTGGCAAGATTTGTTAAAGCGCCCGCGTATGATTTTAAAATAAAAGTGGATGAGCTAAATAAAACAATCGCTTTTGCTAATTATGTTTTTAACTCGGTAACTTTATTAACCTGTAATTCTGTTTTTGAAAAGCGCAATATTATCGGTAGTTGGGAATTAAAATAACTTCAGGTTAAGGCAAGTCTTTTGGTAGAATAAGCAAGATTTCCCAGTAAGACGTAAGGAGGTTCGTTGCAAAGTTTTGCGGCGTTTTGTATAGAATTTTTATTTTCCGGATTATTTGAGTAAACAATTACTTCTTGTCCGACTGTTGTGTTAGCGATTTTACTGACATCAATAATTGTAATATTCATGCTGACCCGGCCAATAATCGGGCACTCTTTTTCGTTTACCAAGACAAACCCTTTATTGGAAAGTCTTCTGTCTACGCCGTCGAAGTATCCGATTGGTAGAATAGCGATTTGCATGTTTTCTTTTGCCGTAAAAGTAAAGTTATATCCCGCTTTTTCCGTTTTATGGAGATTTTTTATTTGAGAAATTCTGGTTTTTAATGTAAGAGTGGGTTTTAAGTTTTTATCTTTTCCTTCGGTATCAATACCGTAGAGCGCGATTCCCGTCCTGGCCATGTTCCCAAGCTCCGCTTTATATAATTTATTATTTAAGATAGCAGAGGAGTTGGCAATGTGAATCCATTTCGGATTTATTCCTGACTTTTTAAGAATGGAGATTGCCTTTTGAAAATTCCGTAGTTGTTCTTTGGTCGATGCGTTTTTAGGACTTTCGCTTTCCGCAAGGTGCGACATTATTCCTTCAATTTCCAAATTCGTTTTAGAAATAATAGAATGTAAAAATTTTGGTAGTTCATCAATTCTGACACCTTCCCGGTGCATTCCGGTATCTACAAAAATATGGATTTTTGCCTGCGGTTGATACCGGTTAAGTGCCAGTAACACCCCGTAGTCGTAAACAGCAAAGGAGAAGGGAAGTTTTTTTGTTTTTAAGGATTTGGGATCAACGTATCCCATGATCAAAATCGGTGTTTTGATTCCTGTTTTTAAAAGTTTATACGCCTCGTAAAGACTGTCCACGCAAAAAAACGGGGGATTAAATTTATCCAATGCTTTGGCGATAAGTTCAATGCCGTGTCCGTAAGCATTGCTTTTTAAAACCGGCGCAACTTTAATTCTTTTATCAATTGAGGATAAATATTTATAATTGTGTTTTAGGCTGGATAGAGAAATCTCAATTTTATTGAGCGGTTCGTAGTTTCTGCCAAAAATTTTCTTAAGGTTTCGTAGCATGAAAGAAATTATACATCAAAGAGCTAAGTTACTGAAGTTTTTTAAGGATTTGTTCCAAACTTAATTCTTCTTGGGTTCGCTCGGTCATATTTTTTAAAACCAAATTATTTTCATTAACAATTACAACATAGGGGATTTGTTTTTTGTCAGCGTATTTTAATTGTTTTTCTAGATCTTTTTCTCCCAAATAAACTTCAGAATTAATATTTTCGGCTCTAAATCTTCCTACTATTTCTACCGCTTTCTCGGAGTTTGTTATCAAAACTTTCGTTGTAGAGGATAAGTCAGGTATTTTATTTTGCTCTTCCAATACTTCTATTGTTCTGTCAAAACCAAGTCCAAAACCAACTGCTGGAATATCCCGCCCGGCAAACATTCCTATTAGGTTGTCATATCTTCCTCCGCTGCAGATGGAACCAGTGCTGCCCTGGGTAACAGTTTCAAAGATGATGCCGGTATAGTAGTCGAGACCTCGCGCCAAAGTTGATTCGTATTGAATTTTGGACATATCGCAACCCATTTGTTTTAAAGATTTAAGTATTTGAGCAATAGTCTCGGTTTGAGGTTTATTTTGAAGTTCTCGCAAGGCCCTTTTCGCAGCTACGTCTTCCATTCCTTTTTCAACCATTTCAGAGAGCACTGCCGATTCTCCGATTTTTTCTAACTTATCAATAGCCGCAATATATTTTTTATCAAGATTTGCCAGATTTGTGCGGTCATTTATTTTAATGGTTACGTCAAGATTCAGCGTTTGGTAAATAGTAAGTACTAGTTTAATTATTTCTACATCTGCCAGAGAAGAGGATGAGCCGACAATATCCGCGTCGCATTGCAAAAATTCCCTGTATCTTCCTTTTTGAGTGTTTTCGGCGCGCCAGACGTTTTGGATTTGGTACCTTTTGAAAGGTATGGGAAGTTCGTTTTGGTATTGGGCTATAACCCGGGCGAGGGGAACGGTTTGGTCATAGCGGAGAGCCACTTGTCTGTCTCCATTATCGGTAAAGCGATACATTAGCTTATCGCTTTCGTTTCCATATTTTCCGGCTAAAATTTCCTCATATTCTAAAGTAGGGGTTTCGAGCGGTTCAAAACCATAAGACTCAAATACTCTTTTAAGAGTTTCTAAAACGTATTGGCGTTTACGTGTTTCCTTTGGTAGGAAATCACGAAAACCCTTTAATGTTCTTGGTTCAATTTTCATATAATCATATTATACAATGTTTTTTATTTTATCGTACGTTTTTTCGATTTCCATAGTTTTCTTTTGATCTTTGAGTGTCTGATATTTTTTGATCCACATCATAAGCTGAACGGAATATTTGTTCGCGATTGATTAAATTTCCCATGACTGTGGAAGTAGTATCCCCGAATTCTCCGGACGCAAGTCCGCTTAGGTCAATTAACTCCTTTTTCATATTATTAACCACCGCCTTTCAAGCCATTACCTGTTAATATCAAAACAATCCGTTTATATCGGTTTGGTATCTTGAGAAGGATAGCAACAGTAGCTGCGGAGGCCGGTTCAACATAGAGTCCTTCGGTTGTTGCCAATAATCTTTGAGCTGTAATAATTTCTTTATCAGTGACTGAAAGCATTAATCCGTTTGTTTTATAAACCCAATTAAGAGTTAATCCGCCATCCAGCGGATTTCCGACATTCATTGCAGAGGCGATTGTTTGCGGGTTTGTAATTAAATCAAAATCAGTAAAGCGTTTTTCAAATGCCTTGGTTAACGGATCAGCGCCTTCTCCCTGCACGCCAATAAAAGCGGGGAATTTATTATATTTTGCAAATCCCTGAGAAACTGCGCACCCGACCGTTCCATTGCCAACAGGTACGATAAATGTATCAAAGTTTACTCCTGAATTTGCCAGTTCTTCGCCAATAGTTGATTGTCCTATTCTTCGAAGTTCATAATCGCCGCATAAGAAATAATTTTTCTTTTTGGCAAGCTGTTTTGCTTTTTTAACGCAAGAATCATAATTCCCTTCAACTTCAATCAATTTTGCTCCACAGATAAGTGTTTGCTGTAATTTACTCTTAGGAGTATTTTCAGGAATAATAACTAGGCAGGGAAGTTGGTATTTTGTGGCAAAGGCAGCAAGACTTGCTGCCATATTTCCAGTTGAGGCACAGACGATGCCATTTTTCTTTTGTCTAATAGCCTCACTAATTTCAGTGACACTGCCTCTGTCTTTAAATGATCCTGTTGGGTTTTGATATTCCGCTTTTGCCCATAGTTGACCTTTCCAGTTAAGGAGATTTTCAAGATGTTCTAATCTTAAAAGCGGAGTATTACCTTCGCCGATAGTAATTTTATTCCGGTTTTTCATAATCTTTTTGCTCGTCAAGTTTGCCTATTACTTTTTCTACTGCTTGAACAATTTTTTCTGTTTTGACAAGCTCTTTAATTTGTTCAACATAAGGATAAATAACAATGTCTTCTTTTATGTAAGGCATAATTTTTCGAATTTCTTTATATGCATTTAAAACTCCTTTTCCAGGCTTCTTACCTTTTTTGAAATCAAGAGCTTGGCAACCAAGCATTAATTCGATTGCTAGAATATATTGTGTATTACGTAAGATCCTTTGAATTTTTATTGCAGCATTTGTTCCCATTGAGCAATCATCCTCTTGTCCTGCGGACACAGGAATTGAATCAACAATGCCGGGATAACAAAGAATCTTATTTTCATTAACAAGTGCAGCGGACGCATATTGCGGCATCATAAAGCCGGAATTTAGTCCACCGTTTTCAATTAAAAACCCCGGCAATATTTTGCTGTAATAAGGATTATTCATCCGTTCCTGGCGAATTTCCGAAGCATTTGCATACTCTTGTAGTGCAATAGCCATTGTTTCAAGCGGCATGCAAATCGGTTGACCGTGGAAGTTCCCTCCGGAGATAACTTCTTTAGTATCCGCAAAAACCAATGGATTATCCTGTGCTGCATTTATTTCTATTTCAAATTGTCTTTTAACCCACGTAAGCGCTTCTCGACTTGCTCCTAAAATAACCGGTGCGCAACGTATAGAATAAGCATCTTGAATTCGGGGTGGGGGACCGGCGAGAATCTGGCTACCCTTCATTAGTTTTCGCATATTGCTAGCCGCTACTATTTGACCAGAAAATCTGCGAGCTTTTGCAAGCTTTTCATTCAATGCTTGAAAAACTACTTCAATAGATTCCATTGTCATACTGCAGGCAATTTCTGACAGTTTTGCGATTTGAAGCGCGTCATACAGCTCCAGAGATCCCATGCCAGCCATAAAAGTATCTCCGTTTATCAAAGCTAAACCTTCTTTTGCTTGGAGTTTAATTAAGGGAATTTTTGCAAGCTTCATCGCTTTTTTCCCCGGCATACGTATTTCTTTATAAAATGCCTCTCCTTCACCAAGTAACGGTAATGTCATCATTGCCAGTGGAGCAAGATCTCCACTGGAGCCAACAGATCCCTGTTCAAGAATAAGTGGGACAACTCTCTTATTAAGCATTTCTACAAGAGTTTGTAAAAGAATTGGCCGTCCGCCCGAAAGTCCTGATGCAAGATAATTTGCCCGGCAGAGCATGGTTGCTCTTGCGACTTCTTCTTTAACGGGATCGCCAACTCCGGTACTGTGGCTGCGGATTAAGTTAAGCTGTAATTTTGCTGCTTTCTTAGAATTGATAAATACTTTTGAGAAATCACCAAATCCGGTGGTTACTCCATAAATCTTTTCTTCCTGATTTATTTTTTCTTGCAAAATGGCATAAGAATTATCACATCGAATTATTGCGTTTTTATCGATTTCAACTTTTGCATAATCACGCGCTACAAGTTTTACTTGATTAATCGTTAAGTTATTACCGGTTAAAATTATTTTTTTCATATTTTATCACTAAAAAACCGCCCTTTAGGCGGTTTGATTATTTTCACGTTAATTTATAATCACGCCGCCACTAGGGGAGCATGAGAATGATTTTTTGTACCAAGGCGTTTTAAGATAAGTTTATATCCACCCATGCCATTATTAAGCCACTTACTAATTCTGGCAATAGTTGTTGAACTCATGCCCGTATTCTTTGCGATTTTTTCATATTGCACTTTTTGATTAAGCATACGCGCGACTTTCCAACGATTTGTAAATTCATTAATTTCCGGTTCTGTTAATAAATCACGTAAAAACCGTTTGCATTCATTCTCATTTTTTAAAGCGAGAATTGCTTCGTATAATTCATTTTTATCATTATTTGAAATACTCATACTTTAGTTAGATAAAGTAAGTATAATACTTTAGTTTAATAAAGTCAAGCGCTATGTTCTATTAGGAATTTTCGGGGTTTAGGAAGTGGTAACCGAGTTTTTTTAAAACAATTACAAAAATTCCCAAAACTGGGACGACAAAAACTGCTCCCAACGGTCCGGCGATTTTAAAACCGATCAGGATCGATAATAAAACAATAATCGGATGTAGCTTAAACGCTTTCTCCATTAGTTTTGGCCCAATGGCATTGGAAACGATTTGTTGGATTAAAAGCAAAATTGCAAAAATGGCGATGGCCAAAATAGGATTTTCAGGATGGGTAATTAATACAACAAAAAACGGCGGAATTATTCCTAAGATTGGGCCGACCAACGGAATAATCGTTAAAAACCCGGCCGCAAGTGCCACCGAGGCAGCAAAATCAATCGAAAAAAGTCGTAAAACTATCCAAGTGGCTATGCCCGCAAAAACGCCGAAAACAACCTGAATCCGCAAGAATGAAGCAAACGTTTCGTCAATAGTGGCTTGAATAAATCTTAAATTCTTATGCCAACTTTTAGGAGACAATTTATAGGTTTCTTGGTTTATTTTTTCTTTGTCGATTATTAAATAGAAAGACAAAACCAGAATCAAAATGATGTCTATGAAAATATTGGCAAGAGAAGGAAGAAATATAATGACGTTGTCAAGAGAATGACCAATTACACCGCTCCACGTTTTAGCAAAATTGGGGAATGCGCTTAAGTATTTCGGGATAATTACAGAAAGCGATTGAAATTCAGAGATAACTATTGGGAGCAAAACAAAAATAATTGCCGCAAAAAGAAAGGCAAAGAAAACATATACAATCAGAGCCGACCAAACCTTTCCGAATCTGATAACTTTAGAGATGATATCAACCAACGGTTCGAGGATAAAGCTTAAAAGCCAGGCCATAACTGCGATAACTATTACATCGGAGAAATTTCCCAAAAATTGCCATAAAATTTGCAGAAGATACAGAGAAACGGCAATCGTTAGAAGAATAACGAGCAGTTTAAAAAGGCTGAACCCTTTTTTTATTTCCTCGAACATAATTTAATTATAGCTCAATTATTTCGCGGTTTGCACGGGTAATTATTTTGGGGCCTTTTTGGGTTACTAAAACCAGATCTTCAATCCTAACTCCGCCAAATCCGGGGATGTAAATACCAGGCTCAACAGAAAACACCATATTATTTGTTAAAATATTTTTAGAATTTGGAGACAAGCTTGGTTTTTCGTGAACTTCCAAGCCGATACCATGTCCCAAAGAGTGGGGAATGGCTGGAAACCCTGCATTTTGGATATAATTTCTTGCTATCCCATCAGTTTCAGACCCGGTTGATGATTTAAGGGATTGGATGGCTTTAGTTTGTGCTTCCAAAACAGTTTGATAAATTTTCTTTTGTTGTAAACTGGCCTTGCCGAAAAATATTGCTCTTGTCATATCGGAGCAGTAACTATTTATTTTTACTCCGAAGTCCAAAAGCACGATTTCATTTTTCTTCAATTTTTTATTGGATGAAACGTGGTGCGGGGAAGAGGAATTCGTGCCAAAGGCCACAATTGGTTTAAAAGAGATTTGCGCTCCGTGTTTTAAAATAAATATTTCAATAGCTTGGGCAATATCTTTTTCGGTTATCCCTGCTTTTATTTCAGTCAAAATATTTTTGAAAGTCAGATCGCCTAATTTACAGGCTTTTTTGATATTTTCAATTTCAGCCCGGTCTTTAGTTTTTCTTAACTCTTCAATCAAATTTTCATCAGAGCAGATTTTAACTGCTTTTTTAATTTCCAAAACTTCAGACACTTTTATATCATTTTCATCAATTGCCATTTTGTTAATTCTTTCTTTGATAACGATTTCTTTAAGTGAGTCTATAAACTTTCTTCCGGAGGAAATTTCAATTAGCTTAAAATCTTTAATTTTCCTAGCTACTTCGGTATAGCGCCCGTCGGTAAAAATGTAGTTTTTTGTTTTTGTTATCAGTAGATAAGCTTCCCGTTCATGTTCTGAAAAACCCGCAAACCCAGTTAAATAAATAATATTTGCAGTGGCGGAAACAAGAATCGCGTCAAAATTTTTGTGAAGAAGTTTTTTTACTTTTTGAATGTGGGTCATAAAATTATTTTCCAATTGGATAAAGTTTTACTCCGGAGCCGGTCGATGGGGGAATAGTTGGATTTGCTGACGGCTCTAAATTCAGGGCAAAACTCGTTTGAACATCGCTTAATAAGATTATTCTGGTTGCCAGGATTTTATTTTTATCCTGTTTGTCAGGAAAACCAATCGTGAGAATTGTTTCACCCAGTTGCGTTTTTGAAAAACCGGATTTGCTTAAGCTTCCGGCGGAGAAGGAGCTGGTTTTAGTAATGTCCTGAAATTCAATTACTACTTTTTGCCCGTTTTGTTTAGTAGTTGTTACTTCATAATTTGTTTTATCAATGTTGGTAATTGCTCCGTAAATAACATTTGGGAAAGGAGATTGAACGTTTACGTCTCTGGCTAAAATTCTTTGCGATTGTTTATTATAGAGGCCTAAAACTCCAAGCATGGTACCTTTTGTAATATCAGAAATTCCATAAGAATCCGAAGATGGGGAAGAGAATTTAGTCAGCTCATCAACATCAATAAATCTGACATTTCCGTTTAGGTCGGAAAGTGTAATTTGTGTGCCTGAGGAGTCTGTAACAATTCCGATAATGCCTTTTTTCTCAACCAAATTAAGCGCAGCTGTTTTTGAGGCAATCTCATTAGCAACTTGTTCCAATAGGGATGGGTTGGTTGGTGTTGGCGTATCGGCAGCAATAGTTTTAGTAAATATTGTTGTTGTAAGTAATGCTGCCAGAATGATAATAATATATTTTTTCATGATTAAAATTGTTCAGTTGAATAAGTAACGGTTTTTTGAGTTATTACTGTCTCACCGGTCGGTAATATTGAGCGTATTTGAATTAGATTTTGTCCATCATTTAGGGTAATAGTAGTTGAAAAGTCACCTTGGGTGGATGGTTGAATTACTTGCTGATCAGCGTTTGTAATGATAATTACCGTAGCATTCGGATTTGTTTTTCCGTTAATTGACAGTGTTTTATCGTTAACCACTTCTTCATCGGACGGTTGGCTGAGGGCTAAATATACTTTGGGCATTGGCGTAGGAGTTGGAGTAATTCTATTGACAACTGTAGTAGTTGACGGGGAAACTGTTTTTGTTGATTGGTAAAAATAAAAGAGCGCTCCGGCAACTAATAGTCCAATTAAAACCATTACAAAAGATAAAATAACTCTTTCTTGTTTCATAGGTGGTAACCCATAATACGAAAAAAGTGTTATCTTGTCAAGATAAATAAGATATGTTAGGATTGTTTTTGCAATGGATATTCAGATTTTTGATAAAGACTCCCTAAAAATAAAAAGCAAAAAAACAACACTTGCGATTGATCCCAGATCTTCAATTCAGAAATTTGAAGCAGATGCAATTGTTCTTTTAGATAAAAATTCAGATATAACCAGAATTAATGATTTTCGTGTCATAATTAATGCTGCAGGAGAATATGAAGTAAATGGTCTTAAGATTTCCGGATTAGTTTTAGATGATGTTACTATCTTTACAATTATTTCCGATAACGCTTCTACACTTCTTACCAAAGCCAGTTCTTTGGAAAAAGTCTCTGCGGATAAAGTTGGGGAGTGCAAAATCCTAATCATTAATGCAGATGCCGATTTAGACCAGAGCCGAGTTACGGCAATGGAACCAAATGTTGTTATTCTTTATGGAGAAAAAGCTAAAGAGGGAGCAAAAGCCTTGGGAAAAGAGGGTGCCGTTGTTTCGTCAAAAATTACAGTTTCTGAAGACAAACTGCCTGAGGAAATGGATGTCCAGATTCTCGCCTGATTTTGCTTCTTGATAAATTAACAGTTTTCCACTAAAGTCTTAATACTAATATGGCAGAACTTAGAACTCCTCCGCATAACGACGAGGCTGAATCAAGTGTCTTGGGAGCAATTCTTATAGATAAGGATTCGATTGGCTTGGTGTCGCAAATTCTTTCTCCAAGAGATTTTTACAGTGATCTTAACAGCATAATTTATGATGCGATGCTTTTGTTATATGAAGAAAGAAAGCCGATTGATGTTGTAACTCTGGCAAAAAGTCTTAAGAAAATTAAAAACGGAGAAAAAGTAGATACAGCCTATCTTTCGGAATTGGTAAATTCAGTTCCAACAGCAGCTAATATTGAACACTACGCAAATTTGATTAAAGAAGAATCAACAAAGAGAAGTTTAATTAGCGCCGGAACCAAAATTGCTGAGGAAGCTTTTAAAGAACAAAGTGAAATAAATGAACTGTTAGATAAAGCGGAATCTTCTATTTTTGCAATTTCTCAAGGACACGATGTCAGAGGTTTTACGGCAATTAAAGAAAGTTTGGCCGAGAGTTTTGACAGGATTGATGAATTGCATAAAAAAGGATCGGGATACAGAGGAATACGTACAGGGTTTACGGATCTGGATAATGTTTTGTCGGGAATGCAGCCGTCAAATCTTTTAATCTTAGCGGCGCGTCCGGGTCAGGGGAAAACCGCGATGGTTGTAAATATTGCGCAGAATCTGGCTGTTGATCAAAAGACACCGGTCGGAATTTTTTCTCTTGAAATGAGTCAGGAAGAATTGGTGGACAGGCTCTTAGTCGGACAGGCTGATGTTGATGCTTGGAGGCTTAAAACCGGCAAATTGGTGGAAGCGGATTTTACAAAATTATCTCAGGCTATGGGGCAATTGGCGGATGCGCCGATTTTTATAGATGATACTCCGGGAATTTCCGTTTCGGAAATGCGCACAAAAGCCAGAAGGTTGCAGTTGGAGCACGGAATTAAACTTTTAATTGTTGATTACTTACAGTTGGTTGATCCGGGAAGAAGATATGACAACCGCGTTCAAGAAGTTTCAATTGTTTCTCAGGGCCTAAAAAATTTAGCCAGAGAATTAAAGATTCCGGTTTTAGCTTTGTCTCAGTTATCTCGTGCGGTTGAGCATAGGGGAGAGAGAAAGCCGCAATTAGCAGATCTTAGGGAATCCGGATCAATCGAACAGGATGCCGATGTAGTCATGTTTTTATATAGGCTTGAAGCGGAAGTGACCTCCAACGTTATTCCAACAAAATTATCAATTGCCAAACATCGCAACGGACCAATGGGAGAAGTCGATTTGCTCTTTAGGGGTGATCGAATAAAATTCTACAGTGTTGAAGGAAAAAGAGAAGCAGAATAGGGTATTGCTTTCCTCGGTAAATTTTAGTTATGATAAATTCGGTATTAAATTTTTAAAAAGAGGAGGTGAATTCTAACTAAATGGACGATCAAACACAAAACGCAACACAACCAGTAGTTGATCCAACAGCAGCACCAGTTCAAACACCAGTAGAACCAGTCATGCCAGTTGTAGATCCAACTCAAGCGCCGGTAGAACCAGTTGTTCCGCCAGCGGACCCAACAACAGTAGTTCCACCCGTTATGCCAACGCCTGAACCAGTCGTGCCAGTTATGGAGCCAACACCAGTTGCTCCAACACCAGCACCTGAACCAGGAACAATGGGAGGAACCACATTATAATTTCGCGTAAGCGCAATTTTAATGCAAAATTAAACTACTCCTATGCCAATCTGCTCAGGATTAGTTTAATTTTTTGCATTTAAAAGGTAAATTTTTGGTATAATTAGTTTTTAGGGCGAGTGGCGGAACGGTATACGCGATAGTCTCAAAAACTATTGATCGCAAGGTCTTGAGGGTTCGAATCCCTCTTCGCCCACAATTAGTAATCAGAATCTTCGATTATTCCTTTGAAAAGCTTTATTTTTTAAGGCCGGAATGTTACAATAAGCATTATGCAGTTTGAATTTTCAGCTAATTCATTGGACAAAATTTCCGCAGACGCAATTTTATTTTTTGCGTTTCAAACAGAAAAGCAACCCGAGTTTTTATCCGCTTTTAAGAAATTAAATAAAGAAATTCAATCAAATCTTAATAAGGCAATTGAAACAGCAAAATTTAAAGCAAAAAGAGGGGAGACCCTCAATTTTTATTTAGGAGACAATTCTTTAGCAAAATCGGTTATTGTTCTAGGCCTTGGTAAAAAAAGTGAATTTGTGGCAGATGATTTAAGACGCGCCAGTGGGTCCTTGATGGTAAAAACGAAGAAAAGAATCGCATCGGTTGTCTTGGAATTACCAAACGGCGATGAAACCTCGTTTTCTGATTTTTTAACAGCGCAAATGGTTGCGGAGGGAGTATTGCTCGGAAGTTATGAATTCAACAAATATAAAAGTAAGGATAAAAATGATAAGGAATTATCAGCTGTAATAATTTCCGGATTGGCATCAACAAAGGTAAAAGAGGGGATAGAAAAAGCCAAGTTCTACTCCGAGGCAACAATTTTGGCACGCGATTTAGTTAATGAGCAATCTGCGGTTGCCACTCCAACATATCTTTCCAATCTTGCTTTAGATATTGCCAAGAAAGATCCAAAACATATTTACTGTAAGGTATTTAATAAAGAAGAGGCCAGAAAATTAGGCATGGAAGCTTTCTTAGGTATTGCCAGAGCAGCTGATACAGAACCTAAATTTATATTTTTAGAGTATAAGCCTGATAGAATTTCAAAAAAAGAGAAATTGGCTATTATCGGCAAAGGTATTACTTTTGACAGCGGCGGAATTAATGTTAAAACAGGCGGACATATGCAAGATATGAAAATGGATATGGCCGGAGCGGCTATTGTTTTGTCGGTTTTTTCGGTAATTTCTAAAGTAAAACCGGAGTTTCCTGTAATAGGTGTTATAGCAGCGACTCCAAATATGATTTCCGGAAAATCTTTGGTTCCCGGTGATGTTGTTAAAGCCATGAACGGTAAAACAATAGAAATTTTAGATACAGATGCCGAAGGCAGGGTGACAATGGCCGACAGTCTTTCGTTCGCCGTTAAAGAGGGTGCAACTAAAATTTTGGACTTTGCAACGTTAACCGGTGCTTGTATGGTTGCGCTTGGTAATGATATAACGGGTCTTTTTTCGAACAATAAAGAATTAACTGCAGAAATTAAAAAAGCTGCTTTTGACGCAGGCGAAAAGATGTGGGAATTACCTTTGGAAAAAGAATATAAAGATATGAATAAAAGTGAAGTTGCCGATATTGCCAATATTCCAAATTCGAGATACGGTGGGGCAATCACAGCCGCGCTTTTCTTAGAAGAATTTATTGACAACAAGCCTTGGGCACATATGGATATTGCCGGTCCCGCATTTGCAGAAAAACCAACCGATCTTGGGCCAAAAGGAGGAACTGGGCACGGAGTAAGGACTGTGCTAAACTTATTATCATGATTGGAGTTCAGGAACTTAGAGCAGGAATAATTTTTGAAGAAAACGGAAGCCTTTTACAGGTTTTGTCTTACGAGCATATTAAGGTAGGGCGGGGAAGCGCTAATATTAAAGTCAAAGTCAAGAATTTAAGATCCGGTTCAACCACCGAAAAAAGTTTTATAAATACGGCTAAAGTAAACGACGTCTCGGTAATAAAGCGAGATCACCAGTATTTATATAGAGATGGAGATGTAGCTTATTTTATGAATCCTCAGACTTTTGAACAAATCAGTGTTCCATTAAATGTTATTGAGGGCGATCGATTTTTAAAGGAAAGCGAAACTTATTCAATCAGTTTCCTAGGTGATGAAGCGCTTTCCGTAACCTTACCGCCAAAAGTTGTTTTGGTAGTGACGGAAACTGCTCCCGGAGTTAAAGGAAATTCGGCTACTAATGTTTTTAAAGATGCAACTTTGGAAAATGGATTAACAGTAAAAGTTCCTCCATTTATCAAAACTGGAGATAAGGTCCGCGTCGATACCAGAACCGGTGCTTATACAGAAAAAGCGCAATAGACATATGAAAGACAATCTCATCATAAGAGTTCTTCGTATTAGGCCATTTCTTTTTTTAATTGTCTCCGAATTTTTTTCCCAGTTTTCGATGAATCTTTTTTTCTTTGCACTTTTGATTGTTGTATTTAGCGTTGCAAATTCAAACACGGCGGTTTCCGGAGTAGTCATTGCTTTTACATTACCGGCATTAATCTTTGGAGTTCTGGCCGGTGTTTTTGTTGACAGATGGAATAAAAAAAATGTGCTTATTTGGACAAATTTACTCAGAGCTTTAATCGTTTTACCACTGGCCTTTTTCTTTAAAAGCTTAGGAGTTGTTTATTTTGCGACCTTTGGAGTAGCAATGATTACACAATTTTTTATTCCTGCAGAAACCCCGATTATTCCGCTATTAGTTAAAAAAGATTTATTGCTTTCGGCAAACGCCTTATTTGGAATGGGAATATATGCTTCAATCTTTTTAGCTTACGCTTTATCCGGTCCAATTCTTTTAATGCTTGGGAAAACAAATATTTTTATATTCTTAACAATATCTTTTTTAATCGCCGGTATCTTTGCCTCTCTTATAAAAGTAAATAAAGATAGAGTTGAGCCAAAGAAACTTGAGAAGAATCAAGTGGCTTTAGGCTTTAAAGACGAAATAAAAACTGTTTTTAGCTTAATAACCAAATCAAAAAAACTATCTCACGCGCTTTTTTCTTTAACAGTTGTGCAAATCCTTATTTATGTTCTTGCGGCAATAGGACCGGGATATGCAGAGCATGTTTTAAAAATAAAAGTTGAAAGTTTTCCGATTCTTTTCGTAACACCTGCGATTATTGGTTTAGCTCTTGGAGCTTTGATAATTGGTAGTTTTATGCATAAACACCCACGAGAATCATTAACGAAGTTTGGCCTGATTTTAATGGGAATCTCGATATTGCTTTTGCCTTATGGATCAAGAGTCGAATCCAGGCAAATAATTCATTTAATTAATTTTTACCTTCCGCATTTCTTAAGGATAAATATGGTTCATATTATGGTAGTTTTAGCCTTTATTCTAGGGATTGCAACTGCGTTTGTTTTTGTTCCGGCAAACACTGTTTTGCAGGAGGAAACAAGCGATCAGTTAAGGGGAAAGGTTTATGGTGTTTTAAATTCCTTGATTGGAATTATGTCAATAATTCCGGTGGTTTTAGTAGGAGGATTGGCGGATATAATTGGAGTTAAAGCAGTCATCACGGGGACAGGTTTAGTAGTAATATTAATTGCTGTTATAAGAATTTTTGCCGATAGAGATTAAATGATAGTTCTTTTAATTTGTTTTTTCATCTTTTTATATGTTCTTTATTATCTTTCCAGAGATGATTTTGTAATAGTCAGAAAGGATATTTCAATGGAAAGAATATTTAATTTAGTTTTTTTAACTTCGATTGTAAGTTTATTTTTTTCAAGGTTATTTTTTGTCCTAATAAATTCGGATCCAAAACTTTTAAGTCCTTTGGGGTTTTTAGCCATTCCATATTTTCCGGGATTATCTCTTGTCGGTGGAATGTTAGGGGCGGAAATTTTTATTTTTCTTTATGGTAGTTTTCGGAAATTACCAATCGGTAAAGTGTTAGATTTATTTACTTTATCTTTTATGACAACCTTGCCTTTAGGTTTAATCATAAATTTTATAATTAATTTGGGAAAAGTTAGTTTTTTATCTAATTTAGTTTTTGTCTTTTCCATTTTTATTCTTTTGTTATTCGCTAAAATTATTTATCCCTTTTCCAACAAAGGAGAAATAAAAGACGGAAGCCTAGGCTTAATCTTTGGTGCTATATTTTCCTTTTTATACTTTATGGTAAAATTGTTCTTAAATTTAAAAGGTTTTTCTTTTTTGAGTTTGGATAATATATTAATATTAGCGCTTCTATTTTCTTCGCTTATACTTTTGGTAAACCAGGAAATAATGGACAAATTCTTAGCAAAAAAATGAATGACATAAAAATTATTTATGAGGATGAAGATCTTCTTGTTTTAGATAAGCCTTCGGGAATAACTGTTAATAAAGCAGAAACTACTAAGGATGAATTTACTGTGCAAGATTATTTGGAAGAGAAATTTAAGACGAACAACGCTTATCTTACTGCCGATAAGGAATCTGATTTCTATAAACGCGCGGGATTTGTGCACCGCATTGATAAAGAAACTTCGGGGATTTTAATTGTTGCCAAAAACGTACCAAATTTTGAAAACTTGCAGGCGCAATTTAAAGATAGAGATGTTAATAAAACATACGTTGCGCTTGTTCATGGGCATGTTGATTCGCTTGAGGGAGAAATCTCTGTTCCCATTGGCAGACTTCCATGGAATAGGAAAAGATTTGGCGTTTTGGCAGGGGGGAAAGAGGCGGTTACGCAATACAAAGTGTTGGAAAAATTTGAAAAACCGTTTACGCTTTTGGAGCTTAATCCAAAAACCGGCAGAACTCATCAAATCAGAGTGCATTTAAAATATTTCAACCATCCGGTTTTCGGAGATTTGCTTTATGCCGGAAGAAAAACTTCAAGAAACGATAGAAAAACTTTGGAGAGATTTTTTTTGCATGCCAAAAAAATATTTTTTTATCATCCGAAATCAGGGGATAGGGTAGAGTTTGAAAGTCCGCTTCCCTCAGAGCTTGAAAACGTTTTAAGTATCTTAAGACATTGACCCTGTTAAATCCGGAGGAGCCGGTGTGATGGGTTGACTTAAAGCTTAAAAATTGATTTTAATATTATTAGGAGGTGATTTAAGATGGGTAGTTTTGGTGGATTTTATAAGGGTGATAAGAAAAAACCGAAAAAAGATAAAGATGCAAAAGTGAGCATTGGCGGAGCGCCTGTTCTTACAATGCCGGAAATAATCGCGAAAAAGAAAAAAGATTATTAATTTATGGCAAAAACTAAAAACGGCAAGAATCTAAGATTAGCCGGCTTATTCGTCATGATAGTTTTAGGCTTAATTGTCGTATCCGTACTGTTTAAGCTTTTTCTCATTCTTAGGATGAGTAAGTTTGATGGTACACATAATTTTATTGTCAGTTTCGTTGAAAACAATAAAACTCAAGTGGTATCGTTTTCTCCGCAAAATAGAACATTATCAATATTAGACGTAGACCCTAAGTATAAAAATAGTGATCTTACAAAATCTTTAGAAATTCCAATTGACGGAACAGTTGTATCGCAAAACCCAGACAAAAGTATTTCCTCAACTCTTTTAGAATCAGCGTTTTCATTGGGGCAGTCTTTAAAAAAACTTACTGTTTTAGATGCATTCCGTTTGTTTCTTTTTTATAAATCAGTTCCACAAAATAATATTTATGAAAGGCAGTTATCTTTTGTCCTTAATGATGAGCAAAAATCAACAGTAATAACTCTTTCTTTAACAGACACTGCTATTTATCAGGAGAATCAAACTATTCAAGTAATAAACGCATCTGATGTTCAGGGTTTGGGTTCAAGGGTGGCAGAGTTTATCACGAATATCGGCGGAAATGTGGTATTGGTCTCTACTTCTGATGAAACAATGCGAAGCTCCGTTATAGCATATAATGGAAATGAATCCTATACGGTTAAAAGATTAAGTAATTATCTTGGAATACCTTCTAAAAATTCAGATCAAAGAGGAGTAGCAGATGTTATAATTATGATAGGGACAGATAAGGTAAATAGTTCTAATTTTTAAAATGTTTATATTTGCAGTCATTATTATTTTTATTGTTTCCTTTGTTTTAGCATTAAACTCGTTAAGGACTTTAAATGACAAACCGGGGATTAAGGCGGTAAAGAGAAGTTTAGACAAAGATAGGGTTATTTATCATTCCCGTTCTTCTTCTTGAATATCTTCTGTATCCTCTTCTGCTTCGTTCTCAACTTCGAGATCTTTAAGATGTTGGTTTTCGACATGGGCTTTGATCTTACCGTTTCGATCAAGCGCAAGAGGTGAGTCGGTAAGGGTTGTAAAAGATGGTTGATCTTTGTATCGGCTGGTTTTTTTAATCTCTTTGATAAAAATTGTTACTTTATGTTGATTGGCGGATTTTACATAAGCTTCATATTTACAGCCATTTTTCATGAATTTAATTAGTCTTTTAGCAATATCATCGGGTAAAACTCCAATATATTGTTGTTCTTCCAGGGCGAAAATTTTTAATCTTTTTATGCTAAGCTCCAGGAATTGTCCTGTTCTTAGGGCTTCAACGATATTTGGTTGGGCAATGTTTACCAACTCAACCATTTTTGTTTTACCGGGTTCTTCTAAAAATTTATTATTGATACAACTGTTTGCTTTTATGCCTGTTAGATTAAGCCCTTTATCTTTAAGTCTTTTCAGATTTCGAAGGGCAATTGGATGGAGAGGATCAAGTAAAAGCACCTTTTGGTAAGTAGATTTAGCTTCCTTTACTTTGCCCATAATTGTACACGCTAAGGCAAGCCGATTTAGAGCATCTACGTCGTCCGGATTTTCATGAATGAGGGATTTATTGATGGTAATAGCTTCCTGCCAATTTCCTTCGAGTGCTGCTTGAATTGCTTGATTTTTTAATGTCATTGTTGAGGTTAAAAGATTGACAAATTCTACACTATCTTTATTGCAAAAGTCAATACAGAAACGTTATAATAGGGCATTACAAGCTATGAGCGGACATTCAAAATGGGCAACAATTAAAAGACAAAAGGGTGTTAACGACCAAAAACGCGGTAAGACTTTTACCAAACTCGGCAACGCTATAACAATTGCTGTCAAGCAAGGTGGGGGAATAGGCGATCCTGCTTCAAACTTTCGTCTAAGACTGGCTATTGATACTGCCAGAGGCGAAAATATGCCTAAGGAAAACATAGAAAGGGCAATTAAAAGAGCCACGGAAAAGGATACGGCAGATTTTCAGGAAGTAATTTACGAAGGTTTTGCGCCGGGCGGAGTTTCGGTAATTGTTGAGGCAGCAACGGATAATCCAATGCGAACAACTTCTGAAGTCAAAAGTATTTTTAATAAGGCCAATGCCTCTTTCGGACAACCCGGCTCGGTGTCTTATCAGTTTAAACATATAGGCAGGATTATTGCTAAAAAGGGAAATAAATCGTTCGATGATTTGTTCTCAGTCGCTTTAGATCTTGGAGCAGAGGATATTGAGGAAGTCGGGGATGAAGTCTTCGTTTATACCTCACTCCATGATTTGGCAAAAATAAAAGATGCGTTAACGGCAGGGGCAATAGAAGTTGTAGAAGCAGAATTAATCAGGGAACCGGTGGTGACTGTTCAGGTTGAAGAAGAAGATAAGCTGCTTAAAATAGATCATTTCATTAATACGCTAGAAGCACTAGACGACGTTTTAAAAGTTTACACAAATCTTCAGTAATTTTTTATGGCAAATCTAACAAGATCGGTTAACGGTAGGGGACGAGTAAAAAAAATAATCAATTTTATTTCTAAGATTTTATTCAGCAAGAGACAAAAATTTATAGCAGCGGTTATAGTTTTATCTGTCGGACTTTTTAGTTCGGAATATATTTTAGGGAAGTCTGCAATTTCAATAGTTTTTGTTCTTTCAATTTTAACTTCTATTTTTCTCTATATTGGATTGCGTGATGACTTAAAAGAAAATTTTAATTGGCAGGTTTTTATTCTTCCGTTTTTTTATAGTTTAGCAGTTGGTCTTTTTTATCTGTTGGTTCCGGCCAGACTTATAACCAGAGTTGGTATAACCAGTCTTTACGCGGTCGGTCTTTATTCGCTTTTCCTAAGTCAGAACATTTTTACAGTTTCATCTATTAGAACAATCGCGCTTTTGTCCGGAGCCAGAACTGTTTCATTAGTTTTGACACTGCTGTCATATTTCTTTCTTTCTAATGTAGTTTTCTCGTTCCACATAAATGTTTTCGTAACGCTTCTAATTATTTTTGTTTATACGTTTTTAATTATTCTGCAAACCATCTGGACACATACTCTTGAAAAGAATCCTTTGTCGGAAATTTTTTGGACACTGTCTTTAACAATTTGTCTTTCCGAAATTGCTCTGTTTTTGTGGTTTAGACAAGGTTCGCCAACTGTTTTGGCTTTATTCCTATCGGCAATTTTTTATGTTTTAACCGGATTAACTCATGCATGGTTTGAAAAGCGGTTGTTTAGGGGAGTGATCCTTGAGTATTTTTGGCTAACGGTAATTGCCTTTATTTTCCTCGTCTTGTTTACAAATTTTGGTTAATTTAGCCTCAATTTTCGTTGTTTTTCTTCATATTTTTTAAAGGACTTTACCGGAGAACAGGGAAGTGCAGCGGGATAGTTAAGGGGTCGGGAAATAATAAAACTATAAGACATGATATAGTTTGATATATTGGTCTGTTTAAAAATTATAGGATGTGTTTTGTGGCTAATGTGGATAACTTAATAGTTTTCACGGGAATTATATCTCACTTTTCACAAGGCTAGGGAGAGCCTTGCTCTACTCGAGTATGAGGCTGGATCCTGGATTTTGTCGCCTAATACGAAAAAAATACGAATGCCTTTTGGGAGAGTTACTACGTCCTGTTATTGCTTGTATGTTAAATATGCTAAATCAATCATTCTTGAGGCTAAAATTACACGATTAGATTGATATAAGGCTCTAAATTCAATGCCAGCTAAAACTCCGAGTAGAGAGGGATGATTAAGTATCCGTCTTTAGCAAATAAAATGGTTGTAAGACAACGTAGAGAGTAGTGTTTGTGTTTTGAAGGCTTGTTATCCGGCTTTATTCCTCTCCGTAATCAGGTATCCTAAAAATAATGTGTTAATAGGCCCTGGGAGAGTGAAAGTAGTTATGTCGTACAATAATACTTTTACGACATCAGCCAGGCTCAAAACCCGGGAGAAGTGGTCTTTGTCCTGTTATTTTTCATCTGTTTTTTACATGAGTTTTATAATCCTCTTATTCTCCCCGCGAAATATTTATGTATTTTTCCCCGGTTTGTAATTCTTGGATTATCCCCTACTATGGGGTTTATAAGAAATTATTTTTTGAGGCTAAATGAGGCTAAATTTTGTAAAAATTTACTACTATCAACGTAACTAGCCTTGAAAGAGTAATAAAACCGGATTTTGCTTGGGAAGTAGTTCTTTAAGAAAACAAAAAAAGAAAAGAGGTGTTTGCCTCCGGGGTTTAATAAACAAATAAATTCTTTTAAGCTAAGTTATTTCTTTTTACAGAAAAACCAGCATTTTGGGCATTTCAGCTTTCCGCCGAAAAGCTTGTGGCACGAACATTCGCACCCACTTTTTTTAGATTTAGCCATATATTAATAATACAGTATATTTATTGGTATTTCTATGGTTGTAAGGTTGGGGCGGCTGCGGTAGGTACTGCCTGACTTAAGCCGTCTGCGGTTGTTGGCATAGCTCCGCTTCCTTCTGGCATAGAAATTGTTCCGTCAGAATTGATAGCGCCTATATGAGTGGCTTGTCTTGCTACACGTATATCCGGATTGCCGGTTCCCACAGCGCCAAGTAGGTCATCGTCGCCAACGCCGATACCTACATAACCCGAGGTTCCGTCAGCATAAGTCACTAAAGCAACTATTTCCGGTGCGCCTGGTTGTCCGGTTGATGGTAAGCTTCCGTCAGTAGATCGAAGAGAGTTTGGCAAAAGAAGAGCGGGGTTATAAATGGTATATCCTTGGGCGTCCGGTGTAACAGCAGCGCCGCCAATACTAACAATATGGGAGCCGTTTTGGTCTGTAAATCCTGAAACAATTTCACGACTCACGTAAAAAGCACCGTCTGAAGCATTCCTGGCATGTGCCTGCATGCTATTTTCATATTGGTCGAATTCTTGTTTTTGTTTAACGCCCAATACAAAGCCTGCAACATCACTTTCGACGGTATCGGCTATGCCGGCGACCGGTATCGGGCCGGGAACTTCAAAACCGGTTACATGATGAGCGACTCCCGCAGTTCCAGCTCCCGTAGCAACAGTTAAAGCCAGTAATGCAGCTCTGGCAGCTTTTGGAAGACTTGCAAATCCTCTTCTTACGGTTCTTAAAACACTTGGTTTATAAGCTCCATCTTCTTTTTTTGCCCGTGCGGCGGGATGGAGTTCGTGTGCTTGATTTGGATTCATATCTTTAGCTTATCATTGCAATCATTTTCTGTCAATTTGCAGTTCTTGGCGTAATTTGAGAGCTACTGTTAGGTATTCCGGTCACATCTTTTAAGACTTGGTCTCCTTTATCCGTTCTGTTCCATCTGCTGGTAAAATTTCCGTCAGCATCCCTAATTGGTTCTGCTTGAATAGCATGAATTGCTCCAAGTGCGTAAACCTGGCTTCGTAAAATTTGACTTGCTTTAGGCGTCATGATGTGTCCTTCTGCAAATCTTTGTTCTAACTCCTCTAAAGTAAATGGTTTCTCGATGCTGCCGATCATAATTGCGGTGTCTCTAAGGGTTAAATCGTCTGGGTTTTCAATAGTCCTTTTTTCGACAGGAGCTCTTTGGACATTGGCTCTTGCTTCACGTTTCCGTTTTGCAAGTACTTCAGCAGCTGTAGGCTCTTCTTCTAAAAAAGTTTTATACAAGATATATTTTAGTGCTCTTCTTGCTCTGGCAAATTTTCCTAATTTGGGTTCAGGCGTCTTAGTATTTTGTTCCGGTGGAGTTTGTTTTTCGCTGCTCATAAAATTATTGACTGATAAATTTATCGATTAATAATTTTTCCAAATCCTGATTTTCTCCGTCATATCCCAAAGCCCAAATACCAACTCCGCGTAAGTTTTCGTTATTAATAAAGTCATATTTAATTCCCAGTGATCTGACGTTGTCAAAATGAACAATTCTTTGTACTCCGCTGTCGGTATAAGTAAAGTATGGAGTTTCCGAAGTATCGTCCCAGGAAAGTTGCAGATTCTGGCTTTGGTCGGCAATTTCAGCATAAGGCAAAATTTTAACCATATCGGCCGATGGCGTGGCTGAAGTTTCAGGCCAGTCGTATCCGTAGTAAGGTACTGCCAGGATTAATTTTGACGGATCAACCTGTTTTAAGTAGTTGTCGACATAAGTGACAATGTTGGTGTCTCCGCCCATTGCTGAGATCGGTCCAGGGCCTCCCAGAGGGGTGTGCATATCGTAACCCATTATGACAAACGCGTCAGAATTTTTGGCAACCGCGGGGATATCGAAAATGTCTTTTTCAGAGCCTGATACCAAATAAGTATCAATGGTTAAAACAGAATCCGGAATTTGTCTTTTCATCTCTGTGTTTAAAGCGGTAATAAAAGCTGTAAATCCTGCTCTAACTTGATCGCTTGGATTGCCGACATATTCAAAATCAATATTAATCCCTTTTAGGTTTTTGGAATTAACCAAATACATGGCATTATCGATTAAGTTCTTCTGAGCTGCATCAGACAACGCAATGCTTTCAATATTATCGCTGTCAAAGCATTTGAGAGTTAAATAAACACTGACATTTTGATCTTTGGCTCTGGCAATAAAGTCATCCAGTTTTGGATCTTTCCACATACCCCAGCCGCCGCTAGTGTCGCTTGTGACAATATTGCCCTTGCCGTCAACATCAAGGCCGAAAAGACTAACTGAGGTTAAGGTAGACAAGTCAATTTTATCTTCGTCCGGGACCATCCAGTAAGGAAAAAATCCCAAAACTTCTTTTTTAGGTTTACTGGTGACTGTTAGCGGACTGGCTTTAGTTGTTCCCGAAAAGATTTTGTTAGGATCAACGGTTCTGACATTGGCGTAAACCAAAGGGATTGCTCCATTGGCAGTAATTGGAATTTTTATCGAGGAAGGATTAATGGCTATTTCATGATTTCCTTTTCCGACAAAACCTAACGTCACTACCAAAAGAATTACCGCTAAAGCTGCTCCGACCAAATATTTCTTTTTGGTGCTGGCATGGTGTTTTACATGGTTTCCCAGTATTGCAATCCGGGAAGACGGATCAATCAGCGGTTTTTTCTCAAGCGGAGCCTCAGGTTCTTTAAGGATCAGCTTTGAAGTATCCGCGCCGGTCATTTGCCTGATTGCTTCGTCAAACTCCTCTTCCGTTGCGCCAACCGTTAAAACATCAGCTTTTATTTCATTTAAAGTTGCTTTATATTCCGGTTTCGCCTTGATATATTCTCTGATTAGTTCTATATACTTGTCGCGCATAGTATATATTTAGTATGAATTTTATTCGGTTTGTTGTCAACCTTGACAAAGGCTCTTTTTATGTCGCAGAATAAGATTAGTCGTGTCGTAAAAAATTATGAATAACGAAGCTTTACCCGAACTTATAAATCAATTCCTCGAATATTTGGAAATTGAAAAAAATTGCTCGAAGCTTACAATCCGTGACTACAGACACTATCTGGATGTTTTTAATGAATGGTTTGACACCATTATGCCCGGAAAAACTTTAAAGGATTTGGATCTGCAGACAATTAGAAAATATCGTGTATTTTTGGCAAACCGCATTGATGATAAAAATATGACCTTAAAGAGAGTTACTCAGAATTATTATGTAATCGCTCTTCGTTCATTCCTCCGCTTTTTAATAAAAAACGATTACGAAACACTTGAGCCTTCAAAAATAGATTTGCCAAAGACCGAATCAAGAAGTCTTAAATTTTTGGAAAGAGAGCAGGTTGACCGTTTAGTAACAAGCGTTGATACTTCTAATGAAAAGGGGTTAAGAGACCGGGCAATTTTGGAGCTCCTCTTTTCCACCGGTCTTCGTGTTTCGGAATTGGCAAAATTAAATCATGAGCAAGTAAACATAGAAAGAAAAGAATTTGGTGTAATCGGAAAAGGCGGCAGAGCCAGGTTAGTGTTTGTTTCCGATCGGGCGGCCGATTGGATTAAAAGATATATGAATGAGAGAAAGGATATTTTCAAACCTTTGTTTATTAGATACTCAGGAAAAATAGTTGAAGATAATGGCGGAGAGAAGATGCGATTGACAGTAAGGACCGTAGAAAGAATAGTTAAAAAATATGTTCGAAAAGCAAGAATTCCTGTTGATGCGACAGTCCACACGCTTCGGCATTCTTTTGCTACAGACCTTTTAACTAACGGTGCAGACATTCGTTCGGTTCAGGAAATGCTCGGACACAAAAATATTGCCACAACGCAGATTTATACGCATATTACCAATAGGCAATTACATGATGTTCATAAACATTTCCACAGCGGGAATAAGTCCTAGTAGGTTTCGTAGTAGATAACAACGTCAACGGTTAAACTATTCTCCCCGGGTGTAACATTAGTTGGAATTGACTGGTCGACAGTTTTTCCAGCAACGCCGGCTGTCATCATTACTGGGCTTGGCTGGTTAGAATTTTCAACTACATTAACGATTTTTCCCAAACCGATTCCCGCTGCTTTTGCTAATCCTTGGGCTTTATTTTTGGCGTCATCTACTGCCTGTTGAGTTGCCTGATTGGATAAGGACTTTTGCAAGCTATCGCTAAAAGTAAAATTAACTCCGCCAACTAAGTTAGCTCCATCCGCGGTTGCAATATCTACAACCTTATTAGCTTTATCAATCGGTTTTATATTTATTTCCAAGTTTTGGGTAACCGTGTAGCCGTTGATATTTTGTTGTCCTCCTGGTATCATCGGCGCTGTTTGCGGCACAATTTCATTTGAGTAATTGGGGTTGACAGAGTAATTAGTGGTTTTAATATCTTTATCAGAAAAGCCTAATTTTTTGACATCCTGGATTATTTTGTCGGCAGTTTTATTTACTTTATCTTGTGCATCAGCTACGGTTGTGGAAGTTTGGGTAACGCCTATATCAATTGTTGCCTGGTCAGGAACCGCAGTTACTTTTCCTTCTCCACTGGACGAAAAAAGATCGGTTTTAGTGGTGTTAATGCTGTTAATAAAAAACGGAATCGGTCCCGCCAATTTTGTGTAAACAAATAAAACGATAAAGAAAGCGATGATGGTACCTACCCAAGTCTTATTCATAAATTAATCTTAGAAGATTATTGGAATAGTGTCAACGACTTAATCCCGGAGGAATTCTGTAGGGTGTCTTTGTTGGGATCAAGAGTCTTGGAGTTGGCATTGGAGTGGGTCTAGATATTGGGACCGTCAGGGTTGCGGCGTGCTGTTGGATATTTGTTCTCGTATTTGCGGATAGTACCGTTAATGCCAGTGTTATAACAAGAGCTAGGAATAAAAACAGCTTAAAGTGTGGAAATTTATCAATTATTGTTTGTTTATTTTTAGCCATAAATAAAATCTGTATTCATTATTAATGTAGAGCTTATTTATTATCTTGTCAAGTAAAATGTATTGGTGTACGATGTTGAAAACTTTATTTATGCAAAAAGCTTTAAAAATCTTTTCTTTTTTATTCTTCTTGGTTTCATTCTTGAGTTTACTAAGAGTTCTGCAATTAAATCTTTATCCTGATTTTAGTCAGTATTTTAGAGGAGCAAAAACAATTGCTCAAGGTATAAATCCTTATGTGGTTGCGAATGGTTCGCTTACTCCAACTGTTTATCCCCCATTTGTTTTATTCCTGCTCTCCCCTCTTGGTCTTTTATCATTTTTTTGGGCGGAAAAACTTTGGACAGTTTTTTCAATAATTGCGCTTTTTTTATCTGTTTATTTAGTTTTTAGAATCTACAAAAAAAATATTATTTCAAGCTTAGGTTTTGTTGTTTTGGGCTTGGTTTGTCTTTCTTTTCCGGTTAAGTTTACGCTTGGAATGGGACAGATTAATAACGTGGTTCTCTTATTATTTGTTTTATCAATTTATTTTTTAGAAAAAAAGAAAGAATCTTTATCCGGTTTTTTCCAATCAATTGCTTTAGCCATTAAATTCTATCCGCTATTTTTCCCGCTCTATTTTTTGTTTAAGAGGAAATGGAAAGTTTTAATTGTGACAGTTTTTGCTTTTGCCGTTTTTTATGTTTTGGCCTTTTTAATTAATCCAAAAATAAATAATTATTTTTATACAAATATTTTCCCAACCTTTTTTAATAATTGGAAAACTGCTTATTACAATCAAGCATTATCCGGTTTTATTGGCAGAAGCATTTCAGATTATAAAGTAGCCAATTTAATAAGATTTTGCGCATCGGCTTTTTTTGTATTAATTTCATTTGCAGTAATTATTAAGTCTTTAACAAAAGAAAAATTGCAGAACATGCAGTTAGGCTTACTGATAAGTTTAAATTTAATTGTCAGCAGTTTTTCCTGGCAGCATCATTTTGTGTTGATGATCTTTCCGTTTCTGGTAACCTTATTTTATGTGCAGAAAATTAAAAAGAATTGGAAGTTTTTACTCACAATTTTTATTTCATATCTTTTGATTTCTTTTAATCTTAAAAATCCAAATGACGTTCCAATTCTTTTACAATCGCATGTTTTTTACGGAGCTGTTTTACTGTGGATTTTGCAGATTTATCTTATTTGGAAAGATTCTCACAGGCTTGAATTACATTTTCCATTAACATCGAAACGTTAACCGGTCCGACTCCTCCCGGGGTTGGTGAATAAAAGCTGGCAATATTTTCTACTTCCGCTGCGTCATAATCTCCGCGCGTTTTACCGTTTTCCGAAAATATTCCCACTCCAATTAGGATTGCGCCTTTTTTCAAGTTTAATCCGGTGACTACTCCGCTCTTCCCCACTGCTGAGATAACAACGTCTCCTTCTTTAATCCGCTGGTCTCGGTTTTTGGTTTTTGAATCAACAATAAACGGTTCTACGCCGTTCTTTCTTAGTAATTGAATGATTGTTTTCCCGCCCGTTTCGCCTTTTCCTATAACAATTACTTTTTGGGTTTTTAGCCAATCAATAAAAGGCAGTTTAATTCCCGAATTTTGATAAGCATTTTCAATCATCTTTAGTGTCGCCGCGGCAACCGGAACCGGATAGATTGAATTGGCGCCAAAACCGTCAACTTCTTTAATGAGTGTTATAAATTCTTCGATTTTTTCAACCTTAATATGTGTGGGCGCCGGCCGTTGTAAAATTATGCCGTGGATATTGGGATTTTTATCTAAGTCCTTAACCTGTGTTTCTATCTCTTTGTTCGTAACATTATCTTCAAAACGTTTAATTTGCGGATCAATACCAACTTGGGTAGCTTTTAATTCTTTTTGTCTTACGTAGATAGCCGAGGCTTTTTGGTCACCGATTAAAATTACTGCTAATGTTGGATTAATCCCTTTTGCTTTAAGTTTGGCAACCCGTTTTTTCAGGTTTTCTAAGATTTCAGAGGAAATTTGTTTTCCGTCGATTATCATTATTTCTCAATACAGGCTGCTGACGCGACATGGTCAGTTTTATCGGAAAATCTCATTAAGATAACTCCCTGAGTAGCTCTGGATAGTCTTGGAATTGAGTTTATTTCCAATTTAACAATCTGTCCTTTTTGCGATGTAATAATTACCTCTTCGCATCCTTCCGGAATAATTTGTGACATAACAACTTTACCGGTTTTTTCAGTTACTTCTGCTACTTTCACTCCTTGTCCTCCCCTACCCTGAAGATGGAACTCTCCAACCGCAGTTCGCTTGCCTAATCCTTTTTCCATAATAGTTAGGACTTCGGATTTTTGTGTTTTCCCCACAACGTCCATTTGTATAACCCGGTCATCGTCCTTGGCGCCTTTTTTGATTAAGATTCCTCTAACTCCCATGGTATTTCTGCCCATCGGACGTACCGATCTTTCCGAAAATCTGATTGATTTGCCGTTTTTGGTAACTAATAATATATCATCGTTCCCGCTGGTTAACTTGCTCCATACAGATTCGTCGCCTTTTTCCAGTTTAATTGCTAAAATTCCGCTGCGTCTAATATTTTCAAATTCCGACAGCGCGCTTTTTTTAACCGTTCCCATTTTGGTAGTTAAGAAAACATATTTTGCTTCCAAGCCTTTACGGTAATTAACAAACGATTCAACTTTTTCTCCGGCCTCGATATTTAAAAGGTTAACAACCGCAGTGCCTTTGCTTGTTCTGGAAGATTCATTAATTTCATAAGCCTTTATTTGGTAAACTTTTCCTTTGTTAGTAAAGAATAAAATATTATCGTGAGTTTCCAGTGATTTAATGTCGGCAATCATATCTTCGTCATTCTTAGTGGTCATGCCAATAATGCCTTTACCGCCTCGCTGTTGGGTTCTAAAGCTGTTTAGGCTTTGTCTTTTAATGTAGCCGGTGTCGGTTAAGGTAATTACTGTTGGTTCATTTGGAATTAAATCTTCTTCAGAGAATTCGCCGACTTTGCTTTTGTAAACTTTGGTTCTTCGGGGATCTGCATATTTTTGTTTGAGTTTAGTAAGTTCTTCGCCGATAACAATTAAGATTTTTGCCGGATGAGCCAATAAATTCTCAAGGTATGCAATAGTTTCTTTAACCATTTGGTACTCTTCTTCAATTTTTTGTCGCTCCAGTGCGGCCAGTCTTCGAAGTTGCATGTCTAAAATAGCGGTCGATTGAAGATCACTTAATTTAAATCTACTCATTAAATTTTTCTTGGCATCTTCCTGGTCTTTGGATTCGCGGATGGTTCTAATGACCGCGTCAATATTTTCAACGGCGATTTTCAAACCTTCTAAAATGTGGAGTCTGGCTTTGGCTTGTCTTAATTCAAATTCACTTCTTCTTTTAACTACTAAGTATCTGTGTTTTAAGAATTCTTCTAAGATTGTTTTAAGGTTTAAGGTTTGCGGAGTGCCGTCAACTAAAGCAACAATGTTGGCCGGAAAGCTGGTTTGTAAAGCAGTATGTTTGAAGAGATTGTTTAAGACTTTTTTGGGAGAGCTGTCTCTTTTAAGTTCAACTACGACTCTAATTCCGTGTCTGTCTGATTCGTCTCTTAAATCGGAAATGCCTTCGACCTTTTTTTCTTTGGCCAGCTCGGCAATTCTGGCAACTAATAAGGCTTTGTTTACCTGGTATGGGATTTCGGTAATAATAATGGCGGACTTCCCCTGTCCGATGTCTTCAATATCGGCTTTGCCCCTGATTAAAATTCTGCCCCGGCCGATGGTATAAACATTTTTAATTTCCGACCAATCATAGATCGCACCGGCGGTTGGAAAATCAGGCCCTTTTATAAATTCTAAAAGTTCATCAACCGTAACTTCTGAAGTAACTGTAAATTTCGGTTCTGTAGTAATTTTTGCCTTTTTAATTAAGTATTCAACCGCGTCAATGACCTCTCCTAAATTGTGCGGTGGAATTTTGGTAGCCATTCCGACTGCGATTCCCTCGCTACCCATAAGAAGCAGATTTGGCAAAAGAGCCGGCAAAAAGACCGGTTCTTGTTTTGTGCTGTCAAAATTTGGAGCATAATCTACTGTCTCCTTTTCCATATCTAGGAGCATTTCATCTGCTATTCCTGCCATTCTGGCTTCGGTATAACGCATAGCTGCGGGTGGATCGCCGTCCATAGAGCCGAAGTTTCCCTGTCCGTCAATTAAGGGATAACGCATGGCAAAATCCTGCGCCATTCTGACTAAAGAATCATAAATTGGGACGTCTCCGTGTGGATGATATTTACCCATTACTTCTCCAACGACTGTGGCGGATTTTTTATATTTTGTGGCATGAGTTAATCCCATTTCGTGCATCGCGAAAAGAATTCTTCTGTGAACCGGTTTTAGGCCGTCCCGAACATCAGGAAGGGCACGGGAAACGATTACTGACATTGCGTAATCTAAGTACGCGCGTTTCATTTCGAAGGTAATTTCTGTATTTTGTAGTTTACCGATATCTGCCATAAAACTAATTGTTAATTGCTAAACTTAAATGAATTAAATCAAGAAGGCCGCGATTAATAATGCAACGATATTCATAACTTTGATCATTGGATTAATAGCCGGTCCGGCTGTGTCTTTATATGGATCGCCGACTGTGTCTCCTGTTACTGCTGCCTGGTGTGCAAAGCTGCCTTTGCCGCCGAAGGCTCCTTCTTCAATATATTTCTTGGTGTTATCCCAAGCTGCTCCTCCGGTTGTCATAGAGATTCCAATGAAAAGCCCTGTGATAATCGAGCCCATCAAAAGTCCACCCAAGGCTTTTGGTCCCAAAGTAAATCCTACGATAATTGGTGCTAAAACTGTAATGGCGGTTGGTAAAATCATTTCGCGGATAGCGGCTTTGGTAACAATATCGACTGCTTTTGCATATTCCGGTTTGGCTTTGCCGGTCATAATACCTGCAATTTCTTTAAATTGTCTTCGGATTTCATTAACCAAGGAAACGCTGGCTTTTCCGACTGCTTCCATGGCAAGGGCC